>Ga0315275_10004271_pt1 | contig 13337 bp, 11 predicted proteins | sample YL17G03_0_MG_FD_205557 | JGI IMG/M metagenome (GOLD analysis project Ga0315275, IMG submission 205557) | Sediment microbial communities from Yellowstone Lake, YNP, Wyoming, USA - YL17G03_0 | ecosystem: Environmental > Aquatic > Freshwater > Lake > Sediment | place: USA: Wyoming | collected... | reverse complement strand
GCGAGGACATCGGGGGGTAGAGCATCCAGGATTCCTGCCGTATTCTGGGGTAGATGGCTGCCTGGAGCCATCTGCGCGTAGGCCTCTGTAAAGAGAAATACACAGCATGCGATTGTGAGTATTGCATTCCATCTTGCCATCGTTTGCCTCCTCATCTGTTCGTATCTGCCTTCCTGGCAGGACGCTGAAAAAGTCCGCCAGCGTCGATCTCGCATCGTTCAGACCCTCAACGTACCGATGAGTGCCTCTCGGGATTCGGAATCACTAGAGGGGCTTTTCCATTCGCCAAGACCCATTCAAAGGGTGAACGGCTCACACGAAGTGCGGTTTGTATCTCCTTCGGCCCTTCACTCGCTGCGGCCTCGCTGGACGGACATTTTGAGTATTCTGCGGGGTAGTGCGACAGGGAAAGTATCTCAGGCTGCTGGCAGGCTGTCAGCAAAATCTAGTAGTTCGACTCGAGGTTCGAAGGGGTCTTGTTGAGTACTGTGGCGGTAGCGCGCGAGAGGGCTTCGTCGAAGGCATGGTCGAGGGTATAGACGCGGAATTGGACCAGGCGGGTGGGAAGCAGGTCGAGGAATTCTTCCAGTGGGTCAGTCGAGATCCCTTTGGTGCTAGGGTCGTAGACATAGAGGGGATTGCCGCGCCGGTCTTTCGGGTCTGGCCGTGGGTCGAGCGGAGCCATGTCGACGCGGAACTCCACTTTTTTGAGCCGCGTCGGCAATTCCTTTTTGATCTGTTCTTCGAAGTGCGCGTGGCTGGGAAAGTCCATGCCGCGTTCCTGACCTTTTTCCTTGAGCACGGCGCTGTAGGCCATCTTCCATTTGACGTCGCGGACGAGAATCCGCTGCCATTCTGCACCCAGGCGCCGCTCAGTGACATGGCGTGAGGTTTTCCATCCCCGTACCTGCTCAAGCAAGGACCAGTCGGTCAGCGTCAGGTATTCGTCAATCTTTTTTCGAGGATCGTGGGGAAACAGAAGCTTCATGGTGTCGCTGAAGATGTCACGGAGGTGGATGTCGATGGCGCGAGTGGTCCGGTGATAGTAGACGTTGGAATAGAGATACATGCGAGTGTTGAGAAACATCTGCAGGGCGGGAAGGCCTGTCTTATGGATCGTGAATCCCTTGTCCGTGATAATCGTGTAGTGAATGAGCCTGGAGAGATCGACCGGACCAACCGCGACCCCGCACATATAGGAATCACGCAGAACATAGTCGAGGTTGTCAGCGGTATAGCTGCCGGAAATGACCGGTTGGAGCATGTTGAGCCATCGCGGAATGCGGGAGTTGTCTTTGCCCTTTTCCTTGAGAATCAAATGGGCGATCTGGTCAGGATTGAGTTCCTCGCCTTTGGCGAAAGGGCCGGACGGGCTGCGCCTGATTTTGCGGATGATTGGGCCCAGATGGTCGCGGATGATGATCTGTCCAAGTTTTTCGTGACTGGCGCCGAATGCGTGCAAGTAGTTGTCGTCGAAGAAGTGGCAGAAGGGCCCATGGCCGATGTCGTGCGCGAGCGCGGTGACGCGGAGAAATTCTTCGACATAGTTAGCTGACGGGAGTTCCTTGACCGCTTTCTTGAGAAACGGATAAAGATGCCGTGCAAAGCGGCCTGCCACGTGCATGGTGCCGAGCGAATGGACGAAGCGGGTATGTTCCGCGGAGGGGTACACCCAACGGGCGCTTTGGAGCTGATAGATGTATCGGAGGCGCTGGACCCAAGGGGAATCGATCAGATCCTTTTCCGTTCGTTCGTGCTGGTCAGGGGTGGAGAACGGCACGGTGAAGGAGACATATTGGTGGATTGGATCGGCGATCAGCGCTGACCCATCGTACGGAGCATTGGAGTGATGACCGGACTCAGGCATGGCAATCGATCTTAGCTTACATCTTGAGGGGGCGGCAATGGCTCTGTCTGGTCAGAGGGATGCGGCTACCGATGTCTGGCCAGGAAGTAGTAGGCGAGAGGGTAGGCGAGAACCGCACCAATGAGGCTCAAGACCAATCCGCCGAGAAAGAATGGCACAGCATAGGGCATAACCTGTTCATAGATTGCGGTGAAACTGAGGTCATGCCAGTCCAAGGAGGGGCCGTCCGATCGGCCGAGCAAGAGCGCCCCGACCCAATAGGTGGCACCAAGGATAGGAACGATGGTCCATGGATTATTGATAAAGGCGCCTACCATGAGGGCGAGAAAGTTCAGACCGAATGCCCAGGTGCAGAAGAGCACCATGGCGGTGTGCAGTCCATAGGTCGGAGAAAAGGCAATGAAGACCCCGATGGCGAAGGCCAGCGCCGTTCGCTGCGGCGATTCCCGCAGATGGAGGACTTGTTTCAGCAGCGATCGAAAAGAAGGAAGCGTGGCCATGGTTGAAGTTGATGACGCTGGTTACTTGAAATGTTCGTAACTGGTGATTGGCAACGGGCGCCGTGCCCCATCTAGGCCGACTGCCTGGATTCCGTTTCGAGCCGGGCGAATGGTTCCGATGCAGGTGATGCGAAATCGACGGGGCTTAGCAGCCCATTCAACCTGTGCCCGGTGGCGCGGCGACAGAGTAAAGAGTAGTTCATAATCTTCACCTCCGGTCAGTGCCAGGGCCACCGGGTCGAGCTGCCGGGCTGCCGCATAGGCACGGCAGGCCGGCGAGAGCGGGAGCGCGCCCAGATCGAGGTCCACTCCGACATGGCTTTCTTCACAGATATGGCGGAGATCACCGGACAGGCCGTCTGAAATATCAATCGCGGAGGTGGCGAGTCGATGGGCACTGAGCCACTGGCCTTCCGCGAGACGTGCCGTTGGATGCAGGTGCCGTCCGATCAGGAACTGTCGGTGCCTCGGCGAGGGTGCAGCGGTGCGAGGGCGCCGTTTCTCGCGGGTCGGCGGTTCGTTCAAGAGCATTAAGCCGGCCAATGCATCGCCGACTGTGCCGGTCACGTAAAGAAGATCTCCGATTCCTGCACCGCTTCGAAACAGAGCCTTGCGAGGTGGGACCATTCCGACCAGTGTCACGTTGAGAAACCATCCTCCGTCGGAGGCCGATGTATCTCCGCCGATGAGTTGTACCCGGTGCGGGCGGCAGGCGGCCATTATGCCTCGGTAGAGCTGGTGGACTTGACTGCTGGTGCCGGTGCGAGGAATGGCCAGGGCGACGAGCAGATACTGCGGGTGGCCTCCCATCGCTGCGATGTCGCTGAGATTCGCCGCTGCGGCGCGGAACCCGATATCAGCCATCGTGGCGGTTCGGAGATCGAAGTGGACTCCTTCTGCTAAGAGGTCGGTGGTCAATAAGCTCCACTGTCCGGCTCCCGAGGTGACGACAGCGGCATCGTCGCCGATCCCTCGAATCACCGAGGGCGTGCGGCGGCTGTGCTGTCGATCGAGCGCTCGAATGAGATCGAACTCGTGGATCGGAGAGCGGGCCTTCGTGCTGACCTTCGAGGCCATACTAGTGAAATTGTCGTGGTGGCGTTGTCGTGGTGGCTGCATGCACTGGCAGGGAGCGAGCGGCTTGCCCTGTCTTTGCGCGGGTGACGTGTTTTTTGTGCTGTGGCTGCGGCGTGTGAGGCTTGCCAGTGGGACGCGTGAGTTTCGGGCCTCGTCGGAGAGCCACCTTCATCACATCATCCATCGTGTCAGCAAAGACGAGATGGATGCCCTTCAAAATGTGCTTGGGAATCTCATCGAGATCCTTCTTGTTGCGCTTCGGAAGAATCACGGTGGTGAGCTTGGCCCGTTTGGCCGCCAACAGCTTTTCCTTCAATCCTCCGATGGGGAGCACTCGGCCCCGGAGCGTGATCTCGCCTGTCATCGCCAGGTCGCGGCGTACCGGGATTTGTGACAAGGTCGAGGCAATGGCGGTGGCCATGGTAATACCCGCTGAGGGCCCGTCCTTGGGAATCGCTCCGGCCGGCACGTGGATATGGAGATCCTGAGTAGCGAACACATCGGGATTGATGCCGAGGGTGCGTTCGCGCGACCGGACGTAGCTTAAGGCGGCCTGCGCGGACTCCTTCATCACGTCGCCCAGCTGGCCGGTGAGGGTCAATTGCCCCTTGCCCTTCATTGCCGTGGCTTCGATGTAGAGCACGTCGCCCCCTGACTCCGTCCAGGCTAATCCGGTGGCCACACCGATTTCGTCCACCGTCAATTCCTCTTCAGGCACGAACTTGGGGACGCCGAGATATTTGTGCAGGTTGGCGGGATTGACGGGGAACCCGACGCCTTTGCCTTCCGCGACTTTCTTCGCCACCTTGCGCATGACGTTGGCAATTTCGCGCTCAAGGTTCCGGACGCCGGCTTCACGCGTATAGTTGGCGATGATCTGGCGCACCGCCGGCTCGTCGATGCGGACATGTATTTCGGTGATGCCGTGTTCGTTGAGTTGCCGAGGGATCAGATATTTCTGGGCGATGCCCAACTTTTCTTCTTCGGTATAGCCGGGGATGCCGATCACTTCCATCCGGTCGCGTAAGGCAGGCAAGATGGGGTCGATCAGATTCGCCGTCGCAATGAACAGCACGTCGGTCAGGTCGAAGGGCACGCCCAGGTAGTGGTCCGTGAACGAGTTGTTCTGTTCCGGGTCGAGGACTTCAAGCAATGCCGCGGAGGGATCGCCGCGAAAATCCATGCCGACCTTGTCGACTTCATCCAGCATGAAGACCGGATTGTTGGTGCCGGCTTGTTTCATGCCTTGAATGATGCGACCAGGAAGCGCGCCGACGTAGGTGCGGCGATGTCCGCGGATCTCGGCTTCGTCACGGACGCCGCCGAGACTGATACGAACAAACTCGCGACCGAGCGCGCGGGCGATTGACTTTCCGAGTGAGGTCTTCCCAACGCCGGGCGGCCCAACGAAACAGAGAATCGGACCCTTCATTTTGTCTTTGAGCTTCCGCACGGCGAGATACTCAAGGATCCGCTCCTTCACTTTCTCCAGATCGTAGTGGTCCTCGTTGAGCACTTTGGAGGCCACCTTGAGGTCGAGGTTGTCCTTCGACCGCTTAGACCAGGGCAGTTCCACGATCCACTCGATGTAGGTTCTGACTGTCGCAGATTCGGCGGTATCCGGGTGCATTTTTTCAAGTCGTTTGAGCTGCTTCTCGGTTTCTTTCAGCACTTTCTCTGGCATCTTCAATTCTGCGATCCGCTTGCGAAACTCGGTGATTTCCTCTGCACGTTCATCGAGCTCTCCCAGCTCTTTCTGAATAGCTTTGAGTTGCTCGCGCAGAAAGTATTCGCGTTGGGTCTTGTCCATCTCTCCCTTGGCTTGCGCTTGAATCTTCTGTTGCATGGAGAGGACTTCGATCTCCTTGCCAAGGAGATCGCTGACGTGCCGGAGGCGCTTGATCGGATCGATGACCTCCAGAACTGCCTGGGTGACCTCGACCTTGAGACCAAGATTGGACGCCACCATATCGGCAAGACGTCCGGGTTCTTCGAGGTTCTCGATGACGACCATCACGTCCGGGATCAAGATTTTGCCGAGACTCACGATCCGTTCGATCTGTTCTTTTACCGTCCGCATGGCGGCTTCGGTTTCAAGGGCGGCACTCGCCGGCTTGTATTCGGTGAGTTTGTCGATGCGCACGGAGTAGTAGGGCTCACTCTGAATGTAGCCCGCAATCTTGGCCTTCGAGAGCCCCTGCACGAGAATTTTGATGCGTTCATCGGGTAATTTCAGCATCCGCATGATGATGCCGACCGTGCCGATGGTATGGATATCCTCCGGTGAGGGATTCTCGACGTCCAAGGCCTTTTGCGTAGCCAGGAAGATCATTCGATTGCCGGCTAACGCGGCTTCAATCGCTTTGATCGACATCTCCCGCCCGACAAACAAAGGGAGGACCATGTAGGGGAAGACGACGATGTCCCGAACCGGCAACAGCGGAAGTTGGTCGGGGATTTCGGCGTTCTGGGGTGGCTGCAAGTCCTGTTCGATCGAGTCGTTCATCGGTGTAGTCTCAGTGTTGTGCTCAGTGGTGAATTAGATATGAAGTCGTGCCTTTGTTGAGTGCCGTGGCTAGGCTTTTCGCGATCGTGTCGTGCGGCGTACTTCGGAAGACCGCATCCGATTCTGCAGATAGTCGTTGAAGTCCGGTCCCAAGGAGGGGTTCTTGAGTGCGAATTCGACGGTCGCAATGAGAAATCCCAACTTGTCCCCGGCATCGTACCGTTGTCCCTGTATCTCCAGCGCAAACATCGGGGACTTCTTTGCCAATTCCCGAAGCGCGTCGGTCAATTGGATCTCGCCATTTTTCCCGGGCTGGGTCTTTCGTAGAAAGGAGAAAATCTCCGGCGGCAGGACGTAGCGACCGATGACCGCGAGATTGGACGGGGCTTCGGCCGGCGATGGTTTTTCAATGAGGCCTTCAACCCGATGTAACCCCGTTGAGACGGGTCGAGACGATACGATTCCATAGCGGTTGACTTCATGGTGTGGCACTTCCTGGACGCCGAGGATCGCACCGTGGCGTTTCTTGTAGGCATGGATGAGCTGTGCGAGGCCGGGCATCGGGGCATCGATGATTTCGTCGCCGAGAATGACCGCAAAGGGTTCGTCACCGATTAGCCGTTGGGCGCAGAGGACGGCATGGCCGAGTCCGAGGGCCTCCGACTGACGGACGTAGCAGAAATTTGCGAGCGTGGAGATGTGCCGCATCTGGCTCAGGAGTTGCCCCTTGCCGCTGCCCTTGAGGTTTTCTTCCAACTCGACCGATCGGTCGAAATGGTCCTCGATCGCGCGCTTGCCCCGTCCGGTGATGATGATAATGTCTTCGATTCCTGAGGCGACCGCTTCTTCCACCGCGTATTGAATCAGTGGCTTGTCGACGAGCGGCAACATTTCTTTGGGAGACGCCTTCGTCGCGGGAAGGAAGCGAGTACCAAGGCCTGCGGCGGGAATCACGGCTTTGCGGACTTCGAAGCGTGACATGTTTCGATAGTATGTGATGGGGTAAGGGATGTCAAGGAATGCAGGAGCTTAGCCCGCATTGTTCATGACGTGTCTGTTGCACGTGCAGATGCCTTGCTCTAGCGAGACGGGCGAGACTTGCGGGAAAGATGTGACATGCGGGGGCAGGGTTTGCACGAAACGCGCGTCACGCTCTTCGCGCGAGTCGCGCTCCTCGCGCTTGGCGCGCACCACCGTGCGCGAATAATGTGGGTGGTCAGCTTTACATTCAAATACTTGCCCAATATAATTCGAGCGTTTTGCACGCATGTTGTCGCAGGTGACACCTATGCGCTGAGCGCGTCGGTCGCTCACGTCAGCAACCTTCTGTGCCGCCGTCATCCCAGATCCATGGTGTTGTGATTGGGGCAGAGGTGCAGGGTGTGCGGTCACAGTCAAACAAGGTTGCCCATAATGTCGTCAGTATTGTGTGCGTATGGGACTCAGGTCCGGTGAGGAGAACTTGCTGTTTAGCGGAGTCTTGTTGGCTTCTCGTCATGGTGCTGTTCACCCTGGCGAGCGGCGTGATGCCGGTGCTCGCGGTCGCTGCGGAGCAGGCTGGAGTTAAAGTGACGTCGATTGAGATTCGAGGGAACAAGCGGATCGAGCTGCCGGCGATTGCCGGCCGATTGACGTTGAAGCCCGGCGATCCCTATACGCCTGAGAATGTCCGTGGACAAATCAAAATTCTCTACGAAACCGGGTTTTTTGAAGACGTGCAGCTGGAGACGGAATCGGGCGCGGGCGGGATGGCCCTGACCTTTCTGGTCCGCGAGAAACCGTTTATCACCGAGATCGTGTTCGATGGGAATCAAGAGCTCAGCGACGATAAGCTCAAAGAAAAGATTACGATCAAGAACCAAGCCTTTCTCGATCAGCCGCAGGCCAAAGAGAGTGCGGAGAAGATTCGTCTGGCCTACCAGGAGGACGGCTACTTCAATTGCCGGGTGACTCCAATCGTCCAGACCTTGGACGAGGATCGGAAGCGCCTGACGTTTTTCGTGAAAGAAGGAGACAAGGCGCGCGTCAAGACAGTCAATTTTGAGGGCCTGCATGCGGCGACGAAAGACGAGATGTTCAAGGTCATGGCGACGCGGGAATGGGTTCCCTGGTATGGTCTGCTCACGCAGCTGAAGTTGCCGTCGTTTCTCTCGGATGCCGGCGTCCTGAAGCGGGAAGAAATGAACAACGACGTCGAACGGATCAAAGAGATCTTGCTCAATAAAGGCTACTTGAACGCCCAGGCCGGGCTGCCGACTGCGGAGCTCAGCGACGATAAGAAATGGTTCATCGTCACCTACACGGTGATGGAAGGGGAGCCGTTCACCATCGGCGAAATCGGATTCCGCGGGAATACGGTGTTCGAAGATCCAGAGCTTCGCGAGGGGCTCAAGATGAAGGACGGGGAGATCTTTCAACGTCAGAAAATCCGTGACGAGATTACGCGGTTGAACGATCTCTATGGGAGCAAGGGCTATGCGTTTGCCGATGTCTCGCCCAGTGTGACTCCGAACGCGGAGGACCGGACCGCGACCATCATCCTGACCATCAAGGAAGGGGAGATGATGCGGATCCGTCAGATCAATATCCATGGGAACGAAAAAACCAAAGACAATGTGATTCGTCGTGAAATCCGCGTCGATGAACAGGATGTCATCGATACCCCCTCGTTGAAGCGGAGCTTTCAGCGGCTCAATAACTTGAACTTTTTCGAGACGGTGGAAATTCTTCCTGCGCAGGTAGGTCCGGATAAGGTCGACCTGAATGTCCGCGTGAAAGAAAAGCCGACCGGCCAGTTCAGTATCGGCGGCGGATTCAGCACGTTGGACAAGTTGGTCGCGATCGCCGATATTACGGAAGGGAATCTCGGTGGGAATGGGTGGATGGGACGCATTCGCGGTCAGTTGGGCCAGCAGCGGACATTAGGGTTGATCACGTTTCGTAACCCATATTTGAATGATTCCTTGACGTCGATGCAGCTGGACCTCTACAGCAGTCAGACCAACTACATCACCTATTTTGAGAAGAAAAAAGGTACCAGCATTACGTTCGGTCGATGGCTCTCCGAGTATGCCACCGGGAGTTTCAGCCTGTTCGCGGAGCAGTTGGATTACAGCAATCCAACTGCCGATGCGCCGGAGCTCATCCTCTCGCAATTGGGGAAACAATCGACGACGGGGTTCCGGACCTCGCTGTCCCGCGACACGAGAGACTACTATTTGGATCCCCGCACCGGTTGGCGAGCGACTGTGGGCTTCGACCTGGGGACGCCGTACCTGGGGGGGAGCAACAACTTCTATAAATACACCCTCGATGTCGTCAAATATACCCCGCTTCCGGCGGATACACGATTTTCAATCCGTGCTCGCTATGGTGTGGCAGAGGGCCTCCATGGAAAACCGATTCCTCTTACCGAACGCTACTTCGTAGGAGGCATTAATACCATGCGCGGGTTTGTCTTCGGCCGCGCGGGGCCTGTGACGCCAAGTGGCTCGCTCCTCGGCGCGGCAAGCGAGTTGATCTTTAACAACGACTTTATCTTCACGATCTCTTCCGAGGCGAAGCTGAATGGTGTGATTTTCTTCGACTATGGAAAAGGGTTCAACGATGATCAAACTGTGACATTCAGGGACTTGCGGAAAACGGCCGGTTTGGAAGGGCGATGGATCTCGCCGTTTGGCCCGCTGCGGGCGGCCTATGGGATCAATCTGGACCCCAACCCAGGAGAACGTAAAGCGGTCTTTGAGTTTACGATCGGTTCTCTGTTCTAAGAGAACAAGCATATGACCATGAGCGTGAGGTAGCGGCGTGATTCAGGTTGATGTCGTCATGCGGAAGGTCTTTTGTCCAGGATGCCTGTTGATCGCGCTCCTCGCTGTCTCCGGCTGTGCTGCCGGCGGGGCCAAAGTTGAGGGGAAGGTAGGAGTCGTCGATCCGGCCCGCGTCCTAAGCGAGACGAACGCCGGCAAGAAGGCCAAGGATTCCTTGAGCGCGTTTTCCAAGAATCGCCAGGCATTGATGGAGATGGAGGAGAAAGAGCTCCGCCGTATGGAAGAAGATTTTGGAAGGCAGGCCAGTGTGTTGAGCACGACTGCGAAACGGGAGCGCGAAGAGCAGTTTCGGCGTCGGATGGCAGAGTACCAGCAGAAAGCAGGCGAACTGAACCGGGAGGTCCAGGAAAAGCAGAAAGATGTGCTCGAAGCATTCCGTGAGAAGGTGGAGCTTGTCGTGGGCAAAGTGTCTAAACGTCTCGGGCTGCAGGTCGTCATGGATAAGGGGAAAGGTGGTCCAACCCTATATAGCGAGGAAGGACTCGATATTACCGGTCAAGTAATCGAAGAATTTAACCGTGAGTATCCCTAGCAGGCAAAAGCAGGATAGTCGTGCGGGACACGCAGGAGAGGCGAGGGTTTGAAGTCTGAAATTCGAGGTTTTCTGAACTTCGAACTTTGGATCGCGCTTCACGCGTCACGGTCGCTGGACGCGGGGGGGGGGATTTTTGAGTAAACGGCTAGGTGTAGGCGTAGGATGTGGTGATCGTGAGGAAATGAGGAGGATTCGATGGAACGAACGAGAATGACCCGTCTGATCAGTGCCGTGGGATTGTGGCTGGCGATGGTGTCGTCGGGGTTGTCAGCTGAAGCCTTCAAGGTTGGGGTGATGGACCAACAAGTGGTCATCGAGCAGTCGAAGGCCGGCAAGCGGGCCTTGGAAGAGCTCAAGGCCTACTCCACGACCAGGCAAAAAATCATTAATGCCGATGATCAAGAACTGAAGGAATTGGAACAGACGATTCAAGACGGGAAGTTGACCGACAGCGCGAAGCAAGAGAAGCAAAGTCAGTTCCAGACCAAGCTAGAGGCCTATCAACGTCGTCTAGCCGACTTCAATCGTGAAATTCAGGCGAAGCAGCGTGAAATGGTGGCGGACTATGCGAAAAAAGTGCACGCCGCCGCGCAAGCCGTAGGGGAAAAGAACGGGTACGTCGCGATCATCGACAAGGGCAATGAAGCGGCGATCAAGATCGTGCTCTACCATCAGCCTGCGTTGGATGTGACCGATCAGGTGGTGAAGGAGTTCGATCGACAGAATAAGTAGCAGAAGAGAGGGCAGCCTGGTCGTCCTCCTGCTCGCGGAACGCGCACGATAAGAATGTGCTCGTTCGATGCGCGCGTTCGAGGATCAACCAGGCTGCCCCGTGAAGGAAGTAATGGATTGGGGGATGCGCATAGTGGAAGCTCAATCAGGCCTCATCCCTAGGAGAAGCACGAGCAAGCTTGGAAGGATCATTTGAGGTCTTGCCTTTAGGAGGAGGTTCGCCGATGTCCGTGATGGAACAAGCCGAAATTCAGTCCCTCTTGCCTCACCGGTATCCCTTTCTCCTGGTCGATCGCGTTCAGGAGTTGGACCCCGACCGGCGGATCGTAGGGATCAAGAACGTGACGATCAATGAACCCTTCTTTCAAGGGCATTTTCCTGGACGCCCGGTCATGCCGGGGGTGTTGATTCTCGAAGCCATGTCTCAAGTTGGTGCGATTCTGGCGTTTAAGTCGATGGGGCACGCCACGCGTCCGGTGGTATATCTGACCGGTATCGATGGAGCGAAGTTTCGAAAACCGGTCGTGCCCGGTGATCGATTGCGGTTTGAGATCGACGTCGTTAAGAAACGGGCGCCCTTCTGGAAGATGCAGGGCAAGGCGTTTGTCGAGGATGAACTCGTCTGTGAAGCCCTAGTGACTGCCATGGTGACAGAAGAAAAGGCCCTGAAGGGTGATGCGTGATGAGTGACGAATTTTGACGGGAAAGCGGTCACCAGGAACCCATCACTGATCAATCATCACTGGAGGTGCGTGTGCAGATTCATGCGAGTGCGATCATCCACCCCAACGCACAGTTGGCCGCCGACGTCGTCGTGGGTCCCTTTTGTGTGATTGGCGAACACGTCACCATCGGGCCGGGGACGCGTCTTGTCTCTCATGTCGCAGTCGATGGTTGGACGGAGATCGGTGCGCGGTGCGAGCTACATCCCTTTGTCTCGGTCGGATCCCCGCCCCAACATCTCAGCTATAAGGGCGAACCGACCAAGGTGGTCATCGGCGACGACAACATTCTTCGGGAATATGTCACGGTTAACCGCGCAACGGTACAAGGCGGTGGGACGACTACCATCGGATCCAAGAACTTTCTAATGGCCTATGTGCACATTGCCCATGACTGTCATCTCGGTAGCCATCTCATCATGGCCAATGCCGCCACGTTAGCCGGCCACATCACTATCGGCGACTATGCCATCATCGGGGGACTGACCGGCATCCATCAGCACGTGCGGGTCGGGCCGTACTCCATGGTCGGCGGCTGTTGCGCTCTTGGGCAGGACCTCCCGCCGTTCATGCGGGCTGCGGGTGGCTATCGTGCGCGGATCTATGGCCTCAACTCTGTGGGGTTGCGCCGGCAGGGGTTTTCGACTGATCGGATCTCGGTATTGAAACGGGCTTACGACATGCTCTTCCGATCAGGGCACCGAATCTCTGAAGCGGCCAAGCTCGCCAAGGCCGAGTTCGGAGACCAACCAGACGTTATGAAGGTCCTGGGGTTCCTGGAGGGGACGAAGCGCGGCATCTGCCAGTCAGTCGGCAAAGATCAAGAGGACGAGGAGTAAGCACCGTGGCATCACTGCCTCATGTCACCGATGGCGAGCGGATTGGGTTGATTGCCGGCAACGGCCGGTTCCCGATCATTTTCGCGGATAATGCCAGGAGGCTCGGCTATCACGTGTCGGCCGTGGCGCATGAAGGCGAAACGGAACCGGAGTTGGCCGGCCATGTGGATCGGATCCATTGGATCAAGATCGGCCAGCTCAATAAACTGATCAAGGCCTTCAAGGAAGACAACGTTCATCAGACAGTAATGTTGGGCGGGATCAAGAAGACGCATATGTTCACCACCCTGCGGCCCGATTTTCGCACCTTGGCGTTGGCGGCACGTGTGGCGCTCTGGAAAGACGACGACATTCTGCGCGAATTAGCGAAGGAGCTTGAGCGAGAAGGGATTGCCATCTGTGAGTCGACCTTCGGTCTTGAGGGGATTCTCGTCGAAGAAGGGACGTTGACCGCGCGAACTCCATCGGAGAAAGAGTGGGAGGACATCCGCTACGGGTGGGAAGTGGCGCAGGAAATCGGGCGTCTCGATATCGGGCAGTGCGTCGTGATCAAAGATCGCGTGGTCGTGGCCGTCGAGGCGGTCGAAGGCACCGACGGAGCCATCAAGCGCGGCGGCGATTTGGCGAAGGAGGGGGCGGTGGTGGTCAAGCGATCGAAGCCGCAGCAGGACTTGCGGTTCGATCTCCCGACCGTGGGGCCACGGACCATCGAGGTGATGGCATCGGTCA
>Ga0315275_10004267_pt1 | contig 13349 bp, 12 predicted proteins | sample YL17G03_0_MG_FD_205557 | JGI IMG/M metagenome (GOLD analysis project Ga0315275, IMG submission 205557) | Sediment microbial communities from Yellowstone Lake, YNP, Wyoming, USA - YL17G03_0 | ecosystem: Environmental > Aquatic > Freshwater > Lake > Sediment | place: USA: Wyoming | collected... | reverse complement strand
CCCATCTGCGCCTACATGGACATCGCCGCCGCGAACCACATCTCGCTCTGTAAACTCATCTTCGACCACGGCGTGGATACGCTCCTGACCCCCACACTCGGTCCCGATATCCTCCTGCGAGGCGAAGAGTACATGGCCCGCATCGGCAGCGAGGGGCTGGCGCGGTTGGCGCAGGGTCCGGATTTCATGAAATTCTACGCTGAGTACGACGTGCGCGTGCATTTCTACGGCGACCACCGCAAGGCGCTGGCATCCACGCCGTACGCCCATCTATCCGACCTGTTCGACCAGGCTGCCGAGCGGACAAGGAACCACAAGCGATTCCGCCTGTTCTTCGGCATCTTCGGCAACGATGCGGCGGAGGCGGTGGCGGAATTCGCGGTGAAGTATTATCAGCAGCATGGCAAGAGCCCTGACCGGCGCGCTATCGTCGCGATGTATTACGGGGAATACGTGGAACCGGCTACATTCTTCATTGGTTTCGACAAATTCTCTGCATTCGATTACCCCTTGCTAAATCTGGGGGAAGAAGCCCTGTATTTTACGGTCAGCCCCTCGCTCTATTTGTCGCAGCGACAGTTACGCCTCATCCTTTATGATTATCTGTATGCACGCTCGGCACCGGAACCTGATTACGATACTTTATCGCTGCAAACCAAAACTAGGATGAAGGCTTTTTATCACGCCAACGCGGAGAATGTGTTCGGCTTGGGCGTTCTGCAAGATGGTATCTGGTATCCTTGTTTGGAGGCTGAGCATCTGTGTAAGCCGCGCCGGTAAGTCCGTGCACAGCAATTGATGATCATCTCGACTGAATTTTGTGCCGATAGCAGTAAGTTCTTTATTAGATCACATTTTTTTCATTTGGAGAAAGGGAATGCCCACTAAGATACGACCATTAACGTGGACGCTGGATGACTGGCTATATCATGCCCGTCAATTGCTAACCGAGATGGGAGCGGGCTTGATTACCGCTTCTGCCTATGATACCGCCTGGGTTGCCCGTCTTATAGAGCAAGACCAAGATCTGGGGGAGGCCGCACTAGAATGGTTGTATGCCCACCAACTGGCAGATGGGAGCTGGGGTACGGAAGAGCCGATTTGTTACCATGACCGGGTGATATGTACCCTCTCAGCCCTGACAGCCCTGGCGCGTTATGGCCGCCAGCCGCGCTACCGCAGACTGATCAGCAATGGCCGGACGGCCTTAGAAGATCTCACTCTCGGTCCAACTCGAAGGTTGATGGCCAACCCTGCCGGTGCTACCGTGGGGTTTGAAATGTTGGCTCCTGCTTTAATAGCAGAGGCGAAGGAATTAGGTATCTTTAATGATCAGGGAAACCGTATTCTGGGGAGACTAGAGCGGCAGCGCAAACTCAAACTAGCTAAGTTAGAAGGGATGCAAATTGACCGTATGGTCACAGCTGCGTTTTCAGTCGAGATGGTAGGAGAGGATTTATCACGAGTAGATATAGATAATTTGCCCGAAGCCAATGGCTCGATTGCATATAGCCCGTCAGCAACAGCATTCTATTTGCTAAGAATACGACCAGGGGAGCAAACCGCGCTTGAATATTTAAGCAGAGTAAAGAAGGACGGAGCAGTTCCTTATGTAGCCCCGTTAGACGTGTTTGAGCGTGGATGGTCGTTGTGGAATCTGGCGTTGACTGATTGGAGTGAAAATTTGAAAGATTTATGCCAGCCACATCTGGATATAATAGAGCGAGCTTGGAAGCCAGGCATGGGTACGGGTACTGCAACCGGTCTCTCGCTGGTTGACGGCGATGACACTGCGATGACATTCGAGGCAATGTTACATTGGAACCGTTTCCTAGATACCGACTCTTTATTGTTTTATGAATCTGATGAAAATTTCCTCTGTTTCAAATTGGAAGTAGATCCTTCCACCAGTACCAACATTCATATCTTGAGTGCACTCAAGGCGGCTGGTTATGATCATTTTCATCCTGCCGTGGGGAAGATTCTGAATTATTTACTCAAGCATAGGATGGCAAACGGAATGTGGGTTGACAAATGGCACCTCTCACCATATTATCCCACTGCGCATGCCATTATCGCTTGCGCAGGATATGAGGACGAAATGGTCGAAGGTGCTGTGCAGGAATTGATTGCTTCTCAAAATCCCGATGGCACTTGGGGGAGACTTCAGGCAACTGCCGAGGAGACGGCTTATGCATTACAGGCGTTGTGTGCTTGGGAGAGGCACGGACACCCAGTGGATGAAAAAGTACTGCGCATTGGAGCCGAATGGCTTGCTCAGCATCTAGACCCACCTTACCCACCGCTCTGGCTGGGAAAATGCCTGTACTGCCCGGAGCGTGTCGTAAAAGCAGCAATTCTGAGCGCCTTGGGGATGGTGTTTCAAGCGCTAGGAGGTGAATTGTGAATGTTGTTTTGAGGAGGATAAGGAACTGGTTGGATGTGCCTTCTGACGATCCGGATGATGCTCGCCGCCGGAAGTTATTGAATATCATCCTGGCTGGCTTTATTGTTCTTTGTATTCTGTTATTACTGACATTATTAATCTGGCTTCAATTCACCAAGCCGAGAAATGAGTGGTCGGTGGACGAAAAGATTCTCTTTTGGTCCACAGCCGGACTCCTCCTGACCAGTATTTTGTTATTCGTCGCTAATCGTCTTGTACGCGGTTGGTCAACAAGCGGGTTGTTTATAGTTTTTATGATCATTGGAATTTCTTTTGCAGACCAGCCAGAACAACTGGTTACCGGGCGCAGTCTACTCTTGTTCACCTTGCCAATCTTCTTGGCAAGCGTACTCATGCCTGCATGGACTGCCTTTATTGCTGCAGGTATGGATATTGTAATTTTGTGTGTTTTAGAGATTCAGTTGAAAGGTTCTATAGTCTCATTAGCGCCTAACTTTCTTGTTTTAGTTTTTATTGCTTTGCTGGCCTGGCTTTCGGGGCGCGGTGTGGAAATAACCCTGCGCGACCTACGCAGGCTCAATATCGAACTGGATCAGCGCGTGGCTGATCGCACCCGTGAGCTTTCTGCTTCCCTCGCCCGCGAACGGATCGAGGCCGGGCGCAATATCGCAATCCTGGAAAGTATCACCGATGGCGTGATCGTTTTTGATATTCATGGGAAGGCCATCGTGGTAAACCCGGCCACCACGCAGTTGCTCAACCTGCCCCGCGACCAGGTGATCAATTCGTCCATAAGCGACCTGACCCGCTCCAAAGGACTGGATGCTAATAATCGTAGCATATTGGGTGATTTGCTGACCAATCCGGGCCAACAGCCAGCCAGTTACCGCCTCCACTGGGGAAAGAAGACTTTTTCCGTCAGCTCTGCGCAGGTCTTCGATACCGAAGAAACGCCCATCGGGACGGTGGCCATCTTCCGTGATTATACCCACGAGGCGGAAATCGAGAAGATGAAGGACACCATCCTGGCGACCGTCTCGCACGAGCTGCGCACCCCGCTGAACGCCATCCTCGGGCACGTGGAAATGCTCAAGGAGGCCGTTTACGGCCCGATCAACGAGAGACAGGCCCGGGCATCCGAGCGCGTCATCTCGAACACGCATCGGCTGCTGGATATCGTCAGCGATTTGCTCGACCAGGCTCAAATCCAAGCCGGCAAAATGTCCCTCAAGATCCACCCCTTCAAACCAAACGATCTGCTCGACAATGTGCTCGGTCTGATGTTCAAAACGGCTGCCGATAAACACCTCGCCCTGACCGGCGAGATCGAGCCAGAATTACCCGAAATCCTGATTGGCGACCTCAGACGGTTGCAGCAGATCCTGGTGAACCTGGTCAATAATGCCTTGAAATTCACCGAAAAAGGCTCTGTGCATATTCGCTTGTTCTGCCCGGATAGGAAGCATTGGGCCATGGAAGTTCAGGATACCGGCATGGGCATCCCAGAGGATGAACAGGAACACATTTTCGATCCATTCCGTCAGGTTGATAACAGCATGACCCGTAAATACGCCGGCTTTGGCCTGGGATTGTCTATCGTCAATCAGCTCGTCGCTCTCATGGGTGGGGATGTAGCTGTGAAAAGCACGGTGGGCGTCGGAAGTGTCTTCACCGTAACATTTCCAATCGTCCAGACAGGAGGAATACAGCATGAGTGATCTAGCATACGTTATCGAAGACGATGAAGATCTGTCCACGATCTTTTCCGAAGCTTTACTGGCGGCCAACTATGAGATCGAAACGATCGTCAATGGGTTAATCGCGCGCCAACGCCTGAAAGAGGGCACGCCTCACCTTGTGCTGCTGGACTTGCATCTCCCGGGGCTTTCTGGCGATGATTTGTTAAACCAGATCCACGCCGACAAGCGGCTGCAAAAGACGATCGTCGTTATCGCTACTGCGGACGCGCGTCTGGGCGACGCCTATCGAGATTCTGCTGATTACATCCTCATCAAGCCCATCAGCTTCACCCAGTTGCGCGACCTGACCCTCCGATTGCATAGCAGGCATGATAAGGATTGATCTCCAGAAAGAAAAAGACCCTCGCGCGAGGGTCAAGGCTGGGGGCGGAGGACACCGTCCCCCAGAGGGGATTTGAACTCCAGAAAAGGCTGGGGGCGGAGGACTCGAACCTCCACATACAGATCCAGAGTCTGCTGTCCTACCATTAGACGAGCCCCCACCGAGCAAGTGGGGGAATTCTATCATACGCAAGCACCTCCGTCCAGGCAACGCGAGCAACAATACTAACCCACCTTCTGGATAACCTCCCTCGCTGCGCGGCGGGTGTTGTCTTCTATATCCATGAACATCAGCATCACCTGCGCCATGGCCTGCAACACGATAAAATAGACCACGCCGCGCAAAGTCTGTTCGAAGAGGATGACGAAATTCGTCGCGTAATCGGTATAGCCCATCCCGATCCAGAAGCCGCGCACGATCTGCAGGATCATGGACACCGTCTGTACAAGGAACTGGGCAGCATAAATCCCAACAACTACCCAGGAGGAGATGCGGGCGATGGCCGCCAGCCGCAGAACCACATCCTTGTTGAAATACGTTCCCAGGTAACCGCTGCGCTGTTCTGTCATTTTCCAACCTCCATTTCTATTTGTTATAATGGTAGCCATACTTCGGGCTACCATTATAGACACCTCGAAGGCATTCTTGCTCCGGCTGAAATTATACGCCAGAAGGACAGTCCCATGTACACCAACGGATCCAAGCCCACCAACTTCATCCTAGAAGCCGTCGCCGAGGACCTGAAAACTGGCCGCTTCGACTACGTCCGCACACGCCTGCCCCCCGAACCGAACGGCTACCTGCACATCGGCCACGTCAAAGCCTTCCTGATTGATTACAACACCGCCAAAGAGTTCGGCGGCGAGTTGATCCTGCGCTTCGACGACACCAACCCTACCAAGGAAGAGACTGAATTCGTCGAAGCCATCGAAGAGGACGCTCAGTGGCTGGGCATCCGTTGGGCCAAAGTGACGTTCGCCTCGGATTACTTCGACCGTCTCTACGAGTGGGCTGTCCGCCTCGTCAAAAAGGGCTTGGCTTATGTGGACGACCAGTCCGCAGAAGAAATGAGCGTCAGTCGCGGCACGCTGTACAAAGCCAAGTGGAGCAAGACGGAAATGGCGCTAAAACCCGGCACGGAATCCCCCTACCGGAACCGCTCGGTCGAAGAAAATCTCGATCTGCTCGAACGGATGAAGAATGGCGAGTTCCCGGAAGGCAGCCGTGTGCTGCGCGCCAAAATTGACATGACCCACCCCAACATCCTCATGCGCGACCCGGTCATGTACCGCATCATGCACGCAACACACCACCGCACCGGCGACAAGTGGAGCATCTACCCGATGTACGACTGGTCGCACGGCCAGAACGACTCGATGGAAGGCATCACCCACTCGCTTTGTTCGTTCGAATACGAGATCCACCGCCCGCTCTACGAGTGGTTCCTGGAGCAACTGGGTGAGTTCAAGTCTCGTCAGATCGAGTTCTCCCGCCTTAACCTGACTTACGCCATGATGAGCAAGCGCAAACTGCGCATACTAGTCGAAATGGGTGTGGTGCACGGCTGGGATGACCCACGTCTCACCACCCTGCGCGGCTTGCGCCGGCGCGGCGTCAACCCCGAGGCCATCCTCGACTTCAACGACAGGATCGGCGTCGCAAAGACCAATTCCTGGGTGGAAATGGCCCTGCTCGAAGCCTGTATCCGCAATGACCTGAACAAGCGCTCCCCGCGCCGCATGACGGTCTTGAAGCCGCTAAAACTGGTCATTGACAACTATCCCGAAGGCCAGGTTGAAGAAATGGAAGCGGTCAACAATCCAGAAGACGAATCCGCCGGGACGCGCAAAGTCCCGTTCTCGAAGGTACTCTATATTGACCAGGACGACTTCCGCGAGACGCCGCCGCCCAAGTATTTCCGATTGTTCCCAGGCAACGAGGTGCGCTTACGCTATGCCTATCTCGTCACCTGTACTTCGGTCGTGCGGGACCCAGGGACGGGCGCGGTGAACGAGGTGCATTGTACTTACGACCCAGCCACGCGCGGCGGCGATGCGCCCGACGGTCGCAAGGTCAAGTCCACTATCCACTGGGTCTCGGCGCAGCACGCCGTTAGGGCTGAAGTCCGTCTATATGAGCAGTTATTCGCCGTCGAACGCCCGGATGAGATCGAAAATACCGACAGCATCCTCAACCCCAACTCGCTCGAAGTACTGACCGATTGCTGTCTCGAACCCTCTCTCGCTGAGGCCAAACCCGGCGATAAATTCCAGTTCGAGCGCACCGGTTACTTCTGCGCAGATCTCGTTTCCACTACAGGCAGCCTGGTATTCAATCGCACGGTGACGCTGAGAGATACGTGGGCGAAGATAGAAAAGTCTAACAAGTCTGGATAGTCTTACACGTCTTACAAGTCTGACTTGTAAGACCTGCAAGACTTATAGACTTGTAGGACTTAAGGATCGAACATGACGACGGTGAAACGCTTCGAAGACCTGCGCGTTTGGCAATCTGCACACGAATTGGTGCGGATAGATTATAAAGTCTCCGGGCAACAAGAATTTGGCCGAGACTTCGGTCTTAAAGACCAGATTCGCCGGGCGGCAGTCTCTGTAATGAGCAATATTGCAGAGGGTTTCAATGCCGGTTCGGATGCCGAATTTGTCAGATTCCTTGGTTTTGCGCGGCGTTCAAACTCCGAAGTACTATCCCAGTGTTATATTGCCCTGGACATGAACTACATTTCCAAAGAGCGTTTCCAAAGCATCTACGAGAAAGCCAACTTGATTGAACGCCAGATCAGCTCCCTGATTTCCTATCTATCCCACTCGAAGAACGAGGCGGTAAAAGAACCGCCCGCCGAATACATTATTGACTTTCCCTACGACAACGAAAGGCCGCTCGACCTGTAATACCTGTCAGACTTGTAGACCTGTAAGACATATCGCCATCGAGGATAACGAAATGACAATAATCGGATATGTTTTTGCTGGCCTAGCTGCCGTCGCGGCCGGGTTGATCAACGCGCTGGCTGGCGGCGGTACGTTAATTACCTTTCCGGTGTTGATGGCAATCGGGCTTCCCGCCGTCTCGGCCAATGTGACTAACACCGTGGCGCTCTGCCCAGGCTATCTGGGCGGGACACTGGCCCAGTCCAAAGATCTAAAAGACCAGAAGAAAAGACTATGGGCATTGCTCCCCGCTGGAGTACTCGGCGGCCTGGTAGGCGGTATCCTGCTTCTGAACACCGGCGAGAAGCTTTTTTCTGATCTTGTGCCCTACCTTATTCTTCTGGCCTCCACCCTGCTGGCTATCCAGAATCCCGTGCGCGCCTGGCTGACCCACCGCCAGGAACAAGGGAAAGCAAAGGTTGTATCCGAATTTTGGGGGTTTATCCCGGTTTTCCTGGCAGCCATCTACGGCGGTTATTTTGGCGCCGGGCTGAGCGTGATCGTGCTGGCCGTCTTGGGACTGGTTCTGAACGATAATCTGACGCGTCTGAACGCTCTGAAGCAGGGCATCGCCTTCGCAACCAACGTAGCCGCGGCGCTCTTCTTCGTCTTCTCTGGCAAGGTCAACTGGACGGTCGCTCTGCTCATGGCTGTCGGCGCGCTGCTCGGCGGCGCGCTGGGCGGACGGCTAGCCAGCAAGATCAAGCCTGCCACCTTGCGCCGGATTGTTGTCTCGATTGGGTTCGTAGTGGGGATGATTTACCTGGCGCGGCAATTTATTAAGTAACCATCACCTTTGCTTTTCCAATAAAGTAATCGCCCTCCTCACCCTCTCCAGCACCTTCTCCTTCCCCACAATTTCCATACTCTCAAACAACGGCGGGCTGACGGTCTGACCCGTCACTGCGGCGCGCAGGATGCTGAAGACTTGATTGGCGTTCAGGCCGAGTTCCAAGATCAATTGGCGCAAGGCCGGTTCGGCAGTCGCGCGGGTGATTGCAGGCAATCCAGCCAGGATTTCATAGGCTTTTCGGGTGATTTCCACCGATTGGGCGGCGGTCAGGTTCTTGCCGATGAGTTCTTCCGGCTTCGGCTCGACGGTCTCTTTGAAGAACCAGGCTGCGAAGGGCAGGCAATCATCCAACGTGACCAGGCGTTCGCGGATGAGCGGGACAATGCGCAGGAGTCTGGTATCCTCCACGGTGAGGCCGGCCGAGGTGAAGTATGGCTTGGTACGTGCGGCCAGGTCCTCGGTCCGCAAGGCGCGGATGTGAGTCCCGCTGAAGTGGTCGAGCTTGGTAAAGTTGATGGCAGCCGGCGCCGGGCTTAGGCTGGCTATATCGAATCTATCCACCATCTGATCGAGGGTCATCACATCGTCTTCGGACACGCCCCAGCCCATCAGCACGATCCAGTTCAGCACACCTTCGGGGATGTAGCCGAAATCCATCAGATCGTTGATATAGATCGAGTAGCCGCTATCGAGTGCAACGGATGTGTCACGCTTGCTCATCTTGCCCTTGCCGGAAGGCTTGAGGAAAACCGAAAGGTGTATCCAAACCGGTTCTTCCCAGCCGAAAGCGCGCACGATGAGCGCATGAAGCGGGAAGGTCGAGAGCCACTCCGAACCACGGATGACGTGGGTGATCTCCATCAGATGGTCATCCACCATCGCCCCGAAATGGTAAGTGGGCAGGCCGTCAGACTTGATGAGAACGTAGTCGTCAATCTGGCTGTTCGGAACGGTGATCGGCCCGCGCATCACGTCCAGGGCGGTAGTGCTGCCCTGTCGAGGCGTCTTGAAGCGGATGATGTGCCGTTCACCGCTGGCAATGCGTTGCCGGGCCTCATCGGGGTCAATCGAGCGGCAGAGGCCATCGTAGCCGGTATTCATTTTCTGCTTCTGCCGCTCGCGGCGGACGCGTTCCAGCCTGTCGGGTGTACAAAAGCACGGGTAAGCCGCGCCTTTCTCCAGAAGGATCGCGATCTGTTCGTGGTATAGCTGGCGCCGCTCGGACTGGCGGTAGGCCCCACACGGGCCTCCCACGTCTGGGCCTTCGTCGTATTCAAGACCCAGCCAGCGTAGGCCATCTATCAACTCCTGTTCCGCGCCGGGCACTGTCCGCTTTGTGTCGGTATCCTCGATGCGCAGGATGAACTTTCCGCCGGTGCGACGCGCCAGCAGGTAATCATAGAGCGCTGTCCGGGCGGAACCGAGATGCATCCGCCCGGTGGGAGAAGGCGCAAAGCGAACGCGAGCAGGTTCGAGGCCCGTACTGAGCAAAGTCGAAGTATCCATGATAGTCTCCAATTAGGCAAATTCCAGCGACTTGTGGCGCACGATGACGCTTTCCACCAGACCAATACCGAACATCAATGAGAGCAGGCCGCTGCCGCCTTGACTGATGAACGGGAGCGGCAAGCCGCTGACGGGCATCAGGTTTAGGTTGACGGCAATGTTGACTGCAGCCTGGAAGGAGATCAACACTGCGACGCCGTAAGCGAGCAGCGAGCCGAAGGGATCGCGCGCCAGCCGCGCCGCACGCAGGCAGCGGTAAATAATGAATGCCAGCAGCGCGAGGGTAAGCACCGCGCCAACTAGTCCGAACTCCTCGCCGATGACCGAGAAAATAAAGTCGGTATGACGCACCTTCATGAACCGCAACTGGGTCTGTGTTCCGAGACCATATCCCTTTCCAAACCATCCGCCGGAGCCGAGCGCGATCAGGGCTTGCGAAACGTTGTAAGTTGCGCCATAACTGGCATTCGCAGGAGGAAAGATGAAGTTGAGGATGCGCTCCTGCTGGTAAGTCGGTAGGAACGGGAAGCCGGTAGTGAAAGCGAGCAGTCCCGTTACGATGATCGCGGCCAGATGTTTGAGCTGCAACCCATTCACCCATACCATAGCCGCCCAGATGACCATGATGACGATCGCATTGCTCAGGTTGGGCTGCAAGAGGATCCAAATCATCAACCCCACGGCGATGAGCAGGCTCTTGGCAAGCCAGAACCAATCACGCGGCGCATCCTGGCTGCGGGCAAAGTAATCGGCTAGAGCGATGATCATCGCCAGCTTGGCGATTTCCGCCGGCTGGATCAAGATCGAGCCAACCGTGAACCAGCGCGCTGAGCCAAAACGGGCGATGCCTGAAATGTATAGGATGACGAGAAAGAGCATCGTCACCAGGTAGAGGACGCGATCCAATGAAGACCAGTAGCGATAATCCAGGAGTGTGACGATGACGATGACGGCCAGGCCGATCCCGGCATATAGGATCTGACGGTTGACCTGCGGCAGGAGGGTCTCATTTCCAGCGATGGCCGAGCGGATCATGGCAATGCCAAACGCATTGGCCAGGATGACCGCCCCCAGCAGCCAGAAATCGAAATGCCTCCAAAATTCACCACGTAACATAGGAATGACCAGAAAACGCCGTCGCGAGCGGCGTTCACGCCGCTCGCGCTGAAGGGTTACACCCGGCAATCAGCGCGGACGGCGGCGGGTTGTGTTCCGCAAGGGAATATCGGCCACCAGGCGCTGGGAACGTCCATCCTGGGCAACGGTGATTCTCACAGCGGTGGAATCGATATCCACGTGCCGCGAGATGGTCTCGATCAAATCATCCTTGAGCGCTTCTAGCTCGGCTGGCGTTAGGTCGGTACGGTCGTGGATCAGGACAAATTGCAGACGCTCTTTGGCGCTTCCGGCGCTTTTCTTCCGTCCCAACATGCGGTCAATGAAGTTCATCTCATTTCCTCCCCAGCAGACGCTGCCATAATCCCTGGGTTTCAAGTTCGATGAACGGCACCTCTTCACCTAGCAAGCGCCGGGCGATATGATGAAATGCCTGCCCGGCTTTACTTTTTGAATCCAGCGTGAGCGGCGTGCCCCTATTCGAAGCCACGATAACGCCTTCGTCTTCGGGAACGATACCAAGAAGTTTGATCGCCAGCAGGTCGAGCACATCGTCTACCGAGAGCATATCGCCGCGTTTTACCATGGCTAAATTCAACCGGTTGAGGACGAGTTCGGGCGAGCTTTTTTCTTCGGCCTCCACCAGGCCGATCACACGGTCGGCATCCCGCACCGCCGAGATTTCTGGATTGGTCATCACGATGATCTTATCAGCCGCCGCGATTGCATTGCGAAAACCGCGTTCAATGCCAGCCGGAGAATCGATCAACACCCAGTCACATTCCAGGCGCAGCTCGTCGCACAGGCGTACCATATCGCTCGGCGAGACGGCGGTCTTGTCGCGCGTCTGCGCCGCCGGGATCAAATAGAGTTCAGGCAGGCGTTTATCGTGGATCATCGCCTGGCGCAGCCGGCAGCGGCCCTCGATCACATCCACCAGGTCGTAGACGATGCGGTTTTCCAGTCCCATAACTATGTCCAGGTTGCGCAAGCCTATATCGCCGTCTACACAAACGACTTTCTGCCCCTTGGCGGCCAGCGCCACGCCAATATTGGCGACAGCCGTCGTCTTGCCGACGCCGCCTTTTCCTGAAGTTATCGTCACCACCTTTGCTGTCATCTCACCGTCCTGATCTGTGCATGGTTGCGCACTTGGCAACCATTATGGCTGCGTTCTTGGCAACCATTATGGCTGCGTTCTTGGCAACCATCATGCCTGCCACGGCTCGGCCACGAGAACCCCATCCTGCAGACATGCGATCTCCGGTTGTATCTTGCCTTTCCGTTTGGGTGACACGGCGATCTCGCCTGCAATACGCAACTGTGTAGGCGAAAGCTCCAACGCACAGACCACCGCGCTTGCCTCGCCTTGCGCCCCGGCATGGACGACGCCGCGCAGCCGCCCCCAGACCACGATGCTGCCGCCCGCCACGATTTCCGCGCCCGGGTTGACATCTCCCATCACTACCACGTGACCGGGGAATTCGACCCGCACCCCCGAGCGGAGCGTGTGCGCCAACCAGAGCGCTGTCTCGTCCACGCCAGATTTTGGGGCGGACCGCGCCGCTTCCGGGCGCGGCTTCGAGATGCGGGTTGCCAGGCCGAGGTTTTGGGTAGTCTGCTCGCTGACCGAAGATTCGCTCAAGACGGCCCATAGGAAGATGCCGCGTTCCGAGAGCAGCTCACGCAGCGCAGCCAATTCGGCCACGTGCAATACCTGGCTGCCCACGTCCAGCGCGAGACGCGCGCCTTTGAAGAAAGCCTGCCGTTCGTCAACGGCATGGATAAGCGCGACTTGCAAGTCTGGCCAGGGCGCATCGCCCAGCTTGACCAGCAAGCCATCTCGAATGCCTTTTATGTCAATTAATGAAGCTGCCTTGCTCATTTCTGGCGATTATACTGCCTTTCGTAGGACGAGATTATATCTCGTCCTTAGGTCGAATCAAGTTTACGGTCCCCCAGTGAGACCTTGCGCGATATCAATGGCCTTGATCTCGAAGTAGGCATCCATGACGAGTTTGACGATCGGCGCGGCAACACTTGCGCCCTCGCCAGCGTTATAGGCAAAAGCGACGATAACGATCTCTGGATCGTCGAAGGGCGCGTAAGCCACTGTCCAGGCATGGGTAGGCCATAAACCGAACTTACAGCGGTCTTGGGCCAGGGCTACATCGTCACAGTATTCAGCCGTACCGGTCTTGCCTGCCACGGCAATCGGGTAGTTCAGGAAGGATGTATCCCGGTGGAGCGTGCCGCGCGCGTCCATGACTGCTAGGCGCATCCCCTCTTGGATCTTGCTCACTACCCAGGATTGGACCGTCTTCATCAGGCCGGTATCGGTACAATAGGTATCCTTACACTGGTAATCTTTTATGATCGGATCGGTAGTAATGTCCCACCTCACGTTTGGCACGAAGGGGGAAATCTGGTAGCTGCCAGCACCGGTCGGCGTGGCTGTGACTGTCAGATCAGCAGGATTCCACCACCACTCTTG
>Ga0315275_10004266_pt1 | contig 13349 bp, 23 predicted proteins | sample YL17G03_0_MG_FD_205557 | JGI IMG/M metagenome (GOLD analysis project Ga0315275, IMG submission 205557) | Sediment microbial communities from Yellowstone Lake, YNP, Wyoming, USA - YL17G03_0 | ecosystem: Environmental > Aquatic > Freshwater > Lake > Sediment | place: USA: Wyoming | collected... | reverse complement strand
CTCGTGGACCGCCGCCGTAGTGAAGCTCGCGCCCGACGGCTGGCAGAACTTCATCTCGGAGCGAGACTTCGCGCAGGGAGATACGCCGACTGAAGCGGTGGTTGCGTTGGTGGCGAAGCTCAGGCGCACGAAGCCCGTCGCGCCTCCGGAGGTGTTTCCTGCCCTCAAGCCGCCCGCGCCGAAGCCTTCAGCTCCGAAGCTCTCGAAGCCGAAGCCTGCGAGACGCAAGCGCGCTACTCCTTAGAGGGGTGACCCTTCGTCGAGACGGCCAGATTGGGCTGCCAGATGTGGCTCTTCCCCGGCTTCTCGGTTCGACCTGCCTGAGTTTTCACCTTGCCCCGCAGGCGCGCGATGGAGCGACCGAACGTCTTGGCGTCGATGGCCTGCGGTTTGACGTGCGCGCCCTTCGACAGAATCTTCGCGCTCTTCTCTTTGCGCTTCCACGTCTTGGACGTGACGGGCTGCCGGGTCTTCGTCTTCGTCTTCTGCACGCGCTTCCAGTCGCCCTCGCGGTTCTTCTTGAAGACACCGCCTGAGCGCGCAGAGGTAGAGCCGACCGGCAAGGCCGAGCCCTCGACCAGCTCTCGCAACGTCTCGGTCAGCTCTCCAAGATCCACAGGCTCTCCTACTTCAACAGCGCTTCCATCCGCTCCCGAACGCCGCTGGACTCCAACGTAGCACCGGCACCGGGCAGCTTCTGCGGCTTCCACTGAGCGACTGCTGTCACGCACTCGGCGCGCACGGAAATCATCTGCTTGAGGTTCGCCTCGGCGTTCTTGACCTGACGCTCCTTGGTCTCCTTGAAGATCTTCGCCGCGTTCACCGCGTCGAGCGCGTAGGGGTCAGCGCGAGACGAACCCTTGATTTCGTCGTACGAATACTTCTTCGGGTCGGCCAGCTCGAAGCCATCCTTCGTCACCGTGTACTTGCGGTGACCGTGCCCGCTGCCCTTGGCCAAGAAACGATCGTCGATGAAGACCTCGTACGACCTCGCGTTCATGAGGCTGGTGATGTGCTTCTTCTGCATCGGAATCTGCTTGTCGAGGTGCTTGATGTACGCCTCAACCGCCTCGGAGGAGATCTCCCACGCCTTGTAGCCGACGCCGAAGCACGAGCCCTGAATCCAGCCGTAGCCGGGACGCGTGTAGCCGTGAAGAACCAGCTCGTCTTTGCGCAGCTTCTGAATGTTGTGACAGATGCCGCAGGTCCCGATGCTGTCGTTCTCGCCGTAGCCCTTCATCGCCTTCTTCTGCGCGTCCTTGGCGACGATGCCTTCGCTGTCGATGTACGCCTGCGCCTTCTTGTCGATGTCGGTCTTGTAGAGCCGCGTCCAGAGCGACGGGGACGGTCCTTCAAGGTCGATGACCTCCCCTGAGGGCGAGGTGAGCCGAGAGACCTCGGTCCCGCGCCGAACCGCCGACAGCTTGAACTCCACCGAGGTGAAATTGACGCCTTGGAAGTGGGGATTCGGACCCGACTCGACCTTCGGCTTCCCGAGCGGCGCGATGTAGACCTGCCCAGCCACCGGGTTCGGTGGATCCTTCTGCTGAATGACTCCGTCGAGCAGGACGGCGAGAAACGCCTTGGTTGCCTTGTCGATTTCCTGCGGCGAGGGCGCGTCCACGCGCTTGGCGTAGGCGGGGACGTTGTACTCGCCGATTTTCGGCCCGTAGGAGAAGCTGAAGCCTGCGCTCGACACCGAGTAGCCGGTGAGGTTGACCCACGACAGGCCGTGCGCCGCCATGAGGTCCTGCTCCGCCTGTCTGTTCTTGAACTTCGCGTTCAGCGGCCCCTCCTTCATCGGCATCGCCCCTACGGTGATTTCCAGCTTCCAGCCGGGGTCGATGATGTTGAGGGTGTCCACCACCTCGCGAATCACGTAGTCGCCGATCTTGATTTTCTTGGCGAGCTTCTTGATGACGGCGATGTCGTACGAGGAAGCCGTCGCCTCATCGAGGCGAGAGAACCCGACCCGGTTCGACGTGACACCTGCGAGCATTCTGAGTCGGTCGAGATCCATTGTCGCCTGTCGTGTCAGTGAGGGGTGGGGATGTCAACTCGACGAGGCGACCTTCTGCCCGAACTTCTCGTCGGCGTCATCGTCGTCCGCGTCTGCCTTGGTGTGATGCACCACGTCCGGCAGGTGGTTCGGCGGGGAGTAGCTCGTGTAAAACTTCAACGGTCCATCGCCCGTGTTCTCGATGTTGTGGTTCGTCCCCGGAGGCACCACGAGCACGTCGCCCTCACTGAACGGCTTCTTCTTGCCGTCGTAGATGGTCGTGCCCGAGCCCTTGACGCAAAAGAAGACCTGCTCGACGTTCTTGTGTGTCTCCGCACCGACTTCCCCGTCAGGCGGGATAGACATCACCGTGAACTGCACCAGCTTCCCGGTGTAGACGACCCGTCGGAAGTCGGTGTTCTTGAGCGCAGTCGCACGGAGGTCGGAGAGGAACGGCTTGTCCTTCGACAGCGCGGCCTCCGACAGGTGCTCTCTCAGCGCGTCGAGCTTCCGGTTGATGACGGGGTTCACGTTCGCCTCACTTCGCGTAGACGTAGTCGCGTTCAGCCTGAACCTTGTCGGCCAGTCGCCGGTCGATGGCCTTCAGACGCACCAGCGTGTCGAGGTCCCAGTCGCCCCACGCCACGTCGATGTCCTTGATTTGGTACTCCAGCACTGCGGCCTTCTCTCGCAGTTGCCGGATGACGCGGTCGATCTGCCGACCCGCCTCCGCCGTCGCCTCGTCAGGCTCGCCCGCACGAGCTTCGACCAATCGAGCCCTCATCGCTTCCAGCTTCTTGTTGACCTCAGCGTTCATGGAGCCCTCAGCGCCCGTGGCGCAAGTCATCAGCGTACATGCCCAACAGCAGCAGACCGTTCTTGGAAGGTGACTTCACCGGCTTGCCGTCCAGCTCCGCGTCGCGCGCGACGGTCTTCAGGAGGCTGGCCAGCATCTGCTTCGACGCACCCGCCGCTTCCAGCTCGTACGCGGCCAGCTTGAGGCCGTCGAGACCGTCCTTCGCGTACCCCTTCTTCAGGGCATCAACGATGCGAGTCTTCCACTCCTCTTCAGAGGCTTCGAGTTGATGACGAAGCGCATCGAGCTTTTCGTTGATGACGGAGTTCAAGACGCCTTCCCCTTCTTTGGGAGTTGAACGTACACAAAGCCCTTCTCGCCGATGTCCACGACCCAGTCTTTGAGGTCCGCCGCCTTCAGGAGAGCTTCGACTTCTTTTCGAAGGGGACCTGCGTAGTCCTGCTCCCAGCCCTCGTCGTCCCAACCTTCCTGCTCTTCACCGTCGTCTTGAGTCGAGGTGCCGTAGTGGTCGAGGCGCTGCCGGTGCTCCGGCTCGAAATCGACGCTGACGTACGGGGCTGCGGACTGACCATTGAACTTCAGACGACCACCGGTCTTGGTCTTCTTGTTGTTCAGCGCGGCCTTCACGGCTGAAAGCTGCTCCGCCACGTTGCCCCCAGCCATCTTGGCAAGGTACTCATGCCCGGCATCGGAGACGGTCCAACTGTTTGAAGGGGTCCGTTTCGGCCACATGTGGTCTGGGTCCATCTGCAACAGACCCTTGGCGAGAAGCGACTTCACCTCGGGGCTCTGATGACCTCCTGAGTGGCCGGTGTGCTTCAGCACCTCCAGCTCCTTGTCGGTCAGCTCAAGATCCGCTCCGGCTTTCACCGGCTTCAGGGCCTTGGGAACCTCAGGCGAGGCTTCCGCTCCTTTCATCGCGGAGTCCAGCTCGCTTTTGGTAGGGTCTCGTCCTGTCTGCGCAGCGGCGAGCGCCACCTGATGCTTCGCCAGCTCCTTCTGGAGCTTCATCCGAGCGCCTGCCGAGAGCCCGCCTGCGGTCGGAGACACGCCCGCCCACTTCGTCAACTTGGCAGTGATGTTCGCGACCTCTTTCGCGTGGTGCTCTGCGCGCTTCTTCCAGTCGTCCGCTTCGCAGAACTGGCGCACGTCGGTGAGCCCAGCCAGTCGCCGAAAATTGTCGAGGCTCATGGAATGATTTCCCGGTCCTCTTCCCACTTGAACTCGGGGAAGAACACGTTGTGCGCGAAGCAGAAGCTCGCCTGTCCGTTGCACGCCTCCAACCACTTCTCGGCGTCCTCACCGGTCAGGCGCTGGACGTTGCCGTCCGAGAAGGCCAGCTCGACCCGGACAATCTTCGGCTTGGGTTTCTCGAACATGGTCTTCTCCGTCACTTGAAAGCCGCCGCCGCTTTCAAGCCGGTCTTGATGCCCGTCTTCATCGAGGCCCCCGCCTGCGCGAAGCGCTTCGAAGCCTTCGCGTCCTGACCAAACGCTGCGTTCCGCAGGCCCTGTCCGAGATGCTTGGCCGCTTGAGTCTGGTGATAGAGGCTCACGCCAACCGCGCCGAACTTTCCGCCGTGCTTCGTCGCGAGGTCAGCGACCTTGTCGGTGACCTTGTCGATCTTGTCCATCGTCCTGTCGGAAGCGTCCCCCGACTTCTGGAGGCCGGTCTTCAGCTTGCGCCACTTGCCGTAGACCATCTTCTCGCCCGTCTTCTCCGTGAGCGCCTGTCGCATCGCTACGAGCTTCTCGTTGATGACGGGATTCATTGTGTCCTCACATGAACATCCAGATGAACCGCTTCGGTTGCTTCTCGTTGCCCGACTGGATGCCTCGGTTCTTCCCGGCCTCGCCCTCGCCCCTGCTCAAGCTCGAACCGTCGTCGGACTTGAAGCCTTCGTCGTGAATCTTGTTGAGCAGGCGAAGCGTCACTGCAACCGACAGCCCCGCCTTCTTTGCCACCTCGGCGGTCGTGCCTCCGGCGGGATCCCACGTCCGCAGCAGATTGCGGAGATGCGTCTCAGCCTCAGCGCCCTTGAGCCCCTCGTCGAGCGTCCGCACGTCGGTGAGCCCCGCCAGTCGTCGAAAGTCGGAGAGGCTCACTCAGTAGCCTCGCTCGCCCCGGTACTGGTTCCAGAGGTCGTCCTCGTCTCGGCTGTCCATCATTCCTTCGTCCTTGATGCGCTGCATCGCTTCACGGAAGCGCATCGAGTCCTTGGAGCTGGTGCCCTCGCCGTACTGGCGGGCCATCCGGGCGGAGTAGGCGAGAGAGCCCGCGAGGTTGATGACCTCTTGGTTGTCCATGTCGGCGACCTTCTTCCAGCCGGTGATGGAGACCACCTTCGCCTTCTTGGCCGCCGCTTCCAGCCGGAGCGCTTCGAGCGGGTTGATCTCTTTGACCACCGCTTCCTTCTTCGCGAAGTCGGCGTACATCGCCTTGAGGGTGCCCGAGAGCCACTGGTAGACCTGCTCCGGGGTCATGTCGGCCATCATCTTCTTGGTCTCGTGACCCCTCGGCGGCGAGAGCACCCCACCGATTTGCACGTAGCCTGAGTCGAGCCACACATCGACCCCGGCAGCGTCGCCAATGTTGATGTAGAGCTGCCTCCGATGCGCCTGCTTGCCGGTGCCCTTGTAGTTCTGGCGGATGGCGGACGCTCCGGCGTCCTTCTTCAGGTTCTTGCCGATGAGCTTGGCCACCGCCGCGTTGAAGGCGACCGGGTCGTCCGCGTGCTTGGTGACCTCCGGGAGATTCTCTTCGAGGCTGGCAGCCAACTCGGCCTTCAGCTTCTCCAGCGACTCGTTGACGGCTCGGTCCATCGGATCCTCCGGTTGAAGTCGTACTTTGCCAGCGCTGACGGGAGTTTGCGAGCGCTGTCTATCACTCATCGTCCAACCCCACCAAGCAGACGCACGTCTCTTCCACGTTGGGATAGTGGGTGCCGCAGCCAACGCAGAACCCGTTCTCCACCCCGTCGAAGAAGTCGAGGCGCTGTCGCTGCGTCAGCTTGGCCAAGAGGGTCCGCACCGTGACCAGTGTCTGGTGAACCTCTCTTTCCAGCTCGGTGGGCATGAGGAAACCTCTAGCGAAAGCTGAGCGCGAGGTCCATGTGTGCTACTGCTGCCTCGAAGTTTGCCTTGGAGGATCGCCATGAAGAACGCCCTGATTGCGGTTTGGAGGTTCCTCGCCTCCATTGGAATCTGGATTTGGCTCAATGTGCGCGGGTACAAGACTTGGTCCGCGATTCATCGAGCCATTTTCGACAGGAAGTACCGAACCACCGAGCTGGCGACCTACGCAACGCTGACGGACTTGGCGGCGTGGATTGCCAAGCAAGAGTGGGTCAAGGACGGACTGGACTCTCTCTACGACGCCGTCTGTTCGCCTCAGAAGGTGCAGGCGGTAGGACAAACAGGTGACCACAAGATTGGAGACTGCGACGAGTTCGCCATCTACCAAACGGCGGTCATCGAAAAGTCCCTCGCGATGGGACTCATGAAGACCGACAACGTTCAGAATCCTCGCTTCTTCACCGTGACGTGGATGGAGAAGTCCGGGAAAAACAGCGGGCACAACGTCTGTCTGCTCGAACGCCCTCAACCGAACGGCCCGGTGAAGTTTTCGTACATGGACTACGGGATGCCCAGTGAGCCCCCACTCGACACTCCCGCGCAGGTCGCGGTGCTCATCGCATCGCGATACTCGGGATGGGACAGCGTGGGCAGCGGCAAGGTCGAGTCTGGCGTCCTGTGCTGGTGCGCCTGCAAGACCAACATGAGTCCAGTTGCATCCGGTATCGGAAGTGGCTGGACGCGCGGCGTAAGTCAGCCCTGAGCTACTCGTCGTTCTGACACTGGCAGCGGCGGGCTCCCGACTCTTCGAGCCTGCCGCAGCCTTCGCAAATCTCGTCGGTGAGAATCGACAGAATCTGCATCCGGTCTTCGTCTGTCACCGTGGGGCGGTGAAGAATCAGCGCCAACGCGGCGGCGAGCTGATCTGCCAGTTCGGCATCCTTGCTCACAGGCTCCGGCATCGCGACTCCTCCTGATTCAACGGTTCGACCGGCGTTTTGCACCGTTCACCTGCGGGTGTCTAGCCCCGCGTTACAGGGCGTTCCCACGGATCTTCAACTCCGCTCCGGGCTCCCAGCGGCCTTCACCGTCATCCGCCGTTGTCTTCTTGCCGAACCGCGCTTCGCGGTCAGCAATCATCGCGTCGTACAGCTCCAGCGCCTCCTCGCGCGTGGGCGCGCGCGCGACCCGCTCTCCACGCGGAAGTGTACCCTTCACCGGCTTGAAGATGCGGCACCGGTAGAAGCAGCCGTTGAGGTCGTTCGGCCTCGGCTCGCGCTCCATCGGACACCTCGCGCCTTCCGGAGCTTCGCGCGGCGAAAGCAACACCCCGTAGCCGCTCTTCATGTCCTCCATGATGCGCGCCGGGAAGGTGTGGTCGTTCACCTCGGGATAGTCCGCCACGTTCTTACACGAGCAGAGCCCCCACGAGCTGTCCGTGTACTTGTCCCCGGTGAAGGTCGAGTCCTCAGACTCCAACGCCGAGCCCGAGGCGATGCTCGCCCGGAAGCGACGCAACGTGTCCTGAAATCGGCCCTCACCCATCCTCGGGTTGATGGGGGTGTCAAAGACCGTACGGTACCGCCCGTCTGGACCCTTCTCGCGCTCTTTCATCCGCTCCTCCAGTTCAAGCTGCGTCACTCACCCGGTAGACGAAGACCTTCAAGCCCCGCGCCCGCGCCTCACGAATGCAGTCGTCTGTTCCACGAGAAACACCGTCCCAGACCGCGATGAGCGCCTCCGCCTTGGAGACCATCAGTCGGTTGCGGAGCGCTCCAGCGGCTTTGCCTTGGGCGTCCCAGTCGGCGGGGTACAACTCGACGGGGATGCTGCGTTCGTTCGCCCACGCCTCGCCCAGACGGTCTACGCCTCGCGCTGTACCGCTGAGCACCAGCGTGACCTCGAAACCCGATGCCTTGACCGCAGCCGCAACGAAAGCCGGGTGGGTCAGACCTCGGCTGCCAGCGATGATGGTGCGCATTCAGCGAGGGCGATCCGCGCGACAGTTGTGATTCTCCGGGTTCAACTGACCCGGCAACTCCCAGCCGCATCGGAGACAGCGCCACCACCCCGTGATGCTGCCGAAACACAGCTTGAGCAGCATCGGCGCAGTCGTCGCCTCCTTCTTCCTCGCCGCCCTCTTGGTTTTCTTGGTCTTCATGGGCTGAACCGCTCCATCTCCCTCCGACAGGACGGGCAGACCTGCTTGGTGAACTTCAGAACCTTCTCGCCCGCCGGGATGACCTCCATCGCGAGCACCTTCATCGCGTGCGCACCATTCTCATGGTCTGCGTTGAGCATCGCGCAGGCGTACTCCTCTTCGGTCTCCATTCTCTTGTCTTCGGTGAACTGGTTCACCTTCCGCGCCCGGAACGGCTTCAGCAGCCACGGCTTTTCGATGACGGTCTCTTCCTTCGTTGAAACGTCGTAGTGAAGCACGCCGCCCTTCTCAGTCAGGCGCTTCACCGCTGACTTCAGGTCGGCCTCCAGCGAGTACGAGAGTCGCCCGTGGTTGCCCCAACGAATGAGCCCAGTCTCGTGAACGTACCCAACACCGCACGGCTTGGTGATGCCCCACTCACGCTTAGGGTACGTAGCGGTCTCCGACTCCACGAAGCTGAAATCGTGCTTCTCGTACTCGTAGTCCCGGCGCGCGTGCAGCAGCGCCTTGGCGGCCAAAGCCTCGCCTTTCTTTGCTCGCTCGTAGAGCGCCAGCATCTCCGCGTTCGCAGCCTTCTCGTTGGGCGCACGCTCGCGTGACTTCCGCGCCTGCTCGCACGGCTCGCACTTGCAGCCGTCCGGGTGACCTTTCGGGAACTCGGAGATGTACGGCTCCGAGGTGAGGTCCCCGTAGACGGACCAGTCTGCATCGAGGTGACGGAAGAGTGCGAGCACCGCGCCCGCCTCCAGCTCCTCTGACGAGGCGTCCCAGATGAGGTGCCCGTCCATTTTCCGGTTCGAGTACATGAGGACGCGCTTCACCGCACCCTCAACGGTCTTGCTCCCGCGCCGCGCCATGCGCTCAGCTCGACGCCGAAGCGTCCGAGCCCTCGACCAGCGTGGTGAGCTGCCGAACCGTGTTGAGCATCGTCTCGTAGTCGGAGGGCTGGTAGCCGTCCGGCTTGATGACCTTCAACAGGTCCGCGACCTTCGACACGTCGGTCTCCGAGGCCGCCGCGAAGATCTTCTTAGCCGAGTGCTTCGCCTTGCTCTTCTTCTTCCCGCGCTGCGGGCGTTCCTTGCAGAGCGTCAGCAGCTCCGCGACATCGACCTTGCCGCGCACCTTCTTCAGGCGCTTCGCAGCAATCCACGAGTAAATCGTGGCCGGGTAACGACCCGTGCGCTTGACCGCTTCTCCGACCGTGATTCGTTCTCCAGCTTCCGTAGCCATGTTTCTATCTCCGTCCGTCGAGGGTTGACTGCACCACGAACGGTGATAGCAAATGCCCTAGTGATTGTAAACCAGCCGACTCAGGACTTGACGTGGCGCTTGACCGGGACTCCGTACTGCTTCTCCAGCTTCAGAATCTCATCCTCAGACAGGTCCTTCAGCGTTCGCAGACCGCCGGGCCGGGGCTCGTGCGCATCGCAGTAGGCCGCGCCCAACTGCCACACCGTCGCGGACTCTTTGCAGGTGAAGCACACCAGCATCTTCATGTTCCCGTTCGAGTTCCTCGCGAGGACGCGACAAGTCTTGCACCGTCTCAAGGTGTAGATGCCGTTCGGGAACGGACTCCAAGTGTGCTTGTGCGCGGCTGCAACCACGCAGCCGACCTTACGCGGAAAACTCCAGTCCCGCGCCTACTTGGGAGACGGATCTGACTTTTCGGTCGTGTCCGTCTTGCGAGTCGGTTCTTCGCGAACAGGCCGAAGGTCGGTCAGCGGAAGGATCGGCTCGCCCCAGAGTCTGGGAGGTCCCCACGGACTGTTTCCACCACGCGGATACAGGCTCTCGTTCTGATTGTTCACGTCACGCACCTCAACAGCATCCGGGGAAGGGGCACCAGCACCACGCAGGGCATATCTCGTCCGTCTGCTCTTCGCACCACGCCGCACCGACGGCAGACCTGCGCCGTGACCGCCACAGGAGTCCTCACGGAGCCTTTGGTCGTCGCTATCAGCTCGATCCAGACGTGTTCGAGCCTCGGTTCGTCGGGGTACATCCAACTTCTTTTGAACTGTCCGAACCAAACCGTCAAGCGGTCTTGGACTTCGGAGATACCCATCCGAACTTTTTCTGTGCTTTCACCGTGAGCTTCGGAAGCTGCTCGACCTGAAACTGGGCCTCGGCAAACACGCTGGCAGTCAGCGGCCCGGCGATGCGAATCGCTTCCATGAATAACGGCATCGCAGCGTCGCACTGCTCGAACCCGCCCGGCATGATGCCGCGATCTCTCCAGATGTCCTTGTTCCGGCTCACCGTAGCCACCACTGCGCCGCGAAGCCCGCTCCGACTCCCACAGCCCAACCGATGAACAACGGCCAGTACCGGTGATGCCACCAACGCAATGGAACGAGCACGAGCACCGTGTTCGACACGCGCTTGGTCACCCGCCACTGCTTGCCGTCGGACATCACCAGCACCAACCCGACCGGAACATCCGTTGGAAACCCGGCCACGTTGGTGAGACGGACCTCCAATCTCTTGGAGAAGAATCCCATCGGGGCCTCAGATGAAAAGGTTGTCACTGGCTCGAACCTGACCTTTCTCTGAGTCGATGAGACCGTTGCTCCTCAGAGACGAGAGATACGTGTTGAACGTGCCGCTGCTCGGAGAGATGCCGACCACCTCGCCCAGCTCCTCTTTCGAGAGCCAATCGGGGTGCCGCCCGACCAGCTCGCGCAGCATGTCCTTCGTCTTCCCGGAGAACTTGCTGTTCCAGAGGTTCATCAGCTCTTCAGTCGTCGTCGGCGCATCGGGAACATCATCCCCGAGGAACTTCAGCCCGAGCGAGGTGATGAACACGCCGTCGCGGCTTTCGCCGATGAAGTCCGCCGTTCGAAGAGACGAGAGATACGTGTTGAACGTGCCGCTGCTCGAACTCATCCCTGCCAGCGTCGCCATCTGCACCTTGCTGAGGACCGCGTCCGTCTCGTAGGTCGCGTTCCGGCAGGCGAGCGCCTTGAGCATCTCCCGAGCCCCTTTGGGGAACCGCAGCTCCCCTTCGGCCACAGGCGTTCGTGCCTTCGGGTAGATCCTCCCGAAGTTCGCCGTCTGGCCCTCTTGCCGGGTCTTCGGTCCGTTCGCGAGGTTCGGACGGGAGCTGTCGTAGCGCCCGGTGATGGTCTTCACCGTGGCGAGCCTCGCGCGCGCGACCGTGGCCATGTTGTTGAGGGAGACCGAGTACGCCAGCATCTCGGACTGAAGCCCCTTCCAGACCTCGGTGAGCTTCTCCCCGAGCTTCTCCGCCTTCGCGATGTTCCGCTCCAGCATCTCCTTCTCGCTGTCGCTGAGGACCGGGACCTCCTTCACCACGGTCTCGGTCTTCGCCACCTGAGTTTTCACTGACTCCTTGGTGTGGGCCTGAACCAGTCGCCCGAGCTGATTCTCCAGCTCCGCGCAGCGCTTCTTCAGCACCTTCGGGTCGTTCGCCTCCGCCTTGACCACCGCCTCGCTCATCTGCTGTCGGAGCGCGTCCAAGTCGATGGGCTTCAGCTCCGCTTGCACGCGCTTCACGCCGACCTTGGGCGTCATCCCGGCGTCGAAGGTCCACTTCTTCCCGATTTCGTGCTTCCCGAAGTGCTCCAACCACTGCGGAGACCAGACGTAGGCCACGCCCTGCTTCAGGAAGGGCAGCTCTTCGAGCAGATTCGTGTCCAACCCCTTCTCGACAATCCACTCCTTCAGCGCCTTCTTCTCAGGCACCCCGTTGACCTGCAACACCACGAGGCACTCGACCTGCGTCAGCGCCTCTTTGGAGACGCTCTGCGGTCGCTGAGTGATGAGCGTCACCCCGATGCCCTTGTTGCCCCCGAGACGAACGATTTCGGTCCAGATGCCGACCATGTGCTCGTCGCCCTTGAAGATGGCCTGCGGAAGGAAGAGCTGCGCCTCTTCGAGCACGACATGAATCGGCTGCGGATCCTTGAGCCCCTTCTGGCGGGTCCAGAGCTGCTCGCCGAACGCCGTCACGAACCGCTTCCGGTCCGCGAGGCTGAACTGGGACACGTCGAGCACGAAGCTGCGCCCGGTGTCGATGACCGCGTCGGCGACCAGCCTCCCGGAATGAGGGTCGAGCGGAATATCCCCTCGGAGCCCGCCCAGAACCGGGACATCCAGCCCCTCAGCCTTGCCGTCCGCGCCGAGCCGGAGCCCATACCAGTTGCCCACCGGGTCGATGACGACGAACTGAACCCCGTTCGCGTACATCCCCTCGATGAGAACCCCGGCGGCGTACGACTTCCCGGCGCGCTTGCGAGCGATGAAGGCGAGAGTTTGCGTGGCCACATCGAGCGGCAACTTCAAGTCGGAAGCGAAGGCGATTTGCTTGGTCATAGTTCCAGCTTCACTTGTGGTAGTACGCGTACGCAGCTCGAACCGTGCAGATGCCGTAGCTCCAGCCCTTGTGTTGGATCTCGTTGTCCACCGACCAGCCCTTCGCAATCGAGCCGTCGCAGTCGTCTTCCTCCCCGTAGGCTTCTTCTCCCAGCGACTGGAGCCAGTTCCAGACGAACTGCATCGCCGCGTTGAAGTCCATCGCGTAGGGCAGCGGCGTCGCCTTGGAATCGGTGTGCCAGTGGAGCCGCATCGTGCCGCCCTCGACCGAGTAGTTGGTCGCCTTCCCACCGGGCGCGCCCGCGAAGACAAGCAGCATCGCCTGCTCGAATTGCGCCTTCCCCGTCGAAAGCACCTTGACCTCGAAGTTGCTGGCAGCCGTGAAGCTCATTTCAATCCTCCTCATCATCACGCGGAAGCAACGGTCGCTCGCGCTGCTCGATGAGCAGCTTTCGGACTTCGTCGTCATTCTCCGTATGACGCACGACCTGCGGATGGCTGAATCCTTGGTTCCACGGCTGGTCTGGAAGAATGACCAGCCCTCGGGGGCGGCGCTTCAGCCACGGCTCGATGTACGGCACCCAGTCGTCCACGAGCACCCGACCGTAGACGCGGCCCTTCTCGTCACTCGTGACCGTCACCCGCGCGTCCGGGATGTGCTTCTGGCACCAGCGGACCTTCTCCGACCACGCGGCGGAGATTCCCTTCGGTCCGCGCGTCAGCACCGTGATGCGGTAGCCGAGTTCGCGGAGCATCGCGAGCACTCGAAAGCCACGCGGCAGGGTTTCGAGGTTGAACCACCACTCCGGCTGGTTCTTGATGAGCCTCCGGCGCTCTTTGATGTGCGGGTACTTCTCCTCGTCTTCGGCGGTGAGCAGCGGCTCTTCGCCCGGCCCCATCAGTTTCTTGAGGTCACGCTCCATCGCGCTGTGAAAGTCCGCACCCGTACCGTCCATGTCGAAC
>Ga0315275_10004263_pt1 | contig 13353 bp, 9 predicted proteins | sample YL17G03_0_MG_FD_205557 | JGI IMG/M metagenome (GOLD analysis project Ga0315275, IMG submission 205557) | Sediment microbial communities from Yellowstone Lake, YNP, Wyoming, USA - YL17G03_0 | ecosystem: Environmental > Aquatic > Freshwater > Lake > Sediment | place: USA: Wyoming | collected... | reverse complement strand
ATGAAGGTCCTGACCCCGGAATCGTTCATCGTCGAGAAGAAGCCATGATCCTATGCGCCAAATGCAAGATCCGGGTCGCCAAACGCTCCTGTCCAGCCCTGGGGAGCTCTCTCTGCAACCTGTGCTGTGGTTTGCTCAGGGAAAAAGAACTCCATTGTCCGGCCGCCTGTCCCTTCCTCGGCCGCCATAAGCCCTACCAGGAAAAAAAGGTCCTGGAAAAGAAAGCTCCCGCTCCTTCGCGGAACTCTTTTGCGGAGGACGAAATCCTCAAGGACGAGAGATTGGCCTGGCTGGTATTCCAGCTGGAAGCCCCCTTTCGGGTTTTCGCGGAGCGCTCCCCTTCCCTGACGGATAAGGATGTCATTCTGGCGCTGGAGTATTCCAGGGGCAAGATCGAAAAAGGGAAGAGCCTGATCATCCTGACGGGAGAGAGCCTCAAGCCCAGGAATGCTCTGGGCGAAGCCGTCTTTCAGGCCTCGGAGAACACGCGCTGGGAGGCCCCTATCATCCTGGCCTCCGGCCTCGAGGCCTACAAGAAAGACGAGAAGCTCCGGTGCCTGGACCGGGTCATCCGCACCGTTAAATACCTCGCCCAAGACAACCCGGGCGGGAGGACCTACCTCACGAATCTCGCCGAACGCTTCGCCCGGATCAAGAGTCCATCTTCAACAGATCAAACCCGATAATGGTCAATGCCGGCGCACAGATGTAATAATCATTATATGTATTCCGGTATTCCGGTCGCGAAGTTCTTGATAATTGCTTGGCGGCCTTGAAAAACCTGTGACTTTTTAGGCCAATATCGAAATAGACCTGGAAAGTGTTCTTGTATTTGCCGTATTTTTTCTGATTACTTATCTGCCTTCACTTGGCCTGCCGGTTCCTCCCTCGTTTCTTCCACTTTCTTTTTCATCGTTGCCTTGCCTTCTTCGGGGGATTCCGTCGTTTTCTGGCTTTTGCCGCCTTCCGGTGTTTTCGGAGGGGCTGCTTTCTTTTCCGCCTTTATCTTTTTTCCCTTGCCCTCTTCGGGGGCTTTCTTAGGCTTCTCGCCTTTACCGCCTTCTTGTTCTTTCTGGGGGGCTGCCGCCCTTTCCGCCTTTATCTTCGCCATTTCTTCCGTTCTCTTTTCGTTGTCGGCAATCAGCCTCAGCCTTTTATTCACGGCCCTTATATTTGCCTGCAATTTTCTCACGAGAGTATCTTTGTCGGCCTTGGGAGACTTGATCCCCTTCCCAGACAGGGAAGACAGCCGATCTTGCAGTTCATATTCGAAATATGCCTTTTGCCGCATGAGCATCTGCTTCCGCCTTGTTTCCATTTCTTCCTCCTCTCCGAGTTGGTTATTTTTCTCCGGCAGATCATAGATTATGCAGAGCTTTTTTTTCCCTGCCGGCAGATAGTTGCCGAAGGTATGTATATCGGGGTTTTCGCCAAAAAGCCTTCGCATCTTAGGAGGTCCACCGGGACTGCATCAAGAAGGAGAAGATCCAAGAGACAATAATCCATAAAGACATGATTTCATATATGACTCAGAAAACCACACAACGGAACACAAAGAACTCGCCGCGATTAAAACCGCCCAGGATCTGATCCGGAGGATAAGGGAATGCCTGGGAGATGAATATTGTAAGAAGTTGATCTAATCAGCTTTTAGCGGGGGCTGTCGCCTCTTCCACAATTCGGATTTCCTCATCCGTTAGCCCATAGAGCTGGTATACGAGCTGGTCAATTTGGATATCGATTGCATTTATATGACGGCTTAGTGATTCTTGCTCATTGGGAAAACGAGAATGAATAGCCTCATGGTTAAGCTTCATAAGATTCTCTGCTAGCCCAACTAGCCTATCGTGTAATATTTTTTCTTCTTTTACAGAACAGTTTGGTAATTTAATCGGCAATAATCTCGCTTCTTTTAAAACGATCTTTGGGAAATCGTCCCTCTGGGCGATATTCGAACGGCACAAGAAATACCAGGAAATGAGTCGACTATTTAATATTCCCAGAACATAATTCAAGCTGGGTCCACCGGCTAGTGGAATAATACTCTGAATGGATTTGTTTGTGACAAAATCCTGTTCGACCTTAACGGCCATAAGGCGAAATTTGCGGCTGATTAGTTCTCTTAGTAAAATTCTCGGACCCATAAAATATTTTTCTGGCTTCGGCTCAGCGAGAGATTCATCAAATCGAATGTACGCGGGAGCGGTATCTTCGAAGATATAGCGCTTAATCGTCCCATTGAAAGCTCTACGCGAATTAGTATGATTTGGCCAAGTTGTGAGTTCAAAAGGGGTCACCCCACGCTGCACATCGGTTATCTCTCCAAGGGGTCTCCCTTGAGATAAAATTCTATTAATTAGGGTTGTACAAAAAGAATCCGAGTATGTCAGAAATTCGTCCCGACCTGAAGAAAACCATTCGGAAAATATGGCTGATTTTAAATTATTATCAAAGTCTTCCTTGAAGCGAATCCTATATCTCTTCGGAAAAATCTTAAGATAAACTCGTGAATTGTCTTGCCTCGGCCATTTGTGAATGCTGCTGCTCTTTTTAATAACGAAGACCGTTGTATCAACCCATGCTTTAAATACATCATATGGAAGATTCACAAATACAATAGGATCCGTTCTTTGTGCGACGATTCTTCTAAGGGTAGAAAATTTTGCGCCACTATACCATCCTGTCGGAACGATCATTCCGATAAGAGCGCCTTTCTTTGTAAGTTCAATTGCCTTTTCCATAAAAATTGAATACGTGTCCAGATCCTTAGTTGAGGCTTTATACCGGTTTCTAATAAAACTTGCTTCAGGATCGTAAATGGTTGCCCCATAGGGTGGATTACCGATCAAGACATCAAATCCTCCAGCTTTCATGGGTGCGGCATATTCGGCATTCCAATCGAAAATATTGATGCGTAGTCGATCCTCGTCGGAAAGGAACGGAAGCTCTTTCTGGCTATAAAAGTCCGGCCCGATCAGCGAATTTCCGCACTTTATATTGTTGCCCAAATCCGGCAAGGCGCGTTGGGAGAAGAGTCGAAGATAGGGTTGAATCGTCTGCTCGCTTTCCCCTTCCAGCACTTTCAATAAGAGGGAAAGTTTCGTCACCTCGACAGCCTGGGGATCGATATCTACGCCATAGATGTTATCGAGGAGGATTCTCTTTCGTTCGGCGATGGTCAATTTCCAGCCGGCCGTTGTTTGGACGAGCACGGGATTACGGCCCTTCGTCCAGGTCTCCGGTTTATGGGCAAAATACCAGTCATGGTGCCAATCGAGTAAGAATTGATAGGCGTTGATCAGGAACGAGCCGGAACCGCAGGCGGGGTCGAGGATTCTCAGTTTGGACGCCTGCTTTGGCGTTTTGCCTTCGGTGATTTTAGCGATCGTCTGCTTGACGATATAGTCCACGATATAAGTGGGCGTATAGTAAACTCCGCCGGCTTTCTTGACCTCGGGCTTGTCTTCAACGACGGCGTGATGTCCCTCCGTCAGCCGGATGACTTTGCCCAGGAACTGCTCGTAGGCCTGGCCCAGAATGTCGGACGAGATGACGGTGAACTCATAAGGGCTTTCGGGATAGTAGAGGCCCCTGAGAAGGTCGCGCAGCAGCTTATCATCCAGGTCGAGGCCGAGGGTGATCTCATCGGGGGGCTCATGACGCCCCTTTTCGGCCTTGAAATGGAACAGCCCGGAGTTGTATTTGCCATCGGCGTCTTCGAAGACCTCACACAGGCGCTGGTAAATGTTCGGTCCGTTTGTCAGGCCTTGAAGACGGCCATAGAGCTCGCTTCCCCTGTCCTCACATATGCGCAGAAAAATAATACGGTCAATGATGCGCTGAACGGCGAAATTGAGTTCACGTTGGGATAGCCGAGAATTACGTAGGGCGATATTTTTAGCCAATTCGCTCCGCCAGCGCTCGATCGTGGCCAGGAAATCATCATCAACCTCGGATGTGCCACGTTTGGCCTTGTTTTCCTCCGCGTACTTATCGAATGAACCCTTGAGGATCGCCTCCTTGGAAAAAATGGAGGAAATCCATTCCCATTTTTCCGGATAATCCTGGAAACGGCACAAGAAAACCCGGGCGGTGGCCGCGCTATCCGATTTGTTCGGCTTGACGCGGCAGTCATAAACCGCGAATTCTTCGAAATCGCTCAGGATACTCAGCGGAAGCTTGGCGCTCCAGGCATAGCGGCGAAGCTGAAAGGCCGCTGAGGTCTCCTGGCCGATATCGACGCTCGGTTTTTTCGCCTCCAGAAAGAACTTGCGCGTGCCGCCGATTCGGAAGCAGTAATCGGGCGCTTTTACGGCCGCGCCGATCCGGATAGCGTCTTCGTGAACGACGTCCTTATAAGCTTCGGCCAAGCCCTGGTCATTATCCATGTCCCAATCCAGGGCTTTGAAAAAGGGATTCAGGAACTCGTTCCGCAACTGGGCTTCATTGTACTTTCCCGACCTGTAGGATTCCAGATGTTGATTGAACTTCTCGATAAGGCGCGAAACTTCCTTAGGCACGCTCATGAATCACTCCCCGTGGTTTCGCCCGGATCATAAGACAAAAAATATTTATAGGCGGGTATGACGCTGATTTTTTGGCCCTGGCCATCGTGGACATATTCCTTGTCGCGGGAAATGATGACCGCCTCGCCGACCTTGAACTTCCTCATGAAGGCCTCGAGGCCCCCAGTCTCGATCTTGCCGTACTTGATCTCGATGGGCAACGGAGAGGGACCGTCCTGAATCACGTCCACTTCGTTCTTGTAAGGGTCTCGCCAGAAATACTCGGCGTTCAGCTGGTTCACGACCGAGCACTCGAAGACCTTCGACCGCGAATGATCATCTTCCTTGAAAACAAGGGCCGGGGACAGGATCGCGGGATAGATTTTCTTCAGCTTCCGCTCGACCTTCCTCCGGTTTCCGCCGAAGTTATAGAGCTTCCTGATGAGGAACGACTCCTCGAGATAGCTGAGATAGAGCGAAAGCGTCTGCCGGGAGATCTTCAGGTCGTTCCCGAGAGAAACCAGGTCTATCATCCGGCCGGGGTCGTCCATGAGGATGCCGAGGAGGCCCTCCAGAACGGAGATCTCCTTGACCCTGAATAAGTGGGGGATATCCCGGTAGATGACCTTTTCGACGATGCTCTCCTTGATGTACTTATGGATGACCTCTTTGTCATGGACACCGACCAACTCCGGAAAACCCTGGGTTTTCAGGAATTCGTCATAAAGCCGGCTGAGCTCTCTGGGATAGAGTCCCGGGGGAACCAGATATTCTCCCTTGAAGGTCAGAAATTCCTTGAACGATAACGGCCCGACCCGGAATTCGAAAATCCGGCCGGCCAACGTCGCCCGGGATTTCCTCTTGATAAATAGCGACTCCGAGCCGGAGATCAGCATTTTCAGCAGGGGATGGGCGTCATAAAGGGCCTTGGCCTGATTCTCCCAGTCGTCCAATTTCTGGATCTCGTCCAACAGGAGGAGGATTCGCCCGGTCTCCTGTCCCCTGTCCAGCAGGTCCTCGTAGGCCCGCAGGACGTCGCGGAGTTCCACATCCTTGAATTCATCGAACGAAAAATAAATGACGTTCCTTGGATCAAGGCCGTCGGCGATGGCATCGGCGGCGGCCTTCATGAGGAGCGTCGTCTTGCCGACTCGCCTGAGGCCGGTCAAAGCGATTATCTGCCTAAGCGGCAGGAACTTTTGGATTTGGGCATAAATCGCCCTTTCTTTATAGTCCGCCTGATACGGCCTCTTCCACCACGGATTAAAATCAGGGAGAACCGATATTATTTCCGGCATGTACAGCTAACCTAAAATCGATTTTACGTTAATTATAATTAACATATAATAATGTCATTGTCAAGGAAAATTTCCTGGGCTGGTCTCGGCCGACCTTGAGAAATGCCGGCCGTCCGGTGCGTCCTTTACTATCGAATCCGGAACAACTTCGAACTAAGGAGGCAAGGTATGTTCAAGAAACACAAGAAGCCCGATCCGAGGCTGTCTTATCCTACACGCCTGGTCCCGGAAGGCGCGGAAATGATCGAAGAGTACATCATTCCTGATGGAGAGAAGGCCCGGGTTCTCGAGAAATTATACCCGTTCGACCCCGTCCCGGCGCTCACAGAAATGATGTACGACCTGCACGAAGAGAAACAATTCCGGGTCGGAGATTTCCGCGTCATTCGCGGGGCGGCCATGGACATGCTCGTGAGCCCCTATTTTTTCAACAGCGGGGGAACCGTCATCGATTGGATGCCGCCGGATTTCAAGCCGGGCGGAGTCCTTTCGCGCCGGATCAGGGGACAATCGGCTTCCCTGTTGACCTGTTCTCTGGACCACCGACCGAGCTGTCATTGACCGTGGCCCCGGCGGTTCTCGGGCTCTGGAGCCACGCCGCGAGATGCGGTCTTTTCCCTATCGGGGTTTTGTCAGTTCCCGCAGGAACTCCCGGGCGGCGGGTGACTGTCCGGCGGCGCCGTCTTTCGGCTCCCTCTGAAAACGCCTCAGGTCGACCCGGCCGCCGCGGGATCGCCCGGATGACCTCCTTGGCCTTGCGGGTGAAAGGGGTCTCCCGGCGTGTGCGCATTTTCCGCGCCCCTTATTTTAGGGAATCCGTACTTCGTGATCTTAATCGAGCCCTTGGTCGTCACGAGAGAGATCTCGGGGCCGCCATGGGCGCGACCTGCTCGAAGATAATAGGACGGCGGAGGCTTCGCGGCTCCAAAGGTCAGCTTGAGATTGGCGATAATCCGGTACACGGCCTGATGAAAGGGACAGAATCGCCTATTTGAGGACTATTTACTCATCAGGACTTCGATGAAGTGGAGCGAGGGGACGTTGGCGCAGACGATCTTGATGACGGCCGCGATGGGGACGGCCAACACCATACCGGGAATGCCCCACAGCCAGCCCCAGGCGATGAGCGAAAAGATGACGACGAGCGGGCTCAACCCGAGCCCCTTCCCCATGAACCGCGGCTCGAGGACGTTGCCGACGACGTTGTCGAGGACGACGACGATAGCCAGGATCCAGAGGCACCTCCAGACGCTTCCATACTGGATGAAGGCGATCACGATGGGGACGGCCGTGGCGATCGTCGAACCGACGTTGGGGATGTAGTTCAGCAGGAAGGCCAGGAACCCGAAGACGATGGCGAAATCGACGCCGAAGAGCGCCAGGACGATCCCAACGATGAGGCCGTTAATGACGCAGAAAACGGTTTTAATGGCCAGGTACTTCTGGATCTGCCGGTCGATCTTCTCCACGACCTCATTGATCTTCCCGGCCTGGCGGGGGGTGAACGACCGCTCGACCTTCCCCCTGAGCCGTCCCCGCCCGGCTAGGATGAAGATCAGGAAGATGAGGACGAGAAAGAGATTGGACAGGAAGCCAAAGAACGGGCCGAGAGCCGACATGGCAATGGAGGCGATCTTCTCGACGTTGATGGTGCCGAGGAGGGTCGCGGCGTTCCACTTGGCGCCGAGGAAATGAGAAGCCTCGAGCTTCTTGATCAGGGACTGGAATTGCTCGGTGTAAACCGGCAACTGGGTGGCGAAAGCCTTGCCGCTCGAATAGAACACGGCGCCGAGGATGTACATGAGCGAGAACGTCACCAGGATGATGACGATGAGGGCCACCGGCCTCGGGACCTTCCGGCGCGTCAGGAACTCCAGGGCCGGCCCGATGATATAGGAGATGAAAAGGGCCAGAAAAAAGGGAAAGAGGACGGGCCTGGCCAGCTTCAATATGACGCCGGCCAGGAAGAGGACCACGAATGCCGCCGAGAACTTTAGGAACTTGTCGTCATCCATCGGGATATTTTTATCACAAACCGGAATAAATTGGAACTCGTGTCAGCGCATCAATCTTAGCCTTCATTCTCCCCCTCCCCTTCCTCCTCACTGCCGACGATGATTTATGTCGGGATAAAATCACCCCCCTCTCTCACCCGAAAAGGCGATTGACGGGGACGCTGGATAAAGTAGAATCCGAAGCATGAGAACGAACGCCGAAGTCTTCAGATCTTTCCTCAAACAAGCCGAAAAGAATAATGAGCGGTCCCAGTACTGGAAGGCGATCGTTCAAAGCCTCCATGACGGGATCGTCTCTCTCGATAGGGCGAACAATGTCGTGGAATGGAACGACGGCGCCCGGAAGATCTTCGGCCACAGCCGCAAGGAGGCCGTCGGGAAGGACATCGACCGGCTGGTCGGGGGGGCGAGGATCAAGGAAGCGCTGGGCATCACCCGGTCCGTCCTGCATCGGAAAAATCAGGTTATCCAGGCGGAATCCATCCGCTACAGGAAGGACGGAACACCCGTGGATGTCAGCATCACCGCCTCGCCCATCCTCATGAAAGGGAAGATCGAAGGCGGCGTCGCCATTTATAAGGACATTTCGGAGCGTAAGAAAAGAGAAAAGGAGATCGAGAACGTCCAGAGAGAGCTCCAGTCGCTCAAGGAATTCAACGAGAACATCGTCAACAGCCTCGCCGAAGGCGTCGTTCTGGAGAACGCCAGGGGGCGGGTCGTCTTCATCAACCCCTCGATGGAGAGCCTCCTGGGGTTCACCACTTCGGAGCTCGTCGGCCGTCACCAGAGGATCTTCATCTCCCCGGAGGAGCTGGCCAGGATCCATGGCAAGACGCGTTCTCGGACGAAGAAGACCCTCGAGACCTACGAAACCCGCTTCCGCTCCAAGTCGGGCGAAGAGATCCCGGTCCTGGTGAGCGCCCGATCGCTCTTTGAAAAGGGCCGGTTCACGGGCGTCCTCTCGGCCGTGACCGATATCTCCGAGCAGAAGCGCGTCGAAGAAGCCCTGAGGGCTTCCCAGCTCGAGTCCCAGGCGGCCAACACCGCCAAGAGCGAATTCCTGGCCAACATGAGCCACGAGATCCGGACCCCCATGAACGGTATCATCGGCATGACCGAGCTCGCCCTGGACACCCCCCTCTCTCCCGAGCAGAGGGATTACATCGAATCCATCAAGGCCTCGGCGGATTCCCTGCTCACCATCATCAACGACATCCTCGATTTCTCCAAGATCGAGGCCCGGATGATCGACTTCGAACCGGTCCGGTTCTGTCTCCGCGACTCCGTCGAGGAGACCGCCGCCTCGCTGGCCCTCGGGGCCCACCAGAAAGGCCTGGAGCTCGTCTGCCGCGTTCAGCCCGACGTCCCTGACAGCCTGGTCGGGGACGTCCGCCGGCTCCGGCAGATCATCATCAACCTCGCAGGGAACTCAATCAAGTTCACGCGGCGCGGGGAGGTGCTTATCGAAGCGGCCCTGGAATCCCGGACCCGGAACGACGCCGTACTTCGTTTTACGGTGAGCGACACGGGCATCGGCATCCCTCCGGAAAAACAGGGGGTCATCTTCCAACCCTTCGTCCAGGCGGACGGCTCCATGACCCGTAAATACGGCGGGACGGGACTGGGGCTGGCCATCTCCGCCCAACTTGTCGAGATGATGGGAGGCCGGATCAGGGTCGAGAGCGAGTCCGGCCGAGGCAGCCGATTCAGCTTCACGGCCCGGTTCGGGATCCAGAAACGGGCCGCGCGAAAGACCGTCTCCGTGGAGCCCGCCGGGCTCAGGGACCTTCCGGTGCTCGTCGTCGACGACAACGCCACCAACAGGAAAATCCTGAGAGAGATCCTGACCAGCTGGCGGATGAGGCCGGAGGACGTCCCCAGCGGCAGGGACGCCCTGGCCCTCCTCCGCAGGCGGGCCTCGAAAAACGCGCAGTTTTCCCTGGCCCTCATAGACGCCAACATGCCGGAAATGGACGGCTTCACACTCATCGAACGCATCCGCGGCAACCCTTCGCTCACGGATCTCAAGATCATGGTCCTGACCTCGGCTGACCGGCGAGGCGATACGGCCCGCTGCCGCGAACTCGGGGTCCAGGCATACCTGACGAAGCCCGTCAAGCAGTCCGAGCTGCTGGATGCTATCCTCCTGACCCAGGGGGCCGCGTCCGGGAGAGGAAAGTCCTTCATCACCCGGGCGTCGGCGTCCGAGCTCCGGATCCCCCTCCGGATCCTGCTCGGGGAGGACAATCCAATCAACCAAAAGGTCGCCGTCCACCTTCTCGAGAAACAAGGGCACAGCGTGAGGACCGCCTCCGACGGACGCGAAGTCCTGTCCGCCCTGGAGAAGGAGCGTTTCGACATTGTCCTGATGGACGTCCAGATGCCCGAAGTGGACGGGTTCGAAGCCACGGCGATTATCAGGGAGAAAGAAAAGGGAGGCCCGGACCACCTCCCCATCGTGGCCCTGACGGCCCACGTCCTCAAGGATGACAGGAAAAGGTGTCTCGATGCCGGGATGGACGATTACGTTTCCAAGCCCCTTAAACCCGAGGAGTTCTTCCGGACGATCGCCCGCGTCGTCAAAAAAAACCGGAAAAGGCTGTTCGAGAGGCCCGGTCACGGCGAAGGAAAGGAGGGAGAGGCATGAAGATTCTCGTGGCCGAAGATGATAGGGTCTCCCTGCGGATCCTGGAAAAGAACCTCGGAGATTGGGGTTACGACATTGTCGTCGCCGGCAACGGCGATCAAGCCCTGCGAAAGATCGGGGACGGGAACGTCCGCCTGGCCATCCTGGATTGGATGATGCCGGGGATGAACGGCCTGGAGATCTGCAAGCACATCAGGCAGAACAACGGATCGAACTACATCTACATCATCCTGCTCACCTCGAGGGACCGAAGCCAGGACATCCTCGAAGGCCTGGAGGCGGGGGCCGACGACTACATGACCAAACCCGTGAATTTCCTGGAGCTCCGGGCCCGTCTGAAGACGGGCCGGAGGATCGTCGAGCTCGAAGACAAGCTCCTCGAATCCAACCGGAAGCTCACGGACTTGGCCAGCCGGGACAGCCTAACCAGCCTCTGGAACCGGGCGAACATCATGAGGTTCCTCGAAGAGAACCTGGAGCGCTGCAAAAGGGAGAAACAGCCCGTAAGCACGATCATGGTGGACATCGATGATTTCAAGAGGACGAACGACACCTGCGGCCATCTCGCGGGGGACATCGTCCTCATCCAGATCGCCAAGCAGATGGAGCGATGCCTCCGAAAGTATGACAAGATCGGACGCTACGGCGGTGACGAGATGCTGGTCGTGCTGCCGGGATGCGGCCTCAAGGAGGCAGGCGGGATCGCCGAACGCCTCAGGCTGGCCGTGGCCGGCGAGAAGGTCCGGATCCCGGCGGGGGAGCTCGAAACCAGCGTCACGCTGGGCTGCTCGAGTTCAGCGGATCTCTCCCGTCCGACGCCGGAAGCCCTCGTCCAGGCGAGCGACGCCGCCCTTTACAGGGGCAAGAAACAGGGGAAGAACTGTGTGGTCGCGGAGTGAATCATGAACCAGGCCCAGAAACCCCGCGGGACATCCTCTCCCATCGATATTGAGGACGCCCTCGCCAGGATCGGCGGGGACTCGGACTTCCTCCGGGAGCTCCTGGAGCTCTATGTGGAAGATTTCTCGTTCAGGTACGCCCTTCTCGATAAGGCCGTGCGCAGCGGCGACCTCAAGGCGGTCTCGGAGCTCGGGCATACGATCAAAGGGTCCTCGGCGAACCTCAGCCTCTCCTCCCTTCAGGAACAAGCCTTGAAGCTGGAAAAAGCCGGGAAAAACGGCGATCTCGGCAAGGCCAGGACCAGTCTCGCCGCTCTCGGAACGGAGTTCCGGAAGCTCAAGGTCTATATGGCGACCCGGGCGGATTGAGCAGGGACTCCGCCAGGGACTTTAAATACCGATCCCCGATCGTCCCGGCCCCGTCCGGCAGCCGGTTCACCCCGCACAAGAACCTTCCGGCGACTCCGATATACAGGTTCTGGCCGTATTTGTTCCGGACGTGATGGCCGAGAGGAATGTCCTCGGCGGGCTGCCGGTCCTTAGCATAGAACTCCAGGAGCTGCTTCAGTAAGACGGCAGGGTCCCGGCCTTCATCGGCCTTGATCAAGAAGCATTCGAATTCAGTCCCTTCTAGCTTGTAGGAGGCCATATAACCGTTGCGAAGGAACTCGAATCCCATGACATTACGCAGGATGTATTTCTCGCTGTTGGCGATGATCCCCTCCCGTGGGAAAACGGACAACAGGGGCGGAAGCGTGCCCTTCTCCCCCGCCTTCTCGGAGACCTTTCGCGCGAACGTGTCGAGCACGGCGGGCGTCCCGTTGTCGCCGTCGAAGCTCATGATCTTGACGTACTCCTTGCCGACGATGAAATTCAGGACCTCACCTTCGATATACGCCAAGGTTCCGACATCCACGACCTTGTTCTCCGGGAACCGCTCGGCGCTAAAGATCCCGAAGGCGTTGGTCCCGTTTCCCATGTCGTAGATCTCGAGGGTCACGGACGCCGCGGTCCCGGCCTTCTGGAACTGGGCCACGATGAGCTCCTTGAAGTCGTAGCCGATGTAGCTCTCGGCCGCCCCGTCGATGTACTCGTAGAGGTTATCCGGAAAGAAGCTCTGCGGCTTCTCGGAGAGTTTCCAGCCTTCGATCTCGGGAACGAGGCCGAGGAGCGCGGGGCCTCCTGTCTTCTGGGGCGTCCCCGTCCAAGCCATGCCCAGGATGAAGGCCAGGCCTGCAAGTCCAAGGGCGATCCGGGTATGCTTTTTTCCGCGGGTCTTCATGTTATGCCTCCACGTTCGTGCCGGACTCCACTATAGCGGCGGCGTCGATTGTTTTCAAGGGCCTCCTCGGGCCCCCCAAAATTACCGATAAGATTCTTTCTTCTCAAGCGATGACGTCGACTTCTGATGCTACCCGGAATTCCAGGGACACGATACCAATTCCAGAGAATTGGTTCATGTCCCGGAATTCCGATTCGTGCCTTGTCGGAATTTTTGGGAGGCCGCATTTTATTGACAGGTTTTTCAAATAAGTCCATCATGGAATCGATGGACAAGGCAAGGGTCGTGATCGTCAGGTCACGGGCGGTTAGGGCTTCTTCGGGGGAGGTCGACGCCGCCGGGATCCGGAGGATGTTCGAGCGCGGGATCCGTCTCTTGACCGGGGAAAACGACCCCTATGAGGGCCTGCGGCGGTTCTTCCGGTTCGAGGACAGAATCGGGGTCAAGATCAACACCATCGGCGGAAAGAACATCAGCACCCGCCCGGATGTTTCCATCCCCCTCGGCTTATGGCTCGGGGAAAAGAACGTCCGGCCCGGGAACGTCGTCATCTGGGACCGAACGAACCGCGAGCTCCGCGACGCGGGTTACAGGCTTTCCGAGGACAAGAGCGGCCCGAGGATCTTCGGGACGGATACCGACGGAGCCGGCTACGGCGGCGATCTCGTTGTCCGGGGAAACGTGGGCAGCCTTTTCTCGCGCATTCA
>Ga0315275_10004262_pt1 | contig 13355 bp, 13 predicted proteins | sample YL17G03_0_MG_FD_205557 | JGI IMG/M metagenome (GOLD analysis project Ga0315275, IMG submission 205557) | Sediment microbial communities from Yellowstone Lake, YNP, Wyoming, USA - YL17G03_0 | ecosystem: Environmental > Aquatic > Freshwater > Lake > Sediment | place: USA: Wyoming | collected... | reverse complement strand
CGGCTGGGCGCTCTGGCCCTTGGCCAGCTCGACTTCGACCGCACGCAGCTTGCCGATGACCTCTTCGGGCGTGTGCCGCTTGCGAGCCATCTCCCTGCCCCCTTCTTCAAAAGCCCGGCCCAGACTATCCCATAGCCTGTGGACCGATCTCAGGGGGTCAGGTCACTCCGCCGAGGCTGGCGCGCCGGCGACCTCAGCCCCGCTGGCCGCGCATGCGGCAGCCGCCCGCAGCGATCCCCCGGGGCGCGGGAATCGTCCCGCGCCGAGACTGGAAGCCTGGGGGCGCAGCGCGTAGAATGCCGCCCGTAGACTCCTCTCTCGTCCATCCCACAGGAGCGCCGCATGAGCGAGAAACTGGTCGAGCAGCTGTACGAGCTGATCCGCAGCGCCTCCACCGAGCTGCCGCCCGACATCGAACAGGCGCTGCGCGAGGCGGGCCGCCAGGAGCCGGCGGGCGGCATGGCGGCCAACACCTTCGGCGCCATCCTCGACAACGTCGGCATGGCGCGCCAGGCGGTGACCCCCATCTGCCAGGACACCGGCTACCTCATCTTCTACGTCTATCACCCGGTCGGCATCGACACGCTGGCCTTCCGGCGCTCGATCGACGCCGCCGCGGAGAAGGCGACCAAGGCGATCCTGCTGCGCCCCAACGCCGTCGATCCGATCACCGGCAAGAACACCGGCACCAACGTCGGGACCAACGCCCCCTACGTGACCTTCAAGGCGTGGGAGAGAGACGAGATCCGCGTCAAGCTGATGCTCAAGGGCGGCGGCAGCGAGAACGTCGGCGCGCAGTACAAGCTGCCGGACACCGCGCTGGGCGCCGGGCGCGACCTCAAGGGCATCCGCAGATGCGTGCTCGACGCCGTCTACAAGGCGCAGGGGCAGGGCTGCGCGCCGGGGATCATCGGCGTCGGCGTCGGCGGCGACCGCGCCACCTCCTATCTGCTCTCCAAGGAGCAGTTCTTCCGCCACCTGGGTTCGGCCAACGAGGACCCGCAGCTCGACGCCTTCGAGAAGGAGCTGCACGCCGACTTGAACCAGCTCGGCATCGGCCCCATGGGCTTCGGCGGCAAGACCACCGTGCTCGGCGTCTTCGTCGCCAAGCAGCACCGCCATCCCGCCACCTTCTACGTCGCGGTCTCCTACATGTGCTGGGCGTGCCGGCGCAAGGAGATGACGCTCACCAACGGGGAGGCTGCGTATGACCAAGCTTGAGATCCCGATCCCCGAGGACAAGATCCGCGAGCTCAAGGTGGGCGACACCGTGCTGCTCACCGGCATCGTGGTGACGGCGCGCGACGCCGGCCACAAGCTCATGGTCGAGGAGCGCCCGCGCTTCCTCGACGACCGGCTGCGCGGCGGCGTCATCTACCACTGCGGCCCGGTGGTGAAGAAGGACGGCGAGCGCTGGAGCTTCGTCGCCGCCGGCCCCACCACCAGCTCGCGCGAGGAGCCCTACCAGGCCAAGGTGATCGAGAGCTACGGGGTGCGCGGGGTCATCGGCAAGGGCGGCATGGGCGAGGCCACCCAGGAGGCGTGCCGCAAGTTCGGGGCCGTCTACTTCCACGCCGTCGGCGGCTGCGGCACGGCCATCGCGCGCGCGGTGCGCGAGGTGGTCGCGGTGCACAAGCTCGAGGAGTTCGGCACGCCCGAGGCCTTCTGGGTGATCCGCGTCGAGGACTTCCCGGTGATCGTCACCATCGACGCGCACGGCAACAGCGTGCACGAGCGGGTGCGCGAGGCGTCGAAGAAGGTCTACGAGGAGCTGCTCAAGAAGTGAGCCGCGGGGGCGGGCGCCGGCTCCCGCCCCGGTTCAGCGCCGCTTGGCCCGCGACTCCGCGATCTCCCGCACCGCCTGCACGGCGGTGGCGATGTGCTCTTCGGTGTTGAACGGCCCGACGCCGAAGCGCACGCCGCCGTGGGTCTTGTCGGTGCCCAGGTGCTCGTGGATCATCGGCGCGCAGTGCAGGCCGGTGCGGCAGGCGATGTTGTAGTCCACGTCGAGCATGGTGCCGGCGTCGGCGGCCTCCAGGCCGTCGATGTTGAACAGCAGGACGGCGATGCGGTCCTCGGCCGAGTCCTGGCAGTAGAGGGTCACGCCCGGGACGGCACGCAGGCCGTCACGCAGCGCGGTCCACAGCCGCAGCTCGTGGCGGCGGATGTCCTCGAGCCCCCGCTCGAGCACCCACTTCACGCCGGCGTTGAGCCCGGCGATCCCCGGCAGATTGGGCGTCCCGTACTCCATGCGGTAGGGATACTCCTCGAGGTGATGGCGCTGGGCGCTGCGCACTCCGGTGCCGCCGGCCCGCGTCTGGCGGATCTCGACGTCCTCGCGCACGTACATGCCGCCGATGCCCATGGGCCCCATCAGCGACTTGTGCCCGGTGAAGCACAGCACGCCGACGCCGAGGTCCTCGACGTCCAGCTCCAGCATCCCCGCCGTCTGCGCCGCGTCGAGCACCAGAGGGATGCCGCGCGCGCGGCACGCCCGGCCGATCTCGCGCACCCGCTGCACGGTGCCGATGACGTTGGAGCCGTGGTTCATGACCACGGCCTTGGTGTTCTTGCGCAGCCGCGCCACCATCGCCTGCGGATCGACGTAGCCGCGCGCGTCGCAGTCCACCCAGTCCACCTCGACGCCGGCCTCCTGCAGGTGCCAGAGCGGCCGCAACGTGGAGTTGTGCTCGAGGTGCGTGGTCACGGCGTGGTCACCGGGCTGCAGCAGGCCGAAGATGGCCAGATTCAACGCGTCGGTGGCGTTGTAGCCGAAGACCAGGCGGTCGGGGTCGGTGCCGTGAAAGAACCCGGTCAGGAGCCGCCGCGTCTCCTCCACCAGGTCGCCGGCCTCGATGCACAGGTCGTACCCCGAGCGCCCGGGGTTGACCCCGTGCTCGCGGTAGAACCGCTCCATGAAGGCGTGCACCTGCGGCGGCTTGGGAAAGGTGGTCGCACCGTTGTCCAGGTAGATCATCTTGGAGGCGAGCTTCTCGGCGTGGGGGGCGGGGTGGGCGGCGGGACGGCCGTCAGTGGGCATGGCTTGCCTCTCAGCGCGGTGGCGGGGTCGGAAGGACGAGCGCGTCGGCCACCATCTCCGCCACGGTCTTGATGGCCACGCCCAGCTTGTACTCTTTGTTGAGCTCCATCAACTGGTCGATGCAGTTGTGACAGGGGGCCACCACGGTCTTGGCCCCGGTGCTCCGGATCTGCTCGGCCTTGATGCCGCCGGCCTGGATGCGCTTGCGCTTGAAGGCCGCCATCGAGAGCTGCCCGCCCCCGCCGCCGCAGCAGAAGTTCTCGGCCCGGTTCGGCGTCATCTCGACGAAGTCGGTGACCGTGCGGCGCAGGATGTCGCGCTGCGGCTCGGAGACGCCGCCGTAGCGCACCAGGTTGCAGGGGTCGTGCAGGGTCACCGGGTCGGGATGGCGGCCCGGATCCACGGTCAACCGCCCGTCGCGGAAGTAGCCCTCCATGACCTCGAGGAAGCTGGCGATCTCGTAGCCCGGGCGCCGGCGCAGCCACTCCGCCGCCTCCCAGCGCGCCGAGGCGAAGCCGTGCCCGCACTCGCCCATCACCAGCACCTGGCAGCCGAGGCGCTCCATGGCGGCGAGCAGGTTGGCGGCGATGGCGCCGCCTTGCTCGGCGCTGGCGGTGAAGAGACCGTAGTTGGTGAGGTCCCAGCCCTCGCTGGCCACCGTCCAGTCTTCCTTGGCGGCGTGGAACACCGTGGCGCTGGCCTGCAGCGACAGCGGGAAGAAGCGCGGCTCGCGCGGGTTGACGGTGAAGAGCACGCGCGCGCCGGCCTTGTCCACCGGGATGCGCGCGCTCGGGTCGCCGGTAGCGGCCTGCATCTCCTCCTCGATCCACTCCACGGTCTCGAGCCAGTCGGCTTTCGAGATGCCCATGTTGTTGCCGGACTCGAGGCTCAGCGTGACCACGGCTTGCAGGTCGGGGGGCACGAGGCCGATGGCGGTCAGGGCGCTGCGGGCGGCTTTCAGGACGGCGGCGATGTGGATCCCGGTGGTGCAGTTGAGGCTACATCGGCCGCACATGGAGCAGCGGCCGTAGACCGCCTCCACCCACTTGCGCGCCATGCCGCGGTCGAAGTCGCGCGCGCCCACCAGTCCGGGCGCGAGCTGGCCCACCGCCGTGAAGTGGCGCCGGAATACCGAGACCACCTGCTCGAGCTTGTGGGCCGGGATCGACTCCAGCTCGCCGTCGGCGCGGAAGTAGTGGCAGGAGTTCGCGCACAGGCCGCAGCGCACGCAGGTGTTGAGGTAGGACGCCTCCGCCTCCCCCAGCCTGGCGCGGAAGACCGCCAGGCCACGTTCGAGGTCGGCGGGCGTCAGCCGCTCCAGCCGGGCTTCGAGGTCGCCGAGGTCGAGCATGGTGTGGCGGGCTCCCGGGCTCAGGCCGCCGGCGGCAGCACGCCGCGCCGGCCGAAGTGGACGCCGGAATGCCAGCGCGTGCTGAAGAAAAAGACGCAGTGGCGGATCTTGCCGAGCGGCAGGTAGAGGAGCAACAGCATGGCGGCGATCATCTGCGCCGCTGCCGCCGCCGGCGCCAGCGTGCGCACGCAGGTCAGCGCCACGAACAGCGTCGTCAGCCCGTTGGCCACGAAGTCGTCCGGCAGGCTCAGCGCCCGCAGATGGCGCTCCCGAACGCGGCGGACCAGCAGCCCGGCTCCCGCCAGCGCGCCCAGCAGGCTGAGGACGCGCAGACCGGCGAGCGCCACTCCGGCAGGCGTCACCCCGGCCAGCGCCAGCGCCAGGGCCGCCAGGCTGGCGAAGACCCCGAGGTGATAGGTGACACCGGTGAAGTAGACCGGGAGGTTCTCGCGGGCGCTCTCCTTGGCCGCCGGCGACAGGCCAGGGCCGAAGGCGTAGGCGACGCCGCGGGCGGCGCTCCCGGCCGCGGGCGCGAACCACTCGCGCCGGCCGTAGGCGCGCGAGCGCAGATACTGCGCGCCGAGCGCCAGCAGGGCCCAGGCCGCCGCGACCAGGACGCCGAGGCGCAGCGGATCCGCCATGCCGCTAGACGCAGCCGTCGGGCTTGGGCAGGCCGGCCAGCTTGCAGGCGCCCTTGGCGGGGCCCGAGGGGAAGAGCTCGTAGATGCGCTTCAGGGGCAGGCCGGTGGTCTTGCAGATGGCGCGCACCATCGGCGCCGACTGCTTCTCCTCGTAGTTCCGCCGGATGAAGCGGAGGACCGCCCAGTGCTCGTCGGTGAGGGCTTCGAGGTTCTCCTCGGCCCGGGCGAGGCACAGGGCGACCTCGTCGTCCCACTCCTCGGGGTGGACGAGGAAACCCTCCTCGTTCAGCTCGAGCGAGCGGCCGTTGTGATCGATCGTCGGCACGCCCGCCCCCTAGCCGCCCGGCGCCGAGACGTCCACCAGCCGGTCGAGCGCCTCCTTGATTCCGGCGCGCAGCGCGGCGACGTCCGCCGGCTTCCAGGCCTCGCGGTCGGCGCGCGCGAAAGTCGTCTTGTCGACGCGGTTGTCGAAGCGGCCCAGCGGCAGCAGGTAGGTCTGGCCCCGCGTCTCCACCCGCACCGTGTCGGGGCGGCCGGACTGCTCGATCAGCCACGCCATGTCGTCGCAGCCGTAGTCGCCCATCATCACGGCGATAGGCACGCCGTGATGGAGGATCGAGCCCGGGTCCTTGGGGTCGGTGCGCTCGCGGTTCTTGCGGCGCGACTCCTCGGGGGTCACCCACACGTAGAGGATCGCGGAGCGCGCGAGGATGGCGTCCGAGAGCGTCGCCAGGGAATAGCGGTAGCCGAGCGGCGTGGGCAGCGGCAGCGTCGCGCCGTCCGGGCCGCCGCGCGCGAACTCCATGACCACCGTGCGGCCCTCGAGACTGTCGGGGACGCCGGCGTTCTTGTCGCGCAGCAGGTTGGCGCTCTCCTTGGCCAGCGCGCGCACCAGGGCGGCGCGCGCCTCCGCCGGGAGCTTCCCCAGCACCGGCTCGGCGCCCACCCGGGCGCGGGCCGCGTCGAAGCGGTCGAGCAGCCACTCCGAGGCCGACGCAGGGGCCGCGTGACGGCGCTGGACGAGGTCGTCGAAGTCTTCGTTCAGCAGCTCGATCAGCGTCCCCCAGTCGAGCGGCTCCTTCATCGGCAGGTCGTCCGAGTCGAAGAAGACCCCGTCGCGGCCGAGCTTGCGCAGCTCCTGGCTGACACGCCGCATCATGTGCACGTAGGGGTAGTCGTCGAGCTGCACCGTGGGGCCGAGATGGAAATCGTCGCGGGACTCGTCGGGACCGAGTTGCGCCAGGTAGCGGCGCACCTCGCTCTTCCCGGACGCGGGGAGCGCGAGGAGCAGGAGCACGTCGATGAGCTGGGGCATGACAGGAGCCTCGGTTGGGGATCCGGACGTGGCAGCGCCGGAACCGGCGCTCCACCGCATACGGGCCGGAGGATAGCAGAACCGCGGCCCCGCCGCCGCTGGGCTGCCCCCCCGAGACCCGGCCGCCCGGCTGGGGCTATTACGCTTTCCCGACCCGGCCACGCGGGTTAGAGTAGCGGCCGCCTGGCACCCCTCCGGCGCCCAGGCTCCACCGCAATCAGAAGAGGGAGACATGAGACGAATCCAAGTACCTCTGGCGATGGCCGCCCTGCTGGCCGCCGCGCTCGCGGCCGGCGGCGAACCCGCCCACGCGGCCGCGGTGGGCGCCGTGGTCGGACTGAACCGGGGGGGGATCAGCGGCGACGCCCCGCCGGACGCCGAGTACAGCGGCAAGACCGGCCTGATCGCCGGGGCGCAAGGCGAGATCGGCATCGGCTCGGACATCTTCCTGAGCCTGCAACCGATGTTCGTGCGGCGGGGCACGGGCATCCGGCTCGCCGACTCCGAAGACAACTCCTCGGAGGACAGCTTGAGCGTGGCCCTCGACTACGTCGCGGTCCCGGTCGTGGTGAAGTTCCTCGCGGCGGGCGGGCGCACCTACGTGGCCGGCGGCCTCGACGTCGCCTTCCTGACGGCGGCCACGCTCTCGGGCCGCGGGCCGGAAGAGGACGTGAAGGACTCGTTCCAGAGCCTCGACGTCGGCGCGCTGCTGGGCGTCGGAGTCGTGTTCCCGATCGGGCGCCCCCGCCTCACCGTGGAGGCGCGCTACGTGATGGGGCTGGTCAACCTGGCGGACCCCGCGGCGGACGGCTCGACCCCGAACCTGCCGGACCGTTTCCGCTCCACCGGGCTGCAAATCACCGCGGGAGTGCTCTTCCCGCTCGGGAGGCCCTGATGCGCACCTCGAACGGACACGCGCGCGGCGGCCTCGCCGCACTCTGGGTAGCCGCGGCCCTGGCGGCGGCGGGCGTGGGGCTCCCGGCCCCGGCGGCCGCGCAGGACATCCGGCGCCCCCACCTGGCCGGGCACACGTTCCTGCCCACCGATCTCATCCCCGAGGCCTTCGTGAGCACCCACGTGCGCAACTCGCTCGGCTACGCCCAGGCGCTCGACCTCGACTATCCGCCGGTGGTCGTGCAAGGCGACACGCTGGTGACCTTGCAGGGGGATCTGATCTACGCCCTTCTCGGCTTCGAGTACGAGCAGGCGGTCAAGGATTGGATCGCGGTGCGGACGACGGTCAACCTGCGCACCCGTCTCGGCACGCAGGCCGCCTCGCTGGTGAGGGAAGGCGTGACCGTGGGCGCCGGCTTCGACTTCGGCTGGATGGCGCGGCTGTACCAGTCGCGCAGGACCATGCTGTGCGGATCGCTGCTGGCCTCCAGGCAGTCCTACACCGCCGTGGATCTGCGGGGGTTCGTCGAGGACGTGATCGATGGAGCGCCGAACCCGCGCCTCATCGACGAGATCCCGGTGGTGCGCGGCCGGGGCGGGCTGCATTTCGCGTGGGCGATGAGCCGGCCGTTCGGGCTGACCCTGTTCGGAGAGACGTCCTACGGCGAGGCCCCGCAGCGGGGTGCGGCCGACGGCTGGGAGTACAGCTACGGCGCGTGCGTGGATTTCGACGCCGGAGCCGCGTGGGACATCCCGCTGGGAGCCGCGCTCGCCTACCGCCAGACGTCGCTGCCCGAGATGAACTCGTCGGTCCCCGACATCGGCCGCCAGACGGTCTTGCGCCTGGCCTACAACGCCCAGCCCGACTTCGTGGTCGGGGTAGACCTCGTCGGCATCTACAACCGCGAGAACTCCCGCCGCGAAGCGATGTTCGCGACCGGCGCGATGGTCACCCTGCGTTACTATTTCTGAGCGGCGCGGCCGCTGTGGCGCGAGGGCCGGCGGCGATCGCCGGCCCTCCGCATTCGGGGCTCAGAACCGGTAGGTCACCGACGCCACCGCGTAGTGCAGCCAGGCGAAGGTGTAGACCTCGTCGTTGTCGGCGCCGCCCTCGAGCGTGCGGTAGCCGAGGGCGAGGCTGGTGCCCGAGCTGATCTGGTAGCGCCCCTTGAGCGAGACGTCGAAAGCCCGCCCCTGCGGCGCCGCCAACCCGTCGGCGTCGAGCTCGAGCTGCACGTCGGGCGACAGGGCCACCTGACCGTTGAGGTTCAGCAGCGGCACGAACCCGAAGTCGGTCTTCTCGGCCTGCGTCCCGGGCTGCGCCAGCGCGATGCGCGCGTCGCGGATCTTGCCGGTGAGGCCGATCCGCCACTGCCAGCGCGCGCCGCTGTGGACGAGATACCGGTAGCTCAGCCGGTACGAGTTGAACTTGTAGGTCGCGTCGGTGCTGACGCCGGGCGCGAAGGTCTCCCCCGCGAAGCTCACGCTGTCGGCGAGCGTCCCCTCGCCCTTGAAGATGAGCGGGGCGATCGTGAGCCGCAGGCTGCTCTTTCGCGACGCGTCCCAAGTGAGGTAGATGCGGCCGGAGGCGTACGGCCCGCTGCCGAGGACGTCGACCAGCGAGAACTCGGTGCCGGTGTCCCCGGGGATGCGCACGTCGTTGCGCGACTGCCAGACGAGGCCCCCTTCCACCTCGGCCTGGAAGCGCGGGGGGTCGTCGCCCGCCCGAGCGGCGGCGGCCGGGACCAGGACGAGGAAACAGGCGGTCAGCAAGGCACGGCGGATCACGGTCGTGGCCCCCTTGGGATGCGCCCGGCCACAAAGGCCGGGTCGCGCCGGACAGGTTGTCGCTGGAAAGTGATTTGACAGCATACAGCAGGCCGTGTAAAAGGCCGAATAGGCCCAAGAACAAAGGGGTCGCCGCCTTCGGGCGGGGCGGGACGTCGCCTACGAAATGGTCCGCTTTATGCAAGATGGGAAGGCGACGTCGACTATCGGGCGCCCGATCAACTCAAGCCTGCTCGCTCACCGGTGTGCTCTCCAGCCCCGTGACCGCTGGCGGCCCCGGGCGCCCTTTTTCTTGCGCTCTCTGACCCGCGTCGTGCTCCGTGCCCGTTCCGCCGCACCCTGAGGTCCCCATGAGCCCCACCGACTTCCTGTCCATCCGCGATTTCACGCCCAAGGAGATCCGCCGCCTCCTCGAGGTCGCCGAGTGGCTGAAGGCCAATCCGCAGGTCTACTCCGGCGCCCTGCGCGGCAAGACGCTGGCGCTGATCTTCGAGAAGCCGTCGCTGCGCACGCGCGTCACCTTCGACGTCGGCATCCAGCAGCTCGGCGGGTTCTCCGTCTACCTCTCCCCCGCCGAGATCAACCTCGGCAAGCGCGAGTCGGTGTACGACGTCGCCAAGAACCTCGAGCGCATGGTGCAGGGCATCATGGTCCGCACCTTCGCGCACGAGGTCGCCGAGGGCCTGGCCGAGCACGCGTCCATCCCCGTGATCAACGGACTCACCGACTACAGCCACCCCTGCCAGGCGATGGCCGACTACCTCACCCTGATCGAGGCCAAGGGCCGGCTCGAGGGGCTGAAGGTCGCCTTCGTCGGCGCCGGCAACAACGTCGCCCACTCCCTGATGTTCGCCGGCGCGCAGCTCGGCGTCCACGTCACGGTGGCCACGCCCAAGGGCTACGAGCCCGACGCCGCCGCACTCGCCTGGGCGCAGGAGCGCGCCAAGCAGACCGGCGGCAGCTGCCGCGTCGTCAACGACCCGGTGGAGGGCGTCAAGGGCGCCGACGCCGTCTACACCGACGTGTGGGCGGGCATGGGCCAGGAGGACGAGGCCGCGAAGCGCAGGCCGGTGTTCCTGCCCTTCCAGGTGAACGGCAAGCTCTTCGCGCAGGCCAAGCCGGACGCCGTCTTCCTGCACTGCCTGCCGGCGCACCGCGGCGAGGAGGTCACCGACGAGGTCATCGACTCGCCGCGCTCGGTCGTCTTCCCGGAGGCCGAGAACCGACTGCACGCGCAGAAGTCCATCCTGCTCGAGCTGATGAAATAGCGGCGGCCGCATGCCACGCACGGCACTCATCGCGGTCGGCGGCAACTCGCTGATCCGCGCCGGCGAGAAGGGCACCATCGGCGAGCAGCTCGACAACGCCCGCCGCACGGCGACGGCCATCGTGCGCCTCATCCGCGACGATTTCCGCGTCGTGGTCACGCACGGCAACGGGCCGCAGGTGGGAGCGGCGCTCTTGCGCTCGGAGCGCGCCGCCGGGCAGGTGTACGGCCACCCGCTCGACGTCTGCGACGCCACCACGCAGGGCGAGATCGGCTACCTGCTGCAGCAGTCGCTGCACAACGAGCTGGCGGCGGCCGGGCTCGACCTGCCGGTGGCCACCGTGCTGACGCAGGTGGTGGTGTCGCCCGACGACCCGGCGATGGACAAACCCACCAAGCCCATCGGGCCGTTCTACTCGCGCGAGGAGGCCGAGGACCGGCAGCGCCGCTTCGGCTGGGCCATCGTCGAGGACGCGGCCCGCGGCTACCGGCGCGTGGTCCCCTCCCCCGAGCCGCTGGAGATCGTCGAGGCGGAGGTCGTGCGCGACCTCCTGGAGCGCGGCGTGCTGGTGGTGGCGGTGGGCGGCGGCGGCATCCCGGTGATCCGCCGCGACGGGCGGCTCGCGGGCATCGAGGCGGTGATCGACAAGGACCGCGCCTCGGCGCTGCTCGCCGCCCAGCTGGGCGTGGACTGCTTCGTCATCTCCACCGACGTGGACCGCGTCTATCTCGACTACAAGAAACCCGGGCAGCGGCCGCTGCCGCGCGCCACCGCCGCCGAGCTGGCGGCGCACTACCGCGCCGGGCACTTCCCGCCCGGCAACATGGGCCCCAAGGTCGAATCGGCGCTGCGCTTCCTCGCGGGCGGCGGCCGGGAAGTGATCATCACGTCGTTCGAGCACCTCGAGGAGGCCGTCAAGGGGTCGGCGGGAACCCACGTCGTGCCGTGAGGCGCGCGGGCGCGATCGGCCGGCGGCGCGCCGCCGAGCCGCGCCGGCCCGCAGGAAGGAAGGCCGTAGCATGCAGCTCCGCCACGTGGTCGAGTCGCAGCAGTTCACCGTGCCGCTGCTCATGGACCTGTTCAATCGCGCCAAGGGCATGGAGCGGGTGGTGGCGCGCCGCGGCACGCTCGAGTACCAGGGCCGCATCCTGGTGACCCTGTTCTACGAACCCTCGACGCGCACCCGCTTCTCGTTCGAGTCGGCGATGATGCGCCTGGGCGGCGGCGTGCTGTCCACCGAGCAGGCCCGGATCTTCTCCTCCGCCGTCGAGGGCGAGGAGGTCGAGGACTCGATCCGCACCCTGGCCGGCTACTGCGACGTCATCGTCATCCGCCACCACCAGGCCGGCGGCGCCGAGCGCGCCGCGCGGGTGTCGCCGGTGCCGCTGATCAACGCCGGCGAGGCCGGCGGCCAGCACCCGACGCAGGCCCTGCTCGACCTCTACACCATCTACCGGCGCCGCAGCCTCGACGGGCTGGCGGTGGCCTTCGTGGGCGAGCTCGACCGCGGGCGCACGGCGCGCTCGCTCGCCTACCTGCTGGCCAAGTTCGAGCGCATAAAGATCTGGTTCGTCAGCCCGCCCGAGATGCAGATGCAGCCCGACATCCTCCAGTACCTGGAGCGCCACGGCGTCGCCTACGAGCTGGCCGACGACATCAACCAGGTGGTCGGGGAAGTGGACGTGGTCTACCAGACGCGCATCCAGCCGGACCGCGCCGCCGGGCTGCGCGTGCCGGGCAACCGTTACACCATCGATTCCAGCGTGCTCCCGCGCATGCGGCCCGACGCCATGATCCTGCACCCGCTGCCGCGCACCGTGGAGCTGGACCGTAGCGTCGACGACGACCCGCGGGCGCTCTACTTCCAGCAGGCGACCAACGGGCTCTACGTGCGCATGGCGCTGCTCACCCTGCTGCTCGACGGAGAGTGAAGATGACTTCCCCGGCCGCCAAGCCCGCCCCGGCCGCGCTCTCGACCGCGGATTACATCCGGCTCGAGGACGCCTACGGGGCGCACAACTACCACCCGCTCGACGTGGTCGTCGAACGCGCCGCGGGCGTGTGGGTGTACGACGTCGAGGGCAAGCGCTACCTCGACTGCCTGGCCGCCTACTCGGCGGTCAACCAGGGCCACTGCCACCCGCGCATCCTGGCCACGCTGGTGGAGCAGGCCAAGCGCGTCACCCTCACCTCGCGCGCCTTCCGCAACGACCAACTGCCGCTGCTCTGCCGCGACCTGCACGAGCTGACCGGGATGGACCTGGCGCTGCCCATGAACTCCGGGGCCGAGGCGGTGGAGACGGCGATCAAGGCGGCGCGCAAGTGGGGCCACACGGTGAAGGGCATCCCCGAGGGCCGCGCCGAGATCATCGCCTGCGCCGGCAACTTCCACGGGCGCACCGTCACCATCGTCAGCTTCTCGAGCGAGGAGCAGTACCGGCGCGGCTTCGGGCCGCTGACGCCGGGGTTCAAGGTGATCCCCTACGGCGACGCCGCCGCCCTGCGCGCCGCCATCACGCCCGATACCTGCGCCTTCCTGGTGGAGCCGATCCAGGGCGAGGCCGGCATCGTCATCCCGCCGGCCGGCTTCCTGCGCGAGGCGCGCGCGATCTGCTCCGAGAACCGCGTGCTGTTCGTGGCCGACGAGATCCAGTCGGGGCTGGGGCGCACCGGCAAGCTCTTCGCCTGCGAGCACGAGGGCGTGCGGCCGGACCTCTACGTCGTCGGCAAGGCGCTGTCGGGCGGCTTCTATCCGGTCTCCGTGGTGCTCGGCTCGCACGAGGTGCTCGGCGTCTTCCAGCCGGGCGACCACGGCAGTACCTTCGGCGGCAACCCGCTGGCCTGCGCCGTGGCGCGCACCGCGCTCAAGGTGCTGGTCGAGGAGAAGCTGATCGAGCGCTCGGCCGAGCTGGGCGAGTACTTCCTGGGCAAGCTGCGCGGACTGGTCAGCCCGGTGATCAAGGAGATCCGCGGGCGCGGCCTGTGGATCGGCATCGAGCTGACGGTGAAGGCGCGGCCCTACTGCGAGGCGCTCAAGGAAGAGGGTATCCTGTGCAAG
>Ga0315275_10004261_pt1 | contig 13356 bp, 13 predicted proteins | sample YL17G03_0_MG_FD_205557 | JGI IMG/M metagenome (GOLD analysis project Ga0315275, IMG submission 205557) | Sediment microbial communities from Yellowstone Lake, YNP, Wyoming, USA - YL17G03_0 | ecosystem: Environmental > Aquatic > Freshwater > Lake > Sediment | place: USA: Wyoming | collected... | reverse complement strand
TCCCCCTGCAGGTGATTGAATATCTCCATATTATCCCGATACGTGGCCTGTTCTGGAAAGGTGATGTACCGCTCTATGTCACAGGGGGAACAGGAACATCCGACCAGGCATGGGAGTTCCGGTATCTCTCTCCGCCGGAAGTAGTGGTGATCAATCCTGAGCCGGGAACCCTTCCGGATAATGCGGTTTCTGTCGTTGTCTCCCGGTGAGATTGCTGGAGCCACGGATTTGGGGGAACTGTCATACACCGGCACACTGTCCCGTAACCAAAAAATATTCTGATCCGGGTTCTACTACACGAAAAGATCAGCCCTTACTGCCCTGCTTTGCAAGCTTCTTTCCAAGGAGCATCAGCAGGATAAGGCCGGTCAGACCGAGCGTCAGGATCATGATCAGGATGGTCGCGTCATATGCGGAATACCCCGGAATAAAATATTGCGATACCAGGTCAAGGACAGGGAGCACCAGTGCCACGGCAAGATTCCGCTGGGCAGAGCCAAATGCCAAAACCCCCCGCATGCCCGCTTCATGTCCACCAAAGAGATACCCGAGACCAAATGCAGCAAGGATAAAGATGATTATCGCGATGAGGCCACCGTAACCGATAACTGCGGTCACCTGATCGAAGAACACATACATAACGCCGATGAAGGCTGCAAAGAATGCACCATACGATGTCCTGTCAAGCCAGGGAAGCAGTCGTGCCACCCGGGCTTCCCTCCCGGATCTCAGGTGCAGGGCAAGTCCGAGAGGGATCAGGATCAAGGTGACAAACGCCATGAACACAAGAAGGGGATCGAACGATGCCTCTCCGGGGATCATGAATGGTACGATAACAGGGATATACAGGACCGAGAGTATGGTGAGGAGGACCGAAACGCCTCCTACGAGTGCACGCCTCTCTGCCGGTATCTGGATAACCCTTGGCAGGAAGGGAGATCCCGCAGCCGAACCGACAAGGATCAGGCCGATTGAAAGGCCGATGGGGAGGTGTAACCCCGCAACCAGCAGGTAAGCGAGACAGGGGACAAGGATGAAATTGGCAAGCAGCAGGCGGATGATAAACTTTTTATCGTTCAACGCGGTCAGGACCCCGGGCACGGTGTTTGACAGCCCGAGTGTGATCATACTGGTGATAATGAAGATCACGGCTCCAAGGTTTGCTGCAAGGAAAAGTATCTGCGGGATCTTGGAGGCAAAGAACAGGACAAAGACCGAAGCGGTCGTGAATGCGGAGACAATGATGGCAATGGCATGCCATCGTTTCCAGTTCATGATCCATGCGAAAACGGGTGCCCCGTAAATCCCAAAGGGGGGTATCCATGCGATAAAAAAACAGGAGATGACGCCGTACTTCTGGAGCTCCGGGTGTTTCGCGCTCGCTTTTTCCACCTTTTCAAGCCATCTCTGAACTTTTATGGACGTGGACGACAGGCTGTCGCATATCTCAAAGACCGCAAGGACCATTCCGAGAGCAAAACATACCATGGTAACAATAATTGTCATGTTTGAAAGGCCGAGCGCTACCCCAACAATTGGAGCCCCTGCCTGCAGGACAAAGGTTGAGGCGATGAGACTGAGGATAGTGACCCCGGGTACCCCGGAGAGCCAGCCCAGAATCAGCGGGATTGCCATTGCGATTGCCACAAAATAGAGGGCTGCCCGCAGGAATTTTTTGACGATAATTTTCCCTGTTTTTGCCTCACTTTCCATACTTCTTGGTAATGCCGGAGATATATATACATAATTACTTCCGTGCTTTTTTTACCTGAGAAAAAAATAAAAAAATATGGAGGCCCCGCAGGAAGTGCTCTGGTACAGCTCTTCGACATGAAATGCCGAGACCTCAAAGGATATAAGAGAAGAAATACCAAGTGGTAGATCACTTCAATGAGTCTTCGCCTGCCCGATCCCGGCTACAAACGTTATTTATCCCTGATTGTCCTCATAGGGTTCCTCCCAGCCACTATTGGCTCGATTGGTTACATGTACACCGAAGGGAAGTCCCCCGCAGAAATAACTACACTCGAAGTGGATGGTGCACCCGCAGGAATCGTGTTTATCGCAGATCCGCACTTGCGAGAGAGCAATATCGATGAAACCCGGGAGATTATCCGGCAGATCAATGAACTTCATCCTTCCGTCGTGTTAATCGGGGGAGATTTTACGTATGGCGAGGGGGATGATGAGGAGGAACTCGCCCTTCAGGAAGTATGGTCCGGCATAGACGCACCAGTGTATGCAGTACTGGGCAATCATGACTATCAATCGGGCATTGTTGCGTCAAGATGCTGGGAAAAGACGCTAAAAGACCCAAAACCCCCGCTGCAAATCGGAGATTACGACGCACTCAGGGTTCACGACGATTCCGCTGATTATGCGTATGCTGACAAAGTCGCCGGCGTTCTGGCTAAGAATGGGGTCAAGGTGCTCCGCAATGAATATGAAGAGATCACGATTGATGGCAAAAAAGTGCTAATTGTCGGTGTGGATGATGGCTGGGCTGGTATGGCGAATCCACCGCAAGTGCCGCAAGCACTGAAAAATGACTCCTTTACTATTTACCTGATCCATGAACCGGCATACCGTGGCAACTGGGATGCAAATCTGACCTTGGCCGGGCATACCCACGGCGGGCAGATAGTTCCAGCAGGATCCGAGCGGGTCATTTCAGGAGGTCTGGTCACGTTTTCCGGGAAGATCGAGAACGGTCCTACCATCACGTACATCACCCGGGGTATCGGAACTTCCAACCTTGATATCACACTAAGGTCATCGCCTCCGGAAATTGTCGTTATCAATCCTTCTCCTGACGGACAACCTGAAAATGTGAAATTGAGCGTTTAGGCAAAAGTATCATCCGGCCTAAGAGAAATTTCGGTTTTTTTTTAAATATTCTTTAGCTCCGTTGAAATCCCCAACACTATTGTTCCGGGATTTCAGGAACCGGTCATCTGAGGAGATACAACGCATTCATTTCATCCTGTATCCAGTGTCGGGAGATCGGATTTTTTCACGTGGTTCCTCGTAAAGATAGTAATCAGCTGACTGAAAAAGGACATTTTTATTTCCCTTGGCACGGAAAGTCCGGGTCAGCCGGATACGTGGGGAAAATACCGGCAGGAAAAAAAGGGTCGTACTTCCCTGCAGGGTGCATCATGCAGGAAAAAGAAGGAATATCTGCACTAAAGCCGATATTGTGGTGGGATACTACCCGGAGATGCAGATGAAAGTTATCAACGCAACGCGCCGTGAGGAGAACGGCCATACCATTGTGAGTCTGAATTTTAAAACCAGAGACCAGTTTCTGGATCCTGATGATCCCTCTCCGCTCCAGAAAAAGGAGCTCACGCAGGCTGCAGAAGATGCCATCCTCAGTACTGTGTATGCCGTCGGACTGAAAAAGCCCGTCACCCTCGAGATTGAGATCCCGGGCGTTCCGGACCCCGGACCTGCGACAGAAATCTCTGATGCAATCCGTCACCATTTCCGCTTCGTACTCACCGGGCATGAACGCGAGACGGGAATTTTTCTGCGGGAGCGCCATGTGTCCCTTGCCTTCACCGGATTAAACCTCCTGATTGCATTGTTCTATATCGTGCTTGTTTACGAGAACGAGTTTTGGATGACCTCCATCGCAGGAATCTTCGTCACGGCAGTCATCGTAATTATGAACTGGGCTACCATCTGGGATACCTATGAGTTCTTTATCTTCGACGGGCGTGAAAGGAAGAACCGGAAAAAACTGCTCGAGAAGATCATCCATGGTGAGATCAGGGTGATCCCCCTCCTATCCAAAAATACCGGAACAATCAACCAATAACGTAATATGCTTGAGTTGATGTGATGCAGGAGATCAACAAAAAAGAATGAGCGGGCCGGGATGAGAAAAAACAGATGCCCGCTTCTCTCATGAGTCTGCCAGATGCGGGTTTTTTTGAAATAAACGCGTGCTTCTCTCCGGTTCATTGGCAGAATCGTGGCGGGCACTGCACCGGAAATTTCGGACGGGAACATTTTTAGATCTATCTCAAAAATTTGATATGCGGATACTGCAAAAACCTTCCGTATGACTGATCGTCCGTATGGAATGTATCTCGCTTATTTCACCCAGGCAGCTCTTGGTTTTAATGTCCTGATTGGGGTGTATCTGGGCTTTGGAATCGTTTCTGGAATTGTAGGGTTCCTGATGGGGATGGTTCCCTTCCTTATCACAAGGTTTACAAAAATTAAATTCCCTTGGTTTGTTTACTTCCTCATATCCCTTGCAATCCTGATCCACATTTCAGGCTACATCCAGGGACGGTATCTCAATATCCCCAACTGGGACACTCTTGCCCACACCGTGTCAGGATCGATTGTCGCCCTGCTCGGGTTTGTTGCAATCCTCTTTCTGGATAAGATGCGGAAGTATAACCTGGATCCTCAGTTTATTGCATGCTTTGCCCTCATGTTCGGGCTTGTCGGGGAATATCTCTGGGAGATCTACGAATTCCTGGTCGACACCTTCCTTGGCGGCTCCCTTGCCGGCAAGATGCAGGCAGACAACACCGATACCATGATGGATATGCTCTTTGTCCTGATTCCATCCATCATCGTTGCACTGGGAACGTATTATTACCTGAAGAAGTATGGAAAAGAGAAAATCATGCACGAAATGATCAAGGACAGTCCGGTTTTCTCCCAATAATTTTTTTTTGTCCGGGACCGGGTGATGCAATGCCCCTGCTCAAACCAAGGCACCAGATCTCATTCGGGTAGTGCAGGAATTCCTGCGCAATTGAAATTGTACAGTGTCTGCAGTCATGGGATTTTCCTTACCGTGGGGGTTGTTTAAAAAATGCACGGGCAAAGAGTTCCATGATGCAACGCGGCAAAAATGGTACATTATTGTATGGTGATAATTCCCAAGGCAGCTAAGGGGATCTGCGAGGGAACCTGTCACCAGGGGACCTGTCTGATATCTGGGATCTCAAGATGGTTTCAACAGTTTTCTGCTGAACGAGGTTATCCTGCATTCTTCCGATAAATTCGGCGAGGTAGATATTCAGCCTGTTATAGCGGGACTTCATGGGTAAATCCGAACCTTTTTCTATCCCCGCCAGATCGTCTTTTGCTGCACCAGCCGTTGATTGTGAACTCGTACATCCAGATAAAATTACAATTGCTACAAGTGGAACGAAGCAGAGGAAGATGGCACTTTTTCCCATGAATCGAACATACTCTCTTTTAAGCGATTAATGTTTTTATCTTTTTAAAAAAACTATCGGGAAAAGAATGGAAGGAGCAGGGGTTGTGCCCCTCCCCTTTTTGTTCATATCGCATTACTTTGGGTTGTTCCCTCCGGCCTCCATATGATCCAGTACCCGGTCCCACATCCTTCGAAGAACTTCGTTCTTTTCCAGTCTCGCTCCTTTGGAACTCGACCATTCGAAGAACTTCGTTCTTCTCGTGTTTCGGGTTTTCAACCCTCAACATCGAGGAGCCCGGGGATGATCACGTAGGCGAGCAGTCCGGCTCCTAAGAACAGGAGCGATATCTGCACTTCGGTTTCCATGCCTCATCGCCCTGTGACTTATGCCAGTGCCGGCTTGGTGTCCGCCCAGGTCTCGACCTTTGCGAGGATCGCGTCGTCCGAATAGGACTGGACCGTGACCCGGTCGCGGCTGAACGTGACATTGTACAGCTCGCCGTTCGGGTCGTGGCACCGGACCGTTACGGAGAACGAGTCGTTCTCGGTATCATGGACCGGTGTGCCCGCGTGTGCTGCGGTTACGTTTGCTGCCGCAAGCAGGGCTGTCGCACCCGCATTGTAGCCGGCGATGCTGTTGAACCGGTGGGTTCCGATCCCGGCGGTTCCTGCCGTTGCTGGGTCCTGGTACACGAGCCGTGCCGTGTACGCTTCCCGGCTCTTTTCCACGCCGGGGTGGTTTGTTCCTGCGGTCATGTAAGCCACGCACCCGAACGGGTTTGTGGTTATGACCGACTGTACGATACCATCGAACGTTGTGACGTCCGATATCGGGGCCGCGAGTGTGCGGACCGCGTTCTTTGTTTCATTGCTTTGTACGAAATTTGCCATGTCTTATCACTCTCCTTTTTGTTTTTGTTTGGCGTCTGTTCGTCGAAGAGCGGCTTACCGCTCTTCGAAGTTCGGCTTTCAGCCTTACTTCTCATCGTCGAGGTTTTGACAAACCTCTCCGATTCTCCTCGTCGAGGTTCTGATGAACCTCTTCCGAGGTCGAAGGTCGGCTTTTGCCTCCCTTCTCTTCGTCGAGGTTTTTCAAACCTCTCCGATTCTCCTCGTCGAGGTTCTGATGAACCTCTTCCGAGGTCGAAGGTCGGCTTTTGCCTCCCTTCTCTTCGTCGAGGTTTTTCAAACCTCTCCGACACAACAGGAGGTTCGCATGAATCCTTCCGAAACCTTAGGATGACTCCGCCACCCTCAAGGTCCGCTGCCGGATTCGCCTGAACCTTTGCTGTGTTTTTCAATTTCGTCACCGGGGCCCCTTTGACATATACATAGAGGACGTCGGGGAGTATCTGCGTTGATTATGAAATTTTTTAAGAGGGAAACGGGTGCTGAATGTTGGCCGGATTGTTAAACGGGAAATTTCTGTGGGATATTGGGATGGAACAAAAAAGCTGGGTGGATGAACGTATCAGAATTTGTGCAAGAGCCACTTGCACGAATTTAATTCACTTAAGATGTCCCGCACTGCGGTCCCGCCGTGTGCCGTTGCAAGGTCGGTGCTTGCTGTTCGACCACGCGTTGTATCGGAAGAACCAGTTCTCAAGGTTTGGCATAGGCTGGTACCTGCGTTTTATTTTCCGGCGTTATTAGGGTTCCCCTGCTAGGACGGAGATCCCAATCTTGCGTTTTCAATCCTTCATCATTTTCCAGCCCCCCAAGCAACATACTTATAGTACCCGGAACCTATAACACCACATTATAGTACTCCAGACCTATAATCGGGGATTATCGTACTGGTGTCATGAGGGGAAGAACCTATGAAGAACCGCTCAATCTATGCAGTCCTTACCGGGGATATCATCGGGTCATCGAAATGGAACAATGACCAGCGGAAGCAGTACCTCGATGTTCTCAACACTACGCTCAAAGAGATCGACCGTTCCACGGACTCATCATTCCCGCACCTGGTGTACAGGGGAGATAGTTTTCAGGGCCTGCTGAGAAGACCGGAACAATCACTGAAAGAGGCCATCCTTATCCGGGCAGAACTTCTTTCCCGTTCAGACACAAAAAAGGCAGGGCTCGATGCACGGATTGCGATTGGCATCGGGACGGTTGACTACCTGCCGGAGGACAAGAACATCGGTGAAGGAGACGGGGAAGCATTCAGGAATTCAGGGTTCGAACTGGATAATCTGAAAAAAGAGAAGATGAACCTGATTGTAAAAACGCCGTGGCCAGAGATCAACGAGGAGATAAAAATCGAATGCGGATTGCTCGATGCGGTGATCAAACGCTGGACAAAAGAGCAGGCCGAAGCGATAGGATATTATCTGAAGGGACTGAATCAGGAACAGATCGCAGACCGGCTGGACCTTGCCCAGTCCTCTATCAACCAGAGATTACAGACCGGGGGATATCTGGCGATTCAGAGTTTCATAGACCGTTATGAGAAAATTATTCTTAAAAAGATGGGAGTCGATTAACCGTGGATATTATCGTTGAGCTGTTCCGCGACGGCCTGTTCATCCGGCTGTTAATCGCCCACGTTCTTACGGATTTCCTGTTCCAACCGGATCCATGGATCCGGGATAAGAGAGCAAACCACTGGCACGCGAAATACCTCTATGTTCACGGAATACTTGCAGGAATCCTCGCATATGTCTTTGCAGGAGTATGGGGCGCATTGTGGATCGGGATCCTGGTAGCAATTACCCATATCCTCATTGACGGATTGAAATCCTATTATGAGGATACGACACCGGCTTTTCTTGCAGACCAGATCGCACATACAGGAGTATTGTTCATAGTCGGATGCATTTTCTTAAACAACGATTTCACCGGAACACTCCGGCAGGTTGGAATCGCGCTGTCAGATACGAACCTGTGGATCGTGATTCTCGGATTTCTCCTGATCTTCTGGCCGACAAATATCCTGATTGGGAAATTTACTCAGCAGTGGCGCGAAAAAATCGAAACGAACACCGGGGAGAGCAATAATGAGATCAGCTTGGAAAATGCCGGCAAATGGATCGGGTACATTGAACGATTCTTAATTTTCAGTTTCATCCTGATCGATCAATATACCGCGATTGGTTTTCTGATTGCAGCAAAGTCAATTTTCAGGTATTCAGAAAGAAGGGATGCGGGGGAATATATCCTGATCGGCACGTTGCTGAGTTTTACCGTTGCGATATCTGTGGGATTAGTAGTGCGCTGGATAATCGGGTAACATTTTTTAAAAATAATCGCTTGAAACTTTTTTAATACATAGGCCCTGAATCCGTCCAACAAAAGGGCGAGTATGAGATTCCCGGGATCCCGATCCCGGCCCGGATAAAAACCCCGGTTTTTCCGGTTTCAGGCACTGTAGTCCGACCCGGCAGGTGATCCTGCCTCCAATTAGGCCTATTTGGTCTTTTTTCCGGCCACAATACTGCCCCGGATACCCCGAACCGGCCGCAAATCGGGCGATTCGCAAATAATTATTCCTGCATTTTGACGAATTAGTCCTGAAAAATGCCTTCCGGACAGGTCACCTGAAGATCCCCCACCGACGGAGACGATGTGATCTCTCCCGTGAAGCTCTCCTGCTCTCTCTAATGTGTACACATACTGGCAGATGGGTCCGGCACTTGGATCCCCAACCAGATCAAATCCCCCATTTTTTCCCGTAAGTGAGGGTCAGTCAATCGGGACTGATCCTGAACTTCCTAGAAAACCTGATATTTTTCCGTTAAGTGAGGGTGAGTGAATCGGGACTGATCCCGAACTTCTAAGAAAAACGATAGTTTTTCTGTGTTCAGGTACTGTAGTCCAACCCGGCAGGTTATCGCCCCTCCATTTGGGCCTGTTTGGTCTTTTTTCCGGTCACGATACTGCCCCGGATACCCTGAAAATTCGATAAATTGAACAGTTCCTGAAACATTATTCCTGTATTTTGGCGAATTAGTCCTGAAAAGTGCCTCCGGACAGGTCACCTGGAGATCCCTCACCGACGAGGACCGATCCGATCTTTCCTCTAAGTCCGATCACACCCGAAAAAGGGGTGTTGATAGAGTACCCGATAATCATCATTTACGCCAAGGTAGTCCCTGCTCCTCCTGCAGTCGCTTCTCTGCCGGTTATGGCAGGCCCCTTTTCCGGCAGACGTATTGGGTTTCCATCCCGGCCAATCTCCACCAGACCGTTACTCCCGACCCGGAAGTACCGCCATGAGTTTTGCTTGGTGTACACCCAGAGCTCGCAGAGAATGGATTCCGAAACAGGAAACGAGCGGAGGACGATGACCCATTCCTGCAATTCCGCCCCGATCTCTTCTTTTGTGCACCGGATTTTACAAACTCTTTTTATCCGGATAAAAACCAGATGAACGGAAGTGCGGATCATCAGGTCGCATGCGCTCTCTGTCTCAGGACAAAACTTCATGACATCTCCTCGTGCTCTCGCAACCGGAAGTGCATCGTCCAGCGCTTTTGTTACCGGCCGTCCCCTGGTCATGCCTGCTCACCTTTTTTTGCCTCACAAACCGGAGCCGGTGCTCCGGCCCCCTCCACACTCGTCTTCAGCTCCCGTTTCACCGGCCGTGTCCTGATGCTGATGTTATAGTAATGGCTGCCGGACTTCCGTACGATCACCCGCTCAAGATTCTCGCCATGCCTGCGGATCTTCTGCATGATAACATGCGGGACGATGAAGAGCGGGATGTCCCGCCCGATCGTTGTCTGCCGGCGCGGCATCAGAACCTCCCCCGCTCTTCGATCGTTGTCAGCCTGCGGTCAAGACGGGCGATCTTCTTGTTCAACCGGTCTGCGATCCGTTCCTGCCGCTCATAAAGATTGAATATGAGATCACCGGCACTTTCCGGAGGATCAGAACTTGAATCTGTTTCCGGAAAGTTCGCGTTATCCGGGATCTTCGCAGGATTCGTCGTCCCGTTGTACAGGACACCGAGTCCGATGATCTCCCGTTTCGTTTTTCCTGTCTGAAAAGTTCCTGAGTACTTTGAAGAAGAAAATAATTCGTCAGAACTCTTCGATGTCTGAGAGGGTCTCAAGGACCCCGAAGAAGAGAAGACTTCAACAGAACTCTTCGATGTCTGAGAGGGTCTCAAGGACCCCGAAGAAGAGAAGACTTCAACAGAACTCTTCGAAATTCGTTGTGAACTGTTCCTTTCTTGTTTTCCCGTAATTCCATTCTTGTTTTGGTATTCATGTCCGGTCCCGGCCATACCGGACGCAATCTGGTCCGGCTCGGCCACATCCTGATGATTCGTCAATTCAATTTCCATATCAATCACCTTTCCTTTGTTTTTGTTCAACCTCCATTCCCGCGATCGGGAGCATCCGCTCCTTTTCGCATACCAACAAACGCCGATCCGGCTAAAGCCACAGCTACAGCAGTGACTCAGAGCGCCCGAACCCGGACGGACGGCAGGCTAGATCTGCATCCGTTCAGGAATCAGCCCGCCGGACCGGCGGTCATCGACGATGTATGCTAAAAGAGACGGGTGAGATTATACCGGCCGGGGCGCCCAAAGAAAAATCCCCGGAACCGGTGGCCACACCATTCATTCCCTGTGACGGGGCGCAAAACGACAGTTGGCGAAGACTGATGTCGTCTTCTTCAGCCAGGCTCACTAACGAGGGATCGATTATGGCTCCCATCACTCCGCACACGGACAGCATGGACACATAGCAGAACCGGGAGATGCGGACTGACGCCTTTGGGGCATATCCGAACTTCCGGATTCTCCTCGCTGTCCGTTTGCAGAAATCTTCGGTCATTGTGTATATTTGTCTGTTTTAAAGTGAAGCTGATAAGGCTGGTGGTCGGTGCGAAAAAAATCACAGTCATCCGGGCGGAAACGCGGAATCGGGGCGCGTAGCATGCCCGGATTTCGCTTGTTGGGGTGCACGATAATCACGAGCGCAGGAATTTTTCAAAAATCCGGTTTTACGGGGAGATTTTTGCTGTAAATTTCTCTCGTGCCGCAAGTGTTGAGAAGTTTATGAGAAGAATGCAAAAGCAATCTTCGGACAGGGGGGAGAAGGTGCGGCAATTTGAAGGGGGGGGTTAAGGAGCATGGGGAATGTTGTGGATGTTGTAAAGGAATGAGGGAATGATCAGTGATCGTATACTTTTTTGATTCTGCATTAAAAAGGCCGAAATTACCAAAACTTTTTTTTAAATAATACACAATTGACTGTGATTTTTTCAATTGTGGTCTTCCCATTTACAAAGGAATAAAATATAACCGTGGTTGAGCAATTAAAAAATAAACAATACAAAAAACCCCGAAAGCAATAATTATAACAATTACAATTTGCTCCCAAAAGGGTAATCCTGCAAAAAAACCAAAGATACGACCGTCACGCCGTGCCATTCTTAACAATATTTCACGGTATAAATATCACTTGTGATTTTGATTTCTGTCTATTTATCCCAATGCCCGCTTGCAGTGTGAACAGGATCAACATTAGCCCACTAAAAACCAGCCAGCCAAATACTCAGCCAAATACTAAAGAAAAACGCAATAATACCAATACAGATTACAATAATCCATAAATTTGGATAAATCCAGTTTTGATAAAATAATGAATTTTTATAATTCATTACTAGCCTCTTGAAGGTTTTGATTAATAAATTCTCTGAAAAATTTAAAATAATCACCCAAAATATGCCTTTTTTTTATAGATATTCAGGCCGTAAAGGAATATCCCCTCTTCTTTTGGGTGATGATACCAGAGGGGTTTATTAAATCCCGTGGAGAGATATTCGTCTGATGGAATCAGAGCATGGGAGAAGACACGGGGGATTTTTCCTCATCCCGGCGGGGGCCCTCATCGGTCTTGGCACAGGGATTATCGCCGGGTATATGTGGACCGGGCTGTTGGTGGGTCTTGGCGCCGGGTTCCTGATCTTTGTTGCTGACAGGCCGGAGAGGGCGACGGGGAATGGCGGGAGAACGGCCCCCCGGAAACTAGGGGCATCAGAACTCATTCTGCTGCTGACCGGCATATATATCATTCTTGCCGGTATCGCAATCGTTGTTATTCCGCGCCCGTTGTGGCCCTATCTCCTTGCAGGTCTTCTCCTCCTGCTCGGGATATGGCTGGTTGTCCGCGGGCTTGCGTGGGGGGACTGATCTCCATGGCAAAAATTTCGACAAAGATTGATGCCCTTCTCGCAGATGAAATTAAAAAGGACCGGAAAAACAAAGGAATCAAAATGTCGGAGTGGCTCGTTGTTGCGGCACAAAATTACCTTCACCCGCCCCCCGGTGACTCCCGACAGGCACAGGAGATAGAACAGCTCAAAAAAAGTTCCCATGAACTCTCTCTTCAGCGTGACACTGTTTTTGCTGAACTCGCCCGCATGAAGAATGGATATGACACGCTGCAGGCCTCGCGCGATACCCTCCTTCTGGATACCGAAACCCAAAAAAGCAACCTTGCACGGGTGACGGGGGAGCGCGATACTCTTGATCAGGATCTGAAGAATATGAGGTGTGGTTATGATCAGCTCCAGAAAGACCATGTATCCCTTACTGCCGAGTTCACCCGGATGAAAACAAGGTATGACCTTCTTTCCGGGGACCGTGATGCTGTTGCCACAGAACTTGCCACCCTGAAACAGAACGATGAACAGAGAAGAATGGAGGAAAATATCATCAGGACAGAGCTTGCCCAGCTTGGGACCCGGTACGGGCAGGTCAGCGCCGAACGGGAATCCCTTTCTGCGCAATTGACAGAAGCTCAGGAGAGATGCGCCGGGTTTCAGAGCCAGAGGGAGTCAGGTATCACGGAAATTGCCACGCTTAAAAGTACCTGTCACCAGCTCGAAGGTGAAAAGAGGGCAGTCACCGATGAACGTTCCCTGCTCATCCAAAAATGCGATCATGCCAGCGTTGAACGGGACGGGCTCATCAGGGAACTTGCCACCATGCAGGGTGGTTATGCCCGACTTAAGGAAGAGAAAGAACAGGCTGAATCAGATCGGAACAGGTTTCTGATCGAACGTGAAAACGTTGAAAAAAAGGTCAACGAGCTGATTGTTGAATCTGAACTGGGCAGAGCGAAAAACTTCATTATTGACGAATTAAGGAAAGATAAGGAATTCCTTCAGGCAGAATACCGGCGACTGACCGACAGGACAGTCCC
>Ga0315275_10004259_pt1 | contig 13357 bp, 8 predicted proteins | sample YL17G03_0_MG_FD_205557 | JGI IMG/M metagenome (GOLD analysis project Ga0315275, IMG submission 205557) | Sediment microbial communities from Yellowstone Lake, YNP, Wyoming, USA - YL17G03_0 | ecosystem: Environmental > Aquatic > Freshwater > Lake > Sediment | place: USA: Wyoming | collected... | reverse complement strand
AGGGCGAGGTGCGGCGCCTCTCCGGCGGCAACCAGCAGAAGGTCACCATCGCTCGCTGGATGGGCGACGACGTGCGCACGCTCCTCTGCTTCGATCCCACGCGCGGCATCGACATCCGCACCAAGCGCCAGATCTACCACCTCCTGCGCGAGGTGGCTGCGGCCGGCACGGCCGTGCTCCTCTACACCTCCGAGCTGGAGGAGGTCCAGCTCACCTGCGACCGCGCCGTGGTCATCTACAACGGCCGCGTCGTCGCGGAGATGCCCGCCGGGGAAGCCGATGAGCCGGCCTTGATGCGGGCCGCCCACGGCCTGCCGTCGAGCGAGGCCGTGGCGCGGGCTGCTGTCGCGAAGGCGACCACGGGGGCCTCGGCATGAGCGCGACCAGCGCCCCGGCCGCGGGCAGCCTGGGCATGAGTCCCTCGGGAAGCGCCCTGGCGCGCTTCGTGCGACGCAACTCCTGGGTCCTGGCCCTGTGGATCCTGCTCGGCGCCATGCTCGCCTTCACGGTGGCCATCCAGCCCGGCTGGGGCGCCCCGCAGCTGGTCATCCTGGCCATCGCTGCGCTGCCCTACGCGTTCGCGACGGCCGGCCAGGCGATGGCCGTCATCATCGGCGGCATCGACCTCTCGGTGGCCGCCATGATGACGCTCACGAGCGTCACCGCCGCGGTCCTCATGGAGGGCCAGGGCGAGGAGTTCGGGATCGTGGCCGTGGCGGCGACCCTGCTCCTGGGACTCGGGCTCGGCACCGTCAACGGGCTGTCCGTGGTGCTGACGCGCGTGCCCGACATCGTCGTCACGCTTTCCTTCTTCTTCATCTGGGAGGGGGCCGCGCTGCTCATCCTGGACGCGCCCGGCGGCTCGGCCTCGACCTGGCTGCGCGACCTCATCATCGGCCCAGTCGGCGGCTTCGTGGTGCCGGCAGAGGTCGGCGCATGGCTTCCCAAGGCGCTGCTCCTCCTGGTGGTGAGCCTGGGCGTGGTCTGGATCCCGCTCAAGCGCTCGCGCCTGGGACTCTGGATGTACGCGGTCGGGTCCGACCGGCTGGCGGCCTTCCGCAGCGGCGTCCCCGTGGACCGCACGAGGGTGGCGGCATACGCGCTGTGCGGCCTCTTCGCGGCCATGGGCGGACTCATCCTGACCATGAACACCGGCGTGGGCACCCCCATCCAGGGTCCCTACCTCATGGCCAGCGTGGCCGCGGTCGTGCTCGGCGGCGTGAGCCTTGCCGGCGGACGCGGCGGGCTGGTGGGCCCCATCGTGGCCGTCTTCATCCTGCGCCTCGCGCGCCAGGACCTCACGCTCCTGTCCATCGACCCCAACGTCGCGCAGGTCGTGGAGGGCCTCATCATGGTCAGCGTCGTCCTCGTCGGCGCCCTGGTGGCCCTGCGGAGCCGCCGCTCATGAGCAGCACCGTCCAGGCGACCTCATCGCGTCCCGGCTGGTTGTCCAGCGTCGGCCTGCGCAAGCTGCTGCGCGACCGGCCCATCATCCCCCTCGTCGTCCTGCTGCTCGCACTCGTCACCGTCCTTGAGGTCCTGCAGCCCGGCATCGTGAACGAGCGCTGGATCAGCAACACGGTCAAGTTCGCCATCCCGCTGGCCATCCTGGCGGCCGCCCAGACGCTCACCATGCTGACGGGCGGCATCGATCTCTCGGTCGGCGTGGTGGCGACCATGACGGCCTTCGTGATGGCCACCCAGGTGGCCTTCATGGACCTCGCCATCGCGATCCCCCTGGCACTGACCTGCGCGGCTCTGGCCGGACTGGCCAGCGGCATCGGCGTCGGGGTCTTTCGGGTCCACCCGCTGATCATGACCCTGGCCGTGGCCCTCGTCGTGGAAGGCCTCCTGCTGGTCTACCAGCGCCTCGTGCTGGGCAGCAGCGTGGATCTCCCGGAGGCCATCACCTGGCTCGGCGCGGGACGTTCCTTCGGCAACATCCCCAATGCCCTGCTCGTCTTCATCCCCATCGCGCTCTTCATGGGTCTGCTGCTGCGCCGCACCGGCTTCGGGCGGCTCCTCTACGCCATCGGCGACAACGAGGGCGCCACACGGCTGGCCGGGGTGCGCTACTGGCAGGTCATCATCGTCCTCTACATCCTGGCCGCGGTCCTGGCCGGCATCGGCGGGCTCCTCTACGTCGGGCTCATCAAGGCCAACACGCTCTCGCTGGCGGTGCCGCTCGTGCTGCCCTCAGTGGCCGCGGCGGTCATCGGCGGCACCTCCATCTTCGGTGGGAGGGGCGGCTACTCCGGGACCATCGTCGGCGCCATCCTCCTCCAGGTCATCGCCACGATGCTCCTCGTGCTCGAGGTGCCGGAGGGCACCCGCCGCGTCGTCTTCGGTCTCATCATCCTGGCCGTCACGGCCGCCTACACACGCATCACCGAGGAGCGTTGAGGCCGCCCGCCATGGTGGACGCCACGCGCCACATCGGCCTCGACCTGGGCGGCACCAACATCAAGTGGGTGCTGGCAGAGCACGCCGCCGGAGAATGGCACACGCTGGACCAGGGCCAGGTGCCCACGGACGTCTCGGGCGGAGAGCGTACGGTCGTGCCCCAGCTGGCGGAGCTGGCTGTCGAGGTCCGTGATGGGGCCGGCGGCCCGGTGGAGAGCCTGGGCGTAGCCGTGCCCGGGCTCTACATCCCGGAGAGCGGCGTGGTCACCTTCCTGACCAACGTGCCGGGCGACTGGTCGGCGACGCCGGTGGGTGTCCCAGTGGCCGAGGCCAGCGGACTGCCCACGGCGCTCATCAACGATGCCCGCGCCTTCGGTCTCGCAGAGCTGCGCTTCGGCGCCGGCCGCGACGTGCGCAACTTCGTGGGCCTCACGCTGGGCACCGGCATCGGCGGGGTCTTCGCCATCGACGACCAGGTCGTGCAGGGCTACCGCGGACAGGCCGGCGAGCTGGGTCACCAGACCATCGATCCCGACGGGCCCTGGTGCGGCTGCGGCAACCGCGGCTGCGTGGAGGCCTACGCGCGTGCCGACCAGGTGGCCATCGTGTGCGGCACCGCCGATCCACGGGAGGCCATCGAGAAGGCTCGCGCGGGCGACGAGCGGGCGCGGGCGGGCCTGGCCGAGATCGGTCGCTACCTGGGCATCGGCATCGCCAACGCCATCACGGTGCTGACCCCGGAGCGCATCATCCTGGGCGGCGGCTGGGCCAACGCCGGGGACCTCATCATCGAGCCCATCAAGGCGGAGATGCGGCGGCGCGTCATCACCACGCCGGTCGAGCGAATCGACGTCGTGCTGGCGGAGCTGGGCACCTGGGCGGGCGCCATCGGCGCCGCCGTGCACGGGGCCGAGCGTGCGTCAGGCGCCGGCAGCGCGTCGGGCATCGGCGGCAGCGGAGTCGCGCCGGCAACCCATACCCCGGGCTCATGACCGAGCCCGTATCCTCGCCGCGCTACCGGGAGATCGAATCGGCGCTGCGCGAGCGCATCGCCACGCTGCGGCCGGGCCAGCGCCTGCCCTCCGACGCCGACCTGTGCACCGAGTTCGGGGTCAGTCGCATGACAGCTCGGCATGCCATGGCACAACTGGCCGAGGAGGGCCTCGTGCGGCGCGACCCCGGTCGCGGCACCTTCGTGGCCGAGCCACCGACGCACCGCCGGGCCAACTTCCTGATGACCTTCTCACATGAGATGCGGCGCCAGGGCCGCGTGCCCACCTCGCGCATCATCCGCCGCCTCCTGCGCCCGCCGACCGAGCCGGAACGAGCGGAGTTGCGAGTGGCGCGTGGCGAGGAGGTCGTGGAGCTCTGCCGCGTGCGCCTCGCCGACAGCGAGGCGGTGGCGCTGGAGACCGCCGTCCTGGCACCCCGATGCGGCTCCGTGGTCCTGCGGGCCGACCTGGAGACGGGCTCGCTCCACGAAGCGCTGATCAGCGCCGGCATCCTGCCCTCGCGCGGGAAGGCCTCCATCGGCGCCGAGGCGGCCAGCCACGAAGACGCTGCCCAGCTCGGGGTGCGCCCCGGTGAACCGATGCTCGTCGAGCGGCGCCTCATCCTCGATCAGCGCGGGCGACCGCTGGAACGCACCGAATCACGCTACGCCGCAGCACGCTACGGTTTGGATGTCGGCTTCTCGGTGGAGGACAGCGGTGCCGTCACCGTTGCCCCGAGAGCCTGAGCCGCCGGCTCCGCCGGCCACGGGGAGAAGCATGGAACCACGCGACCGGGTCCTCACCGCGCTCGACCACAGGGAAGCCGATCGCGTGCCGCGCGACCTGGCCGGGACCCGCTACAGCAGCATCCATGCCGAGGCATACGCGCGTCTGCGGCCTGCCCTGGGCCTGCCCGAGGCAGAGATCACGATCGTGGACACGACGCAGGGCCTGGCCCACGTCCACGACGACGTGCTCGACCGCTTCGGCGCGGACGTGGCCCTGGTCGCGGGTGGATCGCCCTCCGGGTACCGGCGTGAGGTCGTCTCGGACGGCGAGTACGAGCGTTTCGTGGACGAATGGGGCGTCGTGCGAGCGCGTCCCATCGGCGGCCTGTACTACGAATCCAGCACGGCGCCCCTGAAGGGCGTCATCAGCGCCGCGGACGTGGCCGCCTTCGCCTGGCCGGATCCGCAGGACCGCGGCCGTTTCGCGGGCATGGCCGAGCGCGCCCGGCACATCCGCGAGGTGGAGCACCGCGCTGTCTTCGTGGGATCGCTGTGCGCCGGCGTGACGGAGATGCACTTCAGGTTGCGCGGCTACGAGGACGGCTACATGGACCTGGCCGCCGACCCGCTGCTGGCGCGGCAGATCATGGAGAAGGTCACCGAGCTCAAGCTGGCCTACTGGGAGAAGGTCCTCGACGAGATCGGCGACCTCATCGACATCGCTGCCGAGGCTGACGACCTGGGCGCCCAGCACGCGCCGCTCTTCTCGCCGAAGGCCTACCGGGAGATCGTCAAGCCGCTCCACGCCGAGATCGTCAGCTACATCAAGAGCCGCTCGAAGGCGCGCTTCTTCCTGCACTCCTGCGGCGCCATCCGCGACCTCATCCCTGACCTCATCGAGATCGGTGTGGACTGCCTCAACCCGGTGCAGGTCTCGGCTACGGGCATGGACACGGCCACGCTCAAGGCAGAGTTCGGGGAAGACATCACGTTCTGGGGCGGGGCCGTGGACCCCCAGGGCACGCTGGCGCGGGGCACGCCGGAGGAGGTCCGCGCCGAGACTCGCCGGCGCATCGGTGACCTCAAGCCGGGCGGCGGCTTCGTCTTCGCCAGCATCCACAACATGCAGGCCCACGTCCCCGTGGAGAACATCCTGGCCATGTGGGAGGCGCTCGACGAGGCCGGCACCTATGGCTGAAGACGTCAGCACGACCGTCTCGGGTCGTCTCGTCCTGGGTGACGAGGTCCGGCTCGGCCACATCCTCATCGAGGACGGTGCCATCGCCGCCATCGAGGCCGACCCCGCCGCGCCCGCGGACGTCACCATCGTGCCCGGCTTCATCGACGTCCACGTCCACGGCTGGGGTGGGCACGATGCCATGGGTGGACCCGACGCTCTTGACGGCATGGCCCGCGCCCTGGCGCAGCGGGGTGTGACCTCGTTCCTGCCCACCTCGGTGACGGCCTCCTTCGAGCGGCTCACCGACTTCGCGGGATCCGTGCGCGGCTGGATGCCGGGCGCCCCGCTCGACGGGGCGGAGCCGCTCGGCTTCAACATGGAGGGGCCCTTCCTGGCCGAGTCCCGCAAGGGCGCTCACCCGGCCGGCCTGCTGCGCCATCCGGCCGACCTGGACGAGGACCGGCTGGCCACGTTCGTGGAAGGTTTGCGGGTCATCACCATCGCCCCGGAGCTGCGCGGCGCGCCGGAGCTCATCGCACGGCTGGCCGGGCTGGGCGTGCGGGTCTGCCTCGGTCACTCGGCCGCCACGGTGGTGGAGGCGCGGGCGGGCTACGCCGCGGGGGCCGTCTCCACGACGCACCTCTTCAACGCCATGGGCGGCGTCGTCCACCGCGACCCCGGGCTGGCGCTGGCGGCACTGCTCGATGACGAGGCCTGGGTGGAGCTCATCGCCGACACCCTGCACGTGGACCCGGAGCTGTGGCCGCTCATCTGGCGACTCAAGCCGGCCGAGCGAGTGCTCCTCGTGAGCGACGCCATCGCCCTGGCCGGCTCGGGCCGCAGCCATGGCTGGCTCGGTGAGCTGGAGGTCGTCGTGGATGGCGACCGGGTGACGCTCGTCGAGGGCGGCAACCTGGCCGGCTCGGTGACGGCACTCGACCTTGAGCTGGCCAACGTGGTGCACGCCGGCATCCCGCTGCCTGAGGCCGTGCGGGCCGCCAGCACCAACCCGGCAGAGCTGCTCGGTCTGAGCGACCGCGGCCGCCTGGAGCCCGGCCGGCGCGCCGACCTCGTCGAGCTCGACACCTTGCTGGGGGTGCGCCGCGTCATGCGCCAGGGCACCTGGATCGCCGACCACACCGCCTGACCTGTGCCGGACGCTACTCGGCGCGGGAGTCGAAGCATGCGGGGGGCAGCCTGTGCGGCGCGCGGGACCACGCGGGCAGCGCAGCGGCAGCGCGGCGGCGGCGCCGCGGCAGAGCGGGCGGCGCGGGTGGCGCGGCATGTCGCTGGTGACTGAAGCCGCAGCGCGGCGACGGCCCGGCGGCAACGCGGGCGGCTGATCATGTCGCTGGTGACTGAGTCGGCAGAGCGGCAACGGCGCGGGCCCGCTCTGGGCCTGTCAGGGTCGGTCCCGTGCGTCATCCCAGTCGCCCATGACTGGGACGGCAGGCGGCACGCCAAACCATGCACCCGGAGCATGAGAAGAACAGGCAGCGGCCGGCTGCGTGTTCAGTTCAGTCGCCGGCAGCATGATCCACGGCGACGCGTGGCCGAGCGGGAGCGAGGGCACCCGCGGGCGAGTTGCGGGACCGGCGGCGAGCAGCGGCACCGGCGGCGAGCTGCGGGACCGGCCGCGAGCTGCGGGACCGGCCCCGCTGTTGCGATCCGCAAGCCCTACGCCGGCGGTGGCAGGGCCACGGCCTCAACCTCGTGCGCCACGACCGACCCCGAGGCGCCGCGCCCGAAGCGCGGGCCGCGCAGCGCCAACCACACCACGATGCCGCCCGTGAGCAGCATCAACATGGCCGCCACGAAGAGCGCCGCCGCGCCCAGGTGCTCGTAGACCAGACCGCCGGCGACATCCGCCACGATCGGCGCCACGCCGGCGTAGACCAGCCAGGTGAGTGACTGGCCCAGCGCGTGCAGGTGACCGGGGAGGAGGGCGCCGATGATGACGACCATGGCCATGTAGCGCAGCGCGTAGGAGGTGCCGTCCAGGGCCCGTAGCGTGGTCACCATCCAGGCTTCCGGCGCCAGCGCCACGAGCAACGCCAGGGCCGCTGCGATGAGCGCGCCCCAGACGTACATCATGCGCAGCCCAAGGCGTGCCAGCAGCCGTCGCGAACTGCCGAAGACGGGGATCTCCACGATGGCCGGCAGGGCCGCCGCGATGCCCACCAGGAGGACGCCGCCACCCTGGTCGAGGATGCGCAGGCCGATGAAGCGCCACGTGGCGTGCTCACCGATGGAGGTCACGAAGACCCCGGCCAGGAATCCGACGAGCATCGGGGAGGCCACCACAGCCAGCTGGGCGAGCAGCCAGCGGGTGGTCCGTGTGGCAGGCAGGCTACCGGCGTCGGTGCGCAGGCTCGGCGCCATGGGGCCGGATGCGGGCGGATCCAGTGCGGGCGCGGGCGGATCCAGTGCGGGTGCGGACGTGCTGTAGCGGGCCGCCGGCATCAGCACCAGCGCTGCCACCAGCAGGGCAGAGGCTGAGAAGGCCACGAAGACCGGCGCCGGACCCGCGATCTGCCAGACTGCGCCGCCGATGATGGCCGAGGCAGCCCAGCCCACTGAGGCCCAGGCACGCACGCGTCCGTAGGCAGCCGACGGTTCCGCCAGCTCCTGGAGGGTCAGTGCGTCGATGAGCGGTCCCCAGGGCAGCGCCCCGAGGATGGTCACCGAGATCGCCAGCGTGATGAGCAGCGGGTCGCTGCCAGCGAGCAGGATGAGGAGGCCGCCGGTGGCGGCCGTGACGCTCGTGAGGGCGATCGTGCGCCGCCGTCCCAGCCGTCCGTCCGCGGCCGCGCCCCAGGCCGGGTACGCCAGCAGTGAGGCCACCCCGGCCGCGCCAAGGGCGAGGCCGATAGCCGCGGCGTCAAGCCCTCGATCATCGAGCAGGGGCACCAGGAACGGCATGGACAGCCCGAACGCGATACCCTCCGCTGCGAACAGCGCGCGAAGGCGTCCTGTGGTCACGGACCGAGTATGGGTGACGGGTCCTGCCGCTTGGCGGCCGATGGTCCGCTTGCCGGGTTTTCTATCTCAGGGTACGGTCCGGACCACACCTGACCGCACCATCGACTGCACACGAGGAACGTCCCATGTCGTCCGGGGCCTGCCGCGCCCTCGTCGCTGTCCTGCTCACGCTCGCCGCGACCCTCTCGATCGCGCTGCCCATGGCGGCGGAGACCGAGCGTCTGCGCGAACAGTCCACGACCATCTACAAGGTCGATCCCGCCAAGGGCAGCATCGACGTCGTCACCGTGGTCAAGCTCACCAACATCGAGCGCCAGGCCTTCAGCCTGGGGACGTGGGGACCGCTCGTCATGGAGGAGCTCGTGGTGCCCCGGGTATCGAAGGGCTTCGCAGTCGGCGACTCCCGAGATCTACCGGGGCTCTGGAGGGGCGTGGACGTCTCGACGCCGGTCATCGAGGCCGACGGTGGGAACGTGAACCTCCAGGTCGCCTACACCATCGATGCCGCCATCGACCAGAACGAAAGCCGCGCCAGCCAGACGCCGGCACGAGTGGGCGAGGGCTACCTCTACTTCTGCATGGTCGGCCAGGACACGGACATCGGCCTTGTCCGCGTGGAGATCGTCGGCAAGGACCGCTTCAAGCTGACCCAGTCGGGCACGGTCATGGAGCCCACCGCCAAGGGCCTCAAGAGCACCCGCTCCGTCGAACCCTCCGAACACTTCACGTGCGTCGAGGGCACGGTCGACGCGAACCTCGCCACCTCCTCCTTCGTCGGTCCTGCCGAGCGCGAGATCCTGCTGCAGGCCTGGCCCGAAGCAGACAACTGGCTTGACGCGGCGGAGGCCAACGCCGAGCCGACGCTCGACGCCATCCACGCGTTCCTCGGGCACGACATCCCGGGTGAGGGTCCGGTCGTCATCCGACAGGCACCGCCCCGCTCGCTGGGCGGCTACGCCAGCGCCCACGACACCCCGGGCATCGTGCAGCTGGACGAATCGGCCGGTGTCGACGGCGCCGAACACGAGCTGGCGCACGCCTGGTTCGGGACGGACAACTTCATCGAGCTCTGGCTCCGCGAAGGCATGGCCGAATGGACGGCCACGGCCATGGCCGGCCAGACCTGCCCCGCCACTCCCGCCGGCCAGTCCGGGCTGGACCTGTCCGACTGGCAGGTGCTCCGCCCCACCGCCGATGCCGAGACCATCGACCAGGTCATCGCCGACCAGGGGGCCGCCGCGTGCGGCATCGTGAGCGCCGTCGCCGAGCGCATGAGCGAGGAGCAGTGGCGCGAGGTCATCGGCTCGCTCCTCGACGGTGAGGCGAAGTACGTCGGCAACGGTGAGACCATCGCCGCATCCAGCACGCGCGTGGACTTCCGGGAGTGGCTGGACGCTGTCGACGAGCGCGGGCTCGTGCCGGCTGGCCAGGGTGACCCGGCCTTCGCCGCCAACCTCGACGACCTCGACTTCGCCCAGAGCCTGCTCGCCGACTACGGCGTCCCGACAGATCCCCTGGAGCTGGAGAAGCGCTCCGAGGCGCGCGCCCGGTACCACCAGTTCCTGCTCGATGCCGCGCCACTGGGCGCGCCGCTCTCGGTCCGCGAAGCCATGGACAACTGGCTCTTCGACGATGCCATGAGCAACCTCGACAAGGCCTACGAGGTCCTCGATGCCCTCAAGGCGGCCGACGAGCTCCTGCCGGACGCGGGCCTCATCCCCTTCGTCCAGCCGGGCTTCGAGAGCGCCCGCAACGCCAAGGCCCTCGATGACGTCCTGGCCGAGACGCAGCTCCTGCTGGAATCGGCGAACGAGGTCTTCGAGCCGCTGAGCCAGCTGCAGGCCGCCTCGCCCGAGGGCTGGGGGCTGCCGGGCGCGATCCGCAATGCCATCACCCAGCAGCGCTTCGAGGACATCCTGGCTGCCGTGGCACCGGCGCTCCAGGTCGTGACCGACGTCTCCGCAGCCGACGAGGCGCTGCCCACGGCGGGACTGGTGGAAACCTACCGCAGCCGCTATGAGTCCGCGGAAGACGCGGACGCGCTCATCGAGCTGGCCAGCGCGGCCGCAGCCGACCGCGCCGCCGCGGAGAAGGTCGGCGCAGCCCTGGACACCCTCAATGCCGAGGCCGGCGACTGGCAGATCCCCGCCGTCGTCACGACGCCCATCGGCAGCGGCCAGATCGAGGCCGCTACGGCCATCGTGGAGGATGCCCGGGCCGTCGTGTCGGCGGCTCGCGCGGCTGATGCCGCGCTCGAGGCCGTGCTCCCCGATGCGGACCTCAGCGCGGACATCCGCCCCCGCTTCGAAGCGGTGACGAGCGCCGAGCAGATGGCCGCCCTGCGGGCAGATGCCGAGGTCATCCAGGCCCAGGCGGAGGTCGTGGGCGGGGCACTCACGTCGCTCAGCACCCTGGTGCCCGACTGGCAGATCCCGGCCGTGGTGACGACGCCCATCGAGGAGCGGGACTTCGCTGCCGCCGCGGAGGTCGCTTCGGCGGCCCAGCGCTGGATCGTCAACGCCGCAGAGGCTGACAAGAAGCTGGCCGACATCGGCGCCCTGGAGCGGGTCCGGCCGCAGTTCGAGAGCGCTGCGAGCCTGGCCGACCTGCAGGCAGGGGCTGACCTGGCGGAGAGCTGGAACGTCGCGGCCGCCAATGTGCAGCAGGCGATCGAGAAGGCCGCGGCACCCCGTGACCTGCTCACACAGCTGGGCATGCTGGGCACGGACGTGCAGCCGAACCTGGATGCCGCCATCGATGCAGCCGTCGCCGGCGATGTCGACAGCGCCCTCAACTACGCAGCCTCGGTCATCGATACCATCAACAGTGGGTCGTCCGTCGGCGGCCTGCGGCTGGCCGGCGTCGTCTTCTTCGGCGTCGCCCTGGCCGGCGTCATCGGCATGTGGATCATGTTCCGACGCCAGGCCGGGCCCCCCTGGGCACGCCAGTCCAAGCCACACTGGATCAAGGGCGACCAGCGCCGCCTGGGCGGCGGGAAGAAGCGCTAGCACCGGAGCGACGACCACCCGGGAGGGCGATCAGTCCGAGGCGAGCGTGACGAAACCGTCGATGGCGATCGTGGTGCCCCTGCTGTCGGGATCGCTGGTCCCGGTCGCTTCGAGGGTGATGCTTGCCGGCCGGCCGGGCACCAAGTCAACGACGTGGACGACCTCCACTTCTCCGGCCATGGGCGCGTAGAGGTCGACCAGGCCGACCGCCTCGCCATCCACGAGTACGGCGGCCCGACCCAGGTCGGGACCGCGGCGGGCGATGACGCCGACCTGCTGACCCTCCACGCTGGCACCCGAGCTCCCATCGCCGGCCGCTGCGATGACCGTGGCCACGACCGTGTCCGCCCTGGCGCGGGTGGCGTTGCCGACGCCGTCGCGGCCGGTGACCGTGACACGGCATCGGGCATCCGGAGCGACCACGGCCGGCGCCGACCAGGTCATGAGTTGGCCCGCCTCGGCCGAGCCGGGCGCATCGATGCTGGCGGCGCGATCGCCGTCGCAGGCGATCGACAGCGAGGCGTCCGACAGACCCGCGACCGCATCACTGGCTTCCCAGCCGACCTCGATGGGGATACCCGCGCCGGCGCCACCCCGCTCGGAGGATGGGGCCGATGCGATGGTCGCGGCGGCGTCCGCGGTCTGCGATGCGATGGCACTCTCGACGTCGGCGGCTTCGGAGATGGCGGCCGCACCCTCGCCGAGCGGCGCGAGTCGGAGTCGGATGGTCGGGGTCGAGAGCTGCGGTCCGCTGGTGTCGAGCGTGATGGCGTCGCTGAAGACCGGTGACTTGAGCTTCGGTCCATCACGCAGCTGCACGTGGAGCGTGTGGCTGCCCTCCGTGGAACCCAGCTCGGCACGCGGCGTGCCGCGGATGGGCGTCCAGCGCGACCACGTGCGGCCATCCGGCGAGGTGCGCATATGGGTGCCGGAACGGCCGCCAAGATCGATCTCGACCTCCTGGCTGGCGGTTGCCGCCGCGCCGGCCTCGATGGCCAGCGGCCGCAGCCGGAGCGCGTCGAGGTCCTCAGGGTCTCCACTGAAGTAGTTGCCATCGAGCGAGCCCACTCCCGGGATGCGGTCGATGCCGGTCTGCCAGAACGTCCAGGCTTCCCAGCCCGGCGCGATCGAGGGCGGCGTCTCACAGTCCCAGCAGGCCGCCCACAGTGGCAGGCCCTCGAAGCCCTCCGCGTTGCCGACCACCTCCTTCCACATGAAGACCGAGGTGTAGACGATGGGCATGCGGCCCGTGCGCTCGTAGATCCGCTCCACGAGGTCGCGCAGGCGCGCCGTGGAGACGGCGTGGATGGAGAGCCCGATGGGCGAGAAGCATTCGACGTCCACGACCGGCGGCAGAGCATCGGCCAGGCCGCCGGTCGCCTCCAGCCGATCGACGAAGTGGTCGGCCTGCACCTTGCCGTCGAGCGTGTAGTCGAAGAAGTGGTAGCCGCCCGTGGCCAGCCCGGCTGCGCGCGCGCGCGCCAGGTTGGTCGCGAACATGGGGTCGATGAAGTCGTTGTCCTGGGTGGTCTTCAGGAAGACGAACTCGTAGCCGGCGTCGCGGACCCGCCCGAAGTCGATGTCGCCGTTGTGATGGCTGACGTCGATACCGCTGATGTAGAGGCTCTCGTCCGGCGGCGCAGGCGTCGCGGCCGCACTGGACGCGCCTGCCGCCGGCTGGCCCTCGTCGGGGCCGGCGCTGGCCGGAGCCTCTGGACCCGACTGGGGCACCGGTGTCGGCGAGGGCTGGGCCGCGGAGTCGGCCTGGGCGACACGGATGCCGGTGGCAGCCAGGAAGGTGGTGGCGACGTCCCCGGCGGCCGTGGCCGAACCGACCGATCCCTGTGGGCTGTCCGTGGCGGTGGGCTCGGGCTCGCCGCCGGCGTCGCCGGGCACCTGGGACGCCGCAGCCTCGAGTGACGGTGCAGGCGTCGGCGCGGGTTCTGCGCCGGGCGGCCAGGGTGGCTTGCCCGGTGTACGAGGGCCCTTGAAGCGATCCGTGCCCGCCTCGCAACCGATGCCCGAACCTACGGCGCTCAAGACGGGGTCGGATCGACCGCCGGG
>Ga0315275_10004257_pt1 | contig 13362 bp, 9 predicted proteins | sample YL17G03_0_MG_FD_205557 | JGI IMG/M metagenome (GOLD analysis project Ga0315275, IMG submission 205557) | Sediment microbial communities from Yellowstone Lake, YNP, Wyoming, USA - YL17G03_0 | ecosystem: Environmental > Aquatic > Freshwater > Lake > Sediment | place: USA: Wyoming | collected... | reverse complement strand
GGCGACACTCAATGGCTTCACGGTGCTCGCCACCACGGGCGGGTACCTCGGGTCTGACGAGTTCCTGAAGTTCATCCGTAACGCCGAGGCCGGCGTGCAGGAGCGCGGCCTGTTCGAGGGCCGCGGCCCTCTCGCGATCCTGATTCTGGTCCTGATCGGCGGGCTCGCGCTGAATCTCACGCCGTGCGTCCTGCCGATGATTCCTATCAACATCGCCATCATCGGCGCCGGCGCGCAGGCCGGGTCGCGCGGGCGCGGATTCCTGCTGGGCTCCGCCTACGGCGGCGCGATGGCGCTGGTCTACGGCGCGATCGGCCTCGTGGTCGTCCTCACCGCGGGCACCTTCGGCACGATCAACTCGTCGCCGTGGTTCAACTTCGGCATCGCGGTGCTGTTCGTGGTGCTCGGCCTGGCGATGTTCGACGTCCTGATGATCGACTTCTCACGCTTCTCGAGCGGGTTCCAGGCCGGAGCGAACCGCGGCACCGTGGCGCTGGCGTTCACGATGGGCGCGGTCTCGGCCCTGCTCGCGGGCGCGTGCGTGGCGCCGGTCGTCATTCAGGTCGTGCTCTTCTCGAGCAACCTCTACGCGACAGGCACGACGATCGCACTGGCCCTGCCGTTCTGCCTCGGTCTCGGCATGGCGCTGCCGTGGCCCTTTATCGGCGCGGGCCTGGCGTCGCTGCCGAAGCCGGGCATGTGGATGGTCCGCGTGAAGCAGGCCTTCGGCGTGTTCATTCTCGCCACGGCGGCCTACTACGGCTACGAGGCGTACACGCTATTCTCGAACCGCTGGGTCGATCCTGCGGCCGTCAAGGCGAGCGTCGAGGCGCAGGTGAAAGCCGGCTGGCACGCGTCGCTCGCCGAGGGCCTCGACATCGCCACGCGCGAGCAGAAGCCGGTGCTCCTCGACATCTGGGCCACCTGGTGCAAGAACTGCCTCACGATGGACAGGACGACGTTCGAAAACCCGGCGGTGCAGTCGGCGCTGTCAGGCTACGTGAAGATCAAGTTCCAGGCCGAGGACCTCGACCAGCAGCCCGCCAGGGCGTTGATGCAGAAGTTCGACGCCGTCGGCCTGCCCACATACGTCATCCTCCGGCCGCGCTAGATGGCCAACCGCGATTCGGATCCGTCGCCGGTAGATGAGGCTGCGGGTGGCCGCGGCGCCAGCGTGGCCAAGGTGTCGCAGACCCGGCGTCTGAAGACCCCGGGCTCCATGGAGGCCGGGTCTTCAGACCCGGCGCGACGCCGCTTCGCGTCGACACTCATCAAGGTCGTGGTGACGGCGGCGTTGTACGTCGCCGTCTTCTACAGGATCGACGTCGACAAGATGTGGTCGCACCTGCAGACCGTGCGGGCGGGCTGGATCGTGCTCGGCATCCTCGCGTATGTCGCCGGCCAGTGGCTGAGCGCGTGGCGGTGGTGGTTGCTGCTGCGCCCGGTGCAGCTGACTGTGCCCTACCTGCGGATGGTCGCCTTCTACTTTATCGGGATGTTCTTCAACCACTTCCTGCCTACCATCGTCGGCGGCGACGCCGTGAAGGCCATCCTGCTGGCTCGCGAGACCGGGGCTCCCGCGCGATCGACGATGAGCGTGTTCATGGAGAGGAACGTGGGGCTGCTGGCGCTTCTGACCATCGCGACCGTCGCGGCGTTCGTCGCGCCGCCTGTCGCTGTGAAGGGCGTGTCGCTTCTGCACCTGACGCTGCTGCTGTTCTGCGGCTTCATCGTCACCAACGTGGTGCTGGCGAACCGCCGGGCGTATCACCTGATTGACTACCTGGTGGCCCTCACCCCGTTGTCGCACGTCCGGTCGCGTGCCGCGTCGCTCTACGATGCCGTCGTGCCCTATCGCGAACGGCGATCGTGGGGCGTCCTTGCCGCGGCCATCGGGCAGTCGTTCCTGTTCCAGGGTGTCGTAATCCTCGTGGTATTCTTGAACGCTCACGCGCTTGCCACACACGTGCCCCTGCCCGCGCTGGCGGTCTTCGTGCCGTTGATCTCGCTGGCGGGCATGCTGCCGATCAGCGTGAACGGGCTCGGCATCCGCGAGGCGCTGTACGTGTTGTTGTTCGGACGGATCGGTGTGCCAGGCGACGTGGCCGTCTCGCTGGCCCTTCTCTATGTGGTCGTGACGCTGGCGGCCAGCCTTCCGGGAGGCGTGGTCTACGCCCTTCAGCGCGGGCCCCGGATCCAGGCAGGGAGGTCCACATGAAGAGTCGGGCCGTGCGCGTGCTGCTGGTCATCCTGGCCATCGCAGCCCAGGCCGGGGCGGCGGTTGCGGTGTGGCAGTTCGAACAGCAAATCGGCACAGAGCGGTCGGCCGCGGACACCTTCGAGCGCGACGCGCGCCAGGCGGTCATTCATCTGACGGAACTTCGCGCCGCCCAGCAGGCGTACGTCGCCGAGGGGCAGCCGACGGACACGTGGCTGACCAGGGCGACGGCGCTCAGCCAGTCCATTGCGCCGGAATTGACCGCGTTGCGCCAGGCTGCGGCCTCGGTCGAGGCACAGGGCGCCCTCGAAACGGCGATCGAGACGTTTTCGACCACCCTCTCCCGGAGTGATGCCAAGGCCCGCGACTACCTCAAGGCGGACCAGCGCCTGTCGGCTTCAGACGTGATCTTCACCGACGGCGCGTCGACGCTGACGAAGGTCGTCAATGCTATCGACGGCGCCAGGGGCCAGGAGAGCATCGCGCCCGCGGTGGCCATTGCCGGTCTTCGCCAGTGGCAGTTGTCAGCCATCGGCGCGGCCGTCGCGCTCACGCTGCTGGCACTGCTGTTCCTCGTTCCGATCCCGCGCGGTTCGGCGGCGCGCGGCGACGAGGAGCCTGCGGCGGCCCCGGCGGATCGCGCGGGACTGGGGTTGGCACGCGCCACGCCGGGAGCGCGGGACGCGAAAGCGGCACCGAGCACGGTTGCTCCGGCGGCGGCTCCTGCCCAGGACGAGCCGCTCGTGCACATCGAACTCGACGCGAGACTCCGCCCATCACGGACACCGGACCTGGAGACCGTCGCGGACATCTGCTCGTCGCTGGCCCGGGTGGAGAATTCGGGAGAACTCCAGGGGTTGCTGGAACGCATCGCGAAAGCGCTCGACGCCTCGGGCGTGATCGTCTGGATGCCCGGCGGGCCCGGAAGCGCGCTTCGCCCGGTTCTTGCGCACGGCTACGCGCCCTTCGCGCTGGCGCGCATGGGCAGCATCGACCCGGCAGCCGACAACGCCACCGCCACGGCGTTCAGGACTGGGAAGGTGCTCGTGGTGCCGGCCGAGCCGCTCGCGAGCGGGGCGATCGTGGCGCCGCTCATCACCGCCGACGGGTGCTCGGGCGCCATGGCCCTCGAACTGCGTGGAGGCGTCGAGGCCACGGATCATCTGCGCGCCGTCGCGATCATTCTCGGCGCGCAGTTGGCCACGCTCTTCACGCCAACCGCTTCGGCGACGCCCGCGGACGCGGTGCTGGCCAACACTGTGGTTCAGAAGCCGTAGCTCGGACAGCCGTGACCAGCGACGAGGTGCTCGACCCGGAAACGGTGGCGGAGCTTGGCCGCGCCCAGCAGCACTACGACAACCCGACGTTCATCAGGCAACTGGTCGATCTGTTCCGCCAGAACGCGCCGGCGCGGATGATCCAGCTCCGCGAGGCCGTCGCGGGACGCGACGCCATGACCCTCGAGCGGGCCGCCCACACCCTGAAAAGCAACTGCAGCATGCTGGGCGCGATGAAGATGGCGGACGCTTGCGCCCGGCTCGAGGAGGCCGGCGGCCGATCGGCCTTCGACGACGCCAGGCGCGTACTCGAAGAGGCGGAGCGGGAATTCCCGCGGGTCCTCGACGCAGTCGAGAAGCTCCGAGAGACATGACGGAAGCCGGGTCTTCGGACCCGGCCTCCATCTGCCACATTGCGGGGCGCTATGCCGGTCTGCCGGTCACGATCGCGCGGCGAGCCGGCGGCTTCCGCGCTTCGAGGGTGGCCTTCAGCGACAGCGGCTTCTTGTCGCGCGTCAGACCAATCGTCACCTCGCCGTCCTTGTCGGCGAGTTCCGTGATGAGTTCGCCCGACGACGAGACGGTCTTACCGTTGACGGTGCCGATGATGTCGCCCGCCTTGATGCCGGCCGTCGCCGCCGGGGTGTTCGCCTGGACCGCCGACACGAGCAGGCCGTCCTTCACGCCGAAATACATCGCCAGTTCAGGCGTCAGCTCCTGCACGGTCACACCAAGCCGGCCGCGTCCCATGGAGAACGCGAAGGTGCCGGTGGCATCGCCAAACCGCTGGGGCATGTCCTCGCGCGGCATGCGCCCTGGTGCCTCCTGCTGCCACTGGAGCGTGAGACCGGGCGGCAATGGCTCCCGTTCAGGCGGGGGCCCGGGCGCGCGGCGTTCGAATCGGTACTGCTGCAACTGCCCCTGCAGATCTTTCATCTGCCGCTCGACGTCGCCGCGAATCTGGCCCTCATCCACAAACACGTTGAACGTGTCCTCGGAGGCCGCCGGCGTCACGTCGAGGTCCATGCGCTTGCCGTCGCGGATCACGGCCATCTTCACCGCGCGGCCTTCCGCTGTCTCACGCACGAGCCGCGTGAACTGCTGCGCGCTGCGCACGTTCTCGCCGTCGAACTGCACCACCACGTCTCCCGCCTTCACGCCGGCCTTCTGCGCGGCCGACTCGCTCAACACCTCGTCGATGACGACACCGCTCTGGGTGGTCAGCTTGAGCTTGGCGAGATCCTCTTTCCCGACGTCGCGGACCTGAACGCCCAGGCGCGGCCCGCCGCCCGCGAGAGCGGCAACAAGAGGCTCACCCACGATCCTGTGGGTCATGACCCGGGGACTCCCGCCGGCCTGCTGGCCCGCTGCCACCAGGGACGGAACCTGCCAGAACGCGGCCAGTGCCGCCACCGCGAGCACCGTCATCACCACCCCTGTCGTCTTGCCTGCGCGCATAAAGACCTCCAACTCCGCAATGGGACCAACTACACACACTCAGACGAGCCGACGCGCGCAATAGTCGGCTGGGACGTAAGTGGGGTCAGACTCGTTTCACTGCCCTGGAAAGGTCGAGTCTGACCCCACTTACGTCAATCCCTGCACTGAGTTGCGACTTTGGCCGATACCTACGACGAACCCCCGTCGCGGGTGTGGTAGCGTGTCTCCACATCGACCGGCAGGAAGCCCTTTGTTTTGATGATGTTAGCGGTCGCGATCACGGGCTCGAGGCCGCCCTCAAGCTCGCGCCGGATAACCAGGAACTGCGCGACGTGTTCGCGCGCGTGAAGGACAAGAGATGACACCACGGGACCCGAACGACGTGCCGGCGCCTCTTGACCCGGACAACCCCGAATCGGCGATGCGCGACGCGCGCCAGCGATTCCTCGCGGCCTTTCCGTCCCGCTCCGACTCGATCGGCCTGATGCTCTCCGTCGTGGCGACGATGGGCGAACGCGGCCCGCTCCTACAGTTGCGGCAGATCGTCCACCGCACGTCCGGCCTGGCTGGCATGCTGGGCTTTCCGAGTGTGTCGACCCACGCGCGCGAACTCGAGGAACTGCTCGAGAGCGTCGAGCGCGGCGACTTCGACGCGAGCCGCGCCAACCTGGCCTTCGATGCGCTCGAGCAGGCCTTCACCGAAGACCTCACGCATCCGCCCAAGTGGGTGGGCCCGAACCCTGCCACCGGCGGCAACCGCCGCGTCATGGTGGTGGAAGACGACGAGGATCAGCGTGAGGTCGTGTGCATCAACCTGCGCGCGGCGGGATACCTCCCCGTCCCGGTTCACGCCGGCGACATGGCGCTCGAGGTGGCCCGCACGCAGAAACCCGATCTCATCCTGCTCGACGCGAACCTGCCGGGCGTGGACGGCTACACGGTGTGCCGTCTCCTGAAGGCGGATCCCGTGCTGGCGTCGACGCCGGTCCTCTTCATGACGGTCCGCGCAAGCCTCGACGATCGCCTGGTCGGCCTGATGCTCGGTGCTGACGACTACCTGGTCAAGCCGGTAGACATGCCCGAGTTGATGGTTCGCATCCAGATTCTTCTTGCGCGGCGTGTTCCGGCACCTGGAAGGCCACCAGGAATAGGGCCACATGAAACTCCTGCTCGCTGAAGACGAACCGGATGTCCAACTGATCGCGCGGCTGTCGCTGAAGAAGGCGGGCTTCACCGTGGTGACGGTCGGCAACGGCCGCGAGGTGCTCGAGCGCGTCGGAACCGAACAGCCCGACGTCATCCTGCTCGACTGGATGATGCCCGACATGGACGGGTTCGAGACGTGCAAGCGGCTCAAGGCCGACCCGGCGACGGGGCATATTCCCGTGATCTTCCTCACCGCCCGGGTGCAGGAAACCGAGGTGGCCCGGGCGCTGGCGCTCGGCGCGATCGGCTGCATCGGCAAGCCCTTTGATGCCCTCACCCTGGGCAGGCAGGTGATGGCCTTGCTGGCGACATAAGTGAGTATCCGCTCGCGAATCTTCACCGTGGTCGGTGTCGTCATCGTCGCGGCCTTCGTGCAGACGCTGGTCGTCCTGCAGATCGAAAACCGGCGTGGCGCCACCGCTGCGGCCATAGACCGCGCGCTCTGGCGGCACGAGAACCAGTTGCATCTGGGCCGGCTCGTCGTCGAACTCGAGAGCGTACACCGGTCCTGCCTGGTGACGGGATCGCCGGCGCTACGCGCGGAGTACGGGCGATTGTGGGATCTCTACGAGCGGACGGTCACCCTTCTTCCCCAGTACATCGACGAGCCCGACGCAAAGCGCGACCTCGCGTCGCTCGACGGGCTGATCCGCGAGTGGCACCTCGATGCGTCGCTGGCGCTGATGCCGCAGGCCGGCCCGGGCCTCGAGGCCTCGCGATGGCTCGAAGCGGCCAGCGAGCCGCGCATGCGGCTCATCCGGAGCGAGCTCGACCGGCTCGAGACCCGCGAGCGCAACCGTCTCACCGAGCAGCGCACCACGGCCAACAGGCAGGCACTGCAGTCCACGCTGCTCACTCTCGGCATCCCCGCGGTGGCCATCGTGATGCTGCTGCTGCTCGTGGCGTTCGTGGCGCGCATCCTGCTGGATCCGTTGGCCGCCGTTGCCAAATCGGCGCGCCAGATCTCGGGCGGCAACTTCGACGTGTCGCTGCCGCCCGCGTCGCGCGACGAGATCGGCGCCCTGGTGCACGCGTTCCGGGACATGACCACCGCCGTGCAGCGACGGCAGCGCGAGGTGACGGTGGCGTTGGCGCGGGAGCGGGAGCAATCGGAGATCTCCGCCGCGCTGCGCACGAAGGCCGAACGCGAGCATCAGCGGCTCCTGGCCACGATCGAGACGGTGCCCGTGGCGCTCGTGATTGTCGATGCGGCGAGCGGGCGGATTGCGCTCCAGAACAAGGCCGCCGGCATGCTGGTTGGGCACGAGCCCGAGGGCGACGCTGAGCGCGAGGCCTACTGGAACGCCTTCCGTGTGACGACGCGCGAGGGGGTGCCGCTGTCGGTGCGCGAGTGGGGAGCGCAGCGCCTCATGCTGGGCGCGGTGATCGTCGGCGAGGAGCTCGTCGTGCACCACCCCGACAACCGCGAGATCCCCATCCTGGTGAGCGCCGCCCCCCTGCGCGGCGACGACGGGACGATCGTTGGCGGGGTGGTCGCGTTCCAGGACATCACGAGCCTGTACGAAGTTGATCGCCTCAAGAGCGAGTTCGTGTCGATCGTGTCGCACGAGCTGCGCACGCCGCTGACGTCCATCAAGGGCGCGCTGCAGCTGCTGCTGGACGAGGCGTCCTCGGCCCACCCCGATCACGTGATGCTGATGAACGTGGCGCTCTCGAACACCGACCGCCTCGTGCGCATCATCAACGACATCCTGGACGTCTCGAAGATCGAAGCCGGCAGGCTCGAGCTGCACGCGCGGCCGCACGAGGTCGCCGAGGTGGTGAAGCTGTCGCTGCAGAACGTGGAGCAGATCGCCAGCGGGTCGCTCATCACGCTCACGTCCAGCATCGAGGCTGGCGTGCCGGCCGTGCACGTGGATCTCGATCGCACCATCCAGATGGTGGTGAACCTGCTGTCGAACGCCCTGAAGGCCGCGCCGCCGCGATCGGAAGTGACGCTCTCAGCACGGCGGCACGGCGACGACTTCGTCGCCTTCGACGTGACCGACCACGGCAAGGGCATCCCGCCCGAGAAGATCGGCCTGCTCTTCCAGAAGTTCCAGCAGCTCGACGGCGCCATTACCCGCAAGGCGCGCGGCACGGGTCTCGGCCTGGCCATCGTGAAGGCGCTGGTGGAAATGCAGGGCGGCTGCGTCTCCATCGACAGCGAGGTGGGCCGCGGGTCCACCTTCACAGTGACGGTACCGGTGGCAGGAACAGTAGCCCGTAGTCAGTAGTCAGTAGCCAGTAGGGTTGCCTTGTTCTTCTACTGAATACTGGCTACTGGCTATTTTCTACTGATTCCGATTCCTATATCCCGTACGTCCTTCGCAGCAGCCGCGCGATCCGCATTTTCAGATCGACCGGCAGGAAGGGCTTGGCCATGTAGTCGTCGGTGCCGATGAGGTACGCCTTCGTGCGGCTGTCCTGGTCCACGCTGGCGGTCAGCATCAGGATGGGCACAAAGGCGGTTCGCACGTTCTCTCGCAGGCTGCGGCACGTCTCGAAACCGTCCATCCGCGGCATCATCACGTCGAGCACCACCAGGTCCGGTGTGGCGGCGGTAGCCTTCTCGATGGCCTCGACGCCGTCTTCGGCCTGCACCACCTCGACCGGGACCGACAGGTTGCGCAGGGTCGCGCTCACGATCATCCGGATATCCGCATCGTCATCGACCACCAGCACGCGCAGGGGCCGCTGGCCCGTCACGGGGTCGACGGCAGGCTCAACCGGCGCCGGAGCCGGCGTTGGCGCGGCGGCTACCAACGCCTCACGGTCAATCATCGGCGCGAACGGTATTCCTTCTTCCCGCGCCGCCTCCTCCCGTCCGTTCTTCTTCCCGGATTCCGATCGCAGCCCTTCCGCCGGCGGTTGCACCACCGCGCTTGTATTGCAGTAAGGGCACACCTGCCACTCGAGCCTCTGGGCCTGCCCGCAGCTCGAGCATGTGTTCTTGAGGCTGAGCCTGCAGTACGGGCACGTCGAGAAATCGCCCTCGATGAGCGCGTTGCAGTTCGGGCACGGCACCTCGGTTTCGTCCACCTGGACAACGCGCAGGACCTCGTCCGGGGACGTCAGCCCCGCCTCGACTTTCCGCAACGCGTCCTCGCGCAACAGCGCCATCCCCGCCTGCCTTGCTGCGTAGCGGAGGTCGGTCTCGCTGGCACGGTCGTTGATAAGCCTGCGAATGGCGTTCGTCGGCCGGAACATCTCGTAGATGCCGACGCGTCCCGAGAACCCGGTGCTGCCGCACGCGGCGCAGCCGCGCCCGCGGTAGACAGGCACATTGTCGCCCACCATGCCCACGCGCATCCGCACGTCCGCCCCTGGTTCGTACTCCTCCCGGCAGTCCTTGCACAACCGCCGCACCAGGCGCTGCGCGATCACCAACGTCAGCGACGTCGAGAGGATGGTGGGGTCCACGCCCAGGTCCAGCATGCGCGCGATGGTGGCAATGGCACTGTTCGTGTGAAGCGTGCTCAGCACCATGTGGCCCGTCATGGCGGCCTGGAAGGCGATCTCGGAGGTCTCGCGGTCGCGCATCTCGCCGACCAGGATGACGTCGGGGTCCTGGCGCAGGATCGACCGCAGCGCGCTGGCAAACGTCAGGCCCGCCTTGGAGTTGATCTGCACCTGGTTGATGCCGGCCAGTTGGTACTCGATCGGGTCTTCGACCGTGACGATGTTCACTTCGGGTTTGTGGTGCTTGGCGAGCAGTGCGTACAGCGTGGTCGTCTTGCCCGAGCCCGTGGGCCCGGTGACCAGGATCATGCCCTGCGGCTGCTGGATCGCTGATTCGAGGACGGCTTGCTGTTGCGCCGAGAGTCCGAGGCTGTCGATGCTCGGCGCCGACATGCCGCCGAGCACGCGCAGCACCATCTTTTCGCCAAATTGCGTCGGCAGCGTCGACACGCGCAGGTCGATGGAACGCCCCTGGTAGAGCACGTTGACGCGGCCGTCCTGCGGCAGCCGCCGCTCGGCAATGTCGAGCTTGGCAAGAATCTTCAGGCGCGACACGACCGGGCCGTGCAGCCATTTCGGTACGCGCGTGTACTCGCGCAGGACGCCGTCCACCCGCATGCGCACCTGGAGGTCGTGCAAGGCCGGCTCGATGTGCACATCGCTTGCGTTCGTCTTGACGGCTTCGTAGATGATCAGGTTGCACATCTTCACGACCGGCGCCACTTCCGCCGCCTGAAGCGAGTCCGCCACGTCCAGCGCGCGGTCCTGCGAATCCTCCGAGAGGATTTGGATGTCCGGCTCCTCCACCTTGGCCAGGAACGACGCGATGCGGTCGTCCGCCCCGTACCGTTCGTCGATGCCGTCCAGCACCTCCGTGTGCGTCGCGACCAAGGGGCGGATCGACAGAGCCGACGCGAACTCGATGTCCTGGATGGCGCGGTAATCAATCGGGTTGACCATCGCCAGCACGAGCACGCGAGCCTCGATGGCCAGAGGCAGGCAGAGATGTTTGCGCGCCAGGCGCTCGGGGACCTTGCGCAACGCGTCCTCGTCCGGCAGGAAAGTGGCGACGCGCGCCCGCGGCACCTTCATTCGCTCTGTGAAGAGGTTTGCCAGCTCCTCCTCGGAGACACGTTCCTCCCTGACGAGGATGTCGACGAAGGACCCGGCGTCCTGGGCCACGCGATTCTGCACGCGGCGTATCTGGGGCTCAGTCGCCAGGCCAGTTTGACGAAGCAGAGATTCAAGCTGTTTGGACATGGTCGTTGCCAGTGGCACCGAATGAGGTCACCCCGCCGTCCGCGACGCAGGACGCCTCGAAGGCTTATCGGCACCAAACGGCCCAATATTGAGGGTTTGAGGGCGGCACGGGTCTTGATAGCAGGAGAGCAGGCCGCGTCGAATCAACGGGGTGGGTCAACCACAGGCAGGCGCTGGCATCACTACCCCGTCAGGCAGGGCGATTCGGCGCGGCTCACTTCCTCCTTTCTGCGCTGCCCGCGGGGTTGAAACCCCGCGGCTACGAAGAAACACCCACCACGCCACACTTTTGCCACCTACGTCATCCCGGCGGAAGCCGGCATGACGGTCTGTTCTGGATGCGGGGGGAGCGACCCTACGCCGTGATCCTGAGCACCACGACCGTCCGGTCGTCGTTCTGCTCGGCGTCGCCGCAGAACTCGTAGACCGCCGCGAAGATGGCGTCGGCGATTTCCTTCGCCGGCCCGGTGCGGTGGCGTTCGACCACGCCGATCAGCCGCTCCGTGCCGAACTCCCCGCTTGTGGCGTTCATCGCCTCGGAGATGCCGTCCGAGAAGAAGACGAACACGTCGCCCACCCGCAGGTCGATCGTCAGCTCGTCGTACTTGATGCCCGGGAACGACCCGAGCGGCACGCCTGGTGAGTGAACCTGCGCACAGCCTTCGGCGCGGCAGTGAATCGGATAGGGCAACCCGCTGTTCGCCATCGTCACGTTCCGCCGCTTGAAGTCGAACTGGGCGTAGCAGAGCGTGCAGTAGTACGCCTCGAGCTGACGGTCGTGCAGGATGCGGTTCATCGACTCCAGGATGTCGGCCGGACCGGTGCGCACCTTGGTATAGCGCCGGCGGTAGGTGCGCGACCGCACCAACTCTCCGGCGAAGGCGCTGTACAGGGCGGCCGGCACGCCCTTGCCCGACACGTCGCCCACCGCGACGGTCAGCGTGTGCGGCTCGAGGGACAGGAAATCGTAGAAGTCGCCGCCCAGCTCGCGGGCGGGCTCGAGGCGCATGGCCACGTCCACGCCCTTCAGGCGCTTCGGCAGCTCCGTGGGCAGCAGGGCCCGCTGGACACGCTCGGCGAAGCTCACTTCCTTCGCCAGGCGCTCCTTGTTGCGCCGCAGTTCGTCGTAGAGCCGCGCGTTGTCGATCGCCACCGCCGCGCTGGCCGCCAGCGGCGTCAGCAGCTCGAGGTGCTCCTTGGTGAAGGCCGCCAGCTCAGGGCTTTCGAGGTCGAACACGCCCACGCAGCGGTCCTTGACGAGCAGCGGCACCACCAACTCGGACCGGACGTCCTCCACGACCTTGATGTAACGCGCATCCTTCGACACGTCGTCCACGATCACCGGCAGCTTGTGGAGCGCCACGTAGCCGACCAGGCCTTCGCCGATCTTCACCGCCTTCGAGGGCAACCGCTCGTCGTAGTTGACCGCGTGACGCATCCTCACCACGCCTGTATCCTCGTCCACCAGGAGGATCCCGAAGGTGCGGTAGTCGATCAGGCGCTTGATCCGGTGCGCGATGCGCGGGAGCAACGCGTCCAGGTCGAGGATGCCCGCAAACTCGCGGCTGATCTCGGCGAGGGTCTCGATCGTGTCCGAGTAGCGCCGTTCCGATTCGAACAGGCGCGCGTTCTCGATGGCAATCGCCACCGCCGCCGCGAAATTGCGCAGCGTTTCGACCTCGGCCGGCGTGAACTCTCCCAGGTTGCGGCTGAGCAGGTTCAGGGCGCCAATCGTGCGTCCCTTGCGCCGCAGCGGCACCACCAGCTCGGCGCGGGTGCCAGGCACCGCCTCGATGTAGTGCGGAGCCGCGGCCACGTCGTTCGCCAGCAGCGGCCGCTCGGCCAGCACCGCCGAGCCCACCAGGCCCTCTCCGAGCTTCAGGCGCACGGACGTGGTCCCGACGGGATAGCCCTCGGCATAGGCGATCCGGAGGTCGCCGTGGCGCGTGTCGAGCAGGTAGACCGCGAAAGCGTGGAAATCGGTGATGCGGGAGATCAGGCCAGGCAGTTTTCGGTAGAGCTCTTCCAGGTCGAGCACGGACGCGACTTCGCGGCCCAGCGCGAAGAGGGTTGTCAGGAGCTGACGGTCGCTCTTGCCCATGCCCGGCAGGTCGCCATCTCTGGGCGTCATCACGTCGAAATCGATCGGCCTCGTCACGGGACGATTATACTGGGGTGGCGCCCTCGGGGCTCTGGACTCGGGCTGAATCCGAGAAGTCAGTAGTAAGTAGCCAGTATTCAGTAGAAACGCCTGAGTGACGCTGGCTTCTTGCCCTGGTTGTTCGTTTTACTGGCTACTGACTACTGGCTACTGACTACGGAAACCGCATGGACCAGCTCCCGTTCGACCAGACCGTCATCCAGCGCATCCTGCCGCACCGGTATCCGTTCCTGCTCGTGGACCGCATCATCGAGTTCGAGACCGACAAGCGCATCGTCGGCATCAAGAATGTCTCGATAAATGAGCAGATCCTGGCGCGCGAGCCCGGCCAGACGCCC
>Ga0315275_10004255_pt1 | contig 13363 bp, 9 predicted proteins | sample YL17G03_0_MG_FD_205557 | JGI IMG/M metagenome (GOLD analysis project Ga0315275, IMG submission 205557) | Sediment microbial communities from Yellowstone Lake, YNP, Wyoming, USA - YL17G03_0 | ecosystem: Environmental > Aquatic > Freshwater > Lake > Sediment | place: USA: Wyoming | collected... | reverse complement strand
AAACCAAGGGTGAATCGTTGATGCTCACCGGCGACCTCAACGTTGTCGACGCCGAGTGGATCGTCCAGTACAAGATCAAGGACCCGTATCTCTTCCTGTTCAAGATGCGGGAGGCAGAGGCGACCTTCCGCGACATGACCGAGTCCATCGTCCGGCGCGTCGTCGGCGACAGCGCCGTCGACGAGGTCATCACCGTCGGCCGGACCCGCATCGCCGATGAAGCCAAGTCCCTCCTCCAGCAGCTCTGCGACGCCTACGAGATCGGCATCGAAGTCAACCAGCTCATCTTCCAGGACGTCAACCCGCCCGAAACCGTCAAGCCCTCATTCAACGACGTCAACGAAGCCCTCCAGGAGAAAGAGAAGAAGATCAACGAATCCTGGGCCGAGTACAACCAGGTCATCCCCAGGGCGTCGGGCGAGGCCGAGCAGGTGATTCGCGGCGCCGAGGGATACGCCACGGAAAGAATCAATAACGCCGCCGGCGATGCCAGCCGCTTCTCCGCGGTCTACAGAGAATACGCCAAGTCCCCCGCGGTCACCCGCAAGCGGCTTTACCTCGAGGCCCTCAATGACATCCTGCCCAAGATCACCAAAAAAATCGTCGTCGACCAGAACCAGAGGAATGTCCTGCCCCTTCTTAACTTGGGCGAGGAGGTGAAAAAGTGAACACCAAGAACACGACCCTCCTTATCGTTATCATCGGGGCGCTCCTCCTCGGGCTCCTCGTCATCCTGGACTCCGTCTACGTCGTTTCCGAAACGGACCAGGTCATCATCACCCAGTTCGGCGAGCCGAAGGGCGGGGCGGTCACGACCGCCGGCCTGCATTTCAAAACTCCGTTCGTTCAGAAAACCCACTTCTTCGACAAGCGTTGGCTCGAGTGGGACGGAGATCCCAACCAGATACCGACCAAGGACAAGAAGTACATCTGGATCGACACCTATTGCCGCTGGAGGATCAGCAACCCCTTGGTTTTCTTCCAACGCGTCCGGGATGAGAGGGGCGCACAAAGCCGCCTGGACGACATCGTCGACGGCGAGACCCGCAACGCCATCGCCAACTTCGACCTCATCGAGATCGTCCGGAGCTCGAACCGCGCCTTCGAGCTGACCGAGGACGCCGCGCTGCTCGATTTCTCCGAGGTCGTCGGCAAGATCGGGACGGGCCGCGACAAGGTGGCCAAGATCATCCTCGAGCGTGCGGCCAAGATCACCCTCGAGTTCGGCGTCGAGCTCAAGGACGTCCAGGTCAAGCGCGTCAACTACGTCGACGAAGTCCAGCGCAAAGTCTTCGATCGAATGATCGCCGAGCGGAAGAGGATCGCCTCCAAATACAGGTCGGAGGGCGACGGCAAGAGCGCCGAGATCAGCGGCCAAAAGGAGCGGGAGCTGAAGCGGATCGTCTCCGAGGCCTACCGGAAAGCCCAGGAGATCAAGGGCAAGGCCGACGCCGAGGCGACCAAGATCTACGCTCTGGCCTACAACCTCGACCCCGAATTCTACCAGTTCCTCAAGACCCTGGAGACCTACCGGGCGGCACTCGAGAAAGACACCTGGCTCATCCTGTCGACGGACAGCGAGTTCTTCAAGTACCTGAAAAGCGCGGGCCGATAGGGCTGGGAACGTCTGCCGTTCAGGATTTTCCGGCCAGGCATCTGACGATCGTCTCCCGGTTGGGGAAGAGGGCCGGCGTACCTCCTGAGTGGAGGAAGACGATCTTGTCCGTCTTCTTGAAAAAGCCCGTGCCGACGAGGTCGATGAGGCCCATCATGGCCTTGGCCGTGTAGACCGGGTCGAGGACAATGCCTTCCGTCTGGAAGACCAGCCGGATCGTTTCGGAGACGCCCTTGTCGACGACCCCGTAGCCTTCACCCAGATACTCGTCGAAGACAACGATATCCTCCGGCCTGACGTCGAGGCCAAGCCCGAGCACCTCATCCGTGGCCCGGGCTATTTCGAGCACGTCTTCGGCGAAGGGCCCCTTCGGGTCGGAAACGCTGATGCCGATGACCCGGCAGTCTTCGGTGAGGGCCCTGGCGCCGACGACGAGCCCCGCCTGCGTCCCGCCCGACCCGCTGGAATGGACGATATAATCGGGCTCAGCCCCGCCGGCCCTCATCTGTTCTAAAAGTTCGGCGAAAGCTGCGACATAGCTCACCCCGCCCAGAGGCTTGTCCATGTCGCCACGGACAAGGGACCCTCCCACGGGCACGAGGTAAGGGCGGTGTCCCTGTCCCCTGACCTCACCGGCCGCATCTTCAAGGATGGACATGGCCTGGGTCGACTTGACGACCTTGCCTTTTTCTGCCTCCAGGATGCGGATATTGGCGCCTAGGATGACGTCGAGGAGCAGGTTGCCGTCGGCCGCCGCCGGCAGGTCGTAGGTCTTGAAAAGGACGAGGACCGGCTTGATGCCGAAGGTCCAGGCGGCCGCCGCGGTCTGCATGCACCAATTGGACTGGAGGCTGCCCCAGGTGATGACGACATCGGCCCTTTTTTCGAGCATGTCCCGGACGATGAATTCGAGCTTGCGCGATTTGTTCCCTCCGAAAGCGAAGCCCGTCAAGTCGTCGCGCTTGACATAGATCTCCGGACCGCCGAGACGGGCGGTCAGCCGCTCGAGCTTCCGCAAAGGTGTCGGGCGGTGGATGAGGTCGACCCGGGGAAAGCGGTCGACCCGGCCGAGGACTTCGTGGATCTTGTAGGCCATATCGCGCCTCCGGAAATCAGGTTAGCACGAATGAGGCAAGAAAAAAAGCGCCGGCCCGGATCCTCAGCTCTCAGGGAACGTGACCATCGCCGCATCGGGGTGCTCCTCGAACAGGAGCGGCTTTGTTCTATAGAAAGTCCTGTTCCCGAACCGCATGGCGAACAGGGCGGCGGCTGCGACGGCCAGGAAGGCGATCCCCCGGCCCGGATCCCTCAGGATGGTCTTTTCGATGGCTGCCAGGGCCATCATGGCGAGCGGGAGACCGATGAGGACCGGGATGGCCGTGAACTGGAGCTTTAGCTTTCCCGGAACATAGGTGCAGGCGAAGGGGACCTTGCGGTAGCGATAGAAAGCCGCTTCGACGGCCAGGACCGAGATGACCAGTCCGAAGCCGGCATGGAGGAACGCCGTTCGGGCGTCCCAGAGCCAGGCGTGGAGGGCAAAAACCAAGCCGAAAAGGGGTAGGATGAGACCGATAAGAACGGATTTTTTAAGGCCAGTGAGGTATTTCGCAATCCGGGGCGTCTCGGTCAGCCGGAAAACCCAATTGGCTTCGGGCGCTGCCGGCCGGTCGACCAGGACCCGGATCCCGGCCACGAGGGCGAAAACGAGCAAAAGGGGCTGAACGAGGAAGAAGCCGTTCGCAGGCGTCAAGGCGCGAAAACTCTCCCTGTAGGAGACTGCGAGTATGAGGATCATGGCCGAACCAACGGCCAGATAATAGGCGAGCGACATCCTGTGCTTCCCGCTCGTTCTCAGGGTCTCCGAAAAAAAGCCGAAAACCGCCCGCTCCTCCGGGGCCCGGAGAACCGTCCGCGAGAGGAAACTCCGCCACACTTCGCGGAACCGGAAGAGCGGCGGTCTTCCTTTTCGGACCTCAAGGGTCCTGCGAACGTGCCGATGGTAGCTCAAGGCGCTCGAGGCCGCGAACGCGGCCAAGGACAAAAGCAGGACGAGACCTCCGGTGCACGCCTGGGCCTCGAAAAGGGGGTCCCCCGTGCCGACGAAGACCTCGTAGAGCCCGACGAACCAGAGGGGCGGGTACCTGAGAAGAAATGGGTCTCCCGTGTCCTTGAGCGTTTCCAAAGAGCGGAAGGAGCCGCCCAGCATGGATGGCTGAGCCACGAAACCGAAAAGAAGGAAGACGAGGGCGGTGATGAGGACGAAGCGGACGAGAAGAGAGACCTGTCTGTAGAGGCCGGGAGGGATAACGGCCATGAGGAAGGATTGGAGGAAAACGAAGCTGAAAAATACGGCGAAATTGGCCGCGAAACCGGCCAGGATATGCGACAGGATGTAGCGGACGACGACGACGAGGACCGCGCGGTGGGCCCGCCATTCGGCCAGATAGTACGCGAAAAGGACCGAAGAAACGCTCGTCATGGCCACGGAGAACATCCCGATGAACAGGACGAAGGAGACGAGCTTGGCCGCGAACATCGTCCGCAGGCGCACGGGCAGGGGCATGAGGTTGCTGAAGTCCTGCCGGTCGGGGAACAGGACATCCCATTCGAGGAGGGTGACAACGGCGAAAACGAGCATCATCAGGGTGAAGATGTAATTCTTCTCCTGCCAGGACCTGTTGGCGTCGGGGACGAAATGGTACTTGAACATTAGGAGCTGGGAGCTCCAGGCGAAAAAGACAGCCAGGAGGGTCAGGGCGACGATGAGCCTTTCCTTCATCTGGTCTTCGAAGTCGACGGTTTCGTTCCGGAACATCCGGCCGAAGAAATGCCGGGAAAGGATGTTCAGCTGGCCGAGCTCGGTCCGCAGGCCGCTCATCGCCCTAGGCCGATCCCTTCATGGCCGCGACGATCCGGCCGGCGACGGCGTCGGTGTCCTCGTGGAGGACGAGCTGGCTGAAGATGTCGGCCAGGGAGGGCAGGTGCATGAGATGACGTAGGTTCTCGACGGAATCGTTGGCGACGACCTCGCCCTTGTGCAGGATGATGACCTTGGTGCAGATCTTCTCGGTCACTTCGAGGACGTGGGAGGAATAGATGATGACCTTGTTCTCCGCGGCCAGTTTCCGGATGAGGTCCCGGACGACCAGGGCCGTAGTGATGTCCAAGCCCGAGAGCGGTTCGTCGAGGAGCAGGATGTCAGGGTCGTGGAGGAGCGCGGCCGAAATGAGGACTTTTTGCCGCATGCCTTTGGAATACGAGGCGATCGGTCCGTGCATATCCTGACCGAGGTCGAAGATCCGGAGGAACGTCCGGACCCTGTCCCTGAGCGCCGCCTCTTCCAGGCCCCGGAGCCGGCCGACCATGACGAGGTAGTCATAGGCGCTCAGGTGGGGGTAGATCTCCGACTGCTCGGGAATATAGCCGAGGCGGCTTTTATAAGCGTGAAGGTCGCATTGGATCCTTCGGCCTTCGAAGAGGATCTCCCCTTTCGTCGGCTCGAGAAGCCCGGCGAGCATCTTGATCGTAGTCGTTTTCCCGGCCCCGTTGGGCCCGAGATAACCCAACACCTCGCCCGGGCGGACGGTGAAGCTGACGTCTTTGACGACCGTGAAGGCCGAGAACTTTTTGGAGATCCCCTTGAGTTCCAACATGGCCCTATCCCCCGCCCATGCAACTTGTATGCCACTTCAGGGTTAGAGGGACACCAGGCCCCGGACAGGCAGGAGGTATCAGCGAACAACACTTACCACGGCCAAAACAGGTTTCATCGATGTAAACCGATTTTACAAATAAAAGGGCCGACCCCTCACACGGAGGGACCGGCCCTGTGAAAGCTGGCGGTTTCGGGCTAGTACCGCGGGTCCTTAAGAACGGAGGCGGACGCGGTCTCCGTCTTGCCGTCGACCGAAAGGACGAACCTGTATTCGCCCGGCCGTCCGGTCATGTTCCAGAAGGCCTTGTTCAGCCCGATGTCGGCAGTGCCCTTGATCTCGGTGATCATCAGGTTGCCGGCGAAGACGAAAATCTTCACCTCGCCCTTGGGTTTGGCCTTGAGACTGTAGTAGATGAGCATCCCCAGCGGCTCGCTCTTGCCGGCGAAGTTGGACGAGCTAGATTCCCGCAAGTCGGCGCCGACCCAGCGGACCTTGGACTCGACCGCGAATAGATGGAAGTCCTTGGCCAGGACCTCGGGGGAGAGCTCCTGAAGGGGCTTGATATCGGTGATATAGGCGCCTCGGCCGTGAGTCGCGACGATGAGGTCGGCCTCTCTCGGATGGATCTTGAGATCGTGGACGGGCTGGGTCGGCAAGTCTTTTTTCAAATTCATCCACGCCTTGCCTCCGTCAATCGAAAACGTGACACCGTTGTCCGTCCCTGCGAAGAGGAGGTTCGGGTTCTTGGCGTCCTCACGGACGACATTGACCGACCCCTCGGGCAGGCCTGCGGTGAGCGAGGTCCAAGTGGCCCCGTAGTCGGTCGTCTTGTAGACGAAGGGGCGGAAGTCGTCGTTCCGGAGGCCCGTGTAGCTGACGTAAGCCGTCCCCGGGTCGAAGTTGGAAGCAGCGACGCGGCTGACCCAGTATCCGGGATTCCCCGTGATCTTGTCGTTGAGCTTGGTCCAGGCCTTGCCGTTATCCCTGGTCACCCAGACGTTCCCGTCGTCCGTGCCGACCCAGAGAAGTCCGGGGACGAGGGGCGACTCGTCGAAGGTCGTGATGGTGCAATATTGGATGTTGCCGTCGCCGCCCTTGCCGCCGACGGTGAGCTTCGACGCGTCGTTGGTCGTCAGGTCCGGGCTGATCTCCGTCCAGGACTCGCCCCGGTTCGTGGACATGACGACGATATTGCCGCAGTGATAGATCGTGTCGCTGTTATGGTATGAGACATGGATGGGGGCACACCAGTTCCAGCGCGTCTCGGGTTTCAACCGGCCGTAAGAGATGCCCTTGGCCTCCCCCGTCACGAGGTCGATCCGGGAGAGGGGCCCGAACTGGGACTCGTTGTAGAGGTAACGGTTCGTGGCCCGGTCGAAGACATTGTACATTCCGTCTCCTCCGCCCACGCTAGACCAATCTTCGAGGCGGATGGGCGGCCCGGGCGGGATGCCGCTGCCGGTCACGCCCCGCCTGCCGGAGGAACCGGCGCCGGGCTTGGTGCTCGGTCCCATCAGAGAGCCGTTGTCCTGGAGCCCGCCGGCCACCCGGTAGGGATAGGACATGTCGAAGTCGATGGCGTAGAGCTGGGCCAGAGATAGGAAATCCGGATGGTACCAGTTCTTGCCGGCGTCCCAAGTCACGCCCAGACCGTGGTCGTAGCCGAGGAGCATATGGCTGCTGTCCTTGGGATCGATCCAGAGGGCGTGGTTGTCTCCGCCGAAGTCGAAGGCGGAGATCCACGTCTTCCCGCCGTCGCGGCTGGCTAGCACGCCGACGCTCAAGATGAAGACGTTCTCGTCGTTTGCGGGGTCGATGATGATCTGTCCGTAGTAATATCCCGGCGCGCCGCCGATGCTCCGCTTGTCCGGGCTGACCTTGCGCCAGGTCGACCCGGCGTCGTCCGTCCGGTAGATCTCGCCGTCGATCATGCCCTGGCTGGACTTGCCGTCGACGATCTCCTTCCAGCGGACCTCTGAGGACATGCCCGGCTTGTTGGCGTTCTCGACCATGGCGTAGAGCGTCTTCGGGTTCTTCGGGGAAATGGTCAGGCCGATGCGGCCGAGGATGCCGCCGGGCAGGCCGTTGGCGAGTTTCGTCCAGGTCCGGCCGCCGTCGGTCGACTTATGGACGCCGGAACCGGGCCCGCCGAGCTGGAACGTCCAGGGCTTGCGGAGCCGGTCATAGGAAGCGGCATAGAGCGTCTCCGGGTCAACCGGATCCATGACCAGGTCGACGACTCCGATCGTCCGACCGTCGGTGACGACGTCGAGGACCTTGGTCCACAGGATGCCGCCGTCGGTCGTCTTGTAGACGCCGCGCTCGGCGTTTTCCGTATAGAGGTGGCCCAGGGCGGCCACATAGACCGTGTCGGGGTTGGACGGGTTGATGACGATCCGCCCGATATGATGGGATTCCTTGAGGCCCATGTTGCGCCAGGTCTTGCCCGCGTCGGCGGACTTGTAGACGCCGTCCCCCCAGTAGGTCGAGCGCGAGTTGTTGGCCTCGCCCGAGCCCAGCCAGAGGATGTCGGGGTTGGACGGGGCCACGGCGACGTCGCCGATCGAGAAAACTTTTTCGTTCTCGAAAAGCGGCTCGAACGTCTGACCGTTGTTCTCCGTCTTCCACAGCCCGCCCGAAGCCGAGGCCGCGTAGAACGTGTTCGGCCGCTGGAGCGGGACGGCGAAATCAACGAACCGGCCGCTTTGCTGGGTCGGCCCGATGGAGCGATAGTCGATGGTTTTCAGGATCTCCGCGGCGTCGAGGGGAACCGCGACCGGTGTCTTGGTCTTGCCTGGGGCTCGGCCCTGGGCCGCAACGCCCACGGGGCCGAGGAGGATAAGAACCGCGACCAGGCTAGCAAGGGATAACTTTTTTTTCATGGGGTATGCTCCTTGATGGATTTCGGTTTCTCAGACGATCCCTAAGCAGCGGTCTGATGGTAAACGACGTTCTTGGCAGCGAGTTCGGCCAGGACGGCCCTGAAGGACGCTTCGTCGGCCCCGACGAATTCGGGTGGGCAGACGCCCTTGCGGTTGAATTTCTTGGCCAGGACGAGGCGGGCGACCGCGGTCGCCGGAAAACCCGTCGTCCGGGCCATCGAGGAGAATCCGGTCGTTCTGTCCCGCCGGTCGAAAAGGCCGTACGTGTACTTCTTCGGACGGCCATTCTCCTCGCCCTCGACGATGATCCGCATGATCGTGAACTCGTCGTCCTTTTCGTGGAGGCGCCAATGCTTGAAGAGGATGGCCGAGGTGACGTCGAGAGGCCGGACGCTGCGGCCGCGGACCTCGACTTCTTCCCCGCCGAAGAAGCCGCTGTCGCGCAGGGCCTTGATGTGCCCGACATGTCCGGGATAACGGAGGGTCTTCTCGATCATGTTCGGGACCTTCATGGTCGCGAGGAGCGAGCGGAGGCCATCGGAGTTGAACGCCTCGAGCGTGCCGATCTCGGGGAAATCCATGTTCTCGACATCCGAGAGGGCGGGCTTGACGACGACATGGCCGTTCTCGACGTAGCGGGCCGGCCGGGTGTATTCCTCGATGACGTCGGCCGGAGAAAAAGGCGCCTTGTATTCGAACGGAAATTCCCTCAGGAACGGCAGCCCCCCGACATAGCATTCGAAGCGCCGGACCGACATCCGGGCGGCGTGATAGCCGAGGATCATGTTGCTCATTCCCGGGGCGACCCCGCAATCGACGACGGCCGTCACCCCGGCCTTCCGGGCGGCCTCGTCGAGGAGCAAGGCGTCCTCGGGGAAAAAGGAGATGTCCACGATGTCCTTCCCAACGGCAATGACCTCCCGCAGCGTGGCTAAGCCCATGGACCCGGGCACGGCCCCGACGACGAGATCGCAATCGCGGATGACCTCACGGACGGCGGCGGCGTCCGACAAGTCCACCCGCAGCCGCTTAACCGGGGTTTTTTTGAGCCCGTCCAGATTAGCCGGACTGACGTCGACGGCGGTGACCTCGAAGTCCGCGGCGAGGTCGGCAGCTATGACCCGGCCGACCATTCCCGAACCCAGGACGACGATCTTCTTCATGGAGTCTCCTCGAGATGTCGGTTAAGTGGACTACTATATCTCAGGCGAGGCGCGCTTTCAACTCAATAAACGCCGCCCGCTTCGGCGGCTTCGGCGAGGACGCAGACGTTCTCGCGGGGTGTTCGGGGGGCGATCGAACAGGCCGTGCTCAGGATGTAGCCGCCGCCCGGCTTTCCCGTTGCGATCCGGCGGCGGGCGTCCTCGCGGACAAGTTCCGTCGACCCGGAAAGGAGGACGTGGACGGGGTCGATATTCCCCTTGATGAAGACCTTCCCCCCGATGCGCTTCTTGGCGTCGGCGAGGTCCACGCGGCCGAGGGGCGGAGGGTCGAGGCACTCGATCCCCGAAGCCCCCGAGCCGGCCATGAGCTCGAGCCGGTCGTGGATGTCTCCGCAGGTGTGGATATAGGCGCGGGCGCCGCGGGCTTCGACGGCCCGGGCGATGCGCCCTTCATAGGGGAGGACGAAGGCCCGGTAGAAGGCCGCCGACAGGAAACCCGCGCCGGCGAACGGCGAGGAAATCTTGACGGCATCCGCCCCCTCATCGACCAGACCTTCGGCGACGGCGACGATTCCATCTGTGAATCTCCCCAGAACCTCGGCGGCTCGGCCGGGGTCCTCGAGGAACCCGATCATGGCCTGTTCGAAGCCGAAGAGGTCGAGGAAGTAATCGAGCGGCGAAGTCACCTCGCCGTGGATGGAAAAATCCCCTCCGGCCCTGCCCCGGACGATGGTGAGGACGTCGAAGAGGTGCTCCGGGTCGAGGGCGAACCGGAGCCCCTGGGAAACGGGGATGTAGGCGGCTTCGGCCGGCAGGGATTCGGGGTCGAACCGGCCGAACTCCGGCCTGACGGCCGGCTTGGCGGGTTGGACGACGGGGAGGTCGTCGAACGGGAAGAACGTCGTGTCCCCGTTTTTCCAGCGGACGCGTTCTCCGTCCGGCCCCCGTTCCAAGGATGCGATGCGCTGTTCCCAGCCGGCTGAATGGCCGTGAAGGCTGACCAGGATCCCGTCGAAGCCGTAAAGCGACCTCATCTTGACAAGACCGTCGGCGAAGGCGTCGGCCGCATGCCAGAAACGGGACGGCTCGGCCCCCGTCTGCAGGAGCATGTGTCCGATGCTCATCTGGCACATCACCGGCACACGGTCGGGAACGGACCCGGCCATGGCCGCGGCCATTCTCTCTTTCGGCGTCATCGGTCCTCCGCGCCGGGGAGAATAGCCCCGTTGCCGGCGCCGGTCAAGGGCCGGGGTTTACATTTCGCGACCCGGACGCTATCATACCCCAAACGACAAAAGGCATGAGATGATCAAGACGCGATCCTTTCTCTTGTTCGCCTTGGTCATCGTCTGCTCCATCATTGTCCCTGGTCCCGTCCGCGCCCAGGACGCCGGCGACGCGACCGCGAGAAACGAAGGCAAGGCCGTCAAGAACATCTACAAGGCCCATCTCATCGCCTTCCCCTTCATCTATTACTCCCCCGAGACGAAACTCGCTTTCGGCGGCGGCGGCATCCTCAATTTCCGGGCGGGACGCAACAAAGAGCAGACCCGGGCTTCCACAGTCTGGGCCTTCGGCACTTACACGCTCGCCAAGCAGTTCCAGGTCGTGGTCAAGCCCGAGATCTACTTCGAGCGCAACCGCTTCTTCCTGAGCGGCAACCTCCGCTACGAGAGGACGCCCCAGAAATTCTTCGGCGTCGGCAACGACACGCCGTCGACCGCCGAGGAATCCTACACGCCGCGGATCATGACCGTTCAAGTGGGCGTGAAGAAGAAATTCCTGGGGCATTTATTCGCCGGCGTCCAATTTGATTTCGAGCAGATGACGATGGAGAAGGTTGAGCCCGGCGGCATCCTCAGTTCAGGGAGCCTCACGGGAAGCCGCGGCGGCCTGCTCTCCGGATTTGGGGTCAGTCTCGACTGGGACACCCGCGACGGCGTCCTTTATCCCCGCAAGGGTGTCTCTTTCCAACTCACGGCCGACACTTACGGCGCCATGACCGGGAGCGACTTCACCTTCGCCAGCCTCAAACTCGATTGCCGCGAGTATTTCCTCGTCGCGCCCAACCAGGTGTTGGCCCTCCAGCTATACATCAGGTCGACTTCGGGAGAGGTCCCTTTCTATAAGCTCGCCCTGCTCGGCGGAGAGACTCTCATGCGCGGTTATTACAAAGGCCGTTTCCGGGACAAGGACATCCTGACCGTCCAGGCCGAATACCGGGTCATGGTGACGAAAAGGATCGGCGTCGTCGGGTTCGCCGGTCTGGCCGACGTCTTTCCCGCCTTTGCGGAACTCGAGCTCAAGACGATCAAGTATTCCGTGGGTACCGGCGTCCGTTACATGATCAACAAACGCGAGGGCACGACCCTGCGTCTGGATATGGCCTGGGGCAAGTCGTCCTTCGGCCTCTACCTCACCGCCCAGGAAGCCTTTTAGCCGGAAGCGACGCGGCTATTTCGGGAGTTCCGAAGTGCAATGCGGGCAGCGGACCGCTTTGAGCGGGACGGCCGTCGCGCAGAACGGGCAGTCTTTCGTCGCCGGCGCCGGGGCGGGGGCCTCGGCTTTTTTCTTCATCCGGTTCATGCTCCGGATCATCATGAAGAGAGAAAAAGCGACGATGAGGAAGGTGATGATCTTATTGATGAATGCCCCGTAATTCAGGGTGACCGCTCCGGCCTGTTGGGCGGCAGCGAGCGAGGCGTAGGGGCCCGGTGTTTGCCCGGCCGTCAGCAGCACATAGAGATTGGCGAAATCGACGCGGCCAAGGAGCAGTCCGATCGGCGGCATGAGGACGTCGGCGACGAGCGATGTGACGATGGCCCCGAAGGCGGCGCCGATGATGATGCCCACAGCCATGTCCAGGACCGAACCGCGCATGGCGAATTCGCGGAATTCTTTGAACATTTTCCCCTCCTCAATAAATAGTCCTAGCAATTTTTACCGAAATCGGCGCTGCCTGTCAATCCTTGAGGACCGGGAAAACGGAAATGCGCAGGCGGGCACAGCCCATGGGGATGAGTTCGATCTCTTCGACCGAGCCCTCGCCTGCGGCCGGGCTCGGCGGGACGAGACCGGCCATCCGTCCTTCCTCCTTCCAGCCGGGGACGCGGCGGGCCATCGCTCTGAGGACGATCGGCGCCCCTTCGGGCGTGAAAGGCTGGTAGGGCGGTGATTGCCTGGCCGCAAGCCGGATCGCCGGGCCCGACCTGGCGCCGTCGAGGACGAGGCCGTAGTTCCAAGGCGTCGTTGGTAGGATCTCGTAGGCCGGCCAGGCATCCGTCCCGCCGTACTTGCGCCACTCCTCCCCGATCTTGAGCGAGTACCAGAGGGGACCTCGACGGACGGAGACGGCGCCGCGGACGGACGGCCAGGCGACGACCTCGATCGCCGGCGCAAATTCCAGCCGGACTTGGTCGCCGTGGCGCCAGGTCCGCCGCAGGACGGCATACCGGCCGCCGCGGAATTCTCCCTCGTGCGGGCGCCCGTTGAGGAGGACCCGAACTTTCGATGCCCAGCCGGGAAGCCGCAGGTAGAGCGGGAACTCGACCGGCCGGTCACAGGAGACCGTGAACTGGATCTGGTCGTCGAACGGATAGAACGTCTCCTCGGATACGGCGACTTCGGCCCCTTCGGCGACCTTGGCCTTCACCGTGGAAGGCGCGTAGAGGACGGCCGCCAGGCCGTTGTCGGCCGTCGCCATCCACAGATGCTCGGCGAAATAAGGCCAGCCGAACGCAACATTGTGCTGGCAGCAGCGATAGCTCCACGGGTCGAAAGAGACGAGCGTCCCGGAGTTTTGAAAATCGTGCTCCCCCGTGCTGTCGCAGGAAATGAGGTTCGGCGCGGTCAGGTAGTGAAGGCCCTTGAGGTCGGGCGTCATGGACGCCGGAAGGGAATTGAAGGCTACCTCTTCGGCCCGGTCGGCCCAAACGGCCTCCCCGGTGATCTTGAGGAGGGACTCGAAGCTGGCCATGAATTCCACCATGGTGCAGGTTTCGGCGCCCTGACGGGGATCCTCCTTCCCCGGCCGGATGTTCTCGTCCG
>Ga0315275_10004254_pt1 | contig 13364 bp, 18 predicted proteins | sample YL17G03_0_MG_FD_205557 | JGI IMG/M metagenome (GOLD analysis project Ga0315275, IMG submission 205557) | Sediment microbial communities from Yellowstone Lake, YNP, Wyoming, USA - YL17G03_0 | ecosystem: Environmental > Aquatic > Freshwater > Lake > Sediment | place: USA: Wyoming | collected... | reverse complement strand
GGTGTTCCTGAAGGTGGATTGAGAGATTTAATTGAAATCTTTCGAGGAACTATAGCTGGTTCGACCCCACATGTAGCAGGTAAAGAACTTCTCCAGAACGCTATTGATGCTACCGCAAAACAACCAGGGGGAGAAGTTATTATTAATTATAATAATAAAGCTAATAGACTTGGAGTCATTGATAATGGTCCGGGTATGACTCTACAGCAACTTAAAACTGATTATTTAGACCTAACTGGTTCAGGTAAACGTGGTGGAGCTGTAGAAACTATCGGTGAACTTGGTGTGGGTAAAGTTGCTTATTTGACTAAAGGTGAGAAATTCGTATTAGAAACTACAGTTCGTGAAGCTGATGGACAGCTTTATAAGCATAGTTTTGAAGCTATTCCTGAAGAAGTAATGACTAATAAAATTAAAATTAACTCCGAAATTGTTCCAGAAGGAACTCCAACTGGCACAAAAACTATGCTATTTGTTGGTAAAGATGAACAATGGGATGGGTTTAGGAATTATCTAACAAACTTAGAAAAACACTCTAAACTACCTACTAATCTTCGTATTCAAGAAGGAACACTACATACTAAAACTGGAGAAGAACTTCTTTATAACGAAAGAAAAATGAAAGCTCAATCTGGAATTGTTACTCCGGGTAGAATTCTAGGAGAAGGAGAAAGTAAAGGTGCTACATTTAAAGTAAGTGTTCCAGATAGTCATATAATGGCCGAGACTAATAAGATAGAAGCGGCATTAATAAGCCGAGGTATGTTCCAAGGAACTGAAACTCTATATTTTGACCGTAAAGCTAGAGTTCCAGATAGAGTTGTAGTTGAGATTAATCCTACGGTTAAGGGAACTCATCCTGATTATCCATTAACTACTCCTACTCGTGAAAGTATGAAATGGAGTACAAGCACTAAAGTTAGGGATTTAGTTCAGAAAACTCTTTATGATAAAGCTGCTAAGGAAAGAGAACAAGAACTAGGTAAAATGTTCGACCAGTTAGTTCCTAAATCTGGAGAGAAATTTGCTCTTATTGATACTCAAAGTAAATTTACTCCAGAAGAATTGGGAGTAATTGCTAATAGTCGTGCTATGGGTGATATAGCTAAGATTATTAAAGGACTAGCAAATGAGATTAAAAGAACAGTAGGTATATCAGGAGAAATTTCTAATACCGGATTTGTTTTGGAAGAAGGACTCAGGGGTGTGAACGTCAGAAATCCTGATGCTCATAATAAATTTGGAATATTCCTGAATCCTATTTCAATTCTAAGAAGTGCGAAAACTCCTAGAGAAGCGGCTGATTCGTTTGTTCATGTTATAATGCACGAAACAACACATATGCTTGAACGTAGTGAGGGTAAGTATTATACTGCTGCCTTCGCTGATACCTATACAAAATTTGATTTAGAGAGGCAACTTTATGCCAGAAAACAATTTGAAAAGGTCATCAACTCAGGAGGCGGATATCCTCAGGAAATTATTGACATACTTCAGTCAAGTGAAACAGCGTTTGGGAGAACAGGAGTTGAAAAGAATGTTCTCTTTGCAGAAGCAGGAAGCGATGTCTCTGCCGGTAGAGGACAGAAACGAACTATTGGGAGTTCTAAACCAAGTGGAGAACGAGTTGTCGTAGTTGAAACTGGTAAACTTACTCCAGTAACTCTTAAGAAACTATATGATGAAGGATATAGATATCTAGGTGATAATGCCCAGGGTAATCCGAGATTCCAAAAATCCCAGGCTCCTGGTCAAACTCCACTTCTCGAATCTGATGTTCTACCTATTCCTAAAGAGAAAACACCGAAAAATACTGAAGTAGGATTACCTCGGGAAATATATGACCTTTCGCGTGGTCTAATGTCAGTAGACCCACCATTCATTACGTCTGCTGCATTTAGACAGGCTATGCCCTGGGTAGGAACAACTAACTGGTTTAAGGCATGGAAAACTGCTGCTCAATCCTTTGGGGATAAAGAGTGGTATGAAGCTAGACAGAAACGAATTGAGGATAGTCCACTATTTAGGGGAAGAACTAATGAGGATGGAACTAAGGCTCCATCATTTGCAAAGACAGTCGGCATACGAATGATAGATTTGAAGGATGTTAAGGGTGCTAGACTACAAGGTATTAAATCACAGTTGGCTGAGAGACTTCCTCTTGGTGTAGGTAGATATGTTGCCGCAAGTAATAGAGCTTTCGCGGGATTTCTGAATGACTTGAAATATAATGAACTTGAAGCCTTTGTTAAAGATGGTAAGGCTCTCGCTGCTGCTCATAAAGACCCTAAACTAGACCTGACTCTAAATATTCCATGGGCTAAGGAAGTCGCTGAATTCTTGAATGACACTACAGGCACAGGAACACTAAAGACAGGAATTGGTAGTCATCAGTATAGTTTGGAACAACACGCACAGAAAGTAGCCGACGTATTCTTCAGTCCTAGACTGATAGCATCTAGAATTAGGATGCTGAATCCTTCTACCTATATCATGGCTAATCCTATGGTTAGGAAACAATATACTTATGCCATGCTAAGAACTATTGGGGCTTGGTGGGGAATTGCACAGCTAGGTAAGATGGCTGGTGCTGAAGTAGTAACAGACCCTAATAATCCAGATTTCGGAAAGATTAAATTTGGAGATACGAGACTAGACCCTGGTGCGGGATTCCAGCAGTATCTTGTATTGGGTAGTCGAATGAGACCTGATTGGATGAAACTACCTATTGAACCCACCAATACTGGTATTGTTCCATTGGATATGATGACTGGATTTGCAGGAACAGGTGGGGGTCAGTATGCTTCTTCCATATCTGGAAAATCTAGACCCTTTGGAGAGGGATTTAATCCACCGACTAGAACATCTACAATGGTCGATTTCGCTGCTCAGAAATTCCATCCAACTGCTAAACTGTTCTGGGATATTGGTGCTGTTAATGAACGTAAACCAGTCTATATGATGGATAGGATTATGCAGCTATATGTTCCAATGATGACAGGTGACATAGCACAGTTGGCACAGGAACATCCTGAGTTGATTCCTTTAGTTATTCCATTCTCAGGAGTTGGAGGAGGTTCACAGACATATACTGGTGAGCCTGTGAAACCTGTACTTACTCCGTTCTTGGGACTCGATAAATTTGATTACCAATTTGGAGGTAAGAATACATCTAAATCATTTTAGCGCGTTCTCTACGGTCCCTACGGTCAGCCATCCAGAGGGCCATAATTACTACTAGGTCAATCTCTGTATCTTCAACTGTCTCATTGAGAGGAACTTTACCGTTATTCTCCAGATTGGCGAGGCGGTAAAGTTTCTCTCCCATCCTACCTACGAATCCTGCATCATCGGCATCATTAAATAGTTTCGACAACATACCCGCGAAATGATAGTTTCCACAGGGATTACTATCTGATGCGTAATCGTGACTTTTCTTCGTGTGTAATTCTAATGCCTCTCCTAGTAATTGACAGAATGTAGTCATAATTACCTCTTTTGCTTTCCGGCCATATAGACCTTTAATTCTTCGACTTGATTCGATGGCATGGTGTAAAGAATTTGATTACCTACGCTATTCGTATTAATCATACCCGAGGCATCGAACGATTGCATGATATCATCAAACTCTTGAGCGTTCTCATAATGTTGCCACATTTTCTTCATTAGAACTACTCTAGTAACTTGATGATTATCTCGGTTAAGCAGTTCCATGATAATCATTGTCTTTAGTATAGCGGACTGACTGATACCATGCTTACCCATCGTAGTTTTTCTGACGTTACCAAGTAACTTCTCAGATTCAACTATTGCTTCAAGCATGGCTTCTTTCTTTAGAATTAGTGTCGGTTCTTGTGCGAGGGATAGCAGCATAGCTACTTTTAATACACTATCACCGAACCTATTTAGTGTGCCTGTCTCATCTCTCTCCGAACTCTTTATTAATTCCTTAAAGTTTTCATACCAATCATCATATATAATTCCTACTTCATTAAACCAAACTTCCCTTCCATGTTTTGTTTTCTTCCATCTATACTCATCTGTTCTATCATTCTGAGCTATAGCATGAAACTCTCCATTAAGTTTCGCTACCACCTTAAGATAATCAGCAGAATTAGTGTAGTTAGGAGGATTAGAAAGAGGATATATGAGGCTATTAGAGACGCTAGATTCTTTTTCATAAACAATGAAAGTTCGTGCAAAGTAACCTCCTTGAATAGCTGAACGAGTAAAGAAATCTTCTGACATAGCCTCATTAGTAGCTGTAAGCATAGTAATGGTCGGGTCTTTTAACTCGAACGATTCCATCTTCAATAGACTACGCCATTCACCTACGTTATACTGACGGTCATATAAGTCAGTTAGAATCTTCGTGGCTACTCTATCCTCTACTATTGAGGATGATAACTCAGAGGAACATATGAACGCTACAGACTTACTTATTACTTTACCTCCGGGCTGAGTGAAGGCTGTTCCTAAATCTTTTAGAATACCCTGAATAGAGGACCGACCACTAATAATTCGCGTGTTATTAACAGGCTTCACTAACTGTCTAGCCATGCTAATAGGCGGACCCTTTTTAAGTCCACTTTCGGCATGGAGCATGACATAGATATTAGGATATAGATTATAGATTTGCCTGTTAAGCCATACTTGGTCTTTTAATATCGCTGAAAGAGCTGCTATAGCACTCCAATACCAAAAGGAAACTGGTGATTCCAGTTCTTCATGTTGTTTGATTATCTCTTGTAGCCATGCCATCTGATTCCACTATTTTACATATATGGTTTATAGCATCCGTAACCTTGTCATCATTACGAGGAATCCAGCCTATATAGAGAATTAACTTATATATAGCATAGATTTCCTCTGGACTAAAGTGGTAATAAAGCACTTTATAATGGGAGGTCATAGGCATCAACCTCCTCTACCTTCTTGTATCGTTCTAGATTATACATAGCCTCATAGACCATAGTTGGTATAAGTGATAGAACATGAATAAGAGTTTCACCCTCTACCTGTTCTATAGTTTTAACATTTCCTGCACTGTCATAACACGCCATAGTGATTTGAAATTTGTCAGCCATTTTGTGCCTCCATGAATTGTTCAGTAATAGACTTAGGAACTTGTGGTAATGTATTGAATGGTTCAGAAACTATAGTGGCATTCCTAAATTTCTTTAGGTCCATATAGTTCTTACCCACTTCAATATCACACGGAATCCTCAATAGATGTCTCCGTAATGTGCAATGTGAAAAATCTATTGGTCTTTCCATCTCCTTTCTTATGATAGGAATCCACTCATCTTTCTTAGAAATAGGTATACTGAATAGTAAAGCGTCATGTGCCTCCATCACAATCTTGATTTCTGGTATACGCTGACGAATGCGTAAAGCTGCTGCCTTAGTGCTATCTGATACAGCACGTTGAGGAATATAAGCGAATCCTTGTCTAAATAGGTCTTCTCCGAATCTCTCATAAAAGGTTCTCTTTCCCCCCATTGGAGCATCTATACCATATGGTAAAGGAGCTACTAATTGTCTATTACGCTTTAAGGCTTCGATGACCTCTGCTTGGAATACTGCCTGAACGCGAGGAGATTTAAGGTGGAAGATTTTAAGTGCGCGCTCTGCAATCGCTTCCGAAATTGTAATAGGTATCTTATACTTTCGTGCTTGAGTGTTGAGTTCAATAGATGCTCGACGCTTTCCTGCGCCGAGGTGCCCTGCGTGTCTAAGAGTCTTACCAGCGAATCTAATAGGATGCTCGTAACCAAGTATTTTTTTAGAATAATCAGATTCGTTACCACCAAAAAACCAAGAAGCAGTAAGAGCATGAATATCGTGTTCATCATACATCCTCAGTGTTTCTTCATCATTAGACAGTAATGCAACTACTCGCGCTTCTGCCTGTGATGAATCCGCTTGTACAAATTCTTCCTCATCTGAATCAGGAATATACATCCCTCGAATATCAGCACCAATATCTCCATGCTTAGTCATGGTCTGAAATGCGGTGCCTAGAACTTTAATTTTCTTCTTACCATTCTCATCCATTACTTCTACAGTTGGTCTGATAGGTGGGTCTTGTTGACTGGTGCTAGTTCTACCTGTATCGAGGCATGGAAAATATGTAGTTCGCATACGTCCATCGTAATCGGGTAGGGCCATGAGGTAAGTAGATATACTTTTCCTGACCCTTCTTCCCTCAAGTATAAGTTCACATATTTTTCGATGTTCTGGTTTTTTGACAGCAGTTGGACTGTTAAGCAAAGCAGTAATATCTTCTTCACCTGTAGTTACCTTTCTGGGAAGGCCAAGATTATCCCAAAGTAAGATAGCAACTTGCGTATGAGAATTTACATTAACTTCAGTCCCTACTAGTTTGAATAAATCATATCTAATCCTCTCATCCCATTCTATATACTTGCGAACTAATGAATCACGCTTAACAGAGTCTATTTTCATACCCTGATTTTCTATACCCCAATATAGTTCAGGCAACTTCATTAAGAAATTTTCAAAGAATGGACGTTGACCTATTTCATCTAGGTCTGCATCCATATTCTCATCTACTTCGAGGGTAACACAGGCATCCCTAGCACATCCCGTAAGGAGGTCAGATATACTACCTTTATACATTCCTTCATCTTTATAGAAGGGTTCTTCGGTAAATAAACTAGTGTTGAAAGCGAGGTTTTTGGGAAGTTCAGGATTAAGCGCGTGAGCTTTGAGCATCGTATCTGATGCCAAGTGTCGAATAACAAATCCGAGTCGTTTGATTTTATCTCTATCGTAATTGAAGTTTTGTCCAACAATGTCTTTTTCATATAACATCTCCGCTAGGAGAATCCACATTTGGACCATATCACTGTCTGGAATGTTTGATATTCCATCACAGTTCCATAAAGGAACAGTCATTCCATGATGTTTAGCTAGAGATAATCCCATACAGACAGGTATACAAGTTCCATTAGCCTCAATATCCACGGCCATACGAGACTTGTCTTTGTATCTATCGCGAAACTCTGCTAGTTGTGCTGAGTTTCGACAAATTTCAAGGGTTCGACTCGGAAGGACTAACTCGGGAAATTTAGATTGATATAAGGCTCTTTTGAAATCGAATATCATTATCTGTCGATTCCAATATCCTTTGAACTCTCCGCCTGATAACTGATGTAAGAGATGCGCGGGATGGTATGTTGGAACAAACTTAACTCCCATCCCGTGCATGATAGAACCGCGATAGTGTCCAATTTTCGTCTTTCCCGATAGTGCCCATAATCCAGTAGAACCGAACGCGAGTATACAGTTAGGCTTAATCTGGTTAACTTCTTCTTGCAGTTCATGGAGTTGTTCCTCCATGTTAATACCCGCGTTCCTAGCCCGAATAGCGAATGGTATCTTCTTACCTAGAGAGTTAGGAGGAACCTCATACTTACATACATTCGACAACCAGCAGTTACTTCGATGAATACCAGCATCAAACAATAGTCGGTCTAGTTCTTTTCCTGATGCTCCTACAAATGGCATACCTGCGGCTGTCTCTTGAAAAGATGGAGCTTCACCCAATATAAAGAGTTTAGCTCCTATTGAGCCATGCCCAGGAACGTATATCATTTTACTTCGTTCTCTCCGCGTAAATAGATTCAAGTTTCTTTGCTTGTTCCTCAGTTAATGAATTTCTAAAATTTAATCTAATTTGAATACTATCCATAAATTTAGTTTCCCATTCGTTTAGTTCATCACTGGCTTCTTCTAGTATAGCATCGACCCATGCTTGGTATACTTCATCTTCTTGGGGTTCCCATTTTGTTGACATAATTATCCAATCCTAGTAATACGTGGTGCAGTAATAGCAGCCATTTCTTCACCGTGATACTTTTCCATCGCACCGTGATACTTTTCCATCGTCTGAATGATGTAGTCTAGTTTGGCGTTGATATCAATAGCAGGTGGTGGGTCTACAATTCCACCTAAGAAATTGACAGCCACAACTTCCTCAAAGATTTGGTCAAACAAGTTCATAGAATCAGCATTAAGCGTAAGAATTGGATTAGTACCTCCCGCATCAAGGATGATATCCCATCCTACAAGGGGAGGATACGTTGCAATAACATCACTAGAATGTGGTCGTCCCGGACCCGCAGATTTATGTCCCCATCCCCCATTAGGGAAAGAAAATTTTAACTGTTGACAAAGTTTATGTGTCCATTCCTGTGATGCTGTTACACTATTAGAAGGAAGTGGAAATTTTAGTGCAAATCTCGAAATTACTAACTGTTGTTCGGCATTTAACTTAGCCATACTATCTCCTCGCGTTTAACCTCTTTAACGCTAATTGACGTGATTCACATTTCAAAATCTTGTCATCTGTGTGTGTCGCATAAGCAAGCCGCAGATTTTCACTTACTAATCCAATGCTGCACTCAAAATGTTCGGCAGTTTTAGTGATAGTCCAGCTCTTTTCTCTCTGTGACATAGCGAGATGGTAAATTTCCATTACGGCAACTTTGCCATGCCATGTCGATTCACTAGTATAACGGTCCTTAAAAGTCATTCGACTACTATTTCATCAGTTGAAGGTGGAATGACGCCAATCTTGATAGCTCGAAATCCTTTACCCTCTACTTCAATAGGAGTAAATTCTACTTTCATTCCATTCTTAAGTTCCGTAAATTTAAGAGTATCCTGTTTCAGCGAAGTCCAATGAAAGAAGATGCGAGTGAACTTGATATCTATTGAAGATATAAAGCCCCATCCACCCTCAGAGACTTTAATAATCTTACCTTTTACACGAATTTCATCAGGTGTAGTTTCCATCTTATCCTCAACCGGAATCTCGAACATTTCATGACCGTGGCGAATGAAGTATGCTTCGCCATCATCAGCAAAATCACCCATAATATTCTCCACTTATTAATAGTTATTAAAAAAGGCGGGCACCTATTCAGTATTTTACGTCTAATAGTTAGCTGACTAAAAGCACGTCGAATAGGTGCCCTATCATCAGAATAACCTTTTGGCCTCCATGCGGCTAGTCATCAGTAAGGAGCTACTGATAGGATACATTTCCGGTTATTCTAATGGGTCTCTATTTCTCGTCATCTTCATCATTTGGTTCAGGGTCAGTTTCCTCGTCTGGGTCTACTTCATCAAGAACTTCTGCAGACTTGGATTCAGCATCCATATCTGTAGTGTCTACATCTTCTGGTCTGGTATCTTCTGGCATTGTGATTCTCCACTAGTTACTAAGTTAATTAACCTAATCTCTGTATAGCTTCTACGAATTGTTCTACTTCAGGAGTTAGACTCCTTACTAAAGCCTCTAAATCTTCAACCTTGGATTTGTGAAAAGCAATCTGGTCCTGAATAGTCTCTTTGAATGTGCGAGGTTTAGCTAGACTATTCATAGATTTAGATAATGGTTCTGATGTTGCATAAGCTTCATTACCACCACGAATCATTTGATTAAAAATACTCATTGTTTCTCCTCAAATGCACCTGTCAGTGTGGGCCATTTTATCCACACATTCATTTCAGACACTCTCTAGCTACTCATGATATGTCCCTTTGCTGTTTTGCAGCCGGTAACACAGGGCCATAGCTATAGTCTTCAGCTACCGTGCAGGTTATAGGTTTAGCTGCACAGTTGACAGGTAGTTAGTTAAACTAGCTAATAGCCGTAACTTCAGGGCGAGGAGTCCGATACTTGTGGTTTACTCGATTAACCAAGCGTCCCTGCCACGTATCATTCTCCACGAAAACATCGACTTCCCTACCTTCGGCAGACTTAAGGTCGAAGCGAGTTCCAGCCTTAACGTCTACGCCGAAAGACTGTAGGAATCCAACAGCAAAGCCGATAGCCTTACTATTGAAATTCCAGTCCAGCGGAACAGCCTTAAATTCCACGTCACCATTATCACCATTGAACAGAATAGTTGCTTCAACAGGATAGTTAGTGGATGGCCCCTTCTCAGACTGTTTCGCGGGAGCCTCACCAATACTCTCGATTCTCACCCTATACCAGCCGGGGGTGACAATCTTTCCACGCATCAGGTCACGGTCACTAAAGCTAATAACTGGCATTGGTCTGCACTCCTACTTTGTTGGGTTTACGAACGATGTTAGTGGTGTTGGTGAAGTGAATGTTGGTGTTGGTATCCTTTCTATTGGCTTTTCATTAGTTAGTTTAGTGATGGCCGGTGCAATGAATTTCTCATACAACGGCTCACTATTGAACAAGATTTCTTGAGGTAGTGGTAATGCTGTTCGGGCATAGTCATTACCAGTGTGCACCGTCATTAATCCATATTGACCCTCCTTTTTTTCTTCAAACTGTGCTTGAATATTGAAGTGATACACTTCCGTCATATAAGCTGCAATCTTAGCGGAGATTTTCTCAGCACCAGTCACAATGATGCGCGAGTGATGAGTGAGTTTGTTTGCATCATTATCCTTGCGAGCACCAAGAATATGAGCGATAAGAATCACATGGACATTATGAAACTTGTTAATGTCCTTCAGTAATGCAATCATTTCCTGAAATGCTGAGGACTCCGCATTAAATTCCTCAAAGCCACTCACAGGAATATTACCAATTTTCTTACCAGTATTATCCTGTGACTTAGCTCTACGAACTTGTCGAGTCATAGCATCACCGATAGATGTGATTGAATCGACAATGATAGTCTTGTAGGGACAATTAACTTGCATCTTTTCTAGTTGTGCTCTAGGCTTATCCCAGTCAGTGAAATCATCGAAGTGAATATCTTTCGATGAAATTCCCCAACGCTTAGCAGGAAGAACCATAGCTTCCATTTTTTGGTCTGTCGAAATCCAATACTGAGGTGTTGGATATGACAGAGCAGCAGTAGACTTGCGAGTTCCAGGCTCTCCCTTAAACATAGAGAACAGGGCTTCTAGTTTAACTGAATCAAGTGTTGGCATTTAGATTTTCCTTCCTCCATTCATCACTCATTTTGTCATAAAACCACGGTTCTTTCATAGAACTAAAACGTAGTTTAAATTCCGCCCAGAAATTCCGTAATTGCTGCAACCTTTTCATTGGTTTCCTTCCTTCTCTTAGTGCAACCAAGACAATGAGGTAGAGTCATTGGCTTGCCACTAGATTTTGTTAAAATTGCTCTGGTGATTATCATAGTTTCATGACACTTATTACATTCGCATAACTTGCCATCAGCTAAGTCACAACGAATATAGTGTGTGCAAGTTGGTTTTGTGCACATATATACGAAGAACTCCTTACCATCTCTACCTAGATTCTTCTTCTTATATCGGTGCAGATGATTAACTGCTTTACTTTTCATTTACTTTCTCCTTGCAATAGTGCATACCTTCTCTATTAAACAATCTCCATCCATTAGGTGTTGTCTCCCAATAAAATCCAGATTGCTTACAATACTTACAGATTATTGTTCGGGGAGTAGTTGAGGTATTTCCAAAAAGTCTCCAATATCCATCTCTGTCCAAACCTTCTCCCCAATCAGACATTCCTTGTTCTATAAGATAATCGGCTTCATCGCCCATATTAGTCTTCCTCATTCTCATTGACCGGATTCCATACCGGCCCAACAGTAAAGTGTAATTTCATTTCTTCTTCGCGCATACCGGGGTCAGATTCACATACACCAGTAAAGGGACAATTTCCATACTTACCTTCACATTGTCCGAACTGTGGCGGATAATGACCTATCTCAGCATACATGAGAAGTTGTTTAGCGTAAAATGGTAGAGTTTCACCCTGCCATTCAAGCAGCCTTGCTGCCGAATAGGAAATAGGAGGGCGAAGAAACTTATCGACAGGTTTCAGAGTTTTCTGGAACCCAATCTTATTGATGAAAACATTACGAGTTCTCATCAGGATACACTGTCCCATGAATTGATTATTCAATGAGAGAGTATTCCTACGCTGCTTCATCGTCTTATGGTCTATTGGAAAGATTCCCTGATTAGTATCAGCAATAAGGTCTAATTTGGCTTTCCAGAGAACCCTAATCTCGTCGTCCTCATAGAGAACCTCACCTTTAACAGTTTCTACTTCTAATGGAACCCAATGGTCACTAATATAGAATCTGTGATATTCATCACAAGTTTCGAGAACATGCTGCCAACCTGTTTTATAATCGGCAGAATCCTTTGGAGTATTCTTTACTCCCGGAAAGTCACCCGCACGGTGTCCGCAAGCAGGTTTCTTTAGTTCCGGCGTAGATTCAAACCCCGTGCAATCAGGGCATCCCTGAATATAGAGTTCGGCATCAGTAATTGCGAAGCCAAACGCTTTTTCTTTACTGATACCCTTAATTATTGCACCATAATATGATTCCATATATCGGTGAACTATGGAACCACATTCTAATGAATTAGACTTGCCTGATAATGATTGTAAGTTTAGGTTAAACCTAAAATCAGTTAGGCGAGGACAATTCATTACAGCAGTAAGAATCTGGCTATCCATGATTATATTCTTCTTACCGCCCATAGGGATATCCACAATTTCATTAATATCCTTAATGAATTCTTGGATATTTGTCTCACCAATAGTCTGATTATCTTGTTCCATTATTCTTCCTCAGTTCTTCTCCCAAGTCCATTAGTCTTTTAGATTCAGCAGCAATCTTTGCTAACTTAAGAGTCTGATAGTCTCGATTCTTCCTTTTCTTAGCAGCACGCTTACGAATATCACGACTACGATTACGACTTTTTGCCATTATCCTTCTCCGCTGCTTTCTTATCCCTGTGATAAGCTCTAATTCCCATCGAGATATTCTTTCTGCCCTCGTCACTCATTCGATACTTTTTCTTCTCAAGTTGAGGATACATCTTAATTAGAGCCTTACGGTCCTGTTCGATTTCCTCAAAGTAAGTCTTAGCAGCTTGGAATAGTTCTTGTTTAGTCATTTTTCTTTTCTCCTATTTAGTGCGTTTAACTGACACAACCACTGTACCATGCAAGATTGCCCACTGTCGCGCTGCTGACTGAGCAGAACGACGTTCCGCTTGGTCCTTCACAATGTCAATAAGCATTTTCTTACCATTAGCAAACACGATAGTGTAATGGTGCCATTGTTGTTCCATATGTCTACCTAATCGCGTGGGTCTGTTATGCCCGAGAGATATTTTCGATATTCTTCGGAAGAAAACCATTTCTCTCGTGATGTTTTACAAGTCTCACATAGACAATCACAGAACTGTGGTTCGAGACACCCATTACATCTATCTTCGTGTCTCTGATTCGGGGTGAATAGTGGATAGATTCCATTATTTTCAGTCATAGTCACACTACCTTTCTATTCTGACGTGCTCTGTTCTCATTAAACTTATTCACAATCTTTTTAGCAACC
>Ga0315275_10004253_pt1 | contig 13365 bp, 11 predicted proteins | sample YL17G03_0_MG_FD_205557 | JGI IMG/M metagenome (GOLD analysis project Ga0315275, IMG submission 205557) | Sediment microbial communities from Yellowstone Lake, YNP, Wyoming, USA - YL17G03_0 | ecosystem: Environmental > Aquatic > Freshwater > Lake > Sediment | place: USA: Wyoming | collected... | reverse complement strand
GCCGCGCAAATCAGCCGCCCCATCGGCATCGGCGCCGCGGCCGCGCGCGCGGCCTGCCCGTCGCCAGTAGCGTGAACCGCTTCGTGCACGCCCTGCTGGCAGTCGTGGCGCTCGCGTGCGCGGTTCAGAGTGCCACGGCCGCGCAGCCGGGCACGATGCGCGTGGACTATTTCCACACCGGCGGGCGGGGAGCGGAAGTGTTCGCGCTGGATCGAGTAGCGATCGAGCCGTTGCCATGGCCCGGCAACATGTCCCGCACGATCGACGACGGTCTTGCCGGCACCTACCGGTTCGAAGTCCGCGACAGGAACGGCACCGTCCTCTATGCGCGCGGCTTTTCGTCCATTTACGCCGAGTGGGTCACCACTGCCGAAGCGGGCACATCGTCGCGGACCTTTCACGAATCGCTGCGCTTCCCGGCACCTGTCGAGGCCGTGCAGGTCGCATTGTTCAAGCGCGATCCGCAGCAGGCATTCCAACCGGTGTGGCAGACGACGGTGGATCCAACCGACATGTTCGTCGATCGCGCTGCGCCACCCCCGCAACAACTGCTGGCGATCGAGCGCCACGGCGAATCGGCCGACAAGGCGGATCTGCTGCTGCTCGGCGACGGGTACACCGCGGCGGAATGTGCGGCGAAATTCAGGCTGGACGCCCTCCGGATGACGGCAGCGCTCTTCCGGCACCAGCCGTTTGCGTCCCGCCGCAGTGACTTCAACGTGTGGGGATTGTGCCCGCCGTGCTCGGAATCGGGGATCTCGCGCCCGTCCACGGGGATTCAGCATCGCACGCCGGTCGGCGCCACCTACGACGCTTTCGGCACCGAGCGCTACATCCTGACGTTCGACAATCGCGCCCTGCGCGAAGTGGCATCGCGAGCGCCCTACGAGGCCTTGACGATCCTCGCCAACGGCCGGACCTATGGCGGGGGCGGCATCTATGGCGCGTTCTCGACCGTGGCCGTGGACAGCGTGTGGGCGGATTACCTGTTCGTCCACGAATTCGGCCACCACTTCGCCGCACTGGCCGACGAGTACTACACCTCGCCCGTGGCCTACGAGCCGGCGGACAGCCTCGTCGAACCCTGGCAACCGAACGTCACCGCCCTGCTCGATAGCGAACACCTGAAGTGGCGGCGCCTGATGAGCACGAGCACGCCGGTGCCTACGCCCTGGCCGAAAGCGGATTTCGAAGAGCGGCAGCGCGACTTCGAGGCACGGCGCCGCCAGATGCGCGCCGAACGGCGCCCGGAGAGCGACATGGATGCGCTGTTCCGTGAGGAACAGGCTTACACGACAGCACTGTTCCGGGCGGCCGAAAATGCGCATGCGGTCGGCGCCTTCCAGGGCGCGAACTACGACGCCCGGGCCTTTTACCGGCCGCAACTCGATTGCGTAATGTTCACGCGCAACGACGTCGCGTTCTGCCGCGTCTGCCAGGACGCGCTCGAGCGCGTCATCGACCTTTACGCGGGGGGGCGGCCGCCTTGATCGCGACCTGAAAAAAGACTCGCCCCGGGGGAGAACAGGACGCACGACGCCACGACCATCGTCTGGCCTCGCCGCCGCGCAGTCCCTCTTCCGAAACTACGTATTTTGCTTTGCGGCCGCTGAGCCTATTTCTAGACTCAGTCCCGGCGGCGTCCAAACGCTCCGGCAGCCTTTCGACCTATGAGCCACTCTGGAGCCATCATGTCCACGACCCGACGCGCGCTGATTTCCCTGGCCGCCGCTGCCCTTGCCCTGACCGCGGTTTCGACGCAGGCTGCCGATATGACATACACGGCCACGCTGAACGGCGCAGCGCAACTGCCGGAGGCGACTGCCAGCAAGGCGGAAGGAACGCTGCGCCTGACGGTCAGCGCGGACGGCCGGCAGATCGAGTACCAGCTGACCGTCACGAAACTCTCCAATGCGTCCGGTGCGGATATTCACCTGGGCTCGGCATTCGCCAACGGACCACTGGTGGTAAAAATGTTCCCGAAGCAAGGCGGCGCGCAGAAGAAGGGCGAATTCAGCGGTGTCCTCGCGGAGGGCACGATCACGGCGGGCGACCTGACCGGGCCGCTGGCGGGTGGCGGCCTGGCCGACTTCATCGACCAGTTGAAGCAAGGCAATGTCTACACGAACGTGCACACGAACGACGGGGTGGACCCGCCGGAGTCAGGCCCCGGCGACTACCGGCTCGGCGAGATTCGCGGCCAGCTGAAGTAGCCGGACCCTCGCCGGCGAACTCGGCCCCGGCCGGCAGCATGCGCCGCTGCGCCGGTCATTCGTCACCCCGCGCCGAGCTTGAACACGCGTGCCGTGTTCCCTGCCAGGAATGCCTGACGGGTTGGCGCGTCGAGCCCGAGTTCGTCGATGCCCTCGAGCGCCCTGGCCGGGGCGATCATCGGCCAGTTCGTGCCGAACAACACTTTCGTGCGGCCATGAGCCTTGAGGTAGCCGACGAGATTGGGCGGATAACGCCGAACGGTGTAGGCCGACGTATCGATGTATACGTTGGCGCGCTTGGTCGAAACCGCGATCATCTCTTCGGTCCACGGGTAGCCGATGTGACCGCAGACCAGACTTAACTCCGGGAAATCGAGTGAGATCTGATCGATGTACGGAATAGGCCGCCCGACCTCGGACGGCATCAGCGGGCCGGTGTGCCCGACCTGAGTGCAGAACGGCACGCCGAGATCAGAGCACTCATTCACCGGGCTCCGGGCGACCGTCGGCCGCCTGCCCGCGTGTCAAGCGGCGCAGCGATTCGAACATGGGATGCGCGAGGTGACGCGCGGTGGGGTGCTGTGCCCAGGCGTCGATGATCATCCGCGTATTATCCGCCCTTTGCGGCTTGTGCGGCCTTCTCGCGCATGCTGGCGTTGATCTCCCGCGGCGATGGATTGCGGCGCAGTGTCAGGCCGCCGTTGACCTGCAGCACCTGCCCCGTCATGAAGCACTCGTCGCCGGCCAGCCAGAGCGCCGCATCGGCGACGTCCTGCGTAGTGCCGATCCTGCCAAGCGGATATTCCTTCAGGAAGGCCTCCTGCAGGCCGGGCATGCGCATCTCGTTGTCGGTCATCGGCGTGCCGGTCAGCCCCGGCGCGATCGCGTTGACGCGAACGCCCTTGGCACCGAACTCGTTGGCGAAGCAGCGCACCAGCGCCTCGCTGCCCGCCTTGGTACCGATGTACGCCGCGTGGTTGTAGAGCAGCGCGTGCACGGATGCGGATGAAATCTGGATGACCGAACCGCCGCCGGAGCCGGCCATGCTGCCCACGAACACCTGCAGGAAGAAGTACGGGCCCTTGAACTGCAAGGCGGTCAGCCGTTCGATCTGCTCTTCCGTCGTCTCGAGCAGCTTCGCCATCAGGCCCCAACCCGTGCAGTTCACGGCAATGTCGACCTTGCCGTACGCATCGGCAGCGGTCTTCGCCAGCTGCTCGACGTCGGTTTTCCTGGTGATGTCACAGAGTGCGTAGCGACCGCCGACTTCATCGGCAATCGCACGCAGCGGCTCCGCGTGGCGGCCGCCGACGACCACGCGCGCACCCTCCTTTGCGAAGAGCCGCGCCATGACCTGCCCCATGTTGTCGGTGGCAGCCGCGCCGAGGATCACCGCAACTTTTCCGTCCAGACGTGGCATCGATACGTACCTCGGTAAGATGCTCAGCCGCGTTCGCGGCGCAGCGGGCGCGAGCCGTCCCATGCCGCTGCGGACTTGCGGACGAAGGCATAGAAACGCAGCAGGTCATCGCCCGGTTCGTAGAGTTCCAGCATGTGGCCGAGCGTCCGGGAAAGATCCACCATGGCAAAGTCCACGCCCGTTGCCGTGCGCGCCTCGAGCGCGACCGCGGAACCCTTCGAGCGAAAATCGTCGAGCGCGGCTGCCATGTCCGGCACGAAACACGCGACGTGGTGAATGCCCGTCTCGTCGGCGGCGTACATGTCCCGCAGCGCCGACGGTCCCTCGTTATGCTGCGTTATCAGTTCGATCATCACCTCGCCCGCCTGTCCGTAGGCCGAACTGTGGTCGAAAGGCTCGGGCCGGCCGTGATAGAGGCTGTGCTCGAGCGCGATGTGCTCCATCAGGAAGAACGGGCCCCAACCGAAGCTGCGCGCAAACCGCTCGGCCGCCGCCGCCGGATCCGGCACGTGATACGCCACCTGGACCGGCTTCAGCGTGCCGAACGGGGTCACTCCGTGCCCCTAGCGGCCGTCGACCGAGAACGCGAACAGCACGTTCCCCGGCAGATGGAAGTAGAGGCCGTAGCCGGAGTTCACGTAGACGATGCCGTCGTGAATGACCGGGCCGGGCCCACCGACCGATCCGCCGTGTGAACGCACGCCCGAGAGCGTCGCCACTTCCTGCCGGCTGTCGTACTGCCACAGCACGCGGCCGCTCGCGTCGTCGTAGGCGCGGATCATGCCGTCCATGTGACCCGCGAAGACCGCGCCTGGAATCGACGTGACGGCCGCGAGGATGCCCGGGTCGCACATCGGTTCGCCCTTGCAGTTGTTCGGCGAGGGACTCGACCACAGCAGCTCGCCCGTCAACGGCTCGAGCGCATAGAGGCCGGGGTGCGCTGGCTCCGTATGCTTCTTGCCGTCGTGCGTATCCTCCATGTCGGCGATTGGCACGTACAGCCGACCGGCGTCGGCCGTCATACCCCATTGCACCCCGCCCTGGATGCTGCCGCGGCCGAGCTTGTGCTGCCAGAGCAGGCCCTCGGGGTGATCGGGGTCGAGCGCAAGCACCGTGCCGTCCTTGCGGCCCGCCAGCAGGATGTCGCGCCCGGAATTCGTGGTGACGAGAATCGCGCCGGATCCCATGTCGAAGTCGGGCCCGGGCTCGTCCGGGCAGTTGTCGTTGCCGATCATGCAGCCGACATTCCAGGCATCGTTTTGCACGGACTGCCAGCCCCAACGGATCGCACCGCTCACCAGATCGAACGCCAGCACCGAGTCGCTGTGCTCGGTGGCCGGCGACGAATAGTTGTTACCCGTGGTGGCGTAGAGCACGCCGCGCCTGGCATCGATCGTGAGCGGGCTCCAGATCGGCGCGCCGGAGGGCGCGAGGATCGGCGTGCCGACGTCGGTCTTGCCGACACGCCTGGGCTTCGGCGCAATCGTGGCGCTCTTCCAGAGCATCTTACCGCTCGTCGCATCGATCGCCACGACCGAGCCGCGAAACGTGCAGCAGGGATATGCCGGATCCGCCGACGCCTCCTCCAACGAGGAGACGGGCACGTACAGCCGGCCCTGGTAATACGAAGGTGCGCCGGTGATGGTAGCGCTCGGATGATCGTCGGCCCTGAGCTTCCAGCGCAGTTCCCCGGTCAAGGCGTTGACCGCATAGACACGGCCGATCAGGTCACCGAAAAACGCGAGCGGCGGGTTCGGCACGTCACTTCCGCTCCACGGCATCACCACGACAGGTGTGCGCACCTCCGCCGTGGCGCGGAACGTCCAGCGCACGCAACCTGTGCGGGCATCGAGCGCATAGACGGTGCCGTTCTGGCTGCCGACGAACATGGCGCCCATCGCGAACGTCGGCTGCGAGCGCGCACGCAACGCGCCCGGATACGCAAATGCCCACTTGAGCTTGAGACGCGGGATGTCCGACGCCGCGAGACCTGCGACATCCGCTGGGATGCGCCGGCTGTTCGTCGCGTCGAAGCCCCAGCCGTGGATGCTCGGCGGCCGCGACAGGTCGAACTTCGCGGCATCGCCCGTGCAGCGGGGCGCCTCTGGTGGCGCCTTTTGGGCGGCCAGCGACTCGCCGGACAAGTACTCCGCCGCCTGCCGCTTCTGCTCGGGCTTGAGCGCATGCGACTGCTGCTGCATGACGCCGGTGGTAAGCGCCGCGAGCACCGCGTCGGGTGGCATCAACTGCAGAAAAGTCTTGCTCGGTGCCTTGGCCACCTGGCCCTCGTGGCACTTTGCGCAGTACTGCCGGTACACGTCGGCGCCGGGCATCGTCTCGCGATCCACCACCGGCTCCCCGGCTCCCTTCGCTTCCATGCTCGCCGTGAGACGTGCCGTCTCCTCCTGCTGCTTGGACTTGCGCTCGTCCGTGGCCTTGCAACCCACCGCCAGCACGCCACTCACCAGGATCAGGCCAAGTATAGACCAACGCATGTCACACCCCTCACGAACTCGATGTCGGTACGCCGACGATGGCCACCGCGGATGCGCTCGACTGGAACCGGCGGATCGGCTCGCCCCCGTCCCAGTCCTGCGCGGACTCGCGCACTAACTTGAAGAATCCGTCGATCACCGGGCCGGACTCGATCAACTCGATCATGCCGCCCGGATGATCGTCGGTATCGACGTAGGCGAAGCGGATGCCGGTGCCCGTGTGACCCGACTGGACGGCCTCGATGCCGCGCGCCCTCAGGCGCAAGAGATCCTCCGCAACCGACTGGGTCATCACGCCGACGTGCTGCAGTCCGCCCTGCTTGCGGCCCGCAAACTCAGTGTAGATCGACGGTGTGTCGTTGAACTGCTGAATGAGTTCCACCTGCACCTCACCCCATTGCGCAAGCGCCACGGACATGTCGATGTCGGCCGGCGTGCCGCGGTGGAGAACCTGCGCAAACTGCACGTGCTCCAGGATGAAGAACGGTCCGATGCCGACTTTGTCGAGCCAGTGGCGCATGGCGTGCTCGAGATCGTTCACGACGAACCCGAGCTGCATGACCGGTCCGAAAGGGGCAGGCATGGATCACTCCAGTCCGAGTTCCTTGAGCAGCGCGACGCGCAGGCGGAACTTCTGGATCTTGCTGCTCGACATCGGCCACTCGGTGACGTAGCGCACGTAGCGCGGCACCTTGAAACCTGCGATCTCCTTGCGACAGAAGTCGATGAGTTCGCGCTCGCTCGCCTTCTCGCCCGGCTTGAGTTCGACGAATGCCGCGGGAACCTCGACGTACTTGGCGTCCGGCACGCCGACGACCTGCGCAAGCTTCACCGCGTGATGCCGGCCGAGCAGCGCCTCGATCTCCGCCGCCGCGACGTTCTCACCGCCGACCTTCAGCATGTCCTTGAAGCGGCCGTGAAACATCACGGTACCGTTGCCGTCGAGCGAGCCGATGTCGCCGGTGTGGAACCAGCCGTCGTGGTCGAGGGCCAGCGCGGTCTTCTCCGCGTCCTTGTAATACCCCTCGAACAGCGAGTAGCCACGCACCAGCACTTCGCCGCGCGAGCCCGTCTGCACGTCCTCGCCCGTCTCGGGATTGATGATCCGCAGCTCGAGACCGGGAAGCGGCCGGCCGAGACGCGTGATGCGCTGGGTCTCCGGTTCGTCCCAGGCGCCGGTACAGACGGTGCCGGCCGCTTCGGTCATGCCAAAGCTGCCGACCTGCAGCGCGCGCGGCATCGCCTTCATGATCGGCTCGGCGACGCCGGGCGGCTGCACGGCGAAGTTGCTGTTCATCAGCTTGACGCGGGACAGGTCGGTATTCGGGAAGTCCGGGTGGTAGATCAGCCCCTGCATGATCGTGACGAAACTCGGGTACAGCGCCGTGACCTTGTATTTCTCGAGCATCGCGAGCGCGACGCCCGCGTCGAAATACCCCATGGTGAGGTACGTGCCGCCGACGTCGAAGATCGCCAGCATCGGCAATACGGCTGCGATGTGGAACATCGGCAACGGGGACCACATGCGGTCGGCGTGCGTCAGGCGATAGCGGTGGCGACCGAGCGCGATGCTGTTGCGCACCATCGCCTCGTGCGTGATGAGACAACCCTTCGGATTGGCCGTCGTGCCGGAGGTGTAGAGCATCAGGCCGATGTCGCGCACCCGCACACGCAGGCGGGTCTCGTGGACCTGCAGTTCGCTGCGCGATTCGCCCGCCACCATGAACTCCTTCTCGGTGACGAAGCCCTGCGCGCTGGACTTGCCGAGCAGCACGATGTTGCGCAGCTTCGGTGCCCCAGCCACCTTGAGCGCCTGTGGACGCTTGTTATCCGGCAGGTCGGGCAAGGCCACCGTCAGTCGCTCGACGAAGTTCACCGAGTCGGCCACGGCGTCGGTCGTGATCACGGTGACGATGTCGCCGTTTTCGATCACGTAAGAGAGTTCGCTCGCCTTGTAGCGGGCATTGATCGGCACGATCACGGCACCGCAGAGCGCCGCACCGAAGAAGATCTCCATGAACTCGGCGCACGTGTGCATCAGGATGCCGACGTGATCGCGCGGCCGGACGCCCATCGCCTGCAGGCTGCGCGCGCGGCGCAAGGCGCGCTGCGCCAACTCCGCGTAGGTCAGGCTCGATTCCGGAAAGACCAGTGCGAGCGTCCCCGGGTAACGGTCCGCGGCGGTGAGCAGCAGATCGCCGATCGTGGTGGCGTGGATGCGCGCACGGGCCAGGTCCTCGCCGGAGTACGGCTGGACGGGCGCCCTCGCCCGCTTGCGCGGCGCGGCCGCACGCTGACCGGCCGGCTTGACCACCGCCCGCTTCTTCACGGTCGCCTTCGCCGCTTCAGCGGGACTGGACCGCCTGGGTCGCGAAGTCTTCAGCCGGGCCTTCGTGCTTCGTCGCTTTGCTTTCGCCATGTGTTCTCCCCTCGCAGGCCGCAGATTACGTCGGAGCGAATGAAAAAAACAGACTGTCCTGTTTCTTTTCAGCCACGTTCCCCCTAGAGTTTTGCTGACCCGACCTCGCGGCGAACCCGATATCTCGTGCTGCAGCGCAACAGGAACTCGATATGCAAGATCTCGCCTCGCTGGAAAAGCGAATCCGCCGGCTCGAAGACCGTGCGGAGATCAATGAACTGATCGCCCGCTACTGTCTGGTCATGGACAACCGCGACATGGCGGCGATATCCGACCTGTTCACGCCCGACTTCGTCGTGCGTTCGGCCGACGGCGTGATGAACACGGTGGGCCGGGAGGCCGCCGTGGAAATGTTCCGCGGCCGCTTCCAGGTGCTCGGCCCGAGCAACCACGTCACGCATGACCGGATCATAACGTTCGACGACGCGGATCCGGACCAGGCGACCGGCCAGGTGCTGGCCCATGCCGAAATGAATCGCAAGAACCAGCCGATGCTGGCCGCGATCCGCTACCAGGACGCTTACCAGCGCCACGCGGGACGCTGGAAATTCCGCAGCCGCTCGCTGTCTTTCATGTACTACGTGCCGACCGCGGAGTATCTCGAAGCTTTCGGCCCCGGCATCGCCATGCGCAACCGCGCCTACGACACTGCGGTCGCGGCCGACTGGCCAGAGAAGCTGGCGAGCTGGCGCAGTTACTACGGGGATTGAACGCTCGCGGGGGGCGCTGCCGACTGAGGCGGCGCAGTGCTAGATTGCACGGATGAGCAATCCGCGCGAACTCGCCCGAGTCCAGGACCTGATGCGCCGCGGGCAACTCGCGTCAGCCGAAGCGGTGTGCCGGGACCTGTTGCGCGCGGCGCCTCGTGATGGCGATGCCGTGCACCTGCTCGGGCTCGTTCGCAAGCAGGCCGGGGACTTCGACTCCGCCGAGCAGCTCCTGCAGTCGAGCATCGAGATTGCGCCCCGCCGTGCCGACTTTCGTCACAACTTCGCCAACCTGTTGCGTGCACGCGGCCGCCTGGCGGACGCGGAAGCGGCGTTCCGGTCGGCGCTTACGATCGATGCCGCGTTCCGCCCCGCCCGCCTCGGACTGATCGGCCTCCTGAACGCCGCAGCACAGCACGTCGCAGCCGAGGCAGAAGCGCGCAGCCTGATTGCGGCTAACGACCAGGACGGCGACGCCTGCACCGCGCTCGGCGTGGCGCTGCGAGGCCAGGGTCGTAATCCGGAGGCAGAGGCCGCGTATCGCGCGGCGCTGCGGGTGGCGCCGAACGATGCCGTCGCCCGGCACAACCTCGGTGCCCTGCTCTGCCAGCTCGAACGCGCCGAGGAATCCATCGTCGAACTCGACCGGGCGGCGGCGGCAGGCCTGCGTGGACACGAAATCTCGTATAACCGCGGCCGAGCCCTCGTGGACCTTTACCGGTTCGAAGAGGCGCAGCGCGCATTCGAGCAGGCCGTGCAGGCGGCGCCCGGCGACATCGATGGCCACGTTCAGCTCGCCAAACTGCGGCACATGTGCGGCGACGCCGATTACGGCCGCAGCCTGCGCGATGCGGCGCTGTCGCGCCCGCAGGATCTGCGCATTCACCTGGCCTACGCGGACGTCTTGCGTCGCGGCGGCGACTGCGCTGGAGCCGAGCGGGCGCTGCGGCCGTTGCTGATCGGCTCGGGCCGCTCACCCGCCGTGCTGACAGCGCTCGCAACGGTGCTGCATGAAATGAACCGGGTTCCCGAAGCGCTCGCCATCGCGCGCGAATCGCAGGCGTCGAGCGTTGCCAGTGCGGCGCAGGCCGATGCGTTCGTGGCGATCCTGCTGTCGGCCGGCGCTGCAGACGAGGCTTGGCCGATCATCGAGCGCGAGCAGGCGCGCGCACCCCTCGACCAGGGCTGGCTGGCGCGTCGCGCGACGGCAGCACGCTTGCTGGCACTGCCGGAATATCACGAGCTGTGCGATTACGACGCACTGGTCCGCCCGTACGATCTCGAGCCGCCCGCGGGATGGTCGAGCATCGAGGCGTTCCACGCCGACCTGATCCCCGCGCTGGAAGCGCGACACCGCTTCGAGGCACATCCGCTCGACCAGAGCCTGCGCGGCGGTACGCAGACGGCGCGCAACCTGTTGGCAGATCCGGACCCTGTCATACAGACGTTCATCGGGTCACTGGCGGCGCCCATCGCCGCGTACCGCGAGGCCATCGGCTTCAATGCTGGTCATCCCCTGCGGGCACGCAACCGCGGCGAAGCGCGCCTCGCGGGTTGCTGGTCGGTGCGATTGCGACGCGGCGGGTTCCATGTCAACCACGTGCACCCCGAGGGTTGGATCAGTTCCGCGTACTACGTGAGCGTACCGCCGGAAGTGGCCGACGAGTCCGTCAAGAGCGGCTGGATCAAGTTCGGCGAACCGCGCCTGCCGGTGCCCGGCGCCGGGCCGGAACGCTTCGTACAACCGCGCCCGGGGCGCTTGGTGTTGTTCCCGTCCTACTTCTGGCACGGCACCACCCCCATCACGGGCGACGCGCCCCGCATGACGATTGCGTTCGACGTCGTGCCGGTCACTTCTTGATGGACGGGCAACTCTGCTCGTTGGCTGTCACGTCGTAAGCCACGTCGACTGCAGGGGCGCCAACAAGGCGCGCGGGCTCAGCCCCTGAGCCTGGACGAGACCTACTGTGCTGGCATGATCGACCTCGGCACCATCGCGGGCCTGCACCAGCACGATCACGAACTGCACGCGTATTGCCTGGGTTGCGATCGCTGGTCGGTGCTGCCACTCGCACATCTCGTGGCGAACGGGCAGGGCGCCCGCCGCCTGCCTGTTGCCGTGCGCTGCCGAGGCTGCGGTGAACCGGGGCAGTTGCAGGTGCGGCCGCCGATGCCGCGACGCCTGGCGCCGGGCTGGGTGTCGCCCCACTGATCGCGCCGCAGACGCGCACGCCCCTTGCGGGGCGTCTTGTCATCTGTGGCGGAGAGGGTGAGATTCGAACTCACGAACCCCGTGAAGGGTCTCCGGTTTTCAAGACCGGTGCAATCAACCGCTCTGCCACCTCTCCGAAATCCATCGATCACTTGCGCGCATTGCCGACGCGAATTCTAAGTCATTCAGCCGCGGATGACCTCGGCCCCGCCCATGTAGTGCCTGAGCGCCTCCGGGACCCGCACGCTGCCGTCACCCTGCTGGTAGTTTTCGAGCACGGCCACGAGTGCGCGGCCGGCCGCAACCCCTGAACCGTTCAGCGTGTGCAGAGCTTCCGGCTTGCCCGTGGCCGGATTGCGCCACCGCGCCTGCATGCGCCGCGCCTGGAAACCCTCGTAGTTGCTACAGGACGAAATTTCTCGATACTTCTGCTGGCCAGGTAACCACACTTCGATGTCGTAGGTCTTGGCGCTGCCAAAACCGACGTCGCCGGCACAGAGGGTCACGACGCGATACGGCAGCTCCAGCCCCTGCAGGACCTTCTCGGCGTGCCCGGTAAGCTCCTCCAGCGCCGCGTAGGAATCCTCGGGTTTCACCATCTGCACAAGCTCGACTTTCTCGAACTGGTGCTGGCGAATCATGCCGCGCGTGTCCTTGCCGTAGGATCCCGCCTCGGATCGAAAGCACGGCGTGTGAGCCACGAACTTGCGCGGCAAGGTATTCGCCTCGAGGATCGAATCACGGACGAGATTCGTGACCGGCACCTCGGCCGTGGGAATCAGGAAGAACTCCGATTCACTGCCGACCACCCGGAAAAGATCCGCCTCGAATTTCGGCAGCTGGCCGGTTCCCACCAGCGCCTGGCGCGACACCAGATACGGCGCATATACCTCGGTGTAACCGTGCTGCACAGTGTGCAGGTCGAGCATGTACTGGATGAGCGCGCGTTGCAGCCGCGCAATCGCGCCCTTCAACACCACGAAACGCGCGCCGGAAATGCGGCCCGCCGCTTCGAAATCCATCATCGCGAGTCGTTCGCCGACGGCGACGTGATCGAGCGGAGTGAACTCGAACGTGCGCGGCGTGCCCCACCGCCGCACCTCGACGTTGGAGTTTTCATCGCGACCGTCGGGCACGCTTTCATGCAGCGTGTTCGGCAGGCCGAGGCAAAGCTCATCGAACTCCGCCTGCACGACCACCTGTTCCTTGTCGAGGCTTTCGAGTTTGCGCGCGAGCGCGTCACCTTCGGCGACCAGGCCAGCGATGTCCTGTCCCTGCGCCTTGGCCCTGCCCACGTTCTTGGCGTGCGAATTGCGCGCCGCGCGCACTTCGTCGGCGGAGACCTGTGCGGCCTTGCGGCGTTCCTCGAGCGCACGGAAGCGCTCGACGTCGAGGCGGAAACCGCGACGGGCGAGATTGGCGGCGACCGCAGCGGGGTCGGAGCGGAGAAGTCGGGTGTCGAGCATGTGCGCGGCGGTCCTTCGGGGCTGATGCGGGGGTCGAGGGTGAAATTGTACGAGAACAGTTGCAGGAAGACCCTCACCCGCCCTGCGGGCGACCTCTCCCACTGGCGTGGGAGAGGTGAAGATGGCTACCTGGAACGGATCCTTGCCAGCGCTTCGGCGATCTTGATCTCCAGCCCGCGGGGCACCGGCTCGTAGTACCGGGCCGGCTCCATCTCGTCGGGGAAATACTTCTCACCGGCCGCCACGGCACCGGGTTCGTCGTGCGCGTACCGGTAACCCTGGCCATACCCGAGCCCCTTCATGAGCCCGGTCGGCGCATTGCGCAACTGCATTGGCACCCCCAGCGTCCCGTGCTTCTGCGCGTCCCCCATGGCGGCACCGAATGCGACGTAAACGGCGTTGCTCTTGGCGGCGCAAGCCATGAATACCACCG
>Ga0315275_10004252_pt1 | contig 13368 bp, 13 predicted proteins | sample YL17G03_0_MG_FD_205557 | JGI IMG/M metagenome (GOLD analysis project Ga0315275, IMG submission 205557) | Sediment microbial communities from Yellowstone Lake, YNP, Wyoming, USA - YL17G03_0 | ecosystem: Environmental > Aquatic > Freshwater > Lake > Sediment | place: USA: Wyoming | collected... | reverse complement strand
TAACAGCAGTACATTGCAAACTTCCTGGGGCACTGTTGGGAAGGTATGGAGTGCCATTGGCGGAATAGTTGGGTTGTATCTTATTTTTCTGTATGCGACAGACCGTCTTTCATTGCGAAGGTCAGAAGTCTGGATCGTATTTATGATCTTAATCGCATTGGTATTGATGTTCGAAATGATGATTCAACGAATTTGGCCTGACGGAGCCAGGCGGCATCGTGCGCTCGGCCGATTCACAATGGTTATCTACTGCGTCTTGTTTCTCACCGGAACATTTACCTATACGATGCTCTACATCCTCTATCCAGGAAAGATTGGGTAAGTGATGGGTGATCTGTGATCTGTGATGGGTATCTCGTGCAGGGATTCCGGGAACGCGAACTCGCTCAGACATATCACCCATCTCGCGTGACTCGTCACGGGGTTCAGTGATGCTGACCTGCGGTTGTGGTCGCTGGATGCATACCGAGGGAATTGAAGAACGTTCCTACGATGATGGGGCGCCCCAGTGGTTCATTCGGACTGAATGTCGCGGCTGCGGGCTGAAGGTCGGGGTCGATGTTCCTGCCGGTCAGCCCAGCGCACTCGTCGATCGGACAATGTGGACCGATGATGCGCTGCATCGACTGGATCGCATGCCTCCGTACCTGGCCCCGCTTGTTCGCGGTGAGGTAGAGCAGGATGTGCGGGTGAGGGGAGAGCGGGTCGTCACCTATGACACGTTGCTCCACCCGAGGACCGGCGAGCGCATCGAGTGGGAGCCTGAAGCAGAACGTCGATTAGATAGGGTGCCGGCACCAGTCCGTGCGATGGCCCGCATTGAATTGGAACGGACCGTGGCCGATCGCGGCGAGACGCGCATCACTGTCGCGCTGATGGAAGAAGTGAAGGCGCGCTATTTCGGGATGGCTGCCAGGAAGAGTGATGGGTGATCGGGGATGAGTGATGAGCGAAGAAGATCGGACGCTCCCTGGTGCTGCTCACTGTTCACCCATCACCCATCACTGGAGGTGTAATGCTGCATCGAATGGCGTTACGAGTGTTGCCCAGCCTCAGTCTGGCCGTCACAGAAGACTCTGTGCGCAAGCAAAAGCGGATCGTCATGTTTGTGCTCGGGTTGGTGGCGTTTGCCGTCTATCGGTTGGCCAAGCTTCTCTTGCCGCTTTCGGAACCGGTCGTGTTGTTGATGGTCAGCGGTCTTGTCGCGTTAGTGACGGCGTTGTTAGCCTATCGCGTCGGTCGCGGCACTGCGTGGGGTTCGATCTATCGAGAGGATGGAAGCCGTTTGCTGCTCTGGCTCGGCGGTTGGATCGGGTTTGTCTATGGGGTTCAGTTGTCTCTGCTGGTCTTGGCCCTACTCTGGCTTGTTGGGTATAACTATCTCCAACATCCGGACGGGCCGGCCATGATGGCCATTATCATTTCCTGTACGGCTGTTGCGCGCGACGCCTTTGAGATTGGTCACGTACGGAAAGTGGTTCTCATGGGTCGCCCATTTCCGACGTTTCCCGATGGGACGGCCCTCCGCACGATGGTGGGCCACCATGCGATGGAACTTGGTCCCTGGGTCGCAGCTGGTCTCGTCATCGGGGCACTGGGCGCGTCGCTGGGACACCTCGTCGAGGCAAATCAGAGGGCGGCCTTGGTTCAGTTGGCCGCTGTGGCGGTGCTGGGGGGCGTGGTTGCTCTCTGTGCCTACTTTGGCGGGCTACGTCCAGAGGCGTCATGGACCCAAAGGCTGTTCCAAACGAAGGCGAGTGAATTGCTGAAATATTGGTGGTGGCCCGGACTCGCCTTTGCCGCAACGTACTATCTGGTGGCGGCGGGATTTGTGATTTTCCTCTTGAGACAGCCTGGAATTCCCACTCCCTATGCCATGGCTGGTGGCGGATTCGTGACCGGCATGATGGCGCTGTATTGTTACTATCTCGGGTTTCGTCGGCAGGTAGAAGAACAACAAGGACACACGATATCGAGTGCCTTGCTCCGATGTCCCTTCGTCATGGGAATCCTTGGCAAGTCAACCGGTGTAGGCGTCTCAATACCGGCCGGTTCTGGATCGAAGGTCTAAGAGTATGGTCATGAAGAAGAGAGCGTATGGAGTGGCCGGGTATTCTGCCCTGTTGTTGATTGTGCTCGCCGCCTCGGGGATTGGCTGGGGCCTTCAGAGCCAATCGTTTGCCGAGGGCACTACCGATCTGTATTTTAAGACACCAGGGACCCCCGAGGGGCCGCCGGCTCCTTCTCCCCAGGAGACTGTCTATTCGCGCATCGGGTCGTTGGACAGTCGATTGCTCGTGTGGTTCGTCACGCAACAACACACATACTTCGGAGGGTTTGTTCTGGCACTGCCGATTTTTTGTGTCTTGCTGGAATTCCTGGGGCTCAGCAGCAGAAAGCCCGCGCTCGCACTTCGCTATGATGGCCTCGCGCGGGACTTGGCAAAAGTTGCGCTCCTCGCTCTGTCGGTAACGGCCGTGGTCGGGTGTCTCATGCTGGGGATGTTTCTCTCGTTCTATCCAAGCTTCATGAAGTACATGGGCGGGACGTTCAAGGCCTTTATGCCGTTCTATGCGATCGTGTTTGTTGGGGAATCGCTGCTGCTCATTGTCTATTACTACAGCTGGAATCGGATGGCTGAGCCGGCGTTGAAGTGGGTTCACGCATCGATCGGCGTCTTGACCAACGTGTTCGGGACGACACTGCTGCTTTTGGCGAACTCCTGGTCCGCCTTCATGATGGCGCCGGCCGGTGTTGATGCGCACGGTAGGTTTCTGGGGAACGGATGGCATTTGCTCCATTCGGCCCTGTGGAATCCGTTGAATGTCCATCGTTTCCTGGCAGATATCATGTCCGGCGGCGCGGTGGTCTTGGCCTATGCCTGTTATCGTTTTTTTACCAGCAAGACTGAGGAAGAGCGCGCCTATTTTGACTGGGTGGGGTACATCTTTCTGTTTGTCACGGTCTGCGCGCTGTTACCGATGCCTTTTGCCGGCTACTGGTTGATGCGATCGGTCTACGCGTTTAGCCAGAGTATGGGGGTGACGATGATGGGTGGCTTACTCACCTGGCTCTTCGTGGTGCAGGCCCTCTTGATCGGCGCCCTCTTCCTCGGCGTGAACTATTACCTGTGGCAGAGTATGGCGCGCCTTCGTGGAGGGGAACGATATCAGCCCTACTACCAAGTGCTGCTCGCGGTGCTCATGTTGGCGCTGTTTATTTGGCTGACGCCGCATACTGTCATGATGTCGGCCGGTGAAGTGAAGGCAATGGGCGGATCGTCACATCCCGTGGTCGGCAACTACGGAGTGATGTCAGCGAAGAACGGTGCGGTCAACATTATGATTCTTGTGACCACTCTGAGTTTCATATATTACCGTCGCGCCAATCGAACGATAGTCGTGTCCTGGGTCAAGAAAGGGAACTTCCTCATCGGCGCGTTGTTCCTCCTGGGGGCGCTCAACATTATCTGTCTCTCAGTCTATGGGTTCTATCTTCCGGCGAAGCTCCGCGTCGGGCTGTCGTCGCCGCAGGCTGTGACCACGTTGACCGTCCTTGTCGTCGGTCAGGCGGTCAATCGCATGATGCTCAAAGGGGGGCTCGTCCATGGGCCGGTCCAATGGGGGAAGATTTCCATCAGAGGCATGGTGGGCTTATTCGGATTGGCTGCTGCGTTCTCGTGGGTGATGGGTCTCATGGGCTACATCCGTTCCTCCGGGCGGTTGGCGTGGCATGTGAGTGAGTTGATGGCCGATGTTTCTCCCTGGGCTTTTACACCAGACTTTGCATTCGCTGCGAAGATGGTGACGCTCAATATGGTGGTGTTCTGGGGCGCGGTGTTCGCTATCTTCTGGATGTGTCAGCGTGATCAGTTGCCTGTGATGGGGGAAGAGTTGGCCGAGGGAAACGTGCCGGCACTGGCGCCGTCGTCGTCGCAAGAGGCATGAGAACCGAAAGGGTTGGGAATATGGGGCGAGGGGTGATGATTCGGAGATATCTCGCAGTAGGACTGGTGGTGTGTGGAAGCGTCATGATACAGGACGCGGTCTCGGCCCAAAGCCAATCCTTGGTCTTGGAGGATTTTCAAGCGAAAGAAGCGGACGGATTCCCCTCGAATTGGGACCATGAGAATCAACGAAGCCATTCCAAGGGGCGTGATGCCTATAAGATTCAAGATGAGAACGGTGTGAATTTTCTGGCGGCGAAAGATGCGGGGCAGCGGATCAAGAAAAAGAAGATTGATTGGGACCCGAAGACCTTTCCCGTCCTCACTTGGCGCTGGCGATTGCACAAAGCCACGGCTGGAATTGAGCCAATTGCGGCAATCTATGCCTCGCTGGATACGGATCTCATGTTCATCCCCGTTTTCACAAAGTATATCTGGAGTGCCACCAAGCCTGAGGGTGTGCTGACTGAGGGGGGGATGTTCAGCGGCGCGGAGATCGTGGTGCAAAGCGGCACGAAGGATGTCGGTCAGTGGTTCGAGGAACGGGTGAATGTCTATGAAGATTTCAAGCGGATTCACAAGCATGAACCGGCTGCAAAGGCCTGGGGAATTTCAATCATCGCCGGGCCTGGCGTAGAAATCGATTTTGGTTCGATGGTTGCGAGCGCAGGACGCTAGAACAATGGACCGTTGTTAGCATGACCGAGTCCGGCACGGAACAGGCTGCGTCCCACACGATACTCGATATCCTGTTCGGCGTGGCCGTGATGGGAACAGTCGGGACGCTCATCGGGATCATTATGGGCGGCGGCATCATGCCGGTTGCGAGTGGAGCAGGGTTGGTGCTCGGCGGAGTCATCGGGTTTATGGGTGGGCGACGATTCCTGGTGAGTATTTTGGTGGGAACATTGTTGGGCGGGGCGCTGGCCTGGTTCATTGCCGGTCCTGAGAGAATATCTGTGGGCGCGGGGGCCGGCGCCGCCATGGGTGGATTTCTCGGTGTGCAGATTTCGATGTTGCTAGATATGCGCGCGGCAAAGAAAGCCGCATCTGATCCAGTTGATCCCTCCATGTCACGCACAATCAAAGGAGCCTGAGACGCGATGGAAAATAGGGGAGTACTCATCGGTTCGATCCTCTTTGTCTTTGGGTCGTTCATCCTGATGATTAGTTTGCTGGTCTATGAGTCGTACAAGGCGAAAAAGATGAAAGAACTGGTCCTGTCGATCAAGACCGAGTCTCGCCCTGCGACGAGCAGCGCACCCTTGCAGGATTATTCCATGTATAAAACGAAGATAGGTGATGAGGGCCGCGAGATGGTGCAGGTTCCTGAGGGCCCGTTCATCATGGGCAGCAAAGATGGCGATCCGGACGAAGTGCCGGAGCGGCAAGTGTTTCTCAAGGCGTTCTACCTCGACAAGAAAGAGGTCTCGCAAGAGGAATATGCCCGGTTTGCCAAAATGACCAAACGACCGTTGCCCAAGATCGAAGTGTTTGAAGACGATCAATCTAAGCTGCTGAAGCCTGAGTTTGCTGCGATGAGCGTGTCATGGGAAGAGGCAGGGGCCTATTGTAAATGGGCGGGGAAGCGCCTTCCCACGGAAGCGGAGTGGGAAAAAGCCGGCCGTGGCGAGGGGAAGCGGAAGTACGCGTGGGGCGATATATTCGTGAATGGCCGCGCCAATGCCAATGTGGATGGGAATGAAGATGGGTATCGGTATCTCGCACCTCCCGGGTCGTTCGAGTCCGGACGAAGCCCCTACGGAATCTATGACATGACGGGGAACGTCGCGGAATGGGTCGCGGATTCATACGATGAGCATTATTACCAGAACGCGCCCTATCGTGATCCGAAAGGGCCTGACAGTGTGGATTTGAAAGTCGTACGCGGAGGGTCGTGGCGAGAGACTGAACATAACGCTCGGCTATCCAAGCGATTTGCTGCAAAGTATTGGCGGACGGATATTACGATCGGGTTTCGCTGTGCGAGCGACATGGAGGTTGGAGACAGCCCTGCGGCGTCATAACAGACATGCTCGAAACCAAATTCAAGGTCGTGTTTCTTCTTGCTGTCCTGGCGTTTGCTGCGCTTCCCATCATCGCAATCATCCGCGGCACCATGCTGACCCCGTTTGAAGAATCTTCCATTGATTCCACGGATTCACCCTCACTGGAGCAACTCGATTCCTCTCAGGCTTCTCGTGAAGAGCCAGTCCGGGAAGAAATGGTCTCGATTCCGGCAGGACCCTTCATCCGCGGGACCGATCATGGCGGATTTGATGAACAGCCGCAGCGCACGCTGGTGCTAGATGCGTTTGCCATTGATCGGTACGAAGTAACCAACTCCCAATACCAGCAATTTGTCGAGGCGACCGGACACCGTAAGTCTGGTCCTCCTTCCCGCTACGCCAAGAACATGAGCAAGATGCGCAGTATCAATCAGCCCGTGGTCTACGTGTCATGGGAGGATGCGGAGGCGTTTTGCCATTGGAAAGGAAAGCGGCTTCCAACTGAAGCGGAGTGGGAGAAGGCTATGCGAGGAACGGATGGCCGCCTTTGGCCCTGGGGTAATGTGGAGCAGCCCAACGGAGCGAATTGGGCCAGGGTGCAGGACGGTCATGATGTCGCAGCGCCTGTCGGTGCCGTTCTGACCGATAAGAGCCCGTACGGTGTCATGGATGGGGCTGGAAATGTGATGGAGTGGGTGTCCGACTGGTACGCGGAAAGCTACTTCAGGGAGGCTCCCGAACAAAACCCGCAGAGCTCTGAGTATGGCACCTTTCGGGTGCTCCGAGGAGGGGGGTACGCGACGACGGGAGCCGATATCCGTATCACCAGTCGGAGCAAAATGGTTCCGGACTTTCGCGATGAAACGATCGGATTTCGCTGCGCAGCTTCGTGGGCAAAATGAGAGAGAAATTGAAGAGGGAAACCCTGATAAACCTACAAGAAATCAAAGTAGTAGAGAATGAGGAATACAGCTAAAATTATATTGACAACCATACCGGCCAAAACTATAATGTCGAACACTTTTGAATTTTTAATCATCGATTTTCCCCTGATTTTTCGTGTGCGGCAACGAATTTTGAATAACATACGGATATGGGTGTGTCAAGAAATTCGCTGAGCTGATTCGGCACTTATTATTTCCATCAGGAGAAGGAGACGCGATGGCCACGGCAACAGCAGATAGCGAGATTAAGATTAACATCGGCAAGATGATTTTCTACATTACCTGTGCGGCGGGAATCTGGTTTTTTTATTGGTTCGCAGGAATTCAGTGCCCCTGCTAAGAGAGGGCTGCTCTATTTCTGGGATTTTTGAACGTCTGCAAGTTGTGAGGGAGGGAGTCTAATGGGTCAGACAATCGTTTATGTGCTTGTGTCGCTAGTAATTTGCGTTGCCTATTTCGTAGGAGTTGATCACTTTTTGATGGATTCGCAGGGACTGGACTTCTGGTATCTATTTCGGAAGTAGACTCTGGGGGTCATTCTGCGCTGAGTCAAGCTTGCGGGGAATTGCGGTGAGTCTTTTTCGGAATGCATTAAGGAGGTATCCCATGGGTTTAGTAGCCGGGAAGAAGTTGTTCTCAATCATGGCGCTTTGCGCGATGATTGGCCTTCTCCTGCTCCCCATTGCCGTATCGCTTCCGTCACTGGCTATGGGCGCGGATGTGCCTGATGCGGTGAAGAAAGAGGGTGAGGCGAAGGTCGAGAAGGGGAGAGACGTCTATTATAAGACGGAGGGTATCGTCGTCGGTGCCCCTGCTCCGAAGACAGTCGATGGTCCTCGGGATTATCCGCGGTACAACTTCGAGAGTCGCGTGTTGCTCTGGTTTGCGAACCAGCAGCACCTCTACTACGGAAGTTTCGTACTTGCGGTTCCAATTTTCTGCATGGTTATTGAGTTCATGGGGGTGGTGACGAAGGATAAGGCGATGGCGAAGCGGTATGACCAACTCGCCTATGACTTCATCAAGATCAGTCTGACGGCCTATTCGTTGACCGCGATTCTGGGAGGTATCCTGATCTTCACCTTCCTGACGCTCTATCCTGCATTCTTCGGCTATCTCTCCAGTATCTTCCGCCCGGTCATGCATATCTATGCACTGATGTTTGTGGCGGAGAGCGGAACCCTGTACATCTACTACTACGGTTGGGACAAGATGAAGGAAGGGTTTCTCAAGTGGATTCACTTGAGCCTGTCCGTGATCTTGAACGTGATCGGTACATTGCTCATGATGCTGGCCAATTCCTGGATCGGCTTCATGATGTCGCCAGCCGGTGTCGATGAGCAGGGTCGGTTCCTGGGGAATATCTGGCACGTCATTCATACCGCACTCTGGAATCCGCTCAACCTGCATCGCATTTTGGGTAACATGGCGTTCGGGGGCGGTGTCGTGGCGGCCTACGCGGCGTACAAGTTCTTGGCCTCCAAGACAGAGGAGGATCGTGCGCACTACGACTGGATGGGCTATATCGCCATGGCGCTCGGCGTGGCGTTCTTGATTCCCTTGCCATTCGCCGGGTACTGGCTGATGCGCGAGGTGTATGCCTACCGTCAGCAGATGGGGATTACGCTCATGGGTGGTCTCCTGGCTTGGCTTTTCATTATTCAAGCCACCATGATCGGTATTCTCTTCTTGAGCACCAACTATTATCTCTGGCAGGGGCTTGGTCGGATGCGCGGTGCTGAGAAATATCAACGCTACATTAAGTATCTTGTATTCGTTCTCTGTTGCGGCTACCTGGTTTTCATTACCCCCCACACGATCGTCATGACTCCAGCTGAGCTCAAGGCGATGGGTGGTCAACAGCACCCAGTGTTGGGAAACTATGGTGTCATGTCGGCCAAGAACGGTGGAATCAACGTCATTATCACCACCACCATTCTCAGCTTCGTCTGGTACATGCGAGGCAACAAGGTCTCGACTGTGTCCTGGTCGAAGTTCGGTAATATCTTCATGGGTGTCTTCTTCGGCTGCGCCTACTTCAATATAATCGGGCTCGCGGTCCTTGGATATTACATCCCGGCAAACGTGCGAGTCGGTCTGTCAGTGCCTCAAGTCGCCACGACGCTGTCCTGCCTCTTCTTCATGTTTGCGCTCAACAGCTTCATGATGAAGGGCGCCAAGCAGATGGGGCCTATCGAGTGGGGGAAGATCTCTGTTCGGTCACAATATGCCCTGATCATGCTCGCGACGGCCTTTACCTGGATGATGGGGTTGATGGGGTACATCCGCTCCTCGGTCCGATTGTTCTGGCACGTGAATGAGATCATGCGTGATAACTCGCCTTGGGCTTATACACACACGGTGGGATTCGCAGCGAATATGATTTCATTTAATGTACTGTTCTTCTGGGTCAGCATCCTATTTGTGTTCTGGCTTGGCAGCCTCGGGGTAAAGAAGGCGCCAGTTGAAGTAAAGGCAGGGGTTCCGGGCGGCGCACCGCAGCCAGCTGGGGGCCACTAATCATCTTTAGGATCTTGGTTGGGGGAGTGGAGGCGCGGTGCACGTGCCTCCCTCTTACCAAAACCTCAGGAGGTTAAAATCGTGGGCGATCTGATAAATGAAGCTTTCTCAATAGGGTGGCCGTTGTTTGCGCTTCTCGCGGTGCTCCTCGTGTATTCTCAGATATCCATTAGCGATCCTGCTGCAAAGAAACGCGCGACGTTCAAGCTCTTTATTGGCATGCTTGCCGCCTTCCTGCTATTGGTGGCGATTGCGCACTATAAGGTGAGCTTCTATGACGCGAACCGGGTGCTACCTGTCTCCTTGGTCCTCATCACCGCGATGTGTTTTATGATGGGGATCTATTTCCCCAATCAAGCCGCACTGCTCAAGATTGGTGGCTTCATGTTCTTTGTGGCAGCCGGTCTGTCAGGGTATGGGAATTGGTTGCCTCAGGTTGAGGGTGGATTTCCTCCCAAAGAAGAGAAGCTTCAGTATGAGGCGATGACCGCGCAACAGTTGGCCGACGAAGGTGAGAAGATCATTTTTGGTGGCATTGGGCAAAACAAGGTTCAGGGCGCAATTGGAAAAGGGCAGTGTCCGCTCTGTCACGCCTTTCACAAGGGAATGCTGGGAGAACGTGCGCCGAACCTCGATGGGCTTCCTGAGCGTGCCGGCAAGGAGCGGTTGGAAGATCCAAAATATAGTAAGGGGAAGCCGCAGGCCAGGGATTATGCGCAAAAAGAGGCCTTCTCAGGGGCTGGGACCGCGGAAAATGGCCAGGAGTATATCGCTGAATCCCACTCTTGCCCGAGCTGCTATGTCGTTGCCGGCTACGGTGTCAAGGGAACGAACGATAAAGAGAGCCCGATGCCTGCCATTCACAAGCCACCGATCTCGCTGAGTCTTCCTGAGTTGGCGGCCGTGGATACCTGGTTGTATGTCCGCGAAGGGCGCGACGCACCCACATACGAAGAGATCATCAAGTCATATGAGAAGTTTATTCCCGAAGCTGACCGGCCGAAGCAGCAGGAAGATAAGCCGGCAGGAGCGGCAAGCGCCCTCTTGGCTGACGGAACTGAACCAGTCGATCAGATTTTCGCAAAAGCCCAGTGCGTGGTCTGCCATACTATTCCAGGCATCCCTGGCGCAGTTGGTACTCAAGGTCCCAAGCTGGAAGAGGGGACGAACGCACCGAACCGAATCAAGGATCCAGCATACAAGGGGACCGCACATAGCACTTCGGATTACATCATGGAGTCCGTGGTGTCACCCAGTGCCTACATTGTAAAAGGATTTCCTGACAACCTGATGCCGAAGGTATTCGGCCAGAAATTGAGCGCAGGCGCTCTGAAGAAGATCGTCGATTATCTGTCGCAGGTGAAGGCGGGATCCCCGCCACCGAAGATTTCGTAATCGCGGCTGTCTACCTCTTTTGTTGAGCAAAGGGAGTTCACCGATGAAAGCACTAATGTCAGTCGGGGCACTCATAGGAGTAATTGGAATACTCCTGCTTGCCGGAATGATTCTGGACATCGTTCCGTCAAACACCGTGCGCCTAGTCGAAGGTTATATGCCGATGCAAGTGCTCTTTGAGCTCGCGCTGTTTGTCGCGGGCTTTACAGGGCTAAGTTACATGTTGGGTTCTATGGGAATGGCGCTCCCCCGTTTCTGGCAGGGGATTTTCTTTTGGTCGTTCATTCTCCTGTATTTGAAGTATCGTGTGTATCCGCCGATTCCATTCAGCGTTCGCGCCATGTACGGGACCGTCTCGCTCATAGCCGTCTTTATGTGGGTTTCTGCGAGCGAAGAAGATTGGAAGAAGTTCAAGCAGCCGATCATGAACATCTTGGATGCCCAGACCGGGGCGAACAAGCTGCTGCGTTATGCGTATTTGATTTTGTTGCCCATTCTGATCGGTGGGTTCTCATACAACGCAATGGTTCCGAAATCAGAGGAGCCAATCGAGTTGCGGACGGTGCATCCTGCGCCACCAGCCAGCACCAAGGTGCATGGAAAGACGTACACACTTCAAACGTCGCAGAATCCCTATCGTGTCAATCTTGAAGGAAAATTCGATCAGGAGTATAGCAACGCGAATATTGTGGAGCAGGGCATGGGCCGGTTGATGAAGCCGAATGCCAATCCCTGGGATAAGGATGCTCAAGGGTACCTCAAGTATGTGCGTGAGGGCGGAGAGATCTTCTTCCAAAACTGCCACTTCTGTCACGGCGATAACCTGAACGGTCGTGGCATCCATGCTTTCGCGTTCAATCCGATTCCAGCGAACTTTACTGATCCGGGTACGATTGCGCAGCTCCAAGAGACGTTCATCTTCTGGCGCGTAGCCAAGGGTGGAATCGGGTTGCCGAACGAAGGGTTCCCCTGGGCCTCTGTGATGCCACCGTGGGAACAACATCTGACTGTGGACGAAATCTGGAAAGTCATCTTGTTCGAATATTGGCACACGGGGTATTACCCCAGGACCTGGGACTAATCGTTCACGGGAATTTATAGCCAACCTGGATTTACGACATGAGGGAAACCATGAAGAATTCGTTTAGTCTGAAGGCGGGGGCGCTCCTCGCGACTGCCTTTGGAATCATTCTGGTCTCCGGAAGCATCGGGGGCTTCACCTTTGCCGAAGAGGCCCTTCCTGAGGGTTTCAAGAAAGGCGAATTAGCGCCTGAACCTGCTGCCGACATGATCGAAGCAGGAAAGCGGGTCTATTTCACCAAGTGTGTTTGGTGTCATGGAGTTGATGGCGCGGGCGATGGGCCCGGTGCCGATCGTCTCTGGCCGCGTCCTCGCAACTTCAACCAGGGGACGTTCAAGATTCGGCGCACGGCCAGCGGTGAGTTGCCGTTGTTCGATGCCAAGAAACCCATTCCTGGTCAGAACGATCTGTTTGAGACCGTCACGCACGGTTTGCCAGGTTCCGCCATGCCATCCTGGGAAGGCATTCTGACGGAAGAGCAACGGCTCCAAGTGTTGTCTTTCGTTACCACCCAGCTTGTGAAAGACAGGAAATTTACCGACAAGCAGTCTGAGGCCCAGACCGTGTTGCAATTGGACGACCTGAAACCCATTGCCGCGACTGAGGAGAGTATAAAAAGGGGAGCGGAGCTCGTTGTCGAGAAGAAGTGTGTCGAGTGTCATGGCACTGAGGGCCGTGGTGACGGCAATGCCTTCAATCTGAAGGATGACTGGGGTTTTTCGATCCAGCCGGCCGATTGGCACAAGTGCTGGAACTTCAGGGGCAGCCGTCAAGATCCCTATAACGTCAAAAACATCTTCCGAACGTTTTCGACCGGAGTCAACGGTACGCCGATGCCCTCGTTCGCTGACAATAGCACGGTTGAAGAACGATGGCACATTGCCAACTTCGTGAACTCGCTATGTGAGCGCGAGGCTGATGGGAAGCCCCTCTCGATCGATCCGCAGGCGGACAAGCCGAAGATCAACTTTGTGGTGTCCTCAGGGGTGGTCGAAGGAGAAATCCCGGCAGATCCAGAACACGAATTGTGGAAGAATCGGGCCAGGCGGTATATCGCGATGGGTGGTCAGATCACCCACAAGCCCAGAAACTTCGTGAATCGGATCGACGATATCTGGGTGAAATCGCTCTACAACGACAAGCACGTTGTATTTATGTTCCAGTGGGACGATCGGACGAAGAGCGTAGCTGAAGGGAAGTTGCCCTGGGCTCCAACGTCAGTCAATGTCGATGTCAAGGAACAAGATCCGAAGACCGGCGAAGAGGGTTCTATTGCCTCGCATCAGAATAACTACATGGTTTACAACGATGCGATCGCCATGGAAACTGCCGTAAAGTGGAAGGAGTTGCCCGCACCGATTAAGCCACGGTATCTGTTCGGAAGCAACGAGCAGTACCCAGTCGACATTGTGAAGTGGGAAGCTGACGGTTCGCTCCGTGCCTTTGAAGGTACCGGATGGGACAAGGACTTCG
>Ga0315275_10004251_pt1 | contig 13369 bp, 15 predicted proteins | sample YL17G03_0_MG_FD_205557 | JGI IMG/M metagenome (GOLD analysis project Ga0315275, IMG submission 205557) | Sediment microbial communities from Yellowstone Lake, YNP, Wyoming, USA - YL17G03_0 | ecosystem: Environmental > Aquatic > Freshwater > Lake > Sediment | place: USA: Wyoming | collected... | reverse complement strand
AAGTTAGCGAGAATATCCCGACTTTCGGCTTTTTTACCATCCTATCACCATGGGCATGAACCTTGATTAAGGGGCCTCTGCAGGCATCGAGTCTGCGCGGAAAACAGGCCCGTTCCTGCACACATACGTGCCATCAACCATGCAGTGCCCGCACTTCCCTATGCCGCACCTCATAAGCCTTTCCATTGAAACGTAAACCCTGTTCCTTGGAATGCCTTTTTCCTCGAGTTTCTTGAGCGCGAAATTAATCATGACCGGCGGCCCGCACATTAGCGCGCTCGCACCAGGCCAAACAGGGCCCAGTATTTCTATGGGATTCCCAACCGGCCCGTCCCAGCCCTCCTCCTTTGCTCCGATTACCTTGTAAATTTCCATCCCTTTCTTTTGCCATTCCCCGTATTCCTCCTTGAATGCAAGGTCTGCGGATGTGCGCGCGCCGTAGAAGAGCTGCATCTCGCACTTTCCCAGGTTCGCGCGGATGAAGGAGCGCAATGGCGCGAGCCCGATGCCGCCTGCAACAAGCACAACCCTTTCACCTTCCCCGAATTCAGGATATCCTGTGCCGTATGGCCCGCGCACTCCGACCCTGTCCCCGACACCGAACCGATGGAGCGCAGTTGTCAGGCTCCCGACTTTCTTCACGCTGAGCTCGAGCTCCTCGCCAGGCGCGGACGAGACGGATATGGGCGCCTCGCCTATGCCGAAGAGCGTGAGCTGCACGAACTGGCCGGGCCTGCAAGCCAGAGCTGTGCCTAGCGTGAACTTCCGAACATCGCGTGCAACGTCCTCAATGGCCGTTATGCGCACCACTTCAGGCAGGTACTCGTTTTTCATTTGCTCACTTCAGCTTTTCCTTTCGCTCGCTTTGCGCCCGGTTTATCATTATTATTTTGTCGCTTGTCGTTTGCGGGCTGCAAATTGCGTTCAGCAGCAGCCGCGTCATCGCGCCCTACGAGGTTAACGATGCTTATGTGTGCAGGGCAGTGGGATATGCACCTTCCGCAGCCAACGCACATGTGCCTTCCATATTCTTTCTTGAAATCGCGCAGCTTGTGGTTAATGAATTGCCTGAGCATCGCCTTTTTCGTTGAGCGGAAGCATATCCCGGATATTGTGCTGAAATCGCTGCTCATGCACCAGTCCCAGCGCCTTCTGCGCACGCTCTCCCGCTTTCCCCGCAGCTCCTTTTCATCTGCAATCTCAAAGCACGTGCATGTCGGGCAGACGGTCGTGCAAGCTGCGCAGGCGAAGCACCTTCCTGCCTCGCGCTCGAGCGTCTTCTCGTTTATCATAGGGTCCTTGTCAATATGGAGCGAGCCCTTTACTTCGGGCTGCTCGCTGTCCGGGATTTTCACGAAAAGCCCGCTCTCGCGTATCATCCTGTCCCCTTTCAGGCTTCCGGGCATTGCCGCATAGTGTTTCCCGGATTCCCAGAGCGCGAGGTCGAACTTCTCAACATTGTTCGCGCCAACGGAATGGCAGAAACCGTTCTCGCAAGGCGAAGCACAGAGCAGCGCAACCAGCGCAATGTCCTTCCGCTTCTCAGCGTAATACGGGTCCTTGAAACCGGAAAGGAAGAACTCGTCAAGCACCTCTACTGCATTCGCGTCGCACGGCCGGGCAAGGAAAAGCAGGTAGGGCTTCACCCTTTTTTTAGGCGAATAACGCACCCTTGCTCCAGAATACCGGAACATTTCCTCATTGTCTGTGAAAAGGAACTGCTTGGGCCCGTAGTGCGGCCTGTCTGCAAGGAAGAGCTCGCTGTTCTCTGCGAAAAGCGCGAAAGCAGTCGTGTTGCCCTGCTTCACGGGCGCTATCACAGCGTAGTCCGTGCACAGGAAAGCCGCAAACTCCGTCAGTTTTTCTTTCGGTATTCCCCACATAGCGAAGCCGTAATCATATCCGGAGGATTGTTTATATATTTTCGTGCAAATATCCCTTCAGAGGTGTATTTATGAAGATGTTTATTGCATTTGCGCTTGCCGCCATGCTCTCGCTCGCTTTTGCGGCAGAGCTTGACGCGTCAGTGTTCGCATACAGTTTCCAGGCCCGCGAGGTCGACAACTGCGACCTGCATGACGGCCCATCAATGATGCCAATCGAATTCAGGGTGAACAAGCCGAGCGCGCTCGCAGCTTCTGACCCGATGAACTACGACATTTACAATTTCAGCACAGGGCAATGGCAGGCAATGGGGAAGGCGTGCTCAGTAGGAACCTACGAGTGCAAGATAAGCGCTCCTGTCTATTTCGGAGGCCAGGGCAACGGCACTGTGACGCACGACGTTGTGAAGCTCTACGCAGGCACAGGCACTGTATACGAGAAGACGTTCTCATTTACGGTGCACCACGTGCAAGGCCCGACAGAGGTCACGATACTATCAAAGAAAAGCCAGAGCGCCGTGAAGCTGGACCAGGCAAAGGCGATAAACGCGTGCACAGGCACAACGTGCTGCAAGGCCCTTCAAGCCAAGGTGACAGCGCTTCAGGTCAACTTCGACAACATCGACTCGAACCTGCGCATCTGCAAGAGCCAGAACGCATACGGCAACGTGACAGCAATAATGAACACGATCGACCCCGTGCTCACTGAGGGCACATCGTGCTCGAACGCGCTCGGGAAATACGCAGAGGCGGATGCGATAGTGAACAAGGCGCTTCCAACAAACTGCAAGTATTACACCATGGGGCTGGACAAGTTCAACTCAGCGACATCAAAGCTCGCTTCAGCCAAATCCAAGCTCGAGTCCGGGAACTACGACGTTGCTGCTGACCTGGATGGCGCGAAGGCGGATGCTGCAGAGGCGCAGCAGAAGGTCACCTGCAACGAGAGCACTGACACGCCAGGCACAGGAACCGGAGCAGGGAACGGGACAGGAGCAGGGACCGGGACAGGCGCGAAGCCAAGCTCAGGCCCGTGCGGAGGAGGTTTCATCCTGCTCGGAGCGCTCGGGCTCGTGTTCCTCGCGCGGAAGTAAGTTTTTTTTCTTTCATTTTTCTTTTTACTAATTTAATGCGAGCAAGGCTAGCAATACAGTACGACGGCTAAAAGGCAGCGAAGGATGAGCGAATGGGCATTGGCGAACTCATAAAAGAGAAGCTCAGTGGCACCGGCAGGCGCCAGCGTGCAGGCGGGGGAAAAGAGGAGAAATGCCCGAAGTGCAAGGCGGCCGTTACTCTTGACATGGAGCGCTGCCCGAAATGCGGCGAGCGCATCGCATCCATGTTCCGCATCGAGTGCCCGCGCTGCCACACAGCGAACGAGCTCGATGCAAAGAGATGCGCGAAGTGCGGGTACGAGTTCGAGGTTGAGCCCCAGAAGAACAAGACGGTTTACAAGTGCCCGCTATGCGGCTACGAGGCCGATTACTGGATGACCCAGTGCCCGAGCTGCGGGGTTAAATTCGTTTAAGTCAGCCACTTATTTTATTTCACAAGCCGGAACTTGAACCCATAGTGTATCAGGCCCTCTGGCCCATCTTCCTGTATTTTCCTGAACACCATTTCTACGGGCGCGCCTATGTCAACATGGCTGTCCTTGCATTCGACTATCTGGGAAGTGATTTTCGGGCCTTCCACAAGCTCGATTATCGCGAGCACGTAAGGAGCCTCAAGCTCGAACCCTTCCGGTGGCGCAGTTATCTCAGTAAATGAGTACACTTTTCCCTTTCCGGAGAATTTGTACTTCACTATTTTTCCTCGCCTGCGGCAGTTCGGGCAGACAGTCCTCGGAGGGAAATAGTTTGTCTTGCAGGTTTCGCACTTCGTCCCGAGCAGGCCGTACCTTTCCGGAATCCGTCTCCATGTGATTGCCAAGCTTTCTTGCATATGAACACCCTTAAGCGCGCTTGAGTATATGAACGACGCAGGTCGCCCCGCTTCCGCCCACATTGTGCGTGAGCCCGATTTCAGCGTCCTTCACCTGCCTCTTGTCTGCCTGCCCTCTTAGCTGCCAGGTAACTTCCACTGCCTGCTTGATTCCAGTGGCGCCAACAGGATGCCCGCATGCCTTGAGCCCTCCGCTCGTGTTCACGGAAATCTCAGCATTTAGTGCTGTCCTTCCGTCAGCAGCAGCTTTCCCGCCCTCGCCCTTGTTGAAGAAACCGAGGTCTTCTGTTGCTATTACCTCTGCGATTGTGAAGCAGTCGTGCAGCTCGACAATGTCGATGTCCTTGGTCGTGACTTTCGCCATCTCGTACGCTTTCCTGCTCGCAACCTCTGTTGCGCGCATTTTCGTCAGGCTTTTCCTGTCATGCAATGCAATGGTGTCGCTCGCCTGCGCGCTTGCCACAATTTCAATCGGGTTCTCATTGTATTTCTTCGCCTTTTCAAGAGGCACGAGAATCACTACCGCTGCCCCGTCAGTAACTGGAGCGCAGTCAAAGACCTTTAGCGGTGAAGCAACAACTTTGGATTTCATCACAGTGTCTATAGTTATCTCGTTCTGGTACTGTGCATACTTGTTCTTCGAGCCGTTGGCATGGTTCTTCACAGCAACGGCAGCGAGCTGCTCCTCAGTTGTGCCGTATTCGAGCATGTGGCGCCGCGCCATGAAAGCATACAATCCCGGGAAGGTCGCGCCGCTGAAAAGCTCCCATTCCTGGTCCCCGGCTCCTCCGAGCGCAGAAGAGACCTGCGCCCCGCTGGCATCAGTCATCTTCTCAACTCCGCCCACGACAACAGCGTCATGCATCCCGCTTCCCACGGCCATGTATGCCTGGCGCAAAGCCAGTCCTCCGCTTGCGCACGCAGCCTCAACTCTTGTCGCAGGAATAGGGTTCAATCCCATAAAATCAGCAATAAGGGCAGCGCTGTGCTCCTGTCCGACGAGCTTTCCTGGAGCCATCGTGCCGCAATAGAGCGCGTCGAGCTCAGCTCCGCTCATGTTCGCGTCCTGAAGGGCGCGCGCCCCAGCCTCGACTATGAGGTCGCGGAATCCCCTGCCCCACTCCTCGCCGAACTTAGTCATCCCGACCCCGACAATAGCAACTCTGCGCATAAATATCACCGTTCAACATTCCTAGAGCGACTTGAGTTTCCTCCTGTGCTTCACGTACATCCCGTAATCCAGGTATTCCTTGTTGTCAATGTAGCTCTGCACGCTCCGCGCCTTGTTCCTCTTCTCCTCAATAACGTCAGTCACGCGTATCGCGAAGGAATCGCTTCCCGCACCGCTTCCGAATGAGGTCACAAGTATCTGCTCGTTCGCCTTTGCGACATCGAGCACAGCCGCCAATCCGAGCACGGACGCGCCGGAATAGGTGTTCCCTATCATCGGAGTAAGCAGGCCCTGCTTGAGCTTTTCAACCGGGATTCCAAGCTTCTTCGCCGCCTCGAGCGGGAACTTGCCGTTCGGCTGGTGGAAGACAACATAGTCATAATCGGCCGCAGTCGTGCCTGTTTTCTCGAAAAGCCCCTGGGTTGCGTTTATTATGTGCTTGAAATAAGCAGGAGCTCCGGTGAACCTTCCGCCGTGCGTCGGGAATTCCGCGAGCGGCTTTCTCCAGAAATCCGGAGTGTCTGTTGTGTATGAGAAAGTCGCCTCAATGTCGGCAAGCGCGCCGCTCCCATTCCCGTTCTTTCCGATGATGTAGGCAGCTGCGCCTGCGCTCGCAGTGTACTCGAGCGCGTCGCCAGGCCTTCCCTGCGAGGTGTCGGTTCCGATTCCAACCCCGTATTTTATCATTCCGCTTGCAACCATTCCCATGCAGCATTGGATGCTCACTGTTCCTGCCTTGCACGCGAACTCCAAGTCAGCTGCAGTCATGTTCGGGGTCGCGCCTATCGCCTCTGCGACAATTGTCGCAGTCGGCTTCACAGCATAAGGATGGCTCTCGCTTCCGACAAAAACCGCGCCTATTTCAGTCGGGTCTATTCCTGCACGAAGGAGCGCGTTCCTCGCCGCTTCCACGGCAAGCGTTGCAGAATCCTCGTCAATGTCAGGCACTGTCTTCTCGTGCACTCCGAGCCCTTTTTTTATCCTGTCAGGCTCCTCTCCCCAGACCTTTGCAATTTCTTCTACCTTTATCCGGTATTTCGGAACATAGGCGCCATAGCCAACAATGCCAACCACAATATCACCATTATCGCGCGAGCGTCGCCCCGCGCGCAATCCTCTCTAAATTACAGCTTGTTCAGCTGCTCTTTCATCTTTGCCATGTCCATTTTCGTGATTATGACTGGGATTTGCTCCTTCTCCGCAATCTTGAGCGCGAGCGCGTCAACCTCGTCAATCCCGTGCAGCACGACAATGCTCGGCTTCATCGGTGTCACGCGTATGACTACGAGCGGGCTTCTCCCGGTGCTTACTTGCGTGAATATGAACGCTCGCTCGCTCATGCTTCCGTAAAGCTTCGGGAACTGGCTGTACGGCATCTCGAGAATGACCTTCAGGCTGTCCATGAAAGTGTATCCGTAGATCTTCTTCACTTTCAGCAGCTCTTCGTTCGCAACCACTTTGCCGTTTATGAGCTTCACAAGGTCGAGCGCGCTTATGCTTGTCGCGAACTCGTGCACCTCGTAGAACTCCTCTGTGCTGTCGCTTCCCTGGCTCAACTTCTGCGCAACAGGGCTGCCGCGCGTAGAATCTATTGCGAAAAGCGAGTCCACGAGCCTGTGGATGACCCCGCTCCCCGGGGATTTCCTGCGGTTCCCCTCATAATCGCTTATTGTTGATGCGGAGATTTTCATATGGTGCCCCAGATCTGACTGGGTGATGCCGAATATCTCGCGCCACTTGCGCATCGTGCCGCCCGGCCTCTCCGATAGCGTGATTTCGCCTGCTATTTCGTTCCTTAGCTTCTCCATAATTATCTCCGAACCAACAATTTTTCCGCTCTAATAGCTTATAAACTTATCGAACCTCTGTTCGACAAGTGCCGAATGCTCATGTTTATAAATAACTTAACACTTACTATAACACAATAAAACAAGGTGCAGCAATGGTTTCAGCACAGATGCAACCAAACGGAAATCCCTTGCCAAAGCCAGGCGAGCAGCTCTGCCTTTTCCCAGGCATGAATGGCGGCACGAACAAGTATTGTGGCATAAGAAAGCAGAACGTCCTCGTCGAGGCATTCTGCCCTGGTGAGAAAGTAGTTGCCCAGCTCCTAACTCTTTCCAAGGTCGTGTGCGACACTGCGCGCAAGACCACGCTAAGGGAAAGGCTCGACACCATGGTTTCCGGTGTCCCCTCCGCGTTCGGTGTCGAGCGCGTCAGGCTCTATTTCATCGAAGGCGAGCCGGGCACCCGCGTTTTCAGACCCGTGGCTTCGTTCGGAATCGAACTCGGCGAGGTCAAGCCAATCCCAGAGCCGAAGCAAGGCGAGGAGAAATGGATTGTCTGGTACATGCCGGAGAAGCACGAGCCGATGAACATCAGGGACATTCACAATGACCCAAAAATAACCCCTTTCGCTGCCCAGAAAGCAGAGGAGTTCATAGGCTCCCGCGCGTTCGGAGTGGTGCCGCTCATTTTCGAGGGGAACGTCACCGGCATAATCATTGTTGACGACCCGCAGAGCAAGAGGGAGATAAGCGATGAAACCATCTACTCGCCTTACCTGGGCCCAGGCGGATTCGCAGAGCACGCTGCAATCCAGATAGACAACGCGCGCACGCGCGCGGCGCTTAGCCAGGAAAGGGACAACTGGAGAAAGGTTGCGCGCACGTTCGCGCACGAAATCCGGAACCCGACTGTTTCGCTCGGCGGCTTTGCCCAATCGCTCCTCAAATCACTCGGAGACGGGAAGATTGACCCAGAGTTCGCGACGCTGGCGCTCAGAATAATCACCAAGGAGGCGGCCAGGATAGAGAAGACCCTTGACACCATAATCACGACCGCGCTCTCGCATGCGGGCGCGCTCGTGCCAACCAAGGCGGATGTCAGCACAAAGGACATCGAGTCGGAAACAAACGAGGTGTTCTCAGGCCGCGTGCCAAAAGGGCTCGGTTTCACTGTTTCGCTTGAAGAGGCAGTTATCAGCATCGACCGCGCGCTTTTTATCGACATGGCGCTCGGCAACCTCATATCCAACGCCTTCAAATACACGAAGGAAGGCGAAGTTCGGATTGAGGGAAGGAAAGTTGCTGGCGGCTACGAGATTTCTATTTCGGACACTGGAACCGGGATTCCGAAAGCAGAGCAGGAGCTGATTTTCCAGCCATTCTACCGCGCAGAGGCGCACCGCGCGAACGGCGACGGATTCGGCATGGGTCTTCCGCTCGTGAAGGACATAGTCGAAAGGCACGGCGGCACGATAAGCGTTGAGAGCGAGCCCGGGAAAGGCACGTGTTTCAAAATATTCCTGCCTGCAGAACCGGCGCAATAGCTACTTAACAAACAAAAAATCCTTCTCGCTCTTCCACACCACTATCCTGCTTTTCCTCTTTATCGGGAACACGTACTGCCCGTCTATCACGACATCGGCGTCGCACTCGGATTCCACAACAAGGTGGCAGCGCGCGTTCTCATTCACGATGTGCGGCTTGAAAGTGCGCCTGAACGGAGCGATTCCGACAACCTCATATGCGCGCGCAGTTTTTTCTATCTCGTCCCCTCCGCAGGAATAGCAGTATGCTGTCGAGCCGGTCGGGGTTGAGAAAAGAACGCCGTCTGCGCGGAACTTGTATTTCTTGCCGTCAACTGTGAGGAAAAGATAGAGTATCCTGTGCTCCTTGTTGCGCACGCAAACCTCATTGAGCGCGTCAGGCAGCCTTTTTCCGTCAAGAGAAGAAGCAAGCATGAGCCGTTTCTCTGCTTTGTAGCCTTTCACAACGTGCGCAAGCTTCTCCTTCCAGTCATGCTCTGTCGCGTGGCAGATGTAACTCGAGGCGCTCCCTATCCCGAAAAATGGCTTGCCGTAATACCTTTTATTGTAGAGAATAGTGCCGTCCCCGCCTACTGCTATGACAGTGCCTCCGCGGGGCGTGATTTTTATCCCGCGCGCCCTGAGAAAGGCAACGACCTTTTTCCTGAGCTCGAGCGCATCCTTTTTCTTCGGGTTTGCAGCAACGATTGCGGTTCTCATAATCTCATCAGCAGTTCATTTTGTTTATCCTGCCATTTTCAGGCCGCGTTCAGGATCCAGTCCGCATCTATTTTATCTGCAGAATCACTTTCCTTTTCCTCGGGCCGTCGAACTCGCAGAACAGCAGGCTCTGCCAGTCGCCGAGCGTGAGCTTTCCGTCTATTATCGGTATTGCCTTCACCTGGCCGAAGATTATGCTCTTGAGGTGCGCAGCAGCGTTGTTGTCGACCTCATCGTGCCTGTACTTGCCCTTTGGCACTATCTTGTCAAAAAGGCCGAGCATATCCTCCTCAAGAAGCGGCTCGTACTCGTTTATCACGATTGCGGCAGTGGTGTGCGGCGTGTATATCAGGCACGTGCCCTCGCTTATCCTGTTTTCAACGTAGGAGCGCACTTTCGCAGTGATGTCAATGACCTCTGTTTTTTTCTTGCTCTCCACGCTAAACTCCATTAAGTCCCCTCGCTAACCAACAAAAACTGACAATAACCTCTTGAGCGCAAGGAATTAAACCCTTTTGCGCTCCCTCCTGAGCAATTTCCCGACTTTTCCCGCCTGCCTGTGCACGTATGAGAACGGGTTGAGCCTCCAGAACGGCTTGTATTTGCCTTTGCGGACAGCTTCGAGAATCTCGCTCTCTTTTAACGCGCAATCCATCTCAGTGTAAGCGTTCCCGAGTTCGTGGATTGTGTGCGCGTCGCTCCCTGCTGTCCCATTGTACTTCCGGTCGCGCGCAAGCATGTTGTTCAGCGGGTCGGCGCCATTGTATTTCTCAACAGCATCTGCACCCACTTTGAAGGCAAGCTCGCCCATTCCGTCCCGCCATGCTGAGAACGGATGCGGGATTATCACAATGCCGCCTTCTGAATGCACTTCCTCAATGAGCTCGCGCACGCCAATGCCATAGGGATAGGTTTTCTTCACCCCGAATATGCATGCGTGCCCTTCTGCACACGAGACTTCTTCGCCAAAAAGCACGAGCAAGCCCTTCACGTTGATTTTCTGCTTCGGAGTGAGAGCATTATGGTCGCAAATAGCTATCGCGTCCAGCTTCCTTTTCTTCGCCTCGAGCGCGAGCTCGCCAACAGTATTTTGCCCGTCTCCAGAATAAGTGGAGTGCACGTGAAAATCTATTCTCACAATACCCCTATGAAAAGAAAATTAAAGAGGATATGCCTGCTCAGCATGGCGAGCCGGACATCCCTAGGCACGGCATGCGCCACTCATTTCTCCGTGCCTCAATTTCCTGTGCAAATACCAGCTCAATGTTCTTCCCAAAGCACGTGCGCGCGTCCTTTTTCGTGTTCAGGAATTCCCTGAGCTCATCCCGCATGGTTTTGCCGTCAAAAATAGCGACCTTCACCAGGTCCAGCCACCTGTAATGGCTTATGGTGATTTCTTCCAGCCCGTTACTGACCTTGCTTGCCATGTGAGAGTCTATCCAGCCATCCCCACCCATGCTGAACTCCTGCAATTCCCTGAGTTTCTTTGCAGTCATCCTCGGCCGTTTCAGGAAAGCCTCTCCGATTACGTCGTTTGTCAGCACGCACCCCAGCCCGTACCATTTCAGCTGGAAGCCGAACCCGTCTTTTATGCCTGCTTCTTTAGTCAGCCATTCCAAGCCCTGGAGCGTTTTTTCGCCGTTCTCGCTGAACAGCGCGCGCAGCACCGGGCTTTCTTCGCGCCACGCGGACTCATTGCCATTGCTCGCGAGGCAGAATGCGATTATTTTCCGGGTCGTTAGCCCGGGGTTTGCACCGAACTCATCCATAACCATACCAAACGTGAATGGATTTATTTTCTGGAGGAGTATGTGCTTTTCATAAATGAGTTTTCCAAGTTCAGCGAGATCTTGGCCAGCATAGTGCGGGCTGTCCTCAAAGGCTCCCCTGATGTCAGGGTAATCGAATGGCATGAGCCTGTAGCTGCAGCTTATTAGGACCGCCGAGGTTTGCTCGGGGTGCCTTGCGACAAGCCGCGCTGCGTTTTCATCCCTGAAAAACCACCATGCAGATTCCTTAATCACCCTGCGCACAGCGGATTTCACGCTCTCAACGTGCTTTGCGTCATCTGACTCAAGAAACAGATATCTTGCGATGTTTCCCGTAAGAATCGGGATTTCGTCTGCGCCCGCCGGTATGTTTGCCATTATTGTGTCCCTGACTTGGAGGAGAATGTTCACAATTGCTTCCGGGTTTCTCGATAACGTGTCCGCGACGTATTTTTGCCTGAAGTATTCGTGGACTTTTTTTGCTTCAAAACCAGGGTCATCCTCTCTTTTGAAATTCCATTTAAACTTCTCCGGCACTCCTTGCGCCAGCCGGCTAGCAGCATCATTCATCTCGCCAAGCATGCGGATGTCCCTTCCCTCATCCACCATCGCCTTTATCACCCCGGGCGGAACGAAGGGATACGTCTTGCAAAGCGAGGAAGCGAGCTTCTCCGCACGCCTGTGCGCTGCTTTTGCCTCCCACGTCGTTATCCCTGTTCCGAGGAGAGGGACTTTTTTCACAGTAGCCATGAACCTGGAATCAGAAACAGCCACGTAAGTCACAACACAAACCCCGTTCAGTTTTATGGCTATCATGGTTTTTATTAGTTGTGGTAAGCCATGAGAATAAGAGAAACTACTCGCTCTTCTTCGGGACAGAGCCGAGCGCGCCCTTTGTGGCGCCGCCGAATTCGAAAAGCGAGTCTGCAATCTGCTGCGCAAGGACCTCGTTGTTCTCCATGTTGAGCTGCACGCGGCGCGTCAGGTGGTAGGAGACCTTGTTCCTTGCGAAGATGTCAACAAGCTCCTTTTCCTGCTCATCAGTAAGCGCCTTTGCGCCCGCAGCTATGTTGTCATGCGCTGTCTGGAAAAGGTCGCTGAGCCTCTTTATGTCCTTTCCAGGCACGCCTGCCATCTTCATCGAGGTAAGAAGGAGCTGGGTGAAAATGATGTTGCGCTCGTTAGCAGCATCGAGCATGCACTCCAGCTGCTCGACATCGTAGTCTGAGAACCCGGATTTCTTGAGCGTGGAGAGCGCCTTTTGCTGAAGCTGGCCGAAAGACTGCTTCCTTGCCGGTGCGCGTGATTGCGCGGGCGCGCTTTTCTGTGCTGCCGATGCCATGGCTATGCCTTTTCCGAGCATATTAATAAAACTTTCAGCCAGAGGTTTCACGTGGTCAAAATAACGCGCAAGGCATTCGAGTCTTTCCTCGCAGGTGCGCGCTCTTTCTACCCGAGAGAGTTCCTAGGCTTATGGAAAGAGGAGCACGGCGTGCTCATGGACATTATCCTGCTTCCGATGTCGGAATACGGGCCGAGCTCTGCAACATACAACCCCCTCATGCTTCCGCTTTCCTCTGGCGCTGCTGGCAGCTGCCACTCGCACCCCGGGCCGAGCAAGCGGCCCTCGAGAGGCGACCTCATGATGTTCTCGAAAACCGGCGGGGTGCACGCGATAGCAAAATACCCGTTCGCAAAAAAAGAGGACGTTTCTTTCTACGACTCGAAAGGAAATGAGCTTGAGTTCGAAATAGTCTGATTCCATGGCGCGCTTGTGGCGCTTCCTTTCAGGACTCGAAAGGGAAGGAGCTAGATTTTGAAATATTCTAGGTATTCCTCCTCGAGGAAGTGGAGTTTTGCGGGCACGACAAGGCAGCAGGGGGGCTCGCCAAGAACCTCGTTCATGAGGTCCTTTATTTTCCCATAAGAGATTTTCTGGTCAATGTGCCCGAGCTTTGAGAGCACGACAATGCGCGAGCTCTCATTAATCTCCGCGGCTTTCTTTCCAGCGTGCTCCGCCTCTTTCTTCATTTCAAGAAGCAGAGCGAGCGCCTGCTTGGGCTCCATGGGCCCCATCTGCTCGTCTATGTCAAGCAGAACGAGCGTGTGCAAATCCCGCGAAAGGTTCTCGCAAATGACTTCGTATGTGCTCACCGGCTTGTAGTTCTCGCGCCAGTAAGGCAATGTCACCATTTTCCCGAATTTGTAGGACTGCAGCCCGGTTTCCCCAATTGCTGCAGAGATTATTGAAGATGAATGCACGACGCTGACCTTCACCCCGGCTTTCCTGCATGCAATCACGAGCGAGATGTGCGTGGTTGCAATGAGCGGGTCGCCAGGCACAAGGAGCGCTATTTTCCTGTCTTTTGCAGCCTCAACAAGCGTTTTCTCTGCCTCGACATCAGCCCGGTTGAGCACAGTTATTTTGCGCCTCACCTTGTTCTCAAGACGTGCAAGCGTGCCCTCTGCCATCCTGTTGGTGTAGCTCTCTGCATAAACCTCGGAGCAGTCCAGAAGCTCGTTCAACCCGCGCACCGGGATGTCAGAATCATCGCTTATTCCCAATCCGACA
>Ga0315275_10004250_pt1 | contig 13370 bp, 9 predicted proteins | sample YL17G03_0_MG_FD_205557 | JGI IMG/M metagenome (GOLD analysis project Ga0315275, IMG submission 205557) | Sediment microbial communities from Yellowstone Lake, YNP, Wyoming, USA - YL17G03_0 | ecosystem: Environmental > Aquatic > Freshwater > Lake > Sediment | place: USA: Wyoming | collected... | reverse complement strand
TAGGGCTGCTTGTCGCTCTTGCCATTCTCGTGTGCATTGTGGCCGTCTGGCAGCTCGATGTCACGGGCAAAAAGGGCAGCGGTCTTGGAAAGGAGTTCACCTTCGAGATCGATACCTATATCGACCCGAACCTGATCCTCTACGAGGAATCGGCCCAGCCAATCAGCACCGCCTTTGCCGCTTCAAGCGCTGTCGCCGTCGGCCCAAATGATTGCCTCTATGTGGCCGGAGACAAGGCGATCAAAGTGTTCAGCGAAAACGGCAGTCTGCTTGCGACAATGGCGCTAACTGGCAAGCCTGCCGGTGCTGGGGCGGGCAAGCCCCGATCGTTGGCGGTCTCGGACGATGGCAAAGTCTATGTTGGAATGCCGGGCCGCGTGGAAGTGTACGACGGCCAGGGCAATCAACTAACAAGCTGGGATAGTCTCGGCCGGGACGCTGTCCTGACGAGCATAGCCGTTTCAAAAGCAGACGTCTTTGTCGCCGACGCCGGCAATCGCATCGTCCTGCACTATGATACGACAGGCAAGCTAATCAACCGAATCGGCGGCAGGGCCGCCGTCCCCGTGGGGGCCCCCGAGGGGGACGAAAATAGAAATGTCCCCGGCTTTGTGATTCCGAGTCCCCATTTCGACCTTGCTGTTGCAAAGGATGGGTTGCTTCGCGTGGTCAATCCCGGCCGTCGCCGCATCGAGGCTTATACGTTTAACGGCGACCTTGAGTTCTGGTGGGGCGAGTCTTCGGTGGCGGTCGAGGGGTTCTGCGGGTGCTGCAATCCCGTGAATTTTGCACTGCTGCCGGACGGCGGATTTGTAACTTGCGAGAAGGGTCTGGTCAGGGTCAAGGTGTACGATTCGGAGGGTCGTTTTGCAGGTGTGGTCGCCGGTCCGGACCAGTTGATCGAGGCCGGCCAGGCCCGCATCTGCGAATTCCCCGACCAGTGCCAGGCAGGAGCTTTTGATGTCGCGGTTGATAGCAAAGGCCGGGTCTTCGTGCTGGACACCATAAAGAACCTCGTCAGAGTCTTTAGCAGGAAGAAGGCAGGATAATGAATCAGCGTTTTGAAGAATATGTTCAGAGCCGTCGGCAGTTGTTTATCGGCGCGGCGCGGTGCGCCTCTTTGGGCCTGCTGTGCGCCGCCGCAGGTCTCCTTCTCGCCAAGAGACACAGGTTGATGCGGGAAGGTGTTTGTATGAACGACGGACTTTGCGATGGCTGTGAGATATTTGAGAAATGCCGTCTGCCTTTGGCTTTATCGGCAAAACAGGATTTTGACAGAGTGGGTAATGGTTGAAAATAACGAAAATGTCACCAGACGGCGGTTCCTGAGAAATGGCTTTTACGGGGGCTGCCTGACCGGACTCGGTGGATTAGCGGGCTTCCTGGCGGGCAGAAGCAGTGCAGACGATATGGTTTGGCAGATCGACCCGCAGATATGTATCGCGTGCGGCAATTGCGCTACGCATTGTGTCCTGGCAGAATCCGCCGTCAAGTGTGTCCAGGTCTATGGGATATGCGGATATTGTGATTACTGCCCCGGCTTTCATCAGCCGGCCGCACGGGCGCTCGATACCGGCGCCGAAAACGAGCTTTGCCCGACCGGGGCGATAAAACGCAGATTCATTGAAGAACCGTACTACGAGTACAGTCTCGAAGAGTCCCTCTGCAACGGCTGCGGCAAGTGCGTCAAGGGCTGCGCGGCCTTTGGAAATGGGTCGCTGTTTCTTCAGGTACGCCACGACCGCTGTCTGAATTGCAATGAATGTTCCATTGCCGCCGCTTGTCCTTCAGGCGCGTTCAAGCGGGTTCCCGCCGAGAAGCCCTATATGCTCAAAGACGCTGCCCAGGCCCCAGACCCCGAGGGGGGAGACCACGCTTGATGATACGCCTTACCCATATCGCAATCGCTCTAACGGTCCTGCTTGGCCTTTGCGCCGTTGTATCGGGCCTCGAGCGTTTTCCCCCGCCTGAATTTGAAGGCGGCTACCTTATGCCGCCCGGCCCCACGACGCCTCATCCCCGCCAGGACATTTATGAATACATAGACGTCGGGGTGCTTTTGGCTGCGCTTTCGCTCGCTTCATATCTGGTTCTCAAGGTGCGCAAACGCCGGGCGATATTTGTGCTGATGGTGCTCTGCCTGATTTACTTCGGCTTCTGGCGCAAAGGCTGCGTCTGCCCCATAGGTGCGATCCAGAACGTCGTCCTGTCGATTTTTGACCGCACCTATGCCATACCGATTACAGTTTTGGCCTTCTTCCTGCTGCCGCTGGCGTTCACGCTGTTCTTTGGCAGGACTTTTTGTGCGGCGGTCTGTCCGCTCGGTGCGATTCAGGACCTGATTCTACTGCGGCCCGTCTCGGTGCCCGGCTGGCTCGCCGCCGGCCTGCGGGTCTTTGCCTACCTCTACCTGGGGCTGGCCGTCCTCTTTGCAGCGACCGGCAGCGCATTTCTGATATGCAGATATGACCCCTTTGTCTCGTTCTTCCGCCTGAGCGGGTCTCTGAACATATTGATAATCGGAATATGCTTTCTGCTTGTTGGGCTGTTCGTGGGGCGTCCCTATTGCCGCTTCGTCTGCCCCTATGGCGTGATTCTCAGGCAGTTCTCCCGCCTTTCTAAATGGCGCGTGGCCATTACGCCTGATGATTGTATTGCGTGCAGGCTCTGCGAAGACTCCTGCCCCTTCGGCGCCATCAAGAAGCCGACGACCGAGTGGCCCGTGACTGAATACGCCAAAGGCAAAAAAAGACTGGCGTTCTTGATTATCCTTCTGCCGGTGCTGATGGTTTTATGTGGGTGGGCCGGCGCTCGGCTCAAGAACGTCACATCCCGCATGCACGCTACGGTCCGGTTGGCCGAACATATCTACCTCGAAGAAACGGGCGAGGTCGCCCCGCCAGGTACCCTGGGGACAGATATCATCAACGCAAGCACGGCCTTTAGAGCGACAGGCCGAACCGTGCAGGACCTTTACGACGAGGCTTCGCGCATCCGCGACAGATTTGCTCTTGGCGGCTGGCTGCTCGGCGGATTTATGGGCCTTGTGATCGGTTTCAAGCTCGCCGCCGTCTCGGTCTGGCGCAAGAGGACGGATTACGAAGCCGACAGGGCGGGATGTCTGGCGTGCGGCAGGTGCTTCAAATACTGTCCGGCAGAGCGCCTCAGACGAAACAATGCAAAGGAGGCAATAAGCGTCAAATGAAATCATCCAATGGCGACAATTCCGTCGGCGTAGGGTGGGGCTTGCCCCACCGAACTGGTGGGCTGAAGCCCACCCTGCACCCCTTCTATCGAAGCGCGGCCGCAGTGGCCATAGTCGGCGCGGTATTCTCGGCCATTATCCTTTCGCTCATCGTCGCAAATTACATCCGGGGCCGTGTCTATGAGGCTCGGCTGGGAAAAAAGCTGGAGAATCTAAGGATTGAAATGGGCGCCAGCCCCGTCAACGAGGAGGCCTTGATCGAGCAGATTCGCAATTTGGACTTCCGGTTCAGGCGGTCCAAGGTACAGAGGATGTATTTGTCGCGCACGGGCGGCTGGCTGCTTCTTGGCGGTCTCGCGGTCTTTCTTGTCGGCGCCAAATGCAGAGATTCCTTCAAGAAAAAGATGCCCGCGCCGCCCAATAAGCAGGCCCCAGGCCCCGGCCGGGATGCCGGCAGCGAACAAGTCCGCCAGGCTGCGATGGCCCGGTGGTCGGTGGCCGCCGCTTTGCTGCTGGCGGGGGCGGTGCTGTTGCTTCTTGCGATAAGACCCCGCGTTGATTTCGGCACGCCTGGCGCCGCAGCCGATTCCTATCCAACGCCGGAACAAATCCGCCAGAATTGGCACCGCTTCCGCGGGCCGGGTGGAAGCGGGGTCAGCGCCTATACAAACATCCCCGACGACTGGGACGGCCCGTCGGGCCGCGGGATTCTCTGGAAGACGAAGGTGCCGGGTGAGGGCTATAATTCCCCCGTCGTTTGGGGTGACCGAGTCTTTCTTTCCGGCGGCGACCCCAACTACCTCAACGTATTCTGCTTTGACGCGCTCTCAGGCACCCTCCTGTGGACCGGCGACGTCAAACGGGCCCCGCCCAAGCCGGATGAAGAGCCGTTTGAAGTGATGGAAGATACCGGCTTCGCCGCCCCCACCGTGGCGACGGACGGCAAACACATCTTTGCAATCTTTGCCACCGGAGATATGGGCTGTTTTGACTTCAACGGGCGGAGTCTCTGGATGAAAAATCTGGGCAGGCCGGACAATGCCTATGGCTACGCCGCTTCCCTCGAAGTGTACAGAAGCCAGGTTCTGGTTCAATATGACCAGGCCGACGAAGAGGCCGGCAAGTCGATCCTGCTTGCCCTGGACGGGGCCTCAGGCAAGCTGGCATGGCAAGCCAAACGCCCTGTCGCCAATTCCTGGTGTTCGCCGATTCTGGTTCAAACCAAAAGAGGGCTGGAGATTATCACCGCGTCCGACCCCTGGGTGATAGCGTACGAGCCAAATACGGGCGCCGAAATCTGGCGTGCAAAATGCCTAACCGGCGACATCGCGCCGTCGCCCATCTACGCGGCCGGATTAGTCGTTGTCCCGGAGCCGTACAGCAAGATAGTCGCAGTGCGTGCCGGCGGCAAAGGCGACGTCACCAAAACCCACGTCGCCTGGAGCATCGACGAGCCGGGCCCCGATATCTGCTCTCCGCTCAGCAACGGCGAATTGCTTTTTGCTCTGACCTCAGACGGGCTGCTGATGTGTTTCAAAATCGCCGACGGCCAGAAACTGTGGGAGCAGGATTTAAGGACCGACTGTCGGGCCTCGCCCAGCCTTGTCGGCGACAAGCTGTACTTGTTGACCGAGAATGGCGTTATGATAATTGCGCAGGCCGGGCCGCAATACAAGGAGCTGGCCAGACGCGACCTCGGTGAAAAGTGCTACGCCTCGCCGGCCTTTGTCGATGGCCGCATCTACATACGGGGCGTCGAGAATCTCTATTGCATAAGCAAGGCCCCCCCGTCAGAGGCTCTGGGAGCTGCCCCCGTGCAGGGCACCGAGGGGCAGGCAGCGCAAAAGCCTTGATGGTATTCGCAGCGTGATGACGTTTATGAGTGAGCCTGATTTGACATTTGTGGGTAGGGCGGTCGAAAAAATCGGCACGGGACGGGAAAAAGTCCTGGAGATACTCCAGGCAATTCAGGGCGAATTCGGCTATCTGCCCACCCAAGCCCTTGAGCGGGTCTGCGAGTTGACCGAGATTACTCCCGCTGCGATTGCCGGCGTCTCAACCTTCTACAATCAGTTCAGGCATCGTCCCGCCGGTCGTCACATAATCAATGTCTGCGTCGGCACCGCCTGTCACGTCAAAGGTGCCGACCAGGTCTATGATGCATTCCGCCGACACTTGGCCATTCCCGACGGGGACGATACCGATTCGCAGAGGCTGTTCACCGTCGAGAAGATAGCGTGCCTCGGATGCTGCACACTTGCCCCGGCGGCGCAGATAGGGCGCGTGACATACGGGCATCTCACGCCCGACGCCGTTCCGACCGTTATCGGAGATTTCCTAAGATACGAGCAGGCCAAAGCGGCCCGCCGGCGAAAAGCCCGTAAACCGCAAAAAAAACAGGCGAGACTGAGCGGCGAAATCCGCATCGGGCTCGGCTCTTGCTGCGTGGCTCGTGGCAGCGGCAAGCTCCGAGATGCCCTGGACGAGGCCCTGGGTCAAACGGGCATCCAGGTGGCGGTCAAGCGCGTCGGCTGCGTCGGTATGTGCTATCAGACGCCGCTGCTCGAGGTCGTCCTGCCCGACCAGAGGTCCTTCCTCTATGCGAGGGTCCAGCCGGATGATGCAAAGGCCATTGTCCTGCGTCACTTCAAGGTTCCGGGAATCGGCAGAAAGATTTCCAACAAAGTCTCTGCCGTTCTTGATGGTATCCTGACCGATCGGATGACCGAGCCTGTTACTCGTTATTCCATAAACGTGCGCGAGGGACACGTTGCGGATTTCCTCGGCAAGCAGATACGCATCGCCACCGAGCACTGCGGCCATATCGACCCTCTTGACCTTGACGAGTATCTAAACTACGACGGCTTCGCCGCACTGAAGAAGTGCGTCAAAGACCTGCAGCCCGAACAGGTCATCGCCGAGATTGAGAAAAGCGGCCTTCGCGGTAGGGGAGGGGCGGGGTTTCCGACCCACCTCAAATGGTCCGCCGTCCGCAGGCAAATCTCCCCTAAGAAGCACATAGTCTGCAACGGCGACGAGGGCGACCCGGGCGCCTTTATGGATCGAATGTTGATGGAGTCTTATCCGTATCGCATCCTTGAAGGTATGATCATAGCTGCTTATGCCGTCGGCGCCGACGAAGGTTATCTATACATTCGCGCCGAATACCCGCTCGCCGTCGAGCGGGTGGGCAGGGCGATTGAAGTCTGTAAGGAGCGGGGTATTCTTGGCGACAACATCTTCGGCACGGGTTTTTCGCTCAGCTTGAAGATCGTGCCAGGCGCCGGCGCGTTTGTGTGCGGCGAAGAGACTGCCCTAATGGCCAGCATAGAGGGCCGACGCGGTATGCCCCGCCTGCGGCCTCCGTATCCGGCCCAAAGCGGCCTCTGGGCCAGGCCAACCCTTATCAACAATGTCGAGACGTACGCGGCCGTACCCTGGATCATTCGAAACGGTCCGGCGGCCTTCGCTGCCCTCGGTGCGGGCGCGAGCAAAGGCACGAAGGTCTTCGCCCTGGCCGGGAAGATCGCGAGAGGAGGCCTTATCGAAGTGCCGATGGGCATTTCAATTAGGGAAATTGTGCACGAAATAGGCGGCGGGATAGCAGGGGGGCTGCGATTCAAAGCCGTGCAGGTGGGTGGGCCTTCCGGTGGGTGCGTTCCAGCCTCGCTCGCCGATACGCCCGTCGATTACGAGACCCTAAAGGACGTCGGCGCGATGATGGGTTCGGGCGGCCTCGTCGTGCTCGATGAAACCGACTGTATGGTGGATATCGCCAGGTACTTCCTCCAATTCACGCAGAACCAGTCGTGCGGCAGGTGCACCTTCTGTCGCGTCGGGACGCGGCGTATGCTCGATATTCTCGACAGGTTGTGCGCCGGCGAAGGCAAAAAAACCGATATCGACGAGCTTGAAAACCTCGCTCAAATGGTCCAGGCCTCCAGTCTCTGCGGGCTCGGCAAGACCGCGCCGAATCCCGTTCTCTCCACTATCAGGTATTTCCGCAGCGAGTATGAGGCCCATATTGAAAAACGCTGCCCCACCGGCAAATGCAAGGCCCTGATTACCTATTCGGTGACGGACGATTGCATCGGCTGCACCTTGTGCGCCCGGCACTGTCCGGTTGACGCCATCGAATACAAACCTTATGAAAAACACCAAATCGACGCCGCCAAGTGTATCCGCTGCGGGACGTGCAGGAGTGTGTGTCCTGCCGACGCTGTCAAAGTTCAGTAGGAGAATTACGCCACGAAGACACAGAGTTGAAAGTGAGCTAAAGTGAACTAAAGTGAGCTAAAGTGAACTAAAGTGAGCTAAAGTTAGTAGGGACCGGGCCTCCTAACACTTTAGGCACTTTAGTCACTTTTAACTTTAGTCACTCCAGAGCCTTTAGTGCCTTAGTGGCAAGATTGAGTGACAATGCCGAGACTGACAATAGATAATCGCCAGGTTGAAGTTGAGCAGGGCGCAACGATACTTGATGCCGCCGATAAGCTCGGCGTCGAGATTCCGACGATGTGCTTTCTCAAAGGCTGTGAGCCTTCGACAAGCTGCATGGTCTGCGTCGTCAAGGTCGAGGGACTGCCGAGCCTGGCCCCTGCCTGCGCGACTATCGCCGCGGATGGTATGCGGATCCAGACCAATTCCGACCAGGTGCGCGAGGCGAGAAAAGCGGCTCTCGAGTTGCTCCTCAGCGACCACCTCGGCGATTGCATGGGACCGTGCCAAATGACGTGCCCGGCCCGGATGGATATTCCCCTGATGATTCGGCAGATTGCCGCCGGCAGGCTCTCTGACGCGATTGTCACCGTCAAGAAAGACATTGCCCTGCCCGCCGTCCTCGGACGAATCTGCCCGGCGCCATGCGAAAAGTCCTGCAGGCGGGCCGCATTCGATGAAGCTGTCTCAATCTGTTTGTTGAAGCGTTACGTTGCCGATGTCGATCTCCGGTCTGCAAATCCGTATCTGCCGCAATGCAAACCGAAGCGAGGCAAGCGTGTCGCTGTCATCGGCGCCGGACCGGCGGGCCTGGCCACCGCCTATTACTTGCAGCAGGATGGTTTTGATTGCACCCTGTTCGACGACCACGAACAGCCCGGCGGCATGCTCCGCTATGCAGTCCCTCCTGATGATCTGCCCCGCGACGTGCTCGACAAAGAGATAGCCCTGATTCTGAAATTGGGCGTTGAATTTCGCGGCCAGACGCGAATAGGCGACGCGCTGCCAATGGAAGATTTGCGCAAGGATTTCGATGCTGTCTTTGTGGCGGTGGGGGAGCTAAAGCCCGACGCTGCCCGGGCAATGGGTCTTGAGGCGGGCCAAAATGGGATTGCGGTGGACGCCGGAACTTACCAGACGAATCTGCCCGGCGTGTTCGCGGGCGGCGACGCCGTCCGCAAACGCAGACTCACCGTTCGCGCCGTCGCCGACGGCAAAGAAGCCGCTGCGTCGATATGCCAGTACCTGTCCGGCCAGCCTGTAACCGGACCGGACAAGCCCTTCAATACGCGGATCGGCAAGCTAAAGGATGGAGAGATTGAGGTCTTCCTTCACGGTGTCAGCAGCACGTCTCGCCTAACCCCGGCGGCGAACGATGGTGGCTTTTCCGACCAGGAGGCCCGCGACGAAGCCACCCGCTGCCTGCATTGCGACTGCCGCAAGCCTCAAAGCTGCAAATTGAGGCGATATGCAGAGCAATACGACGCCCGAAGCACTCGCTATCAGGCCCCTCGGCGGTTGTTTACCCGGCAGCTTCAGCACCCGGAAGCCCCAGCGACCCCGGGGGGGCTGATTTACGAGCCGGGCAAGTGCATTGACTGCGGAATCTGTAATCAAATTGCCGCCCGCGCCGGCGAGAAGGTCGGATTGACCTTTGTTGGACGGGGCTTCGATGTAAGAGTGGCGGTCCCGTTTGGCCGGTCAATAGCCGAGGGCCTCCAGAAAGCCGCGACCCAATGTGCAGAGGCTTGCCCCACCGGGGCGCTGGCATTGACATTCGATATAGACTCTGGTACAACCCAAGCAACCTGACTCAAACTGACCGATTCATTGCCGAGAATCAACTTAAACCCTTATATGAAAGACAAAGCTATGATTGGAATGGTCATCCCGACAACGTCGGGATTCCACAATTTTGCATTTTTCACTTTGATTTTTGCATTCTCAAACTGACACTCGGTCAGTTTGAGAACCTGACGTTCGTTATTGCCCTTGGAGAAAGACTATGAAATCTCGAAAGTTGTCCAAAGACCGCATACCGACACTGATTCGCGTCCTCACGTTCTGCGCGGTTCTGACGTGCTCCTATGGTGCCGCTGGGGCGGCGGACTGGCCGCAATGGCGAGGGCCCGACCGCGAAGGCAGGTCCGCAGAGACCGGCCTCTTGAAACAGTGGCCGCAAGGCGGACCAAAGCTGCTCTGGGAGATGACCGGCCTTGGCACGGGCTTTTCGAGCGTCGCTATCGTCGCCGGCAAGCTGTACACAATGGGAGACATCTCGCCCGATAGCGGTTCGGAGAAAGTCCAGTGCGTTATCGCGTACGATTTGGGCACGAAGAATCGGTTGTGGGCCGCGCAGGTCGGCTCGCCCCATAGCGACGGCCCTCGTTGCACGCCAACCGTTGATGGCGGCTTGGTCTATGCAATTGGCACGTCGGGCAACGTAGTCTGCGTCGATGCCGGCTCCGGCAAAGTGCTCTGGAAGAAGAATTTCCAGACCGACCTTGACGGCGGCGAAAACCCGGGCTGGAAATTCAGCGAGTCTCCGCTCGTTGACGGCGGCAAGCTCCTTTGCACGCCGGGCGGACGTAAAGCCGTTCTGGCCGCGCTCGACAAGAAGACCGGAGATATTATCTGGAAATGCTCTATGCCCGATATCGGCAGCAGAGGAAGCGACCAGGCCGGCTATTCCTCAATCGTCGCCGCCGATGCCGCCGGCATCAAGCAATACGTCCAGTTGACCAACAAGGGCGTCGTCGGTGTCGCTGCGGAAGATGGCCGCTTCCTTTGGGGCTACAACAAAATAGCGAACGGAACCGCAAATATCCCCACGCCCGTTGTCGTCGCGGACTATGTCTTCTGTTCGACCGCCTATGGCGCCGGCAGCGCCCTGCTCAAGCTCACGCCGGGGGGCGACGGCGTTACCGCCCAGGAGGTCTATTTCCTCGACGCCGGAACCTTCCAGAACCATCACGGCGGATTCGTCCGCCTCGGCGACTACATCTATGGCGGACACGGCCACGGGCAGGGTGCCCCGACCTGCATCGAAATAAAGACTGGGAAAATTATGTGGCAGGCAAAACAGCCCGGCGGCGGCTCGGCCGCCGTCCTTTACGCCGATGGACACTTCTATTTCCGCTACGAGGATAACACCATCGCCCTGATCCAGGCCGATCCCAAGCAATACACCCTAAAGAGCACGTTTAAGCTCCCCCAACGCCAGGGTATGAGCGGCCCCGGCTGGCCGCACCCCGTCATCGTCGATGGCAGCCTCTATCTCCGCCACGCCGACGTCCTCCTCGTCTATGACCTAAAGGCCGGCTAACAGACCAGCCTCCGGGCCATATCCACTGCGTGGCAGCCTCAAGCCCGAAGGGCTTGGGGATGGCTTTCGACTCAATGACTGGTCATCACGAGCGCAGCCAATCCTTATGAACCGCATCAACTGCAGTCTGCCTGTAACGCGCGCCTCCTCTCTCGCCCACCCCGCGCCCCTCGTCACCCCGAGCGCGCCCCCCGTCACGCCGAGCGCGCCCCTCGTCACGCCGAGCGCGCCCCCCGTCATTCCGAGCGCAGTCGAGGAATCTATTAAACAAAAGTTCTTGCGAGGAGTGTTTTGGTCCTTTGAATTTGTGGCGCCAGCCATCCTGCGCATTTCGGATTTAGACCTGTCCAACTCGTCCAACCTGTCCGACTCATCCGACCCTCTTCTATATCACCCTGAACTCCTCCTTCCCCCTGGTTACCCGCGCCCTTGTCCTGAGCACGCCGAAGGGATCCGTGGGCGGAGTCTTATTTTCCGTGGCACGGGCTTCCAGCCCGTGAATCAACACCCCCTCCATTTCACCGCCCGGTAGTTATTGCGAACAGCGCGGTGCGTAGGCCGGGGCTTGCCCCGCCAAATCATCATCACTCAATCGCGAATTCCAAAGTCCTGTAGGGTGCGATCTTTCGCACCACTCACCTCTCCGTTACCGCTCCGCAGTCCTGTAGTGTGCGATCTTTCGCGCCACTCCCGCTACTTGACGCGCTTTAGAAACGGTATCACCTCTTTTGAGTAGAATGGCTCTTGAGTACACCAGAAGATATAGTCAACCTTCAGATAGTCCGTCGCAAATTCGAGCAACTCGGAAATCGTCGCGCACTTTCCTGTCTTTGGGTTTACATCACTATAATTGCCCTCCTGTACTGCGATTCCGGTCGGTACAATCCCCGTAGCGTTTCTGATCAGTGGGTAAGCATGGTTCAACTGCCCAGGCCGGTAAGGCAGAAGATCAGGGCTGCCCACGCCGACCTGCAACTCTTTCGCAGCGCTGTAAACCGCTCGCAGGTAGCCTTTATCGTCCCCCGGCAGCCATTCGCCCGGCATGAAGTTGGCATACTGCATCGCGACCGACTTGGGAAAGGCCCGTTTCAAAGCCTTCATATTCGTAATGATTGCGTCACGATAAATTTCAAAAGAGAAACCTTTCGGAAACAAACGTCCGGTGCTGCCAACCTCAATTGACGTTTCGGCGAAATTTATTCCTTCAATGTGGCCATCAAACTCCCTTCCCAAAGCGAATAGGAGTTTATGCAATCGCTCCTGCACCGCAGGGTCCCAGCGTCTCGCCATCCAGCCCTCGACTGTGGCGTGTTCTTCATCATCGCCTTTAATCTGATACTGCTTGTCGGCCCCGCCGTTGTACAAAGCATCCTGTAATAAGTAGCGCGGCACATTTATCCGCAACTCGCTGAAGGTAACGTCCTGGAGCTGAATGAATAACTTCTTCCCCTTCGAGGCCAGAAATACCAGGTCCTCGCGAATGGTGCTGAAATCGTACTCATCCTTTGCCGGTTCCAACTGCCGCCATGAATACGTCACCTGTGCGCCTTCCAAAGCCTTCGTCTCGAGAAATGACGACGCCCCTTTAATCTTCTCCCTGTCCTGGCCGAAGAAAACGTAATGATGCTCCGCCTTGGCGCTGACACTGGCGCAGCAGAGCCAAATGAATAAAACGCACCCCACGATTTTCCGAGTATTATTCATATCGCGTCTCTTTCTAATTTCCTGTCCGTATAACACGCCATGGGCCTTCTTGCCTAAGGCGTGTTAACCCCCTTGTACCCAATTCCTTGCTGCCTGTCTAACGGTTTATCACGGCATCTTATGCGGATCGGCATAACACAACCTCCTCGAATTGGTTCAAACCCCCTTTACCGGCTGCGAACCTCCGGCACATTCTCGTCGGCCGCTATCGCTCCGCAGCGCATCCCAACGCCGTCCTCGGAAGTTTTAGCACCGAACGCCACGGCTCTGCGCCGAGAGTCAACTGTCCGTAGAAGCCCGTTGTTTGCTCACGGCCTTATCCAGACTTCCACGAACAACTCACCCTCTTCCCTTCGGAGGTCATTCTCAATGCCGCGAGGGTTGCATATCCGTCCATCCGGGTCGTAAACAAAGCAGACAAGTGCGTCGCAACCAGGATGAGTTTGGTATCTTGCGATGTCTTCAATTAGCTGCGATCCGAGCTCCTTGGCATCGAGACTTTGCCGTGTTTTCTTGATTTCAACAACGATACGCTCCTGTTTGAGCAAGAAATCCATTCGAGATGATTTTCCGGCGTAACTGGGAGTCCATTCCTCCGCCCGGACATCAGAGAAATGAAGGTGCAGGAGCGAATGGAACAGATCTTGGACATCGTATTCGTCCTGCACATCCAGCGTCGGTCTACTCTCGTGACGAGAACGTAGCTGCCGCGCAACGAGATGGAACCGCTCGCACATGTTCGCAATGACGGCTATCGGGTTGTATCCGGATTGTTCGCCCGCTAAATCTCCCGCGTCCAAGTCCTCTTTGACCGATTTAAGTATCCCGATTCCTGCTTCGACGGTGCCGATATAGCCATGCTTGATATTCTCTCTGAAGCTGGTCATGTAGGAGCTGGCGGACGGAAGGTTGGACTCG
>Ga0315275_10004248_pt1 | contig 13373 bp, 14 predicted proteins | sample YL17G03_0_MG_FD_205557 | JGI IMG/M metagenome (GOLD analysis project Ga0315275, IMG submission 205557) | Sediment microbial communities from Yellowstone Lake, YNP, Wyoming, USA - YL17G03_0 | ecosystem: Environmental > Aquatic > Freshwater > Lake > Sediment | place: USA: Wyoming | collected... | reverse complement strand
TGATGTACTAGTAGATGTTGATGTTGTTCTTGTTGTACTAGTGGATGTTGATGTACTAGTAGATGTTGATGTTGTTCTTGTTGTACTTGTTGATGTAGAAGTGGAAGTACTTGTACTTGTTGTTCTTGTTGTACTGGTGGATGTTGATGTACTTGTACTAGTGCTAGTAGTACGAGTTGTACTAGTGGATGTTGATGTACTAGTAGATGTTGATGTTGTTCTTGTTGTACTTGTTGATGTAGAAGTACTAGTTGAGGTTGAGGTTGTTCTTGTTGTACTTGTAGATGTGCTTGTAGATGTTGATGTAGTAGATGTACTTGTACTAGTTGAAGTGCTTGTTGATGTAGTAGATGTACTTGTACTAGTTGACGTGCTAGTAGATGTTGAAGTTGATGTAGTAGACGTGGTTGATGTTGTACTAGTTGTTGATGTAGAAGTAGTTGATGTACTTGTTGTGGTTGATGTTGTAGACGTCGAAGTAGATGTACTAGTAGATGTACTAGTTGTAGATGTACTTGTAGATGTTGAGCTAGATGTTGATGTGCTAGTTGAGGTAGTAGAAGAAGTACTTGTTGATGTTGAAGTTGTTGCTGTAGTTACTGTTGTGCTGGTACTAGTTGTTGATGTTGTGCTTGTACTTGTACTTGTTGATGTACTTGTAGAAGTGCTGGTGCTTGTTGTAGAGGTACTAGTGGATGTGCTGGTACTAGTAGATGTGCTTGTAGAAGTGGACGTTGTTGTTGTTCCAATGTATGCATCATCATAGCAACATGAATCAAAATATACTGTAGCCATGACAGTATAATATGTATACGGTAGTCCAAAACTAACTCTGTCTGCTCTCTCTCCAGACGTATTCATATCTAATTTATTCAGTACTTCGGTTCCGTTTACATAAACCTTAAATCCTCCATTAGTACTATCAGAAACCCAATATAATTCTACAAAATACCATATACCTGTTGATGGAATTGCTACGAGCGTTGCTATTTCTGTTCCATTTCCGCCCGTAAATCCAAAATCTACAAACCATCTTACTTCCCCTAAATTATTATACCAGCCAACGGCTGTCTTCTTACCATTTGTAGTATCTTGTATTGATATTAAAGTAAGTCTATCATTATTTCCTAAATCTATACTATCTATATAGAACCATCCAGATGCATAAAGGTTAGTTTTTCCAGTAAATGAATCATAAACCCAAGCACCTTGAGTATCCTTTGTCCCATCAGTATATGCTCTACAAGCATAACTTCCATGTTTAACTTGTACAATTGTTGTATTTATACTGCTATTGTCTAGTACGTAAGAACCACCCCATTCACCAGTTGTTTCAAATCCGTGGCAAACCATTGTCATTGGTGGAGAAGTACTTGTGCTTGTTGAGGTTGATGTTGATGTGGATGTGGATGTACTAGTTGTAGATGTACTGGTTGAAGTAGACGTGCTAGTTGTTGATGTACTAGTTGATGTTGATGTAGAAGTGGATGTTGAAGTTGTTGATGTACTAGTGCTTGTACTAGTTGATGTGGATGTGGATGTACTTGTACTAGTTGTTGAGGTACTTGTAGAAGTAGATGTACTTGTTGTTGATGTTGATGTTGATGTTGAAGTAGATGTTGAAGTAGTTGATGTACTAGTGCTTGTACTAGTTGATGTGGATGTTGTACTTGTTGAAGTACTTGTACTTGTGGATGTAGATGTAGTAGATGTTGATGTACTAGTTGATGTGGATGTTGTACTTGTAGATGTTGATGTGGATGTACTAGTTGATGTTGTTGATGTGGATGTTGATGTACTTGTTGATGTGGATGTTGTACTTGTTGAGGTGGATGTGCTCGTACTAGTTGATGTTGAGGTTGTTGATGTTGATGTGCTGGTAGATGTACTTGTTGATGTGCTAGTTGAGGTAGTAGATGTTGTTGTTGACGTAGTTGTAAGATTTATTTGTACCCATTTTGCTTTTATTCTCCCTGATACTGTAACAGCACCTATATTTCTTGGTTCAGTTGCGGAACGAGAACGTCTGATTCTAATTTGATCTATCCAATATATACCATAAGTGTTAATTTCGTACTCATTGCCTCTTACATAAATAAAATAATCAACTAATGAATTTGCAACATCAATTGCTTTATAATCACTAGGAATATCATGCCCATATTTTTCTTCTAAATCTTCATGGATGTAAATAGTAAATCCATAATAAGCCCAATTGCCATATTCTGGTGTTAATTTACCAAAATTTTCTGTAACTATAGAAAAACTATTTACGTCTACAAAAGATATTGGATATGTTCCAAGATAACGAACACTAATATGTAAATCATTTGAAACCGCGCCACCAACTGCAATAACTGTATAATCCTTAAGTCTTTCTGAAATAATTTCTATCTTTCCGAGAGGATCACTCATTAGTAGTAGTCCTCCCTTAATACTTCAACTTCAACGGATAATATATAACGAGAAATTTTTCGTATCCCCGTATCTGATCTTCTGCCCTGAACTACGTTTACTGACCATATGTTATGGTCAGTCATCTCAGTTGAATTCTGATTTTTTTTATTAAGATAGTCTATAACAGTTCTTACTAGTATTTGATTGTCCCTATCATAATCTATTCCTTCCACTTCATTGGCTAAATGATACAATGATAATTCAAAAGTAAACATTTCGGTAGTTCCACTAAATGGAAGTCTACGCCCTATAGTTACATCAGTTAAATCACCTTCATCAAAATCAACAACTATAACAGGAAAAGTTCCTGCCTCTGATATATCAAATCTAACATCTAATGTGATAAAATATTCATCATATACTACTGCCAGTGCATCATCTAACCACTCATACATCCTTTCTACTATATCTCTAGTTTGGGATTTTATGGGCACTGGGTCGGACATTTATTTTCACCGCTTATACCATTCCATATGATCCCGGACCCCAATTTCGTAGACATTCCCAGTAAGATTTTTCAAACTTGGACCTAACAGCCATCAACGCTTCTCTTGATTGGTCCATGTCTAGTTCTAGTGTAGTTCCAAATACTTCAAATGATGTTTTTCTATATCTTATACCACGTAAATAATCTATAATATAAATACCCGTCATCCATTCTGCTGCTTCCGCTATTACCCCGGGAACAGAAGCTAAGAATGGATCGTAGCTATATGAAACGTAGAATGGATAGTTTTCGGATGGTGCTGCCTCTCCTGAAATGTTGTCTGCTACAGAAATATGTAATGTCCCAAGTGGTTTAGTAAATGCCCAATCATCCGCAAAACAAAGATTGTCTACATAAAAATTGCATACCCCACTAACATAAAATCTTATATATTGAATATAGTGATTCTCCCAATCAAATGCACCGTGGAAAGTATCCAAATCTAACCAAAAATACTGACCAACATCATTTTGTCGGAAAGTAAATGTTTCATATGCATAGTTTCCATCTGTATCATATAGTCTCACTTCAAATGTTTGTGTCTTATCATTGGTTCTAGCCCAAAAGAATAAATCAGAATAAGGATCAATTATTTTATCTAAATATGATACAGTAGAACCATTAGGATATTGAATATATCCACTGCCCGTCAATTCGGCTTTAATTGAATGATCTCCATGAATTTTAATAGTTGAATCTTCTGAAACAATTGCATTGCTTTCTCCCCAATCAGTATATGTATCGGTTCCAAGTTCACAATCTTCTGGATATGGTTTTAATCTCTTAATTCCAGCAGTTTTTAGAGAAAATATCTCAATTAATCCATTTTCTGGATCATAATCACTTTCAAATCCATAAGGATCATCTTCTGGACCCAAATCAAAATCTTTTTTGTATCCATTTCCTAAATGCCGTTCATTCCTTATTTGTATTGGATACTCTATATCAAGACGAATTCTATCCTGAGCATCTGCTATATATCCATTAACTAAAGTAGTAACGTCTGCTGTAGATTTACCAGATAATGTTACTATTGTACTACTATTAAATCCTGTTCTATCATAAACAGCAGTTTCAGTAGTGTAAACCAATTTGATCAGTATATATAAACAAAAAGAATTATATAAGTCTTGCCACTATAAAAAGTTTTTTATTAAAGTTTAAAAAAAGGGGAAATATATTGTGCCTTATAGCATGTTTAGCAAGCTGAGATTAGACCCAATGAGTTTGCCTGTATCACCGAAGTACCATATCTGATACTTGCAATCCACAATTGCCTACCATACAACTCTTCACGGTCACTACGGATCGTGAGTGGGCGTTTAACCGCATGTATAGCTGTTGGACCATATTGTGGGTGAGGTGATGGCATAGCAACAAGTGCAAGCCCAGTAATCATCGCGTCACTTACGCGGACTAAGCAACCAGCAATTGTTCTGTCTCCCCCGGGACCATCGGCTCCACCTAAATCTTCAGCACTCTGTACAGTATAGCGTCTTGCACTGTCTACAAAGGTCGTCGCCGTCACCAAGTCCTTTTCCTGATCCGGGTTAAGGAACAGGTATGGCTGATGATCTTCTGGGAAGAAACTGTCTTTCTTCATCTCGGCTAGAATACCCGCAATGTCTGTATATACGAGTGTTCCATATGTTGCCGCACTTACAGTATTTCCTACACCAGCGAGAAGGACATCCATTACGGCGTCATCCTCGTACTCAGCGATAGCCCTACCAGCGTCCCTTAAGAGTATTCTAATCCAATCATATTTAGGATTATCTTCCTTTATAATATCACTGATCCTAAACGCAACATAAACCTGATTGCCTATGCTAACGTCTATGTCAGTGAATGCGGGAACTGCTGGAGTATATCCAGTAGAGTCAAGAGCTGACTCTGTTATTGTCGTTGCTGTAAACCTAGTAGAGAATATTGGCACACTGATCTTCGTACCAACTGCGCCCCTTAGCATGTCTGTCGTCTCAGGTACATCAAGGAAAACTCTCCTCTTCTGTACACCTGCTACGACCTCATTCCATATCATATGAGGTAGCAAATCAGCGGGAAGATCAACTGCTCCAAGAGCAGTAGTCATAGCTTCTTCTAGATCGAACATAGTTGTTCAATATATATATGTTAATATATATATTTAAATGTTATTGAATAAAAAAAGATATTATTCAACAGTTTTATGTATTATTGTATGACAACCCTTTTATATAAGAATAATTATATATTATAGTTGATAATATTGTCTGAAGTAAAGAAAGAGGAACAAAAACAAGTAGTTGAGGAGAAGAGAGAGAATCTAGTTGTACAAGTTAATAGAAGTAATATAGAGAAGGAACTTCAATCTGAACTAGAAAAGAAAGAAGCCGATAAAACGGCTCTTAATAATAAACTTTTAGAATCAGAAAAAATGCTAAAAGAACTACAAGTTAAAGACGCAGCAAAAACTACAGAATACAGTGATATTCTTAAGGAACGAGATGAAGTCAAGAAACAACTTCAAGAAATAGCTCTAGCCAAATTCAATGAAGTTAAAACAGCACGCCTTAAAACCCTTCAAACTGCCGGACTTCCAGAAGATAAAATTAAAGAATTTACCGAGAAGATCAAGACTCCACAAGATTTAGACGAAATGGATTTTGTACTACAAATAATTGGTGATCAATTTGCCAAGGCACAAGCAGATAGAGATAAAGCAAAAGTTGAAGAAGAAAAAAAGGCAGGAGACCCGAAATCTCCTGAGAGCACTCCTCAGAATCCTCCAAAGGGGAGTACAGTCAAACTCCCAGAGAGAGATAAAAAGGGAAAACTCTATCAAAACCCTAGAGAGGCTGTTGACGATCTCTATGATAGAGCAGCAAAAGGAGATAAGGATGCTGAAAAAGACTTAACTATTCTTTGGAAAGCCTTTATTCCTGCGCTAAAAAAGAAGAAAGCGTCCTTTGGTATTACACAGTGCCCAACATGTGGTGCTGGTATACTTGAGGGAGAAAAATGTTGGATGTGTGGATTTGATCCTGAGAAGTGGAAAACCAGTGGGGGGGAGATATTCTAATGCCAATACCTGACTTAAAGGGAGAACTCTCTAGACAAGAGATTATCGATGCATACGCCAAGTGGGGCTGGAAGAAGAAAATAACAATAGATTGGATTGAAATCGATCAGAGACAAAATTCAATCATTAAAAAGACGTTTGATATAAATGCTGATGCCATGCCCTGCGCTATTGGTGAAGATGCTTCATATCAACTCTCATTTGTACAGATGGTTCCTTCCGGAATAGTTTGGACATGTGCTGGATGCAGACGAACAGAAGGTCCATTGTCATTTGAAGCTGGTGGTATACGCCAAATTGGAAATGAACGAGTGTCTCTAGAGGAAGCATGGAATACAATTAAACGGACAGGTCAAAAGAAACCATTGGGAATGCCTAGTCTTTCAGGCAGAGAAGGCTTGAAAATTAGGCAATAAACCCTTTTTTAAAGGTATCTAAATGTCTAACCCTTTCTCAAATGCTACAAAAATACACAAAAAGAAAGCAGCCCAGAGACAACATGATGCTTCTGAAGATATAGAAATATGGAGAGCTTTGTGGCGCGAGAGAGGGGTAATAAGATTTGCGGAAGAGGTATTAATCTGTCCTCCAGATGTTCCTGTCAATCCATTAACGGGGGAACAACCAAAATTTGTCTTATTGTCGGATGACCAGAGACAGTTCTTAAATGATATAGCTGTAGTACATATACCAAGGTTTATTCTTTCTGCTGGAAGGGGGGCAGGAAAAACATTCATTATAGCCGTTTATGTTGCTTGGAGAATAACTTGTTTTAATGATTTTTCAATAACAGTTATGGGTGGCTCTAGTGAACAATCTCTTAAAATCAAAGAATATATAGATTTCTGGAGAGATAGGATTCAAGAATTATTTTATTGTTTAGAACGTTCAGTTAGCGGCGGAAATCAACCAGCTAGAATAGAATCTAGATGGAATTCATACTCACGATTTCCAGCGTGTTCAGAGACTTCCTCTCGTGGAAGTCATGTAACTCAACTATTTATTGATGAGGTGTGTGTTGGTGAAGCAAAAGGTAAGGGAGGAGCTAAGGCTGTACGTTCTGCTAGGTATCAACTTACTGCTAGTGCTGATTCTTTGCTTGGTCTTACTTCAACAGCTCAATATATTCTAGGAACCTTCTTCCATACGTGGTCGCATGCACCAGAATTAGGATACAAAGCATATCGTTGGAGTATTGCTAAACATATAAGTGAAACTTGGTACGTGGGTGGAACTAAAAATGTTAACTGGCAATATGTAGATGATGTACTATTCAAAGATAAAAATCCAGCTCATTGGGTTTCAAATGTATGGTGGATTACCGATGCCGACATAAGAGATTTCCGTAGAAATTCAACAGATGATGAATTCCTAGTTGAAATACTTGGTGGAATGTCTCGCGGTTCTGGACTTGTGTTCAGTAGGGATGACCTGCGTTATACTATCTGCAATGGGAGTTTATGGACTGATGACGGTTATGAATGTGATGAGTGTAATCCATATGACCCAGAAAAATGCCCGATGATGAAGAAAATGGGACTTACGTTAACAATGATTAGCGATAGAAAAATGGGATTTGATTTTGGCGAAATTTCTCCTAACGCCATGACAGTTGTTGGTAGACGAGGAAATGTAGTATTTGTATTGTATTCCGATGAAAGAACTGGAGCGTCTTCAGAAGAAATATTAAGATGGATTAATGATACCGCAAAAGAATATAAGTTATACGAGATATTTGCTGACCCAGAAGAGAGAGCAATGAGACAAGCTATAGAGAATATGGATTATTCTACTCCAAATGTGTGGGCGGCTGCTGGTGGAGGTTCTATAAAGAAACAATATGTAAATAACCTAAGAAGACACGTTGAACGTCATATTCTTATAATACCCATGAAATTTGAATATTTGGTACAATCAGTTGAAGAGTTGTCGTATGAAGAAAATGGTGATGTTAGAAAACACAATGACCATAGTTTTGATTCGTTGATGTTTTCTATGATAGATTATGATGTAGACGAAGAAGGAAATGTTGGATTCTATAACGCGGTTAAAAATAGGACAACTACGAATATTTGGCGTTAGAACCAATCATCAGTACTTATCCGCATTGAGAATGGTGGTTTGTGTTTGTCTGCCGCCCTACAATCTATTCGGTTTTGTTTTATTTCTATAATTGGCGCACCAATCATAAGTGGATTATATCCATGGGTTTCTACGTAGCTACTTCCCTTTCCTTGTTCATATCCTTTAAAGAACGCTCCAGTAAATACATATTTTTCAATCCATTCTCGTATATTACCGCCATCATCAATATATAATGTTGTTCTAGGTAGAGCTTCTCCTAATCTATGAGTGTGTCCCATAAGATATAAATGTAGTCCGGGGAATTTATTGTGAAGGTCATGTATACTATTGACAGCCCCCCCTTCAGACCTTGAGGAACTCCAACCATGGTGGGCATAGGCATTAAATTGTGTTCTATTTGCTTTTGCACGCTCAGTTTTTATTCTAATATATGCACTAAATCCTACATATGGTACTTCTAAATTATGAGCCATAACATCTACAAAGTTATGGCTGTGTCTCATCCAAAACATATAATCATGATTTCCATCTAGAAGACATATAATTTTATCCTTAATTGGTTCTAATAATTCTTCGACTTTTGCATATTGTTCATCTGGAGTCAGTAAATCTCTATCCATAGTATTAGGATCGGCTCTCATATCCTTAAAATCAATAGCTTCCGCATAATCTCCCATTCCTATAACATAACACTGAGGATCATTCTTTATAAAATCGATAGTTTTTGTTAGTCGATCTAAATCTAAATCTCTATGACCTACATGAATATCTCCAAGTGGAATTAATTTGACTACTGTTTCTGGTCTACTTCTTACACTAATTATCTTTTCTATAACTCTCATTTTCACTTTTCTCCTGCTGGTTTCGGCATCCTGTAGTGCGTATTGGCTCCATCGCTAACGTACTCTCCACCCATTCGTCTGAGTTCGCTTGCTATGGTACGGAATGCATTTGAGTCCTTCATGTATGGAATCTTGATTCTTACCTTATCCTCTTCCACCATTACCTGTACCTTACCTAGTGTTGTTGCATCCAATAGAGGTGCATTTTTCTCATTTGTTAGTTCCGAAATTTTCTTGGTATAATATTCTGCAATTGCCTTATCATCTTTTAAATTCTCTGGCATTTTAACTTCTACTGGTTTTGGACCATCTTTACTTCTACTAGTTGGTGGTCCTGCATCCTCGCCAGTATCATCATCTTTAATTTTCTCATCTTCTACTTCAACATCGATATCATTCATTAGTTTATACATCATATTGGCATCTTCTAATGCCGTAGCAATTCTACCCAATTGGGTGATAAGTTCAATTTTATACATGTGTTCTGCTTTATCTGAGGCAGCCATGGCTTTAATTTGAACATCTTCTATTTCAGGCTCCTTCATCTTTTCCAGTGTTGGTGCCCAGCTATTACTCTTTTCTCCCATATAATCACCTACTAAACAAACCCCCAACCTTCTATTTAAACGTTTCTTTTCATAAAAACATAATAAGGTTTATATATATTTATTAATCATTATATTAATGAGCATATATGGTAACACTAAATGAGAGTTTAATAATTCAAACCATGCAAGAATACGAAGGATTTTCATTAGAAGAAGCACAACTCTCTTATAAACAACGTGAGAAGTTACCAGACAGCGCTTTTTGTGGTCCTAACCGCAGTTATCCTGCTCACGATGCTGCTCACGTTAGGAATGGTCTTGCTCGCCTATCTCAATTTGGGAAAGGAAAGAAATCATACAGCAGAATTTTAGCATGTTTACGAGCAAGAGCGAAGAAAATGGGTATCGAAGTATCTGAAAGCGAAGAGGACGTTAAACTTCAGATATTAGATTGGTTTATGGATAATTATACCGAAAAATGTAAGGAATGCGCGACAAAGTAGTGAATATAATGCCTATACACACAGATTTTTTTGATATGGCGCGGGGGATGAACAAAACATACAAAAAGGGTCCAGTAAAATGTAGAGATTTCACGGATGGAAAATCTGTATGTATGAGTGAAGAGGCGTGGAATGTCTTCTTCGCTACCGGAACTAAACGATATGGTGAAGGATTTGAAACAAAGGCACGTCCCAAAAACGTACAAGAATCCTTTGTAGATGATATAGTAGATTGGTATTTGAGGGAGAAAAGAAATGGTAGAATATAACTTTGTAATAACTACACCTCTAGAAATAGAGGAATCCTTTACTGATAGAGCTATACTTAGTGGTATTGTTCTTAAATTAGATTCTGCCACAAAGAACGGCAATGTATACCAAATAGAAGAAGCAGAACAGATAGCAAATGAATTAGTTGGTATGCCTGTATTCTTTGGAGTTAAACCTCCTCAGTTGGTAAATACCCCACAAGGACTTGCTATGGTTGTAGGAAAACATGATAAAAATCTGGATAGTCCAGAGATAGCTATTGGTAGAGTCTTTAAAACAGTACATGATAAAACTGAAAAGGTAATAAAGGCTTGGATTGAAGTTTGGAATAATTCCAAATTCCCAGATTTAGTACAAAAAATTAAAAAGGGATGGGGATTCTCTATAGGTGGAAGAGCTATGCAATTTGAACCCATGGGAACCTTAAATTCAGTTGGCAGAGCCGTTAAGAAAATATTTGGCATGCATCCAAATCATCTACAATTACTAGAACCCGATACTCCAAGAGGACAAGACATTGCTAAAGTTGAAGATGTAAAAGCTGTAGAAGAGAGTCTTAGCTTTGATCCTTGTCCATGGGGTGCGTGTGAAGTTTCCGCACCTACTATTAATAATACTACAACTGAAAATACTACAATAACTCCAATTATACACAAAACTCCGGTAAAAGTCATTAGAACAACCAAAAGAGTTATATTCTTGGATGATGCTTACGTAGTTTAGTATGCGCAAAATCCGTCTATCTGTTCGTATAAATCCTTACAATTATGACATGATTAAATCATTAGGAGATGCAATGTTTCTTGATGAACGCCGTAATGAGGGGGATTTATCTAAATCATTAGATTGGATTCTTACTACTTTTAGAAACAACACCGATTTTGCAACACTTGTTGAACTATTGGTATCTTATAGTAAATATGAAAGGGGCAGCCGAACAAAAGAAGATATAGAAAAAACTAGACAACTTCTAGCTTTGCTTAAATCTTTAGAGTTTTCTATATCTTAACAGAAATAATACCCTTTTCATCTAGAAAAGTTAACGAAGCGTTTATATAATTCCTAAGTCAATATACTGTATGCTCTGAGGTTTTGTTATGAACACAGGAAATGACATTATAAATGAATACTTATCTGGCGGAGATATAACTAAAGACAATGCTAACGTTGGCAAGTCTATTAATGCACTATATAACCAAATAAGTGAGGCTGGGGCTTCAAACTGGTGGTTTACAAATCATTATACACCAGAAATAAGGAAAGCACACGAAGACGGTTTTATGTATATCCATAATCTTGGATATATAAGTACATATTGCGTTGGATGGAATATAGAAGACCTACTACTAAAGGGTCTTAAGGGTTCTAAAGGCATGCAAGAAAGTGGACCACCCAAGCATTTTGGTAGCGCAGTAGCACAATTAGCTGAATTCATGTTTGCGTTACAGAACGAAGCGGCTGGGGCTATGGCGTTCAGTAACATAGATACTTATCTAGCACCTCTCATACGATACGATAAATTAACATTGGATGAAGTAATGCAAATCATCCAAGAGTTCAAATTTAGGATGAACATGGATATTAGGCGAGGTGGTCAATCGGTATTCTCTAATGTAACGTTAGATAGAGTTATTCCTAAACACCTAGAAAATGAACCAGTTGTTATGGGAGGAAAACATACAGATGATTCATTTGGAAGTTTCCAAGACGAATTAGATATGTTTAATGAGGCATGGTGGAAGGTATCCATAAAGGGAGACTATAATGGAAGAACACAGGCTTTCCCTATTGAAACTCTGAATGTTACAAGTGACTTTGCTTGGGATGATGAACTAATGTGGAGAGCTGTTGCCAAAAGAGGTTCACCATATTTCGCCAACTTCATTAACTCTGATATGAAGCCAGAGGATGCGCGCTCAATGTGTTGCAGACTACGTATTGATAATCGTGTGCTCATCAAGAAGGGCGGTGGTCTATTTGGTTCCTCTCCTCTCACTGGTTCGATTGGGGTTGTAACTCTAAATCTACCAATGATTGGATATGTTACCAAGGATGAGACCAGATTCCTAGAGATGATAGATCAATACATGGACCTTGCTATGCAATCTCTCTTAATAAAAAGAGCCGTTGTCGAAAAACTAACTGAAGAGGGATATTATCCACGCTCTAAAATATATCTTGGAGCTATAAAGGAGAGATTCGGAAAATACTGGTCAAACCATTTCAACACTATTGGAATACTCGGCATGAATGAAGCATTAATCAATATGTTAGGTTTCGACATTTCTGGGCAGGAGGGTCAGAAATTAGCTATAAGACTACTTGACCATATGCGCGATAGGGCGATTGGATATCAGGAGAAGTATGATACGCAAGTAAATATTGAAGCAACTCCAGCAGAAACCGCATCGTTCAAACTAGCTCAGAAGGCGTTGAAAAGATTCCCAGATATGGTAACTGCTGGAACCAAGGGGTCTGAGTATTTCACCAATAGTACAGCACTGCCAGTTGGACTTGATGAGCCACTAGGATATTTCCTAGAACACCAGAGTCCAATCCAGAAGTTATATACTGGAGGAACTGTATTCCACCACTGGAATGGTGAAGCCACTCCACACTGGGAAGGTGTCTCTCATTTGATGAGGTCTATTTGCAAGGAAACTGAACTCCCCTACGTTACCTACACACCAACTACTAGTCTATGTCCTACCCATGGATATATTGCAGGTGAACACTGGAACTGCCCCACCTGTGGTGCTGAAACTGAAGTCTGGAGTCGTATTACTGGCTACTTTAGTGAAGTAGGTAGATGGAATAAAGGCAAAATGTCAGAGTTCAAAGAAAGAACTCATTTTGAGGTTAACCCCATCAATCAGTAATACCAATCCATACGTCTTTTTATTGTCAGTCAAGTAGTCAGTCATGTATTGTTTGTAGTACGTAGTAGTATAGTAGTATGATAATATAGTAGTAGAGTATATAAGTAATGTAATAGTAATATAGATAAGTTTATATATAATAAATGTGACTCTTTAGTGAAGCTCTAAATCTGGTGCTAGGTGCGAGCTTAGGTGTTCGGATGCTTCACATTTCTGGTAGTAACAGTATGGTGCTCGGAGG
>Ga0315275_10004246_pt1 | contig 13374 bp, 7 predicted proteins | sample YL17G03_0_MG_FD_205557 | JGI IMG/M metagenome (GOLD analysis project Ga0315275, IMG submission 205557) | Sediment microbial communities from Yellowstone Lake, YNP, Wyoming, USA - YL17G03_0 | ecosystem: Environmental > Aquatic > Freshwater > Lake > Sediment | place: USA: Wyoming | collected... | reverse complement strand
CGCTCGAGCCGGTCCATTCCTTGATCAGCCTCACGGTCGACGATGCCCGTCGGCCGCTATGATATAGACCCGTCGAGCGCCCGAGCGAACGCGTCGGCATGCTGCAGATCAGATTCTCCAACCGCTTCGAGCACCTGCAGGACGCCCTGCTCGACGCGATGGCCGCACCGCCCGAATCGCCGTTCGTGCGCGAGGAAATCATCGTGCCGAGCGCGGCGATCCGGCGCCGGATCGAGCTTGGCGCGGCCGATCGGTTCGGGATCTGCTCGAACGTCAGGTTCTCGTTCCTCGCGCAATGGCTGTGGCGGCAGATCGGGCACGTGGTCGCCGTAGCGGAGGCTTCGCCGTTCACCGCCCCGGTGCTGACGTGGCGCGTGCTCGGGATCTTCAGCGACACATCCTTCGTCGCCCTGCACCCACCGCTTGCGCGTTACCTGCGCGAGGCGGACGCCGTGATGCGCTATGAACTCGCCGTGCGAACTGCATCGTTGCTGGAGCAATACCTGACGTACCGTCCCGACTGGCTCGCGTCGTGGCTCGCCGGGAAGCCGGCCCGGATCAGGGACCTCGATGCCACGGGGACGCAGGACGAGCGCTGGCAGGGCGCGCTGTGGCGGCGCATCGCCCGCGACCTCGGCACCGACAGCCGCCACCCGTCGGTCGCCTTCTTCGAGGCGATGAAGGAACTGGGGCCTGACGCCACGGCGCGCGCCGGACTGCCCGCCGCGGCACACGTCTTTTGCCTGCCGACCACGCCGCCGCTCTACCTCGATATCCTGCGGCGCCTCGCCCAGTGGATCGATCTCCGGCTCTATGTACTGAACCCGTGTCGCGAGTACTGGTTCGAAATCGTCGAGCCGCGCCGCCTCTCCTGGCTGGCCGCGAAGAGCCGCGCCGACCATCACGAAGTCGGCAACCGGCTGCTGGCCGCGTGGGGCAGGCAGACGCAGGCGCACATCGACCTCCTGCTGCAGGACGACACCGCGGCCGGGATCGACGACGCCGCGTTTGCCCCGAGCGAAGGCGCAAACCTCCTCGCGCGCCTCCAGAACGCGATCCTCGACCTGACCGACCTGGCGCGCGGCGGCGTCGCTCTCGCAGCGGACGACCGCAGCATCGAAGTCCACGTGTGCCATTCGCTCACGCGCGAGCTCGAGGTGCTGCAGGACCAGCTGCTGGCGCTGTTCGCAGGCCCCGATCCGCCGCGGCCGTCCGACATCGTGGTCGTGATGCCGGACCTCGAGGCGGGGGCCCCGCTGATCGACGCGGTGTTCGGCAACGCGCCGAAAGCGCGCGCGATTCCGTACGCGATCACCGGCCGGCCGGCCAGCGTGCGCAACCCGTGCGCGCAGGCGCTCTCGGCCGTCCTCGCCGTCGCCGCCTCGCGGTTCCAGGCGAGCGCCGTGTTCGAGTTGCTGCAGCAACCGATCATCGCGCGCCGGTTCGGCATCGGCAGCGCGGAAATCGAGGCGATCCATGGGTGGATCCGCGATTCCGGCATCCGCTGGGGCATCGATGGGCACCATCGCAGCGAACTCGACCTGCCGGCCGTCGGCCGTCACAGCTTCAGCGACGGCCTCGACCGCCTGTTCCTCGGCTACGCGCTGCCGGCGTCCGTGACCATGCCGCTGAACGGCCGCCTGCCGGCCGGCAATGCGGAAGGCTCCGCGGCATTGGCGCTGGGCAGCTTCCGCGAATTCGTCCGCCAGCTCGAGCGCCTGCACGACGAGCTCACCCAGCCGAGGACGCCGGCCGAATGGCGGCGCACGCTGCTCGGCGTGATCGACACCTTCATCGCACCCATCGGCGACGAAATCGACGACGAGCGCGAAACTGCGGCCGGCATCCACGCGCTCCACGCCAACATGGAACACGGCGGAATGAGCCAGCCGCTGGCCGTGGACGTCGTGCGCGCCGCGCTGCAGGCGCTGCTCGACGACCCGACGCGAGGCGGCATGCCCGGCGGCGCCGTCACGTTCGCCGCGATGGCCAGCCTGCGCAACCTGCCCTACCGGTTTGTCTGCGTGCTTGGGCTGAACGACGGCGCGTTCCCCTCGACCCAGCGCCCCATCGAATTCGACCTGATGGCGCGCGACCCGCGGCGCGGCGACCGCCAGCGCCGCATCGACGAGCGCAACGTCTTCCTGGACCTGTTGCTCGCCGCGCGCGAGCGCCTGTATCTCAGCTACACGGGACGCAGCGTCCGCGACAACTCGCCGCTCCCGGCGTCGGTCCTCGTCGCGGAACTGCTGGACTGCGCTGCCGCCGCGATCGACCTGGCGCCGTTCTCGCCGGAATCACTCGCGACCGCGCGGCAGCGACTGATCGTCGCGCATCCGCTGCAACCCTTCTCGCTCGACTACTTCAAGCCGGATGCCCCGGTTCGCCGCCGCAGCTTCAACGACGAATACTGCGCGGCGCTGAGAGAGCGGCTGGCCGCGGCGGTGGCGCCGCCCGCACTCGCGCCCGCTGCAGCCGCAGCAACTGCGGCAGCACCCGCCGGCGGCGACGAAACCGACGACGAGGACAAGGCGTGGGAACCGCAGCACAGGTTCTTCCAGCTTCCGCTCGCCAAGGCCGGTCCGGAGTTCCACGAGGTCACGCTGGACAACCTCCTCCGCTTCTTCCGCAATCCGTGCCGCTACCTGCTGAAGGAGCGCCTCGCCATCGTGCTCCCGGAAGGCGACGAGGAACTGCAGGACGACGAGCCCTTCGTGCCCGACTGGCCCGCGCGCACGGCACTCTCCGAACGCATGCTCCCTCGCCTTCTCGCCGGCGAATCGGTGACCGACGTCCGCGCCTACGCGCGCGCCGGCATCGAGTATCCCCCGGGGCGCCTCGGTGATCTCGAACTGGAGCAGGAACTGCAACGGCTGGGCCGCTTCGCCGGCGCCCTCGCGCCCGCGCTCGAAGAAGAGAAACTCGACCCCGTCAGCGCGACCCTCGAATTCGCGATCGACGGCGAAACGTGGCGCCTCGGCGGTGGCTTCGGCGACCCGCGCGGCAGCGGCCTGATCCGCTACCGCTACGACGACGCGCGCCCCGGCGATTACCTGACCGGCTGGATCACGCACCTGTTCCTCAACGCAATGGCGCCGGCCGGGGTCGCCGGAGTAACCACCTGGCACTCGCGCGACGGCCGTTACGTCCTGCCTCAGGTCAGGGACGCGCGCGCGCAACTCGACATACTGCTGCGGCTCTACCGCGACGGACTGCGGCAACCGCTGCACTTCTTCCCCAAGTCAGCGTGGGCTTACGTGGTCAACGAAGGAAGCCTGACGAAGGCCGCCACCAAATGGCTCAGCTCGAGCTTCCATCCGCACGGCGAAGGCCGCGACCCCGCCTTTCGCCTGGCACTGCGTGGCGTCGATGACCCTCTCGATGACGACTTCGAGCGCTGCGCGGCGGCGGTCTTCGCGCCGCTGCTCGAGGTCATCGAAGACCAACGGCTGAAGGTCGGCGCGTGAAGGCCCCCGCTGAATTCGACGTCTTCAACTGCGGCCTCGACGGCATCAACCTGATCGAGGCGTCGGCCGGCACCGGCAAGACTTGGAACATCTGCGGGCTGTACCTGCGGCTCCTGCTGGAGCGCGGCCTCGACGTCCAGAAGATCCTCGTCGTGACGTTCACCAACGCCGCCACCGCGGAACTGCGCGAGCGCGTCCGCTCGCGGATCGTCGAGGCGCTCGCCTGGCTGCGCGACGGCGGTGCGGTCGACGCGGGCGGGGACCCGTTTGTCCGGAAACTCGTCGCTGCGGTCGAGCACCGCACCGGCATCACCCGCGAGCAGCTGACGCTCACCCTCGACACGGCGCTGCAAACCTTCGACGAAGCCGCGATCTTCACGATCCACGGCTTCTGCCAGCGCGCGCTGGCCGACGCGTCATTCAGCGCCGGCCTGCCCTTCACGCTCGAGCTCGTGACCGACGACAGCGAGATGGCGATGGAGGCCGTCCACGATTTCTGGCGCCGCCGCGTCGCCGCCGACAGCTGCCCGCCGGCGCTCGCCACCTACCTGCAGGAGCGCAAGGACACGCCGGAGAAGTTCGCCACGCTGCTGAGGCGCAGCCTGGGCAGGCCGCTGGCCAGGAATCGGTGGCCAACGGGTCTCGATCAACCCGCCGCGATGGACACGGAGGCAGTGGTCGCCGCCTGCGGAACAGCCGGAAGATGCTGGATCGCCCGCCGCGAGGAGATCCTGGCGAAAGTCAACGCTGCGCTGCCGGGGCTCAACAAGGGTTCCTACAAGGCAACCACGATCGATCGCGCCGCCGCCGGCTGGGATGCCTATTTTGCGGAAGCCGCCCCGCTCGCCGCGATCGACGCCGACGCCAAACCGGAACTGCTGTCGGCGTCCCTGCTGAAGAAGCGCACCAACAAGGGTGGGGTCACGCCCAGCCACCCGTTCTTCGACGCCGCCGATGCGCTCCTCGCCGCGCGCGACGCTCTCACCGGCGAGCTCGAGCTCGCCCGGATGCGCCTCATCCGCGACCTGATCCAATCCGCCGGCCCCGACCTGCGCCGGCGCAAGCGCGAGCGGCGCGTGATCGCCTTCGACGACATGCTGTACAACCTCCACGCCGCGCTCGTAGGCAGCGAGCATCCGGGGCTGGCCCTGTCGCTGCGCGAGAAATTTCCCGTCGCGCTGATCGACGAGTTCCAGGACACCGATCCGCTGCAGTTTTCGATCTTCGACCGGATCTATCGCGCGGGCGACGCACCGGCGTTCTTCGTCGGCGATCCGAAGCAGGCGATCTACAGCTTCCGCAACGCCGACCTGCACGCGTACCTCGAGGCGCGCCAGAGCGCGACGACCGAGTACACGCTCGCCGACAACCAGCGCTCGACCCGGGGGCTGATCGAGGCGCTGAACGGCCTGTTCACGACCAGGTCCGACGCCTTCATGCTGCCGGGGCTCGACTATCGCCCGGTCGCGTTCGGCGACAAGCCACGCAAGCCGTTCGCCGACAACTCCCTTCCCCGTCCCGACCTGCAGGTGTGGACGCTCCCGCACACACCAGAGGGCACCCCCCTCACGAAGAAGACCGCCCGGGCGCACGCCGTGCGGGCGACGGCCGCGGAAATCGCGCGCCTGATCGGCGCTGCCAACAAGGGCCTCATCAGGATCGACGGCCGCGCGCTGAAAGCCGGCGACATCGCGACCCTGGTCCGCACGCACGCGCAGGGCAGCGAGCTCAAGCGCGAGCTGGCCCGGCTCGACATCGGCAGCGTCGAGCTGTCGCAGGCGAGTGTCTTCTCCTCGCCCGATGCCGAAGAAGTCGAGCGCGTGCTGATCGCGATCAATCAGCCATCGCGCGACACCCTGCTGCGCGGCGCGCTGGCCACCGAGATGATGGGCTGCGACGCCGCCCGGATCGCGGAAATATCGGGCGACGAGAACCAGCTCATGGGCTGCCTCGAGCGCTTCGCGGGTTACCGCGACCTCTGGCAGCGCCAGGGCGTGGGCATCATGTACCGCCGCTTCCTGACCGAGCAGCAGGTCAGCGCGCGCATGCTCCGTCGCGACGACGGCGAGCGGCGCCTCACCAACCTGCTGCACCTGGGCGAGCAGATCCACCAGGCGGCCGCGACGCACGAATCGCCCGACGCCCTGCTGCGCTGGCTGGCCACGCAGCGGCGCGAAGGCTCCGCCGACGAGGTCGCGCAGCTGCGCCTCGAATCCGATAGCAATCTCGTCCAGATCGTCACCATCCACAAGGCGAAGGGCCTCGAATTCCCGATCGTGTTCTGCCCGTTCCTGTGGGACGGCAACACCCGGTTCGGCGGGCCGAAGCCCGAAGGACGCGAGTATCACGACGCCGGGGGCGAAGCCGTCATCGACTTTCGTTGCGACGACGAAATCGCCGCCGGGAAGGACCAGATCGACGAGGCCGTCAAGCTCGAAGCGGCCGCCGAGATGCTTCGGCTCGTCTACGTGGCGCTGACGCGCGCGGTCTATCGCTGCTACCTGATCGCCGGCACCTATGCGGCCAACAGCTTCGGCAACCTGTCGACGGCGGAGAGCACCAAAAGCCTTCTCAACTGGCTCGTCGCCGGTGGCGCGGAAACACCGCAGAGCTGGTTCGCCGGGAAGCGCTCGCCGGCCGACATCGCTGCCGCGTGGGAAGCGCTCGCCGGGAAAATGGCGCCCCACCTCGGCCTCGCGCCGCTGCCCGCCGAGTCCGGCGCGCCCGTCGTGTCGGCCGGCCCCGCGCCGGAAACGTTGTCCGCTCTGCCGCCGCCGCAAGCGATCGCCCCCGCGTGGCGCTTCAGCAGCTTCAGCGGCCTCGCCGGCGATGCCCGGAGCGAGACCGCCGCCAACGACCACGACGCACGGATCGCGGACGTCGCGAGGAGAATCGCCGCGCCGCCGCCGGAGATCGCGGCGGACGACATCCTGCGCTTTCCGCGCGGCGCGGGCGCCGGCGAATGTCTGCACGCGATCTTCGAGCGCATCGACTTCACGGATCCAGACGGGTGGAACGCCGCCATCGACCACGCGCTGTTCGCGCATCCGCAGTTCCTGCCGGGCGTGCGCGCGGCCGGGCAATCGCCGCTGCTCGCGAGCATGGCCGCGCGGATGCTGGCGGATGTGATGAACACCGGGTTGCGGGACGGCATCGTGCTCGGCTCCCTCCCCGACACCCGGCGCCTCACCGAACTCGAATTCAGCCTGCCGGCGCCGCGCGTGTCGGCGCACGCGCTCAACGCCGCGCTCAGGAGTCTCGGCTACGACGTGCCGCGGCTCACGTTCCGCGACCTCGAAGGCTACCTGAAGGGCTTCATCGACCTGGTTTTCGAGCACGGCGGGCGCTACTACGTGCTCGACTGGAAATCGAATCACCTGGGCCATGCCCCGTCCGACTACGGCCCGGCCGAGCTGCAGGCGGCGATGACCGCGCACAGCTATCCCCTGCAATACCTGCTCTACTCGCTGGCCGTCGACCGCTATCTGAGGCACCGCGTGCCCGATTACCGCCACGACACGCACTTCGGTGGCGTGCTCTATCTCTTCGTGCGCGGCGTGCGGCCGGATTGGATCAACGCCGACGGCACGCCCGCGGGCGTGTTCCACGATCGGCCTTCGGCGGCCACCCTCGCGCGACTCGACGCGCTGTTCGCGGAAGTGCCCGCGAAGGTGGCGCCATGAACGCAGGGGTACACCAATGAACGCCGCGTTCATCCCGATGCCCGATCAGGCGCTCGCCGACGGCTTTGCCCATCACGTCGTGCACTGGGCCCGCGAGAGCAACGCGCCCGACCACACGCTCGCCGCACTGCAGGCGGCGGCACGCGCGACGAGCCTCGCCACCGCGTCGGGTCACGTCTGCGCGTATCTCGCCGACATCGCCGCAACCAGCGAGAACCTCGACCAACACGCATTGCGCACGGCGCTGCTCGCGTCCGGGATGGTCGGCACGCCGGAGGCGCCCGATACGTCCCCGCTGATCATCGACGACGACGGCCGTGTCTACCTGCACCGCTACTTTGATTACGAACGGCGGTTGGCGAAGCACCTGCTGCAGCCTTCGCCCGGCGCATCGGGTCCGATCGGCAACGAAGCGAAAGCCTTGCTCGACAGCCTGTTCGCCGCCAACGTGAAGCGGCTCGGCGACCGCCCGGACTGGCAGAAGATCGCAACGGCCCTTGCACTCGAGCGCCCGCTGACGATCATCAGTGGCGGCCCCGGCACCGGCAAGACCACCACCGTCGTCAACGTGCTCGCCTGCGTCCTCGCCGGGAATCCCGATTGCCGGATCCGCCTGGCCGCCCCGACCGGCAAGGCCGCCGCACGGATGCTGGAGGCGATCCGCAAGGCCGCCGCCCACCTGCCTGCCGACCTGCGCGAACGCTTGCCTGCCGAATCGTTTACGGTTCATCGCCTGCTGGGCGTGCTGCCCGATTCCAGCGAGTTTCGTCACCACGCGGGCAACCCGCTGCCGATCGATCTGCTCGTCGTCGATGAGGCATCGATGCTGGACCTCGCGCTGGCCGCGAAACTCGTCGAGGCCGTTCCGCCCTCGGCGCGCATCATCCTGCTGGGCGACAAGGATCAACTTGCTGCCGTCGAAGCCGGTGCCGTGTTCTCGGAGCTCTCCGCCGATCCGACGCTGAGCGCGGCGTGCGTCAAGCGTTTGGCCGCCGTCACCGGCATCCCCGCCGCCCGGATCGAGCACGGCACACCGATCAAGCCGACCCGCCTGCACGACAGCGTGATCTGGCTGACCGAGAATTTCCGTTTTGCGAAGGATTCGGGCATCGGTCGTCTTGCGGCGCACGTCAACGCCGGCGAGGCCGATGCCGCAGTCACGTTCCTGCGCTCGGGCAGCGATCCGGCGGTGGAGTGGATCGAGGATGCGCATCCGGTTCCTGCAGCCGCTTCGCTCCAGCGGATCGTCGACGGAATGACGGGCTACGTGGATGCGGCGCGCGCCGACCTCGGCAACACGGCGGCGCTGTTCGAGGCGCTGGGCCGTTTCCGCGTGCTGTGCGCAGAGCGTGAGGGCACGCGCGGCGTGGTCGAGATCAATCAGCTTGTCGCGCAGCATTTTCGCGAGGCGCTCGAGCATCCGCTCGATCCCGCCGGCCGCTCCGAGTGGTATCCCGGCCGGCCGGTGATGGTGTTGCGCAACGACTACGTGCTGAAGCTGTTCAACGGGGACGTCGGGATCGTGTTGCCTGATGCGTCGGATGCGCTGATGGTGTTCTTCCCGGACAGCGACGGCAGCTTCCGGGCCGTGGCGCCCCTGCGCTTGCCGGAGCATGAAACGGCGTTCGCCACGACGGTGCACAAGGCGCAGGGGTCGGAGTTCGACAACGTGCTGCTGATGCTGCCGGCCAGGCCGAATCGCGGGGCGACGCGGGAGTTGCTCTATACGGCGGTGACGCGGTCGCGGTCGGGGGTCACGATTGTCGGCGGGGTCGAGGTGCTGCAGACGGCGATTGCTTCGCCTGCGCGGCGGTATTCGGGGTTGGTGGCGCGGCTGGAGGAATCGAACGTTCCGCCGCCGCGTGAACGCTGAGCGCGCGCGACGCATGGCTCGCTTACAATGGCGTCCCGGGGGCCCGCCGCCGGTTTCCGGTGACGCGCCCCTCGGGCCGCCGTTGGCGCCGAATCCCGTCCGTGTCGGGCGTCGATCGTTCGCACGGCATCCGGCCCCGAAGCTTTGGCGCTGGCTGCACCCGAGAACCAGGAGAGGTTGCGCATGAAGCTGCAGAGTCGAAGAGACGCAGGCGCGGCGCTGATGGCGCTCCTCGCGCTCGTGGTCGCCGCGGCGCTCGTGGCCGCGTACTTCTGGCTCTTCCTCAGTTGGGACTATTCGACCGGCGAGCGTGCCGGCTGGGTGCAGAAGCTCTCGAAGAAAGGCTGGATCTGCAAGACCTGGGAAGGCGAGATGGCGATGGTCACGATGCCCGGCACGGTCCAGGAAAAGTTCGTCTTCACGGTGCGCAGCGACGACGTAGCCGCCCAGCTCAACAAGGTGATGGGCAAGCGCGTGTCGCTGCACTACGAGGAGAAAGTCGGCCTGCCGACGACGTGCTTCGGCGAGACGCGACACTACGTGGTCGGCGTGGCCGCGGTCGAGGACATTCCGCTCGCTCCGGGCATCGTGGTGCCGGTGCCCGGGCAGCCCGCCGCCGGGGCCCCGCCGACGTCACCTGCGGCGCCGGTGCCTGCTATCCGATAGCTGACCGCCGCCGGGCCCTCGCCGCTGTGCCGGCAGACAAGCCGTCGGATCGGCGAACACGAACCACCCGGCGGCCAGCAGTACGGGAACGGCGAGAAACCAGGTCGCCCCGCCCGTAACCTGCAAGCCGACCGCACCTGCCGCAAGGCCGACGGCGACACAGACGAGCAACCAGAAGAGCCGCCCCCGGAACGAACGCGGTCCCGCTGCACGCGGCACCGCTACTCCCTCGGCGACACGGGTCTTCATCGACAGGTGCAGGCCCTGACGGAGGAAGCTACTTCCTCGCCCTCCGCTTCGCCGGAGCCTTGGCAACCTTCTTCGCCGGGGCCTTCGCGACCTTCTTCGCCGGCCCCTTGACGGCCTTGCTCACGGCCGCGCCGGCCTTGCTGGCTGTCCTCTGCAGCATCGCAAGACCCTTCTTCAGCGCGGACTTGACGGCGCCGGCCTTGCGCCCCGCCGTCTTCGTCGCGGCACCGGTCTTGCGCTTGGCCGCGGTCTTCCCTGCTCCCATCGCCCGCTCGACCTTGCCCGCGGCCTTCTGCGCGCCGGCCGCCGCGGACCGCGCTCCACGGGTTACTGCGCGTTTCGCCTTGCCGAGCGTCCTTTCCGCATCCGCCTTGGCGACCTTTGCCTCGCGCGTCACCGTGCGCTTCGCCTTGCGCAGCGTCTTCCCGGCGCCCGCCTGCGCAGCCTTGGCCTTGCGCGTGACGGTGCGTTTCGCCTTGCGCAGCGTCAGTTCCGCATCGGCCTGCGCGCCCTTCGCCTTGCGCTTGACCGTCGCCGTGGCGGCGCGCGCCTTCTTTTCGACCTCGACCCTCGCCTTCCCGACCTCGGCCTTGGCGCCCGCGGCTGCGTCCTCCACCTTATGCACGAGCGACGCCCCGGCCTCCTGCACCTTCTCCTTGGCCGCCTCGACGGCGTCACCGACTTTGGTCAACAAGCTCTTGTCTGCGCTTACGTCACTCATGTGCAATGCTCCTGTCCGGTCGCGAAAAATGTTGCAATCTGCCGTCGGCTGCCTACGGCCGCCGTCGATCGCTGCTCGCTGGCGATTGTCCGATGCGAGTCAGGCTTGAGGATAGCAAGGAACAGTGTCCCGGAACTTGCGCTCGCTCAAGCCGCGGCATGCCGTCGCTGCCGTCGGCCGTGTTCGTCGCGGCGATCGATCGCCGCTCAGAGCCAGCGGCGGACCCGTCCGCAATACGCGCGATACTGCGCACCGAAGATGCCGGACAGGGCGCGCTCTTCCGGATTGATCTGGAAGCGGGTGAGGTAGAGCACGAAGGCCGGAACCAGCGCCAGGGCGGCCGCGTTCGCCAGGAACGCAGCCCATGCGAGGAGCAACAACGCGGCCCCGACGTACATGGGATTGCGCGTGTACCGGTAGACACCCGTAACGACCAGCGACGACGCGCGGGCGGGCCGCAGCGGATTGATCGTGGTGCGGGCGCGCCGGAAAGAGACGAAGCCCGCAACGTCGAAAGCGACGCCGACCACGGCCAACGCCGCGGCCGCCGCAATGCGGGCCGGCAACGGCCAGCCGAAGGACGGCACCACCTGCGCCGCCAGCCACATCAGGAGGCCGGCCACCAGCGCGACGACGGGCGGCGGCATTCTCAGTTCGAGCCAGCGCATGGCGTGTCTCCCGGGAGCGAACCCCCATTGTGCCCCAGGCGATTTCCGCGCGTTGCGCGACGCCCGCCATCGGCCGCACGCCGCTCCGCCCCGGATCGGGCACGCCGCGCGGCGCCCCATCGACGCCGCGCTCCGCCACGCTGCCGGCCGCCCGAGTTGTCGCCCGGGTCCCCTTCGGCTAGAATGCGACCTCGTTTTGCAGGCGCGTAGCTCAGCTGGTTAGAGCACCACCTTGACATGGTGGGGGTCGTTGGTTCGAGTCCAATCGCGCCTACCACTATCCTGGCTGGCGCCACGCGCGCCCGTTGCCCCGAGGATCAGGCACCTCGCTCCCGAATCGGGCCAGTCCACCCGCCCGATCTTCCGCGCATCGGCCCTGGCGCCGCAGCGCAACCTCCCGCCGCCGGCGCGCACTGCCCCCGGAGGCGCCGCGGCAGACTGGAAGACGAATGAGCGAAGAGACCGGGAAGATCGAAATCCATCGCGGCCTGAAGGGCGTGTATTTCGACCGCTCGAGCGTCTGCCGCATCGACGGGCGCGCGGGCGAACTGTCCTACCGCGGCTATTCGATCCATGACCTCGCGCAGCGGTCGACGTTCGAGGAAACCTGCTGCCTGCTGGTCAATGGCGACCTGCCGACCGGGGCGCAGCTCGAAGCGTTCGCGGCGGAGCTGAAGGCGGCGCGTGCGCTGCCCGCGGCGATCTACGACATCATCGGCGCGGTGAAGGCTGCGCATCCGATGGACGTCCTGCGCACCGCGGTGTCGGCGCTCGCCGCGTTCGATCCGGACGTCGCGAACAGCTCGCGCGACGCGACGCTGCGGAAATGCGTGCGCCTCACCTCGCAGGTGCCGATGATCATCGCGGCGCACGACCACATCCGCCACGGCCGCGCACCTGTGGCGCCCGATCCCGGCCTCGGCCACGCCGCCAATTTCCTGTACATGCTGAAGGGCGCGGCGCCGAACGCGGACACGGCAAGGCTCATGGACATGGACATGATCCTGCATGCCGAGCACGGCTCGAATGCCTCGGCGTTCGCCGCACGCGTCGTCGCCGGCACCGAAGCCAACCTGCACGCGGCCGTCACCGCGGCGATCGCCGCCCTTTCCGGCCCGGCCCACGGCGGCGCCGCGGAAAACGTGATGCTGATGGCGCAGGAGATCGGCGACCCCGCGAAGGCCGCCGACTACGTGAAGGCGAAGCGCGCCAGCAAGGAGGCGGTGATGGGCTTCGGCCATCGCGTCTACCGCGCCGAGGACCCGCGCGCCCGCCACATGCGCGAGGGTGTCGAGCGGCTCTCGCGCGCAATGGGGCAGCCGCAGTGGTACCAGATCCTGGCGGCGCTGGTCGAAGCGATGAAGCCCTACGCCCGCCACGGCGTGAACGTCAACGTCGACTTCTACGCCGGCGTCGTCTACTACCTCAACGGCATCGCGGCGGACCTTTTCGTCCCGATCTTCGCCGCCGGCCGCGTGCCCGGCTGGGCCGTGCAGGTGCAGGAGCAGATGGAGAACAACATCCTGATCCGGCCCCTCACGCTCTACAACGGGCCCGAACCGCGCGCCTACGTGCCGATCGACGCGCGCTGAGATGACTGCCCCCCCAAGGGGGCGCTCAGTGCCGTTCGGGCGGCCGGGCGGGCAGATGAACGGCCCCCACGCTCACTTCGTTCGCTGCCCCCCAAGGGGGCGCTCAGTGCCCTTCGGGCGGCCGGGCGGGCACTCGTGCCGCTCACGCCAGCGCGAGGACGATCGCCGCGGTGGCGACGATGTCATCGACACTCGCGCCACGCGACAGATCGCTCAACGGGCGGGCAAAGCCCTGCAGCACGGGCCCGATGGCCTGTGCGCCGCCCAGGTGCTGGCTCAATTTGTACGCGATGTTGCCAGCGTCGAGGTCGGGGAAGACCAGCACGTTCGCCCGGCCGGCGACCGCGCCCACGTCCTTCAGCTTCTTCGCCGCTACCGCGGGCACGAGCGCGGCGTCCGCCTGCAGCTCGCCGTCGAGCGCCAGCGACGGCGCGCGGCTGCGCGCCAGCTCGACA
>Ga0315275_10004243_pt1 | contig 13377 bp, 16 predicted proteins | sample YL17G03_0_MG_FD_205557 | JGI IMG/M metagenome (GOLD analysis project Ga0315275, IMG submission 205557) | Sediment microbial communities from Yellowstone Lake, YNP, Wyoming, USA - YL17G03_0 | ecosystem: Environmental > Aquatic > Freshwater > Lake > Sediment | place: USA: Wyoming | collected... | reverse complement strand
ATCCAGGAAGGAAACCTGGGCCTGATCCGGGCCGTGGAGAAGTTCGACTACACACTCGGCTACAAGCTCTCGACGTACGCGACGTGGTGGATCAGGCAGTCGATCTCACGGGCGCTCGCAGAGCAGGGGCGCACGATCCGCCTTCCCGTCCACGTTGCCGACCAGGTGCGGCGCGTCACCCGGGCACGCCGCACGCTCGGCCAGAAGTTCAACCGCGACCCGTCGGTCGAGGAGATCGCCCTCGAGGCCGGCTTCACGCCGCAGAAGGTGGAGATGCTGCTCGAGCTCGTGCAGGACCACGTCTCGCTCGACACGCCGATCGGTGACGGCGAGAGCGTGATGAGCGACCTGATCGAGGATCACAACGCAACCGCGCCGGAGGCGGAGACGTCCGAGAAATTCCGTTCGTCCGAGCTCGCGGGCGCGATGCTCCGTCTCAACCCGCGGCAGCAGCGTGTACTCACGGAGCGCTTCGGCCTCGAGGACGGCCGCCCGAAGACGCTCGAGGAAGTCGGAGTGATCCTCGGGATCACCCGCGAGCGGGTGCGCCAGCTCGAGACGCGCGCTCTGCGCGATCTTCGCACCGTCGCGCCATCGCTCGAGCTCTACCTCAGGACGTAGCTCTTCCTAGAGGACGGCCTGCATCTCACGCTGGGCAGCGAGGCGGCGCAACGAGTCGATCTCGATCTGACGCACGCGCTCTCGCGTGAGACCGAGCCGCCGCCCGATCTCCTCGAGCGTCTTCGGCTCGGTGCCGCCGAGGCCGTAGCGCAACGTCACCACTTCCCGCTCGCGGTCGGGCAGCGACCCGAGGGCGGCCTGCAGAGCCTGGCTGCGTAGCTCGAGCTCGACCTTCTCCTCGGGCAGCAGGTCGTCTCCGGCGACGAAGTCGCCGAGCACAGCGTCGTCCGTGTCGCCGATGGGGGCATCGAGGCTCGTCGAGGCACGTGCCGCTGCGCGCACCTCGTGCACCTGCTGCAGGGTCAGGTTCGCCTCGTCGGCAATCTCCTCGAGCGTCGGCTCGCGACCGAGCACGGTCCAGAGCGAGCGCTCGGCGCGGTTCATCTTCTGGAGCCGCTCGACGATGTGCACAGGCATCCGGATCGTGCGCGCCTTGTCCGCGAGCGCCCGCGCGACCGCCTGGCGGATCCACCACGTCGCGTACGTCGAGAACTTGAAGCCACGGCGCCAGTCGAACTTCTCCACGGCCCGGATCAGGCCAAGCGTGCCCTCCTGGATCAGGTCGAGGAACGGCAGCCCCTGGTTGCGGTAGTTCTTCGCGATCGAGATCACGAGCCGCAGATTCGCCTGGATCATCGCCTGTTTCGCGTCGAGGTCGCCGCGCTCGATCCGCTTCGCGAGCGCCACCTCCTGGGCTGCTGTCAAAAGTGTATGGCGGCCGGCCTCGCGGAGAAAGAGCTGGAGTGCGTCCGTCGTCGACTCTGCGGCCGCGACCGCGGGTGGGGGAGGCTCCGGCGAGACAGGCGGGTCGACGACCTCGATGCCCCGCTTGTCGAGCTCGCGCAGGAGCGCATCGTGCTCGAGCGGTGTGAGCTCGTGGGTCTCCACGAGCTCCGCGACCTGCTGCAGCCGGATCGTGCCGGCGTGCTCGCTCGTCTCGAGGAGCGCTCGAACCTCGTCCTGCGCCAGCAGGGTGTCGATGTCAACGGTCGTCATTGCGCGGAGTCGTACGTCGTGTCACACCACTCTTCCACTGTGGACGCGCGCTGTCCAGCCCCAGACAGTGTATTAGGGACTTCTTGGTCGACCGTGCCTCGGCTGTCCCGTCTGATCTCGGGAGTACCTTCCTTCGAGATCTCTGAGAACCGGGTCGGCGCCACCCCAACACACTGGAGGCCAAGCATGCAGTTCGTAGCGACGATCGCCGTAGTCGCCTCGGTCCTCGTCTTCGCACTTCAGACACGCGAGCTGGCACGCCAATCACGGGTGGGAAACGAGGTCGCGGGAACCCAGGCGCACCGCGAGCTCCTTCGTGACTACAAGCAGTTCGCGGACGTGTTCATCCAGTACCCGGAGTTGCACGCCTACTACTACGACAGGACACCGGTCACGCCGAGTGCCACCGACACCGTCCGGCTCACGGTTATCGCCGAGCAGCAGGCCGATTTGCTCGAGACCGCTCTCCTCACGATGATAAACCTCGCTTCGTACAGCTGGGTCTTCAGCGAATGGGACAGCTACATCACGCGCGCCGTGGCATCCTCGTCGCACCTACGAGCGATGGTCAACAGCGACGTCGACGACTGGCCGACGCTCGAGCCGTACGTTGCTCGCCACGACGACGCGCAGGCGGCTCCCGCGGCATCTTCCTGATTCCCTAGACGAGCCTGCCCACGCACGATAATCAGTGTTATGTCAAGTTGAAGGAAATATCAGCCTCGAGCGGCCTCCGCCTCCCGCTTCCTCGCCGTGGCACTGCACCGGCGGCCTGGGGAAGCTAGAACGCTGCGTCGCGCACGCCAGAGGCGATGAGCAGCAGGATGCCCACGGCGAGCGCGAGTCGGTAGACGACGAACACCGTGTAGTTGTGGCCGCGGACGTAGCCGAGCAACCAGTTGATCGCGAGCAGGCCGGCGCCGGCAGACGCGATCGTCCCGACGACGAAGGGGCCTACCCACCCGGACGGCAGCTCACCCTTGATCACGTCCGTGTAGCCCTTCAGCAGGACCGCCCCGAGCACGATCGGAACGAGCAGCAGAAACGACAGGCGCGCCGCGGCATCGCGCGTCAGGCCGAGGAAGCGTCCGGCGCTGATCGTGATGCCGGAACGCGAGACACCGGGTGCGAGGGCGACACTTTGCGCGAGGCCGACGAGGAGCCCCTGTCGCAGGCTCAGCTCGCCGATCTGCTTTCGCTCGGGCCGCCGGTCGGCCCAGTAGAGCACGAGGGCGAAGACCGCGATCAGGATCGCTATCTGCCACGGCTTCCCGAGCCGCTCTTCGATCACACTCTCGAACGCAGCACCGATGAGAGCCGCAGGGATCGTCGCGACGACGATGACCCAGCCGATCTTCTCCTCCTCGGTCTCGATCGAACGGCGCCGCAGGCTGCGGATCCAGGCGACGAGGTACCCGATCAGGTCGTTCCAGAAATACGCGACGACGGCGACGAGCGTGCCGAGGTGCAGCGCCACGTCGAACGTCTTGTTGAAGGCCTCGTGCTCTTTCAGATACGTCCAGTCGCCGACCCACGGCACGAGGATCAGATGGCCGGACGACGAGATCGGCAACAGCTCGGTGAATCCCTGGACGAGGCCGAGCACGAGCGCCTGCCAGTCCGGGAAGGCCGTAGCCTCCTCTCCCCAGCCGACCAGCGTAAGGACGAGGGCGATCGTCAGCAGCGCCGCGGCAGTCCCGTATACGAGCGTTCGGCGCACCTCGCGATCCTACCGGGCGAGCACGACGGCGGGTGTGGTGCAAATTCGTGCAATTTGCGCCCAACCCGTGAGCGGGACCCTTGACCAGGTCTCCCCCGCTCTCTATCTTCTTCCTTGCACCGAGCACGGAGCGCGAGTAGGTCGAAGCTCAGCACGGAGGCCGTACGCGGAAGCGGAAGGTCAACGGGCCGGGTGGACGAAAGCGCAACCGGCTCGGTGAATTTCTTTGGTCCGGCGTCGCCGCTGCCCGCCCGGCCATCCTCCCGCCCGGCTATTCTCTCGGCCATGCACCTGCGCATGCCGAGCATCGACCGTGGCGTCCAGTCCTTCCTGTGGGCGCTGCTCTTCTTCGTGATCCTCTACTTCGGCATGGTCGCGATCGAGATCGGCAAGGCAACGGCGCTCCTGATCTCGCTCGTCAGCGCCTTCCTGATCTTTCTCTTCGTCCGCACCCGCGGCGCGTAGACACTCGCGGGCCTCCGCCTGCCTCCCGTTACGTGCGGCCGCGTGCTGTCAGGCTGTTGACCAGGCGGCGGGCAAGGTCCGGGCCGAGTGCCTCATCCAGTCGCGTCCTCGCCGGCACCCGGTGCTCGGCTGTCCCGAGCGAGAGGCAATGGCGAAGCAAGAGGCTGGTGCCGTCCTGCTTGGCCCGGTGAGTCAGTGCCGCGTTCACATTTCTTGTCATCGGTCGTCCTCCCGGTGCTCGAAGATCCCTTCATTCAGGGAACGGAGCCGCAGAACACCCTCATGGGTATCCGATCCACCGGACGACATCGGTGTCGAAGAGGGCGGGAGAGCGGCTGCGCACGATCAGCTGTAGGCGATCAGCGCGTGCACGTCGGTGCCCGGAATGCGGTCCCGCCCGTGCAGGAACGAGAGCTCGATGACGAACAGGGCGCCGACGACTAGGCCACCCAGCCGCTCGACGAGCTCGATCTTGGCATGGGCGGTGCCGCCCGTGGCAAGTACGTCGTCGAGCACGATCACCCGGGCACCTGGCTTGATCGCGTCGACATGAACCTCGAGCACGTCGGTGCCGTATTCGAGCGCGTATCGTGCCTCGATCGTCTCCCACGGCAGCTTCCCGGGCTTGCGGGCGGTCACGAACCCGCAGCCGAGCGCGTAAGCGAGCGCACCGCCGAAGATGAAGCCACGCGCTTCGGCACCGAGGATCACGTCAGGCGCACGAGGTCCCGCCCAGGCGGCCAACCGGTCGATCGTCTCGCGAAAGGCGACGGGGTCGGCAATCAGGGGCATCACGTCCTTGAACATGATTCCCTCACTCGGGAAATCCGGGACGTCGCGGACGAGGCCCGCGAGATCGAGCTCGCTCATCGGTCTGCCACCTCTCTCAGGTCGCGCATGAGCAGCAACTGTGCCAGCTCCTGCGCGGCAACGGCCAGAGCCTCGAGATCCTCGAGGCCCGCTGTACGCCGCTCCGGGCTGCGGGAACGAAGTGCGGGCGCCACGACCTGCTCGAGCAGCGCCGACTGCCGGCCCGCAGCGGTGCGAAACGCCCGCAGATGGCGGGCGTCGATTCCGTATCGGGCGATCCGCGCACACGCGAGCGCGATATCGGCGTCGCTCTCGCCGTAGAGGCGCTCACCCGCTTCGATCCGGGGAGAGAGCAGGCTGAAGTCCTCCAGCTGGCGCGCGAAGTCGGCGGAAATCCCGGCCCGCTCACACAGCTCCGACATGTCGATCTCTTCCTCCTGCCCCCGCAAGCCCGCAGCCCGGCGCTTCGCCCGGTCTGCGGTCGGCGCGTGCAGTTCCTCGCGGATCACGCGCAGGGGGAGGAACTCGTCGCGCTGTAAGCGCAGGATCGTGACCAGTCGCTCGACGTCGGCTTCGGCGAACAGCCGGTAGCCGCCGCGCGTTCGGCTCGGCTGCAGCAGCCCCTGGTCCTCGAGGTAACGGATCTTCGAGATCGAGATGTCGGGGAACTCGTCGCGCAGACGCTCGCACACCGCGCCGATCGTGTGCAGGCCGGCTGCCGGGCTCGTTTCGGGGAACGTTGTCATCGGCGCAGGAACGTCATCCGGTACTTGCCGATCTGGACCTCGTCGTCGTCCTCGAGGACGCTGCTCTCGATCCGGCGCCTGTTGACGAACGTTCCGTTGAGGCTACCGAGATCGCGGATCGTGAAGGTCTCGCCGTCGCGGACGAGCTCGGCGTGACGGCGAGAAACCGTGACATCGTCCAGGAACACGTCGCACTCGGGGGACCTGCCGATCAACGCCCGATCTCCGATCGCCTCGAAGCTCTCCCCCGCCCGGCCTCCGCCGGATCGCACGACGAGAGCGGGTCCGTCGATGGGCTCCCTCGCAGCAGCCGCGTCGACGTCCTCCGGGCCGATGCTCATGGTCGTCTCGCCCACGGTCTCGCGGACGAGCAACGCCCCGCAACGCGAGCAATACGTTGCGGCCTCCGGGCTCTGGAAGCCACACTCCGGGCAGTAGACGTGACTCATTGGCCTCCGCCGAGAATGGAGCCGAGATCGCCGGCGTCGACGTGCTCCCCACTCCGGGCCCGCTTCGCGCGCTCGGCCCGGATGATGTCGATCTGGCCGTGCATCACGCGACGGTTGAGCGAGATGTCGTCCTCTTCCTGCTCGAGCCGCCGGATCTCGGCCCACAGTGCTGCATCGTCAATGCTTGCCAGGTCGGGGAGCGGCTCGAGGTCGACCTCGGCGGACAGGTTGCCGGTTCCCTCGTAGAGTGGGCGCTCGAACGAGGTGAGCGGTTTCGGCTCGAAGCTGCCGGCGGCGACCTGCGCCTTGAGCCGCTCTGTCCGCTCGGTCCGGAGAATGTCGATGCGCCCGTGGAGGACACGGCGGCGGCGCGAGATCGCGTCCTCGCGGTCCTCGATCTGCGTGAGCAGCGCGGACAGCTCGGTGTCGGAGAGCGACAGCAGGTCAGGGAGCGTTTCCACGGTTGCCTTTCCGGTCGGCAGGACTCTGAGTGCGAAGATGCAGCGTAGCGAAGGGGTCAACCTGAGCTTGAGGCTTTGAGGCTCACGTGACGATTTCGCCCCGGGAGCGCCTCTCCCTGCAATGCCCGGTCAACCTCAGCGTCGGATCTCGCGTCGAACCTTGAGAAGGTACTGCCCCGCGGCGATCACTGCGAGCACGAGGTTGATCCAGAAGCAGGCGATCGGCCACCACGTTCCCTGCTCGGTGACGAGCACGAAGCCGATCGAGGCGTAGAGGCCCCAGGTTGCGATCTTGCCGAGCCGGGAGACCTCGAACTCATATCCCCGCGGGACCACGAGCTTGTAGCCCCCGACGAGCAACAGATCGCGGGCGAGGATGAGGAGGGCGATCCACGGGAGCCGATCGAAGGCGACGAGCATCACGACTGCGGTGTCGATCATGAGCCGGTCTGCGAGCGGGTCGGCGACCTTCCCGAACTGCGATTCCACGTGCCAGCGGCGCGCGAGATAGCCGTCGAGCTGATCGGTGAGGGCCGCGAGACCGAACACGATTCCGGCCGGCCAGCTCGGGCCCGTTCGCTCGTCGAGCAGGAGCCACACGAACAGCGGGATCGCCGCGAAGCGCACGATCGTGAGCGCGTTCGGGATCTGCCGTACGGATGCCGAGACGGTGCGGGGTCCCATCGTGCCGCAAGACTAGACGAGTGATTCTCGTCGCTCCGGGGACTGCACGGGTGACGGTCGCGCGGTGGTAGCGTCGTAGGTCGTGAGCACCCCGTTCGTCCTGCCCGGCTTCGTCAACAGCCACAGTCACACGTTCCAGCGTGCGCTTCGCGGCCGTGCCGCCGGCACCGACTTCTGGACGTGGCGCGAAGGGATGCTCGAGGAGGCAGGCCGCGCGACGCCGACATCCGTCAGAGCGCACTATGCGGGTGTCTACCGTGAGATGCTCGCGGCCGGCTATACGGCTGTCGGCGAGTTCCACTACCTCGGAGCTCCGGAGGCGTTCGCGGCCTCGGAGGCAGCGGCAGACGCGGGGATCGCGATCGTCCTGCTTCCTGTCGCCTACGAGCGCGGCGGGCTCGAGCGCATGCGGCAACAGTCGGTCGCTGCCTACCTGTCGGAGGTCGAGTCGCTCCGTGCCGCGGGGATCGCGGTGGGGCTCGCCCCCCACTCGGTCCGCGCCTGCTCGCGCGACTGGCTCGAGGAGATCGGCCGCTACGCCGCGAACGAGGGACTGCCGCTCCACATCCACGCCGACGAGCAGCCCCGGGAGATCCAGGAGTGCCTCGAGGAGCACGACTGTCGGCCGATCGAGCTTCTCGCCGATGCCGGCTGCCTTTCGGAGCGCACGACCATCGTCCACGCGACGCACGCGAGCGACGGCGAGCTCGATCTGCTCGCCTCGACCGGCGCGCGGATCTGCGCTTGCCCGACGACAGAAGCCGACCTCGGCGACGGCTTCCTCCGCGTCGAGGCGGTCCGGGAGCGCTCGATTCCGCTCTGCATCGGCTCGGATTCGAACATGCGAATCGATCCGCTCGAGGAGCTCCGCGAGCTCGAGGGGATCGGGCGACGCCAAAGCGGCCGGCGCGGCATCTTCTCCACCGCCGACCTTCTGGAGTTCGGCTCGGGAGAAGGGGCTCGGGCACTCCAACTGGACGATTGGGCCTCGATCGAGATCGATGTCGGCCACCGGTCGCTCGCCGGTGTGGCCACCGAGCACGTGGCGGCGGCATTGATCGCTGGCTGCGCTGGCGACGTCGTCGTCTCCGGGGAGCGCTAGGGGATGGACGTCTCGGAGGCAACCTTCGAGGTCGACGTCGTCGCGCGGTCGGTAGAAGCACCTGTGCTCGTCGACTTCTGGGCCGAATGGTGCGGCCCGTGCCACGCCCTCGCCCCCGTGCTCGAGGCGGCCGTCGAGGCGCGCGCCGGAGCCGTGACGCTGGTCAAGGTGGACGTGGACGCAAACCCGGCTCTCTCCCAGCAGTACTCCGTCAGCGGGATTCCCGCGGTCAAGGCTTTCCGCGACGGGCGGGTGGTGGCGGAGTTCGCTGGCGCTCGCTCGCGCGTAGCAATCGACACGTTCCTCGACGAGCTGCTCGCCCCGCCGCGAGCCGACGCGCTGCTCGAGGAGTTGCGCTCCGCGGGCGAGCTACCCGCCGTCGTGACGGCCCTCGACGCCGGCGATCTCGAGGGTGCGTTGCAACTCATCGTCGCTGCCGTGCCCGGCGCCGCGGCCGCCGAGCGCGAACGGCTGCGTGAGATCGCCGTGGCGCTGTTCGAGCGCTCGGCCCCGGACGACCCGATCGTCAGCACGTACCGCCGCCGCCTCGCCGCAGCGCTCTACTAGCCTCTCAGCGGTCAGTGGCCCATGCGCTCGCGATAGCGGCGCACCCAGAACGCCGTGCGATCGAGGTACGCATGCTGCGCGGCGCGCCCGGAGAGGCCGTAGGCGCCGTTGTACGACGCGTAGCCCGCGCCGGCCCTGGCCGGCTCTACCTGCGTTCCCTCGTGCCACTCGTTGTAGCTCGTGACCGTGACGATGTCCGCCGAGGCCCTCACCGCCGCCCGCCACATGCGGTCGTACGTTGCACCGTCGGCCCGGCTCTTGACGCGAGTGTCCCCGGTCGCGCGCACGGCGTCGAAGCCGGGCCCGACCGAGGGCGCGCAGATGAGCCCGTGGAGCCGGGCCGAGGCGCAGATCCGGGGAAACGAGCTTCCGTCGTAGACGCGCACGTCGTAGGTGTAGAAACCGGCGAAGCCACCTGCCAGGGCCTTGCCCGGAAGGCTGGTGTGGGCGAACAGCCGCATGCCGTGGAGCCGTCCGTTGAGGGCGCGCCAGTCGCTGTCCACACTCGTCGTCGAGTCGTACACGTACGCATCCGTGATGCCCTGGTCGGCGAATGCGGTCAAGTCCTGCGCGAGCGACGCGGGTGTTCTCCCGGCGAAGGGCTCGACGTGGATGGCGACGCGGAGCCCGGCGAGGCGCGCGGCCCGTGCGACCCCGGGAAACCGGGCGGCCTCGGCGGAGCCGGTACCCCACCACGACACGATCACGGTCTGCACGCCAGTAGAGGCGATCTCGCGCATCTGCGCTCGGACGACGGTCAGGTCCGACGACGAGTACGGACCCCGTACCGGGAACCACCCCGAGGCGATCTGGAACGGCGGCGCATTGCCGTTCTGCTGCCAGTGCTGCCAGGCACCGTCCCGGGCGGGGGTGCCATACCAGGGGTAGTAGAAGATCGCCACCTCCCCCCCGGCCGCACCGACCACAGTGCCCGGACGGGTGAGACGTGAGTCGGCGGCGCCCGCACAGAGCGCTACGACCGCCACTACCGCCGCAAGTGACCCCAGGGTTCTCCGCAATCCGCGGAAGACTCTAGTCCATGGCCGGCGGCAGCCGGAAGGCTCTTCCGGGGCAACCGTCAGCGGGTACCGCGCATGAATCGGGCCCGGCCCACGGCAACGAGCCGACCCGGATCATCCCACGGCGTGATCTCGACGTCGGCGGTTGCGAGGGTCCGGCCCGCCATGAGGCAGCGGCCGACGACCCGATGGGGCACGGGCGCGGCGAGCCGGAGAAAGTCGCAGCGAAGGTCGACAGCGATCCACGCTCCGGGGCTCACGTGCTCGAGTGCGTACCAGCCCGCGGTGTCGACGCACGTCGCGAGGGTTCCACCATGGAGGAAGGGCCGCGGCTGATCGCCTCCGAGTGCAGCGGCGGGTGGATCGAGTCGCAGGACGACACTGTCGTCAAGGAGCTCGACGGCAACGAGCCCGATGACCGCGTCGAGCGGTGAGGGCGGATCGGAAAGGAGATCGGTCATGAGGGCGATCGTAGTGGACGCGGCCCGCCCGGGAGACGAGCTCTTCCGAAGCTAGTGAGCGATCTCGATCGAGCGGCTCTCACGAATCACGATCACCTTCACCTGACCCGGATACTCGAGCTGATCCTCGATCTCGCGGGCGATCTCGTGGGAGAGCAGCGCTGCGGCGTCGTCGTCGACCTCGGTCGGCTCGACGATGACGCGAATCTCCCGGCCGGCCTGAAGGGCGTATGCCTTCGCGACCCCGGGCTTCGCCGCCGCGAGCTCCTCCAGCGACGAGAGCCGCTTGATGTAGTGCTCGAGGCTCTCGCCTCTCGCGCCAGGGCGCGAGGCGGAGATGGCGTCGGCCGAGATCAGGAGCACGGCCTCCACGGTCTGGGGCTGCACCTCGTAGTGATGCGCCTCGACCGCGTGGATGACGCCCTCGGCCTCGCCGTAGCGGCGGGCGAGCTGCGCCGAGACGGCAGCATGCGTCCCTTCCATCTCGTGCGTCATCGCCTTGCCGATGTCGTGGAGCAGGGCCGCGCGGCGAGCCGTCTTGACCGATGCGCCGAGCTCGGCGGCCATCAGGCCGGCGAGGTGCACGACCTCGAGCGTGTGCTTGAGGACGTTCTGACCGTAGCTCGTGCGGTAGCGCAGGCGCCCGAGGATCTTGACGAGCTCCTCGTGGAACTCACCGCAATTCGCCTCGAAGACGGCCTGCTCGCCCGCCAGGCGGACGTGATCCTCGAGCTCGGCCTTCGAGAGGTAGTACATCTCCTCGATCCGCGCCGGGTGGATCCGGCCGTCCTCGATCAGTTTCTCGAGGGTGAGGCGCGCGATCTCCCGCCGCAGGCCGTCGAACGACGAGAGGACGACCGCGTGCGGCGTGTCGTCGATGATGAAGTCGACGCCCGTCAGGTGCTCCAGCGCCCGGATGTTGCGGCCCTCCCGGCCGATGATCCGGCCCTTCATGTCGTCGGAGGCCAGCTCGACGACACTGACTGTCGTCTCCGCGGTGTGACTCGCTGCGACGCGCTGCAGCGCGTCCGAGACGAGGGCACGGGCGCGGCGTTTGGCGTCGGTGCGGGCCTCCTCCTCCAGCTGGCGCACGGTACGTGCCAGCTCGTGGCGAACAAGGTCTTCCGATCGCTCGAGCAGCTGCTTCCGAGCCTCTCCCTGTGTTAGACCCCCCACGCGTTCGAGCTCGCGCAGGATCTCGTCGTTTCCCGACTTGAGCTCCTCCTGAAGCTGCTTCGTGTGCGTCTCCCGGTCGGCGACTCCCTGCTCGCGCCGCGCCAGCTCCTCGGTCTTCGCGTCGAACTCGGTCTCGCGGGCCTGCATGCGCTCCTCGATCTTCGCCATCTGCAGCCTGCTGGCCTGAATCTCTCCCTCGATCTCCGCCCGCAGCGCCACCGCCTGCTCACGGACCTCGATCTGGGCCTCGCGCCGGGTGGCCTCGGCCTCGCGATCGGCCTCGGCGAGGATCGCGCGCCGTTGATCCTCGGCGAGACGCAGTCGTGACGTGCTCGCCGTCCGCAGCCAGGCCCACAGGGCAACTGCACCTACCGCGATTCCGATCACTGCTGCGACGGCTGCGAGCATCGACGATCCCTTCGGCGGGTTGTCCCGCGGCGGGTGGCCGCGGTTGCTCACATCCGGACACCGCCTGCACGGCGGCTTCCCGGTAAACCGGTCGTGCTGCGCTCGCTATCTCGGTCGGTGTGCCCTCCGTAGAGCGGCCGTCGAGCCGTCGAGCGGCTGTGTGGAGTGGGAGTTGGTCGTCATGGAAAGAGCCGGTTCATGGGATTTCGCAGTGTGCAGGTGAAATGTCGGATGAAGCCCCCCTATCCTAACTCCTCTGTGACCAGATCTGCAACGAGCGATTCGAGTGCGGCTTCGGAGAACCCCTTTGCCGCCAGCCGACGCGCCGTTTGCGGGCTCGCACCGCGGACGGCGATGATCCTCGCGGCCCGCGTCGACTCGGGCTCCAGCTCGTCGATCGCGGCACGAGCGGCCTCGGCAGGAACACCGTGACGCTCGAGGTCGTCGGCGATCAGCAGGTCGCCCGCTCCGCGTGAGGCGAGCAGCGCCGCCCTGCCGCCCGCGAACCGCTGGTCGTCGACGAGCCCTGCACGCTGGGCGGCCGCAACCGTCTCCCGGCGCACGGCCGCGGCCGTGCCCCGGTCGGCGAGACGCTGTTCCAGCGACGCGGTCGTGTGGTCCCGCGCCCGGAGGGCACGCAGTGCAACATCGCGCGCCTCGAGCCGGCGTAGCTCCCGCCGCAGTGCCCTCGCCGACGTGCGATCGAGTCCGACGCCGACCGCAAGCCGCCCCTTGACCACCGCTTCCAGCGGCAGGATGCGCCAGGGACGGCCGTCGAGATCGACGGCAACGCGACCCGGCCCGCGGGCACGGAGGGCGGTGACAACCGGGAGGGTCATCGGAGCCTGCACCATGCTCGCGGGCCGCAGGCCACGCGCCTACGCCTCGACGGGGACCGCTTCCTCGACGGGAGCCTCGTCTTCGATCGGCGTCACCTCGATGTTGTCGACACCCTCGGCCTGAGGGAGCAAACGAGCCGAGACGATCTGCTCGGGCGGTGCTTCCGCCTGGATCCGGGCCAGGATCTGCTGAACGAGGTCGGGATGCTCGATGAGGAAGTTCGTGGCGTTCTGGCGCCCCTGGCCCAGCCGCTCGTCCCCGAAGCTGAAGTACGAGCCGGCCTTCTGAACGACCTTCCGCTCGATGCCCACGTCGAGCACGGTTCCCTCCCAGGAGATTCCTGTTCCGTAGATGATGTCGAACTCCGCCTGCTTGAACGGCGGTGCCACCTTGTTCTTGACCACCTTCACGCGGACGCGGTTGCCGTACGCCTCGGTGCCGTCCTTGAGCGTCTCGATGCGGCGGATGTCGAGCCGCACGGAGGCATAGAACTTCATCGCTCGGCCGCCCGGCGTTGTTTCCGGCGAGCCGAACATGACCCCGATCTTCTCGCGCAACTGGTTCGTGAAGAGGCAGATCGTGTCGGTGCGGTTGAGCGTGCCTGCGAGCTTGCGCAGGGCCTGGCTCATCAGGCGCGCCTGCAGGCCGACGTGCGTATCGCCCATCTCGCCCTCGATCTCGGCCTTGGGCACGAGCGCTGCCACCGAGTCGACCGCGACGACGTCGACCGCGCCGGAGCGTACGAGGAGCTCGCAGATCTCGAGCGCCTGCTCTCCCGTGTCGGGCTGGGAG
>Ga0315275_10004242_pt1 | contig 13377 bp, 9 predicted proteins | sample YL17G03_0_MG_FD_205557 | JGI IMG/M metagenome (GOLD analysis project Ga0315275, IMG submission 205557) | Sediment microbial communities from Yellowstone Lake, YNP, Wyoming, USA - YL17G03_0 | ecosystem: Environmental > Aquatic > Freshwater > Lake > Sediment | place: USA: Wyoming | collected... | reverse complement strand
GGCCACATGTTAAGAATTTTGTTTTTCATCTTGCTTCTGAACTTGTGCGCCGTGAGCGCTTTCGCGCAACAGGCGGATACCACGGCTACCGCGGTGAAGCAACAAGCAGACACCACGGCTACCGCGGTGAAGCAACAGGCCGACACCACGGCTACTGCCGTGAAGCAACAGGCGGCCCCGGCGGCCGTCGTAGCGCCGGTCGTCGCGCCGCCGCAAACGACGCCCCCGCCTGCGACACCGCCAACCACAACACCGCCGCCCACCGCCGCGCCGCAAGCGGCTCAGCCCGGCCCGAAGAAGGTATACTACGGTGGAACGGTGGGCTTGAGCTTTGGCGATTACTTTCGCTTCAGCATCGTACCGTTTGTAGGCTACAAGCTGACTCCCAAACTTCACATCGGTGGAAAAGTCGGCTACGAGTACATCGAGGACAAGAGGTACGACGAGACATTGACGTCGCATAACTACGGCGGAAGCGTCTTCAGCCGCGTTTTCCCTCGACCGAGCATCTACGGCCACGCCGAATTCGCCTACATGAGCTACAAGTACAAGGTCTCCGAAGCCGAATCCGATCGATTCTGGGTGCCCTTCCTTTACTTGGGCGGCGGTCTAGTCAAGTCGATGGGCCGGACCTCGGTGTTCGTGGAAGTCCTGTTCGACGTGCTCCAGGACGATAAGTCGCCGTACGAGGATTGGGCCCCGTTCATCAGCGTGGGGGTTGGCGTCGGGTTCTAAGCGGCGGAACCGGGTGATAGTCGAAACCCGCCCGATTGCGGGCACACGTCTCCCGATCGCGGCCGCGACGAGCGGCGCAAGGAGGGTGAATCCGGCATGAAACACGTGCGCGATTTCCTCGCATGGTTGTGCGGCACGCTCTGCGTTCTGGGGCTCGTCGTCGGCACCGTCTATATATACAGCTCGAGGGTCATCTTCAACCCCTCGATGTTTTCGAATCGTGTCGCCGATAGCCTGGCCCAGCCCGAGGTCGCGCGCGTCGTGGCAGGCGAGATCGTCGATCAGGTCGTGGAGTTGCACCGCGACTTGACCCCGTACCGGCCCGTTCTGCTGGGCACCGTCCAGTACGTGGTCTCGTCGGCGCCGTTTCGCGCGGTGGTGAGGCGCGCCGCCAAGGAAGCCCACGAGACGCTGATCTCCCAGACGGGACAGGACCTCTCGCTCGCGGTTCCCGATCTCGGCCTGATTGTCCGCAACGCGCTCTCCATGTACCCGGATATCGCGGCGAAGGTGCCCGAGCGCGTCCAGGTCGCCATCACGTTAATGGAACAATCGACGATCGCGGATAAGTTAGCCGCGTTTCTTCGCATCGGGCAACGGATGCGGACGCGCGCGGTTTCGATTTTCATAGGCGGGCTCGTGCTGGGCACCTGTGGGCTGCTTCTCGCGCGCCGGAAACATGGTTACTTGCTTCGGTTCGGTATCGGACTCGCGCTCACGACTCTGCTCGTCGCCGGTGTGGCATATTTCGGCGGTTACGGTGCCGCCTTGCTGGCCCGGAGACCCGTCGGCGCGGATCTTGTCCGCGGTCTCTGGCCGGTGTTTGTCGGTCCTCTCGCGATCCGGATGCTGATTCTAGCCGGTATCGGGCTCGTTCTCATCGCCGCCGTCACTTCACTGCTGGAGAAGATCGATCTCAAGTTCTTCGGGCGCGCGGTCTGGGGCGGCGTCGCGAAGCCCGACCCCCGCGCCGGGTGGGGAATCGTCCGCGGGCTGTTGCTCGTCGTGGGCGGGGTCGTGGTTGCGTTCCATCCGGCGCAGTCCATGGTGGTGCTCGCGGCGGTTATCGGCGGCGTGCTCTTCTTTATCGGGATTCAGGAGATCTTCACCACGGCGGTTCGATTCACCCCGCGCGTCGACCACGCGTTGGCCGTGCTCGACAAGAAGCAGCGTGCGCCGCTCCCGCCGGGGGTGGTCGTCGGCGCGTTGGTGCTCGTGATCGCCGGTGCGGGAGTCTTGTGGCTGACGCACGCCGGAGATGAGACCGCGGCGGCATCCACTTCGATCGACGCATGCAACGGGCACCCGGAGCTCTGCGACCGGCGGCTCGATCAGGTCGTCTTCGCCACGACGCACAACTCGATGTCGTCGGCGGATATTCCGGATTGGATGTTCCCGAATCAGGAGCGGGGCATACGCGGTCAGCTCGAGGATGGGGTGCGCGGATTCCTGATCGATATCCACTATGGTGTCACGGTCGGTGATCGCGTGAAGACGCTTATCGAGAACGAGGAGAACACGCGCAAGAAATACGAAGAGGTGCTTGGGAAAGAAGGCGTCGAGGCCGCCATGCGGATCCGCGAGCGGCTGATGGGCGAAAAAGAAGGGGAGCGCGACGTCTACCTTTGCCACGGATTCTGCGAGCTCGGCGACACGCGGTTTGTCACCTCGCTGGAGGATATGCGCGACTTTCTCGTCGCGAACCCGAACGAGATCGTGTTCATCGTAATACAGGATGAAGGTGTCACACCGGCCGATGTCGCGGCGTGTTTCGCGAAAAGCGGGCTGGAGGAGTTCGTCTACAAGGGAAGCGTCAAGCCGCCGTGGCCGACGCTTCGCGAGATGATTGCAGCGGACGAACGCGTCCTCGTGTTCGCCGAGAACAACGCGGAAGGCGTGCCGTGGTACCACCCGGCGTTCGACGTATTCCAGGAGACGCTTTACGGGTTCACGGATCCGTCGGAGTTCTCGAATGCGCGGGGTCGCGGGGGTAAAGGCGGCTCGCTTCTCCTCATGAACCACTGGGTCCAAACGACGCCCGCCCCGCTCCCCAGCAACGCGGAGATCGTCAATGCGTACGATTTTCTCTTGAAGAGAGCGCGCGCGTGCCGGAAAGAACGGGGCATGATGCCCAACCTCATCGCCGTCGATTTCTACCGGACGGGTGACCTGGTTGGGGTGGTGCGCACGATGAACGGGATCAAGAAGCCGGCTTCGGCCCCGGCGCCGTGACCGGAACGATCGTCGCCGGTTCGAACCTTACCCTCAGAAGTAGTACCGGAAATCCATCGTCGCCGTTGTGAACCTCAACGATTCGTCCACGTTCCTCACGCCTTGCCACTGCGACGTGATTTCGACACCGAGGTTGAAATCCGGCCGGCCGATGTAATCGAAGCGAGCCACGAGAGCCTTGACGTTTCCCTCGAAAGATTCGCCAAAGTCGGGCACGCTCGTCCACCGGCCGCCGACCGCCACTCCCAACGGGGCGGATAGCTTGTCGCGAAGGTCGAAATCCACGATCCCCCCCATATCAGCATACCATTCGCTACCCCTTTGCCTATCCGGCGAATCGCCGTAGCCGATGTTCGCGGCGGCGGTCACGCCGATCAGCTGGCTTGCGGCCCATGCGTAATGCAGTCCCGTCTGGCCGATTGTGAGAGGACCGCTGACCATCAGCTTGTTCTCCGATGTGGGAACGTCGTCGACAATACCTTGGATGAATCCGACAAGATCAACCACGGTGTAACTCGTGTTTGCCAGGCGGATCGAACTGGAAAGTAACATGTCGTCGCTCTGCCAAACCCTCATGAGCCAACCCAACTGAAAACCCGAGGCGACCGTCACTCCCTGATACAAGAGTGAACTCGTCTCGGTTCCAAGCCGGCCCACCAGGCGGAATCCCGCCGACACGCCCAGCCATTCCTTCACCGCGTGTTGATATTCGACGTCGAGTGTCGCGAACAGAAGCTCGCCGGTCTCAAAGCGATATTCGTTGCCGCCGATAACCACAGGGGGAAGCTCCAGACCGGAGGAGCTTCCGATGCCAAGTGAATTGCCAAAGCGCGTTCTGATGAAAGGGCTGAGAATAAAGGATGTGGAGGTGAATCGGTGATCGGCCAGCACCGGGGCGGTCGCCCTGGGAGCCGCGTATGCGTCGGATGACTCGGTCGTGTCTTGCGGTGCTTGCTGGGATGCAACCTGCGATGGCACCAGGACGGATATCGCCAGCAACAACAGGATGCCGCACCGTCGTGGCCGATCCATCGTTGACGTCGAGCTCGTCATCCTTGCGCCGTGGATCAACATCGGAAGCTCCTCTCTCGGGAGAATGTTTCGTGTCTGTGGACAACGGATCATGTTCATAGACCGACGAGCCAATACCGTTTCCCTAATCGTTCCGTGGAAAGAGAACCGCGACCCAAAGTTGAAATCCAGTGGACCTCATCCGCGGAACGAGCTCGCTTTCCAGAATTGCGGGGTCCGGATCGGAAATACTGAGGAGACTCTGTTGGTACCGAAGTTCGACGGTCACCAGCGAACTCCTCGCTGGAATCATGAAACCCACACCCAAGGCGACAGAGAGATCGAGATTCTCGAAGAAATCCTTCGCATCCGCCTCTTCCCCCCGAATATCCGCGAGCGTCGCATTGGTCAAGAACCCGAATCCCAACCCACTGGAGACATATGTGCCACCGTCACCCGCCATCACCTTGACCATGACGAGACAGTCGATGTAGTCGAGGCGCACCTCGAGACTGTCCCTTGGTTCGTCTTCCCCCACATCGAAGGAGATGTCGGCACCCCGTCGAACGTACGTTGGCTGGACGCTCAGATAGACGTCTTTGGATAGACCGATGTCACCCACCAACCCGGCGCCGAACCCCAGCGCGCGGTTGTAGTTGGCATCCTCCGGAGCGTCTCCCCGGAGGCTCGACCAGTTCAGCCCCACCGTGCCTCCAAACCGCGCCTTCGCCTCCAAGTCCGCGCTCACACACAGGAGAAAAACGAGAAGATGGCAAGCGGTTAAGACCATCCGCGGCTTTTCCGCTCTCATTGAGTTCTCCTTCCCAAAAAAACTCTCCCACACAATATGCTGATGTTAAACCCGAAACCGATTATTCCAGCCTCGGTACCCGTTGCCTTCCCGCGCCCCCGGAGTCGCCCTCGGATGATTTCCCGACCCGCACAGTTGACACGAGTTCGATGATCTTAGTACTTTCTCCCACCCGTGTCACCGTGGAAAAAGTCCGGGATCTCTCTCATCGGCGCCGCCGGATCGCCGCGCCAGGATCTTGATCATGCCGGCCGCCGCTTCAAAGGGCCGAAGCTGCGAGATCGGCATAGCGGCAAGGATTGCGTTCAAGGGCCGCCGGAACCGTGAAAGGTGCGTTGCAAAGAAGATGATGCACAGGATCCATGGGGTTGGTATACTCTAATCATGATTGTCAAAACCGTTAAGGTGATGAAGCTCAGCGAATCATCCCCGCGACATGACCTCGAGTTTTGGCGGAATCAGTCTGAATCGGACCGCATCGGGGCGGTGGAGCTTCTTCGCAGGCAGGCCGATGGAAGTACAACGAGACTTCAAAGAGTTGCTCGAGTTATTCAACGAGCGTGAGATTGAATGCATCATCGTCGGGGCCTATGCGCTCGCGTTTCACGGGGCGCCTCGTTTCACCGGTGACATCGACATCTACGCGCGACCCACGCCGGAAAACGCCGCAAGAATCCTCGACGCCCTCGCAGCGTTTGGTTTTGGCTCACTCGGATTGAAAGCGGAAGATTTCCAGCGGCCGGGCCAGGTGGTCCAACTGGGTGTGCCGCCTGTCAGAATCGATTTGGTCACGTCTCTAACCGGCGTGACGTGGGAAGAAGCGAGCGCGGGGAAAGTACCGGGGAAATACGGCGACGTCGATGTCTACTACCTTGGCCGCGACCAATTCATCCAAAACAAACGGGCGATCGGCCGGAGAAAAGACCTGGCCGATCTAGAGGCGCTTGGCGAGACTTGAATCGTGACGACATTGGAATGCGCGCGCCTGGAATGACCATCAACGCGGCCCCTCACTCCTCCAACCGACTCCGGATCTCTTTCTCCAATTCATCGACGAGCTCTTCCTCGGGGACTTTCTTGACGACCTTGCCGTGGACGAAGATCTGACCCATCCCCATCCCGCCCATGATCCCGAAATCCGCCTCGCGCACCTCGCCCGGGCCGTTTACCGCGCACCCCATGACGGCGATCTTGACCGGTTTTCTGATGTCCGCGGTCCGGCGCTCGACTTCCTCGGCGATCCGGAAGAGATCGAGGTGGTTCCTCGCGCACGAGGGACACGAGATGACGCGGGGGACGTTGGTGGCGAGATCGAGCGAGGCGAGGATCTTCCGTCCGACCTTGACCTCCTCGACAACATCCGCCGTTAGCGACACGCGGATCGTGTCGCCGAGCCCCTCGCTCAAGAGAATCCCGAGCCCTACCGATGAATAGATCGCGCCACTGGCGAGCGTCCCCGACTCGGTGATACCGAGGTGGAGTGGGTAATCGACGCGGCTCGCGAGAAGGCGGTAGGACGCGACAGTAAGCGGCACCGAAGACGCTTTGACCGACACGACGATGTCGTGGAAATCGAGCTCCTCGAGGATCCGGATGTGCCGGAGGGCGCTTTCGACCATGGCCTCGGCCGTCGGGTAGCCAAAACGCTCGAGGAGGTCGCGTTCGAGGGAGCCCGCGTTCACCCCGATCCGGATGGGGAGCCGGTTCGCCTTGGCCTTTTCGACGACCTTTTCGACCTTGTCGCGCCCGCCGATATTGCCCGGGTTGATGCGGAGCTTGGCGACGCCGATATCGGCCACTAGAACCGCGACGGTATGGTCGAAATGGATGTCCGCGACGATCGGGACCCTCACCTGGGGAATGATCTTCGCGAGCGCGTCGACGCTCGCTCGGTCGGGGACGCTGACGCGGACGATGTCGCACCCCGCGTCCTCGAGCCGTTTGATCTCGTCGAGGGTCTTCGCCACGTCGGTCGTCTTCGTCGTGGTCATCGACTGGACGGAGATCGGCGCCCCCCCCCCGATGGGGACCTCGCCGACCATGACCCGTCTCGTCTTGTCGCGCGTGTTCATGATGATTTTTCTGCGTACAGTATTGCGAAACGCAACGGCCGCCCGGGCACCTACGAGCTGGTAGTGTACTAAGAGATTCGCCTGAAAACCGCGCTGGGTCAAGCGGAGTCAATTGTGGTCAGGGGGTCAAGGAATCTGCGGGGTCTCCGACAAGAGCTTGGCCTTGGTCTGCCGGAGGAATCGTAGCCCCTGTATCGTCCGGTATCCGAACCAGGTGAGATAGCTCCCATCGACGATGAGGATCTTTGCCCTTCGGCCGTTGGCCGACAAGAACGCGTCGATATCTTTTCGCTCGGGCTCCCCGAAGGCGTAGCGTTCGTTGAGAAGAATGATGGCCTCGGCGCCGAGCTCGGCGACGTCGTCGAGATCGGTCTCCGGGTACCGTCCGTCCTCGCGCGAGAACACGTTCCGGAACCCGAACTTTTCGAGGAGATCGCCCGGGTAGCTATCGGGCCCGACGGCGATCCAGGGGTCGCTCCAGATGAAACACGCCGTGGCAAGCGGGGTCCCGACTACGGCGGGGTCCGTGGAGGCGAGAAGCTGCTTGCACGTTTCCACGATCTCGGCGGCCTTGGGCGAGGTGCGCGTCAAGAGGCCGAGATCGCTCACCATTTTCACCGCATGCTCGACCGTCCGTACGTAGGTGACGAACATGGGGTACTTCCCGCGGAGCGGTTCGATGTTCGTCTCGCGGTTCTCCTCTTTATCGGTGATGACGAGATCGGGCTGGAGCGCGTCGATCTTTTCGATGGAGATGCTCTTGGGACCGCCCAAACGGGGGATGTTTTCGACGGCACGCGCTGGGTGGATGCAGTAGTTGGTGATGCCTACCACCCGATTGCCCGCGCCGAGCTCGATGAGCGTCTCGGTGATGCTGGGTACGAGCGAGACGATCCGCTCCGGCGCCTTGTCGAAGACGAGCGTCTCCCCCGAGTCAGTCCTTATGGTGATTCTTGGGTCGTCGGCCGGCATGGGTCACGTCGTGCTCGCCGTCTCCTGGGCGTTTGTTGGGTGGTGATTCGGGGCGACCGCGCCGCGGCGGCTACCCGGGGGCGCCGGCACGCGGGGCGCGCCGTTTCGGCCCGAAGCAAGCGGCGTGCCGCCCGCCACGGGGCGCCTTGAGACGGGAGCTTTTGGTCTCCATCTCCTTTCCTTGGATTTGCTATATTCGAGACACCGGTTCGATCCTGTTCAATCCTGGTTAAATTAGTCCACTGGCCCATCGATCGCAATGATTTCCGATTCATTCGCCGAAAAACTTAGCGCCCGGATCAAGGGGCTCCCCCGCGAGCCCGGCGTCTATCTATTCAAGGACGAGAGGGACCAGGTGATCTACGTCGGGAAGGCGAAGGACCTCCGGGCCCGTGTGAGCAACTACCTTCGTGAGGGCGCCGACGGGCGACACCAGATCCAGTACCTCCTCGAGCGCGCGGAAGGGCTCGACTACATGGTCACCGGGACCGAACAGGAAGCGCTGATCCTCGAGAACAATCTCATCAAAAAACACCGCCCGCGCTATAACATCTTCCTCAGGGACGACAAGACCTACGTGAACCTGCGTCTCAACGTGGACCACCCTTTCCCCCGGTTCACGATCGTCCGCCGGCCGAAAAAGGACAAAGCGAAGTACTTTGGTCCCTACGCTTCGGCGGGGTCGGTCCGCGCGACGCTCAGGATGCTCGGCCGCGCGTTCCCGCTCCGGACGTGCACCGACACGGAGCTTGCCTCGCGCAAGCGCCCCTGTCTCTATTACCACATCAAGCGGTGCAGCGCGCCCTGCGTGGGGCTCATCGACGAGCAGTCCTACCGGGACGCGGTGAACAAGGCGGCGATCTTTCTCAAGGGGAGGGGAGAAGAGCTTGCCGCGACGCTCAAGGCGCAGATGGAGCGCGAGGCCGCCGAGCGGCGTTACGAACGGGCGGCGAAAGCCCGCGACCAGCTTTGGGCCCTCCAACGGACCCTCGAAAGACAACGCGTGACGTCGCCGCAGAAGGCGGACCGGGATGTCTTCGGGGTCGCCCGCGAGAGAGAGCGGATGGCCGTTCAGATCCTACACGTAAGGGAATGGGAGCTCTCGGGCGGCAGCTCCCACCTTTTCGACAACGCCGCGTTGTCGACCGCCGAGCACCTCTCGTCTTTCGTCAACCAGTTCTATCAGAGCGGGGCGGCGATCCCTGCCGAGATCGTTTTTTCGGAACCGATCGAGGACGTCGAGGGGCTCCGCGAGTATCTTGCCGGCCGCCGGGAAAAGCGGGTCGACATCGTCATCCCCAAGAAGGGCGAACGCCGGCGGCTCGTCGATCTCGCGCTCAAGAACGCCCGGACGGTTCTCGATGCGAGCGCCGGCTCGGCGCGGAGCCGGGACCTCCTCGAAGAGCTTCAGGACGTCCTCGATCTCGAGCGCTTCCCGCGCAGGATCGAGTGTTTCGACGTGTCAAACCTGGGGGGGAAAGAGGCGGTCGCCTCGCGCGTGACCTTTATAGACGCCGCCCCGGCCAAGACTCACTATCGGCACTACCGCGTCCAGACGGTGAAGGGGGCGGACGATTACGGAATGATGGAGGAAATTCTCGAAAGAAGGATCGCCCGGGGGATTAAGGAAAGCGACCTCCCTGATCTTCTTATGGTCGACGGCGGAAAAGGACAGATGAACGTCGCGCTCAAAGTTCTGAACCGGTTGGGCGTAGAGGGAATCGGTGTTCTGGGTATCGCCAAGGTGCGAAGCGGCACCGCCAAGAAAAAAGTCCGCGGGCAGGAACGGATACACGCGCCCCACCTTCCCGAGCCCCTTCTGCTCAACGAGGCGACGGGCCCCTTACATCTTCTCGAACGGATCCGCGACGAGGCCCACCGCTTCGCCATCACCTATCATAAGAAGCTTCGGAGCAAGCGCCTCGAAGCCTCCGCCCTCGACGGGATCGCGGGGCTCGGGCCCGTCCTCAAGCGGCGTCTTCTCGCCGCCTTCGGGAGCATGGACGAAATCCGCCGGGCGGGCGAGTCCGAACTTACGGCCGTGCAAGGAGTTTCGCGGAAGCTGGCCGCGAAAATAAGGGAGAGCCTGGAGCAACATCCTTGACAGCCCCCAGCGTTGTCGGTAATATTTAAGGTGTTGAAAACGTGCTCATTATCTCTGAGCACCCGCCTTCTCTTGATTCCCCACCAAACCGGAAAGCGGCACGAGTATCGATTTTTCTCATGACGAACGTAGAGAACTGTTCTTGACGAGGGCGAGATAGAGATCGGGAGGTATCGAATTGTTCACCGTAAGACACTGCGTGTACGTGCTGTTCGCGATTCTGGCGGTTGGCTCTCTGGGATGTGACGAGAACACCCCCCCAGAGGGACCGGACGCCCCGCCGCAGATCAACCTCGTGACGATCAGCGGGATGCCGAGTGACGACGTGTACGACGTGCTCGTGGACAGCAAGAACCGCTTGTGGGTGAGCACGGAAGAGGGCGTGTTGATGTGGGAGAACGCGCAGGCGTCTTCCTTCAATGTCGATAACGCGACGTGGTTCTCGGATCGCAACGGGATCCCCAACCTGAGGTGCCGCGGTTTGGCCGAGCTCAACAAGAAGATCTTCGTCGCCACATGGGGAGGCGGGATCGGGATCGGAGATTCATTGGCGATCTACGACCCCCTGGCCCAGTGGGAGGCGGTGACCCCGTCGGACGGGCTCCCCGTCGGGCGCGTAGGCGAGCTTGCGGCGGACGATTCGTCGATATGGCTTGCCACGGTGGAGGGCGTTTTCCAGTACATCGATGACCCCTTGCTCGAAGTTGAAGATCGCATCGTCGATCATTCGGGTAATGACGAGTTCGGGGCCGGAGTGTTCTCATCGATTCTCGTTTATGACAGCGACACCCGGGGACCGGAAGTGTGGACGACGGAGAAACGGCGGGACGTGCTCGGCATATTCGTTCCCGGCGGAATCAAGGTGCGGCACCCCACCGAAACCCAGTATTTCCGCACGGCGACGAGCGGGATCCCGAGCGACGACGTGAACGACATCGCGTTCGATGACCAACGCGGGGTCTTCTGGTCGGCCCATGTGCTGAACGGGATCGCGTCGCTCGACGTCGATACGAAGACCTGGACCCACATCGGCACGGGTGACGGATTGGTCAGCGACGTGGTGAGCTCGGTGGCGGTCAACAATCTGGCGACGCCGTGGCCCAAAGGGACCGTCTGGGTCGCCACGCAGAACGGCTTGACCAGGATGAACCCGGACGGCCTCATGGTGAACTACACGGATGGCAGCGGGCTTCCGAACATGCGGGTGAGGAAAGTCGTCGTCGACAAGAACAACAACGTGTGGCTCGGTTTCGTCGAACGCGGCGCGGCAAGAGTCAGTCCGTAAGGGTCCGGGCGCGGGCGGTTCGCGGACCGGGGCTTCGAGAAAATAAATGGGCGTCTAGTGATTCCGCCGCCGGAATCACTAGACGCCCTCTTCTTTTTCGCTCGTTTCCGACGCCCCACGGGCCGTCGCGCCCCGCGCCCCGCGCGGTTCTCAGATCTCGAGGAACTTGGGGAACCGCGTCAGGTTTTCGATCCCCGTCTGGGTGACGGCGACCGTGTCCTCGATCCGCACGCCGCCGCCCGCTCCGTAGTAGTAGAGCCCCGGCTCCACCGTCACGACCATCCCCTTTTCGAGCGTGAGCTTGTTGAGCGCGATCCGCGGCGGCTCGTGGATCTCGAGACCGAGGCCGTGCCCCGTCCCGTGGAAGAACCCGCCCATCCGGCCGCCGATGACGCCGGTCTTGTAACCGTGCTGCTCGAAGAGCTTCTGTATGGCCCGGTGGACCGTGCGGGTCTTGACGCCGTGCCGGACCATCTCGAGCCCCAGCTTCTGACCTTCGTACACGGTGCGGTAGAGCCTGCGGATCTCCTCGGACGCCTTGCCGCGGACAAAGGTCCGTGTGATGTCCGCGAAGTAGCCGGTCGACTCCGAGCGGGGGAAGATGTCGATGATGATTGTCTCGTTCGCACGGACGACGCCCGAACCCCGTTCGTGGGGGTCGCATCCCTGTCTGCCCGGCGCGACGATCGTCCCCATCGGGATGCAACCGAGCGAGAGGATCGTGGTGTTGATCGCGTTTCGCAGCAGCTCGACGGTGACTCTGCTCCCCTTGTGGTAGAGATAACTGTTCTTGATCTTGCTCGCCGAGAGGATGTCGACCGCCGCTTTCATCCCCTTCTCGGTCACCTGCATCGCTTTCCGGATCGCCTCGATCTCAGCGGGCTTTTTGTAGATCCTCTCCGGGTAGAATGGGTCGGGGAGGGCCTTTACCGTGATCCGGTTGTCGCGAAGTCCCTCGGCGATCCCCAGCGGGAAGCTCGACGGCACGGCGACGCTTCGCATCCCGAAGTCGCGGAGGATCGTCGTCAGGATCTCGACGGGCCCCGGCGTTTTCTTGAACTTCTTCTCGGCGAGAGCCGTGTAGGCGGAGAGCGAGTGGACCTTGTGGGCGTTCGATTGTCTCTTCGCGCGATCGATCTCGAGATCGCTCATCACGAGATGGCGTTTGCCCTCGGCGGTCCGGACGAAAATAAAGGGATCGGGGCACGAGAAACTCGTCGAGTAGAGGATGTTGGCGTCGGTCTCGCTACAGGCGTACATCAGCACGTTCTTGTTCGTGTGTCTTATCTTGAATGCCGGGTTCATGAGGAATCCTTTCTCCAAAAGGACGGTCGGGGCGCGCGAGTCGCCGCGGGTCGGAACGCGCGAATTGCCGCGGGCCGGGATGCGCGAGTCGCCGCGCGTGCGCGCTGCATTGTCTATCATCTTGTCAATTTTGTTTTTGAATGTAAAGGCGAAAACGGTTATCCTCTCCCAACCTTGCGGATCGACCTCCATATGCATTCGACGTTTTCCGACGGGCTCAAATCGCCCGCGGAACTCGTCGGCATGGCCGTCGAGAAGCGTCTCATTGCCATGAGCCTCACCGATCACGACTGTCTCGACGGCGTCAACGCGGCGATCGAGGCGGGGCGGGATCTCGGCGTCGAAGTGCTCTCGGGGGTGGAGCTCAGCTGCGAATTCAAGGGGCGGGATCTCCACATCCTCGGGTACGGCGTCGACCCCGATCACGCCGAATTCCAGGAGATGCTCCGCAAGTTCCGCGAGACGAGACACAACAGGGGTCTCAAGATCATCGAGAAGCTCAACGCCCTTGGCGTCGCCATCGATGCCGAGGACGTGATCCGGAAAAGCGGGGAAGGCGCCCTCGGACGCCCGCACATCGCCGCGGTGCTCGTCGAGAAGGGGATCGTGTCGAATACGACGGAAGCTTTCGACAAGTATATCGCCGACGGCGGCCCCGCCTACGTACCCAAGTACAAGATGACACCCTCGGAAGCGATCCGGTATATCCGGATGGCCGGTGGACTCGCGTTCGTCGCCCACCCGGGGATCTTTCTCGAAAACATCGAAGAGCTCGACGCGCTCATCGCGGAGCGGTTCGATGGGATCGAGGTCCATCACCCCAAGCACACCCCGGTAACGGCGCTCCGTC
>Ga0315275_10004241_pt1 | contig 13377 bp, 19 predicted proteins | sample YL17G03_0_MG_FD_205557 | JGI IMG/M metagenome (GOLD analysis project Ga0315275, IMG submission 205557) | Sediment microbial communities from Yellowstone Lake, YNP, Wyoming, USA - YL17G03_0 | ecosystem: Environmental > Aquatic > Freshwater > Lake > Sediment | place: USA: Wyoming | collected... | reverse complement strand
TCTTGAAAAGCTGAGCTTCCGGATTAAAAGGCCTGGCCGTGAAAAAATCGAGGTCCACAGAGAAGCGATGGCGGAGATAGAAATAGACGGCGGTGCCGCCGGCCAGATAACCGCCCTGGGGAAGGACCTGATTCTCGAGGAGGTGGAGCAGCAGTCGCACCAGCAGGGCGGCTCTTTCCTTGATATTCACGGAGTTATTTTAGCATGAATTCCGCTCGACTTAAACGCGTATTACGGCTTCATGCGAATGGGCTTCCTTTAGTGCCTCCATCAAGACCGGTGAAACTGGGCGCAAGCTCAATCCCTTTCCCTGGAGGGAAGAAAAAGAAGACCCGTGGTTCGTCTAAGAAGTGGGCCGCCAGAGAATCGAGGGCTTGACAAGGCCCTGAGACGCTTCGATCGGCTGTCCTCGGGGGACGTCGGCATCTCGACGATCACCCTGGCCGAGCTTCGCTATGGGATAGCCAAAAGCCGGCACGTCGAAAGGAACAGGCAAGCTCTGCAGGAATTTCTTCTCTCCTTGGAAGTCGCTGATTTCGACGAAAGTGCAGCCTCTGCCTACGGAACGGTCCGCGCCGGCCTCGAAAACGCCGGACGGTCGATCGGTCCCCTGGATACGTAGATCGGCGCCCAAGCGCTGAGCCTGGATGCCATCTTGGTAACCGACAATACGACTGAATTCCGGCGGATCAAAGGGCTCAAAATCGAAAACTGGCTGGATTAGGGCAGTCTCCTGATCACTTTTAAGCTCTGCCCTTAGAGGTGAAATATTTTGCTCTAAATTTCAACGACACGTTGACCAGGCCGATCATGACAGGCACCTCGACGAGCGGGCCGATGACGGCGGCGAAGGCCTCGCCCGAGTTGATGCCGAAAACGGCCACAGCCACGGCGATGGCCAGTTCGAAGTTAGGAACGACGACGTCACTGCCCCTCCACCCTGGCGGATGTCAGGAATGGCAACCGGATTTTATGAAATTCGATGAGACAGTGGCAAAACGGTCTACGGTCCCTCCCGACCGGAAACGGACAAGGCCGGCTGAATCCGACACGAGCTTATCGCCTCGTCCTGTCAGACGCCGGATTTCTTGGGGCCATATTTTTCACGAAGCTCCCGTAAAGATTTTACGAGCTCTTCATCGGTCGGGAAGCTGACGGCGCCCGTCGAGCATTCGCGCGCGCAGGCCGAGCAGCCTACGACGCAGTTGAAGGGACGGGCGACCTCCACGACGGTCTCGCCGGGGACGAACACGTCGTTCGCGCAAAAATCCTTGCAGGCGCCGCAATTCGTGCACTTCTCCGGATCGATCGTCGGGAACCAGGGGATCTTTTCCCTGGGGATCCCCATATAGGAATCCGAACTCATTGGTCGCTCTCCTCGAGGGCCTTTTTGATGTCCTCGAAGGCCTGGTCCGTGTTCTTGAACTGGATCGAGACGGGTTTCCATCTCTTCCCGTCCATCAAAACGCCGGCCCTCTGGAACCCGTTCCGAAGCAGCTTGGCCTGCTTCTCAATCTTGCAGGCCGGCGTGATATAGACGACGCCGTCCTTCTTGAGGAGATCCTCCATAAGGGCTTCCCCGTTCGCTTCACAAAGGCGGGTATGGAGAAGCATGTAATCGTGGGGCAACTCGAGCCGGACGCGCTCGGCCAGTTGAGGAAGGTCGAGGTCCTTCATGCTCGGACAGGCGAAACTGCAGGTGCACATCAAAACGGCTTTTTTCATGATATCTGTCTCCTCGCCATCATTTCCGGCAAATCTCGTGCCTGTCGGCCGCTAACGATTTATCCCTGTCCGACCGGACGATTCGATCTTCTTCCACCCATTGCGAAAGGAGATCGAGGATGGACTTCGCCGCAGGCGTTTTCTCATCGCTAAGCCTATAATTGATCCATTTACCTTCTTTATCATCGAGAATGAAACCCGCCTCACGAAGGATCGCCAGATGCTTCGAGACCGTTGACATGGAAAGACCCAGCACCTCACGCACCTCACAGACGGCCATCGGCCGTAGCTCCAACATCTTGAGGATCCGCAGCCTGCTCCTATCGGAGAGCGCCTTCAGGACTTTTTGGGCATCACGTAAGGTCATATTTGTCATTTCGCCACATAACGAATTGTATCGAAACTTATTGTTATTGTCAAGTTTCTTGTTCACTTTTCATTGACAAATAGAGGCTTATTCATTATATTATTATATGCGCATATGCGGGTTAGCGATTTTATTCGGACCATGCGGCTCCGTCAAACCCATGAGCACTTAACATCAGGAGGGCCCCTTGATTGAAATAAGTAACAAGGCCACACAAATATTCTCATCGGCAGGAGGCTGCTGCGATCATTCCCGCGGCGGCTGCTAATATGGATCATAATCCACCAAAGAAAAACATGGATAATTATTTAAAAGTCCTGAAAGCGCTCTCCGATGAAACGCGCCTGCGTATTATCAATCTGCTTTATGAGCGTGAGCTTTGCGTATGCGACATTGAGGATATTCTCGACACAACCCAGACAAAAATATCGCGGCACCTGGCCAATTTAAGAAATGCCGATCTTGTGCGCGACAGAAAAATCGCGCAGTGGTCTTTTTATTCCCTCACCAGGTCCAGCGAGCTGAAAATCGTCGATGAACTCGTGCACGGCATTTTAAGGAGTCTTGACGTTTATCAGAATGATTTGGACCTTCTAAAAAAGAAGGAGAAGGCCGGAGCCTGTCAAACGAATGTTGCTATAAAAAGGAGCATTTTATGAAGATCATTGAAATTTATGAGCCGCCCATGTGCTGCCCCACCGGAGTATGCGGGCCTGCTCCGGATCCGGACCTGGCGGCTTTACAGGAAACAATCCTAAAGCTCAAGAAGGCCGGATTCTCCGCGGAGAGGATCGCCCTCAACCAGCAACCCAAGCGGTTCATGAGCAATCCCATCGTCAAGGATATCATCATGTCCGAGGGTAAGGAATCACTGCCCATCACTCTCGTTGAAGGGAAATTGGTGGTTAAAGGCCGATATCCGAAATATGAAGAGCTTCTAAAGGAGGTAATCTAAATGCCAACATATGAATATCTCTGCCGGCGGTGCGCCCAGGTCTTTGAAAAGAGGATGACGATAGAGGAAAAAACGAACGCGAAAACGATCTGCCCGAATTGCGGCTCCGAAGACATTCGCCAGCAATTCTTTGGAGTGAACTTCGTCGGCAAGAAAACCGGAGGCAGACGGCCATCCGGCGGGTGCTGCGGCGGCGGAACCGGCTGTTGCGCCTAAGCCCATCATTTCTATCAAACGGAGAGACGCTATGCCCCTGGATGAAAAGACAAGAGAGCTCGTGGCATTGGGCGCGGCCATGGCCGGAAACTGCTTTCCATTCCTCCGGTATCACTATAAGAAATGCCGGGAGCTCGGGATCGCCGTTGATGATATGCGTGATGCGCTGGAGATGGCCAAGACCGTAAAAGAGGTGCCCATTAAGAACATTTACGAATTGGGGAATGCCTTGCTGGAAAGTGGAGAAGAAATCGATGACTGAATACCTGTTTTTTTCCGGGAAGGGCGGCGTGGGAAAAACCACGATGGCCGCCACGACGGCCGTTTACAACGCCATGCGGGGGAAGAAGACCCTGATCATTTCGACCGACCCGGCCAGCAACCTGGGAGACATTTTCGAAAAGCGGATCGGACACACCATCACGCCGATCCTCCCCAACCTCTCCGCCATGGACATCGATCCCGATGCCGCCACAGAGGAATACCGGGAAAAGGTCATCGGGCCGATGCGCGGCGTCATGCCCGACGACATCATGAAGGTCCTCGAGGAGCAGTTCCGAAGCGCCTGCACCATTGAGATCGCGGCCTTCGACCGGTTTACCGACTTTCTGGTCAACGAGGAGTTCGATCTCGTCGTCTTCGACACGGCGCCCACCGGTCACACCATCCGCCTGCTGGAATTGCCGGTGGACTGGTCGAAGCACATCGAGGAAAGCGCGAAGGGCTCCGGGCAGACCTGTATCGGCCCGGTGTCGTCCATTCAGGACGCGAAGGAAAAATACGACCGGGCCATCGCCGCGATGCGGGAAGGTTCCCGCACCACGTTTTATCTCGTCCTGAAGCCGGAAAAGACCTCTCTGGCCGAGACCCTGCGCGCCCGCGACGAGCTGAACACGCTGGGCATACGGAATTTCCGCGTGATCGTGAACGGAATATACCCGACAGATGAAATCATCCACAGCCGCTACGCGAACCTGTCCGCCGTGCAATCACGATATCTCGGGATGATCGAGAAAGTCCTGCCCTATCCCACGAATAAAGTCGGCCTTCTTAGCGGCGAGATCAAGGGCCTGCCGGCCATCACGGACTTCGCCGGCGTCGTGTTTGAGGGGAAAAGGACCGCCATCACGGAAAGCTTCCATCAGCCGGGGACTTTTGATCAATTCGCGGACGGCGACGCTCTGACCGATATCATCCAAAAAAAGAGCGGCGCGAGGATCGTGATCATCACCGGCAAGGGCGGCGTGGGAAAAACCGTAACCGCGTGCGCCGTGGCGGCGCATCTCGCGGGCAACCGACAGAAGACGCTTCTTGTCACGACCGACCCGGCGGCCCACATCGGGCATGTGCTCGATGAACCGATCGGGGACACGATCGGGCAGACAAAGTCCCTACCGTATCTGAGCGCCGCCCGCATCAATCAGAAAAAAAGCGTGGAAACATATAAAAAGAAGATCATCGACGACGCGGTACGGTCGGGATATTCCGATGACATGCTCATCGCGCTTAAGGAGGAATTGGAGTCGCCCTGCACGGAAGAGATGGCCGTCTTCGAAGAATTCGCGGGTGTCGTTGAAAACAGCGATTTCGATTACATCGTGTTCGATACGGCGCCGACCGGGCACACGCTCAGGCTCCTGGAACTTCCCTATGATTACGCGCGGCAGGTGGAATTGATGGTCCAGATCAAAAAGGACGGAGGCGCCGCCGATAAAGCGAAGAGAAAGCTCGAGTCGCTTCTTGGAAAACTCAAAGATCCCGGCACCAGCGCGTTTATGCTTGTCTTTTATCCCGAGTACACGCCGATCCACGAAGCCAAACGAACATTGGATGATTTGAGCCTGGCCGGCATCAGCGTCCAGGCTGTGATCGCGAACAATGTGCTCGAAAACGGGGATAAAGATACGGACTTTTTCCTCCGGAGAGCCGAGATGCAGCAGCACTACCTGGAAATCGCCAAAAAGCTGTTCCAATTGCCCGTCTTCAAGATCCCCATGTTCGATGATGAGATCATCGGATTGCCGAAATTGAAACAGGTCGCGGAATCGCTGTTCCAGAGGGAATGCTGTCCCGAAGGGCCGGCGTGGAACTCAGGAGAAATCTAAAGGAAGGTCGTTAGCGATTATGATCGTTAAAGAGATTTCCTATGACTGAATCCGTATCAAAAAAACTTTCATTTCTTGATCGCTATCTCACGCTCTGGATTTTTACCGCCATGGCCCTGGGAGTGCTTATCGGTTATTTGATTCCCGGCGCAGTGGCCTCGTTTAATGCTAAGTTCAGCGTGGGAACCACCAACATCCCCATCGCCACCGGACTGATCCTGATGATGTACCCGCCTCTGGCAAAAGTCAAATATGAGGAACTGGGCGATGTCTTTAAAAATTGGAGGGTGCTCGGCCTCTCCTTGGTACAGAACTGGATCGTGGGCCCCGTATTGATGTTTTTTCTGGCCATCACCTTTCTCAGAGGGTATCCCGAATACATGGTCGGTTTGATCATGATCGGACTGGCCCGCTGTATCGCCATGGTCATCGTCTGGAACGATCTAGCCAAGGGTGATACGGAATACGCCGCGGGGCTGGTGGCTTTCAACAGCGTGTTTCAAGTGCTCTTTTTTAGCGTCTACGCCTGGTTTTTCATAAGCGTCCTGCCGCCGCTCTTCGGCCTCAAAGGCAGTATCGTCAACATGACCATCGGCCAGATCGCGGAAAGCGTTTTTATTTACCTGGGCATTCCGTTCCTAGCCGGGATGATCACCCGCTTCACCCTCATCAAGGTCAAAGGCAAGGAATGGTACCAAACGAAATTCATCCCAAGAATCAGCCCGATCACGCTTATCGCACTCCTCTTCACCATCATTGTCATGTTCAGCCTGAAGGGCGAGTACATTGTTAAGATACCCCTCGATGTTGTTCGGATCGCTGTACCGCTCCTCATCTATTTCGTGGTGATGTTTCTTCTGAGCTTCTTCATGAGCAGGAAGATCGGCGCCGGGTATCCGATCACGGCGACGCTCTCTTTTACGGCGGCCAGCAATAACTTCGAGTTAGCCATTGCCGTCGCCGTGGCCGTCTTCGGCATCAACTCGGGTGTGGCGTTTGCCGCGGTCATCGGGCCGCTAGTGGAGGTGCCGGTGCTTATCGGGCTGGTGAACGTGGCGCTGTATTTCAAAAAGAGATACTTCCCCTTTGAAAAAATCGCGATGGAGGCATAAGGAGGATAATCATGTTCAATACAATCGTTCTAGCGACGGATTTATCGCCGGCCTCGAATGCCCTGGTGGAATGCGTCATCGGATTAAAAAAGCTCGGCGTGAAAAAGGTCTTTCTTACGTACGCCTTGGGGATACGGTATCTTGACGATCTTAAATACCTTATCGCGTCAAAAGTCGAACCCTTCCTGCTTGAGCAGAAAAAGAAACTCGAGGTCCAGGGACTTGACGCGGTCATCGAACTGGCGCCGGGCATAGCAGCGGAGGAGATCCACAGGGTCGCGGAACAGAAGGATGCCTCGCTGATTGTCATGGGATCTCACGGTGAAAGCATGGCGGATCATACGCTGTTCAAATTCGGCCGCACCGCCTCGGAGGTGCTTCACAGTTTTACACGACCTCTTTTACTGGTAAAAACGCGCATCGTGAAAAACGTCGGTGAAGCCTGCGTTGAGGTTTCATGCTCGGACTTTCTGAAAAATATACTCTACTGTACCGACTTTTCCGATACCGCGCAGCGGGCCTTCGATTATGTTGAAAAGATGGTTGAAACCGGGTGCCGATCGGTCACCCTTATGCACGTGCAGGATAAGACAAAGATCGATAAACATCTTTCGCACAAACTCGATGAATTCAACAAAATCGACGCCGAAAGAATCGAAATGCTGAGAGAGCGGCTTGCGAAAAAGGGAGCGAGCCGCATCCAGATGAAAATACCCTATGGGATACCGACGGCGGAAATTCTTAACGAGGCCGTAACCGGCAACTATTCGCTTATCGTCATGGGCAGCCAGGGAAAGGGGTACATTCGCGAAATTTTCCTCGGCAGCGTCAGCCATAATATAGCCAGGAATTCCGGCGTTTCCGTGATGCTGATACCGGCCATTAGATAAAAGCTAAGTTGCGGCATCCTTTTGATCATCGTGCCTAAGTTTTGCAGGAACCTTACTCAGAAACCTGAACGAGTAGCGGAGATGACGAAATCGAGGATGAATATCTGGAATCAAGACATGGCGGACTTATGCGGCCAATGAAGAGCTCTGGCTGCTCCGCCGTCTTCCTGTTGAGATCTGAGGCCGCAGAAGGGAAGGATGGGTGCTGCCGAACATGAGTTTCGAGATCACTTTTTATACGAAACCCAATTGCCCGCTTTGCGAGGAGGCGGAGGATCTTCTCGAGGAGACGAGACGTCATTTTGGCTTCTCCGTGCAAAAAATCGACATCACAAATGAGATGGAGACTTATGAAAAATACAAGCATCGAATTCCTCTCCTCCGGCTCGGAGACCGATGGGATCTCTCGGGGAAAATAAGCCGTAGAGAATTGAGGCAGAAGATCCCGGCCTTTTTGAAACAAAAAAAGTAAGACAATGTTGGCCGGAAAAACCGTTGTCTTGGGAGTGTCGGGCGGGATTGCAGCTTATCAGGCAGTAGAAATCACGGGGCAGTTGAGAAATCGATTAGCCGAAGTTTATGTCATTATGACAAAAACCGCTTCTAAATTCGTAACTCCTTTATCACTGGAAACGGTTTCCCTCCATCCAGTCGTTCTGGACATGTTTGCTGAGCCAAAATACTGGAATATCCCCCATATCTCCTTAGCCCAGAGAGCCGATATTTTCCTAATTGCTCCGGCGACCGCCAATGTCATAGGCAAAATAGCTCATGGCATTGCAGATGATATGCTCTCAACGACGGTCATGGTGACAAAGGCGCCTGTCGTCATCGCCCCGGCCATGAATGAGAACATGTGGCTGAACCCGATCGTTCAGAAAAACGTTGAAAAGCTTAAAACCATGAGTTTTTATTTCGTTGACCCCGAATACGGTCCCATGGCTTGTGGAGGCGAGGGCGTCGGACGAATGGCCCGGATTGAGGCTATCATTTCCAAGTTATTTGAGATTTCAAAAATGATAGATGGCCGAAGGACAAGAGGACCAGAGACCGATGGCCCTAAAGATGAATTCGGCGAAGGAGATTGAGAGATGAAAAGAATCTATCTCGACCATGCGGCGACGACACCCGTTCATCCGGAAGTGGCCAAAGCGATGTTGCCTTATTTCAGCAAGCGTTTCGGGAATGCTTCGACTCTTTATTCCTACGGGCAGGAAGCCAGAGAGGCCGTCGAAGAGGCGAGAGGCAAAGTTGCATTATTGGCCGGCGCTCAATCGCCCCAAGAAATTATTTTTACCAGCGGAGGAACAGAATCCGATAACTTTGCCGTTTGCGGGATAGCCTGGGCGAACCAGAAGAAGGGCGATCATATCATCACTTCTGCCGTTGAACATCATGCTGTTCTCAACACCTGTAAATTCCTCCAGAAAAGAGGATTCAAGGTCACCTATTTACCGGTGGATCATTATGGGTTCGTCGACCCGGACGATGTACAAAAAGCCATTACGAATAAGACGATCCTAATCTCCATCATGCATGCGAACAACGAGGTGGGCACCATTGAGCCCATCCCTGAAATCGGGAAAATCGCTAAAGACAACGAAATCTATTTCCATACGGACGCCGTGCAGAGTTTTGGCCATATCCCGATCCGTGCGGAAGAGCTGAAAGTCGATTTGCTTTCCACATCCGGGCACAAACTTTATGGGCCGAAAGGTGTCGGGATGCTTTATATCAGAAAAAGAACGAAAATCGTCCCCTTCTTATACGGTGGAGAGCAGGAGAATAAGCGCCGGGCCGGCACCGAGAATGTGGCTGGAATCGTTGGGTTCGGAAAAGCCTGCGAGATTGCAGTTGGCACGATGACGGAGGAAAGCCGTCGGTTGGCCAATCTCAGAAATAAATTCATTAAGGGAATTTTAGAGAAGATCGGGTTCACTCAATTGAACGGCCATCCGACGAAGAGGCTGCCCGGAAATGTCAATGTGAGCGTAAAGTATGTGGAAGGAGAATCCATGCTTTTGAAATTGGATGGAAAAGGAATCTGTGCCTCGAGCGGTTCAGCCTGCACCTCGAGTATCTTGGAACCTTCTCATGTTCTGACAGCCCTGGGCGTTCCTCCAGATGTGGCCCACAGCTCCCTTCGTTTCACTCTGGGAAGAGAGAATACAAAAGAGGATGTAGATGATGTCTTAGGAGTATTGCCCGATATCGTGAAGGGATTGCGCCTCATGTCGCCCCTGTACCAAGAAAAGGGAGGGTCATGATGCCAACTTATAGTGAAAAAGTCATGGATCATTTCAACAACCCTCGCAACATGGGTGAAATCGAGAATCCGGACGGCGTGGGAAAAGTTGGCAATCCTGTTTGCGGAGATGTTTTGAACCTCTATATCCGGATTGAAAATGATGGGATTATCGATGCCAAATTCAAGACATTCGGCTGTGGAGCGGCTATTGCCTCGAGTAGCATGGTGACACAAATGATAAAAGGAAAGACCTTGGAGGAAGCGTTGGAAATATCAAATCGGGCTGTCGCCGAGGCGCTGGATGGCCTGCCGCCGATCAAGATGCACTGTTCGGTTTTGGCCGAAGAAGCGCTCAAATCAGCTATCGACGATTATTCCAGGAGGAAAAGGAAATAGGAAACGGTGGAAGTTCCTGTTCTAGCTGTAAATAAGAAAATTTTTTAGAAATCGAAAGAAAGGATTACTGAGATGTCGATGGATGATTTGGAGGGCAGAAAACAATTATTGCTGCTTTCTGGCCTCAGAAGAGGACGAATTCTGGATGTGGGCCTGGGAGACTGCGGATGCATGTCCTTTTATCTGGCCAAACGAGGATTTGACGTAACGGGCATTGACTCTTCCTCGTTGGCGGTTCATAAAAGCAGAGAAGAAGCCGACGGCAAGAAGTTGAAAGGCTCGTTTCAGGCAAAGCGAATCAATGCTATAAAGACGCCTTTTGAAAAGGAGAGCTTCGACGCTGTTTTTTCTTATCATTCTTTGCACCATATAAAAAATATGCCCAAAGCCATACATGAGATGTTCAGAGTATGTAAGAAGGGAGGCTTGGTTGTGATTTCAGATCTTCATGCTGGAGGAAGAAGAGAGTATGAGCACGCGCCTGACAAAAGATTTCTCCTAGATGTTGAAAGACAATTGAAGAAATATGCCAAATCCATCAGGAAGGCAAAGACAGATATCAATGAGATGTTTGTTTGCGAAAAGAAATAATCTATCGGCTAAACCGCGATATATTTCCTGCGTGCTTATGACGGGAGATCCATCCTCCAAAGCGGATATTTAATACGCGCCGGAAAAGCGAAACCCCTTCTAAGTATGCTGGTGGGCAATACGTTTTAGGTAGAAATAGAGGATGATGCCGGAAAGAATCATGCCGACGCACAGCAGCTGGCCCACGGAAAGGGATAAAAAGACGAACCCGAGGTTCATGCCCAGTTCATGGAAGCATTCCACGAAAAAATGCGCTGTCTCGCAGCTGCTGTGGTAAATTGTCAGCATGGAGCCCCGGGGTGCTTTGACCTTGCGCAGACCCCACATCACCGCGAACAGGAAAATACTTTAAAAAACAGCCTTGAGATCTGTTTCGATCCACTCACGGATCGCGTCGCGGCTGCGCCGGAAGCAGGCCAGGACCTTCTCGTCCGTTCCCGTGCAGGCCGCCGGATCCTCGAAGGCGTGATGGATATAGTTCTTGCCGCCGGGAAAGAAGGGGCAATCCGCCTGAGATTCGTCGCAGACCATGACGATGTCGTCGAACGGCTGGTCCAGGAACTCATCCACGCTCTTCGACCGATGGGAAGAGATGTCGATACCGATCTCGGCCATGGCCTTGATCGCCGCGGGATGGACCCGCGTCGCCTCCGTTCCGCCGCTGAAGGCCCGAAACCGGTCCGCATAGAGGGCATTGACAAGGCCCTCGGCCATCTGGGACCGGGCCGAGTTGTGAACACATATGAAGAGGACTCTTTTCTTTTCCATCATTCCCTCCTCGTATTCATGGTGACGCGTCGGCACACCGCGGCCCTCTCCGCTTCCGCCGCCGCCTGTTGTTTCATGCCTTTCGACGCCTTTTGTCATGGGCATTGAATGATTCCCTGGGCCCAAAGACATCCCCCGCAGGCGGGAAAGGTGTTTCCAAAACAGTCTTCTCTGTTTTTTTCGATGTAATCGCAGCCCCCGCAAAGATGACAGGGAGAAAATTCGAAAGCGCGGACTTTCTCTCTGAACTCTTTGTATTCTGTGGAATTCCAGATTTCAAATAGATTTCCCGAATCGACATCTCCGAGGATGTAAGAATCAATAGTCCGCGGGAGGCCGTAAAGAAAAGCCGTGTGGGAATGCAGCAATCCCATACAAGGACTGACTTTGCCGTCCCATCGGATAAACGTGCATCGGTCCTTAATAAAGCGGCATTGTTGGGTCTCTGTGCTGATTTTATTGCCCATGATGGACAAATTATAATAGCCTCGGAAGAGACTTAAAAAAGCATCCTTTGTGGCATCGGTCACATCAAGTCTGGGCAAGCTTACGTCCACCCTTCCGTCTACATCCGCGAGCGTCTCAAGTGTAAGCGCATGACTGCAGACCATTTGGCTTTCCATTTCTTCAGTGTAAGGAAGCACATTGCTGACAGAGACCATTCTGGCTCCGGTCGCCCAAATCAGCCGATCGAGATTCTTTAAATGTTCGATGTTTTTCCTCATTACGACAAAGGCAATGCCGAGATCAATTTTGTGGCGGCTTTTTTTGGTGACTTTTTGCAGGAGTTCCAGGCCTCCAATAACCTGACGAAAACTGGCCCCTTTGCGGATATCCTCAAAGCTTGCGCCATCCGCCCCGTCAAAGGAAATCCAGAGCGTGTCCAGACGAACGTCATGAAGGCCCTGGATCATTTTTTCATCCAACAATGTGCCGTTGGTTACCATCTCGGCTTTGACGCCGAGCGATTTGACGCTTCGGATCATGGACAGAATTTCTTTATGAGCCGTTGGCTCTCCAAAACCGCCGAACATGACAGATTGAAGATGGGGAAATTTTTTGAGCTGTTCGACTATCCGGCTAAAGGTTCCCATCTCCATATAACCCAACGGTTCTGTCCATGTATTTCTTATGCAGGTTTGACAGGTCAGATTGCATACAGAGGTGGGTTCGATATATACCCTGGCCAGACTGTGTATATTAGGGTGAATAATTACATGATCGTTCTCGGGAACAATATCGACCTTGGCTCCAGGAGCAAGGCCTGATTGTCTTGTTATTTCAGGAGGCAGGATCAAGCTGCCATTCTTTTTTACCATCGCTTCGAACTTTGATTTAGCCTCCCTACTTTTTTCATTTTCAGGGAAGTCTTCTGTAAAAGTCTCTCCTTTTTCATGGTAGCCCATGAGCATTCACTCCGGATTATTTTGCCTTTCCTCTCTTTAAACTCCGCTTTTATCCGCGTAATATTTGGTTCTAAATTTCAGGGCCACATTTACCAGACCGATCATCGCCAGCAGCTCTGTTAATGCAACTTCTCGACGTGATCTTTAAGATGGCCCGCCAGGTAAGCCTGCACGGCATCGTCTATCTTGGTTACATCCGTTACCACAGGGCGGATACCGGCCTGTTTTATACTCTCATATGCCCCGGCTCCCATCCCCCGCGCCAAGAGCACCTGGCAATCGGCGATGCTGCCGGCCATCAGCTCGTGTCGGCTCTTGGCGGACGGGTCAAAGCCATGACCACGCCGGTCGGCACCGTGGGATTCTTCAGCGTGTGGCTCGCTTGCAAACTGGGTATGCCCCATCTTATCGCGAGTCTCACGCGCAACAATTTTCCCGTCTTCAACGGTAACAATTACATAGAACGGGGCACGACCAAAGTGCTGGCTAATGGTTACGCCGTCTTCTGATACAGCTGCGATTTTCATCGATCGACTCCTCTTTTGGGAATTACAGCTCACAGAGGATTATCCTCCTCCAGTATGGCCTTGACGATCAG
>Ga0315275_10004239_pt1 | contig 13380 bp, 6 predicted proteins | sample YL17G03_0_MG_FD_205557 | JGI IMG/M metagenome (GOLD analysis project Ga0315275, IMG submission 205557) | Sediment microbial communities from Yellowstone Lake, YNP, Wyoming, USA - YL17G03_0 | ecosystem: Environmental > Aquatic > Freshwater > Lake > Sediment | place: USA: Wyoming | collected... | reverse complement strand
CATGACCGCCTTGGGACCGGCTTTCGGAGCCGATCCCCGTTTTCTTTTCTTCTCTCAGAAATCCGCATCTCTTCAGAATTGGCGCCCTCAGATCGGTGAATATCAACTGGCCGTGTATGACCGGCAGACTGGAGAGATCTATCCACGCAGCAATGCCCAAGGAGCCGGTTTGCGTCCGGTGCTCTCGCCCGACGGCCGTTGGCTGGTTTATGCGACCCGATTCCATGAAGAAACGGGTCTCAAGCTGCGCGATCTTCATTCCGATGATGAGAAATGGCTGCTCTATCCGGGGCAATTCGATGTTCAAAGTGCCCAACATGCGAGTTGGGACCTGATGCCGGGATCCTCTTTCACGCCCGACTCAAAATTCCTGATCACCACGCTCGAAGGGAAGATCTGGAAAGTGAGCATTCCGGACGGCAACAAAACGCTGATCCCTTTCACGGCAGGAGTGGAACAGCCGATGGGGCCGGCCGTGCATTCGGAACTTCGGGTCGATGACAACCCTGTACGAGCCCGTCGGATCTCGGACCCGAAGATCTCCCCCGATGGGAAGAACGTGGCCTTTTCGGCTCTCGGGCGACTATGGGTGATGGGTCTTACCGAAGGAACGCCTCACCGCCTCACCGCCTCCGATGTCGGTGAATTTCAGCCCTCCTGGTCTCCTGACGGCCAGTTCATTGTCTATGCGACCTGGGAAAACATGAAGGAGGCCGGACACCTCTATCGCATCAGAGCGAGTGGACAAAGGAAGCCTGAACGCTTGACGGAGAACGCGGCCTATTACGGATACCCGACTTACTCGCCGGGTGGCGATGAGATCATCTTTGTCTCCATGTCGAGACAATCCTGGATCGAAGGCCTCCTTTCCAGCCCTTCCGGCTCGGTCTCCGGAGACGGTGACGTCCCGCGCGTCGAGCTGGGATGGATACCGGCCGAAGGGGGGGATATCCGGAGGATCACCTTGCTGCATGATCTGGGACGCCCCCACTTTATAGCGCCTGATCGGGAAAGGATTTTTATTTACCAGAAGCCGGCGCATAAAACGGCTACCGGGGTTGGGCTTGTTTCTGTCCGCTTAGATGGCAGCGATCTTCAGAGTCACTTAAAAGCGACTGTGTTTAGCAGGAAATCGCCTGCGGATCAGATCCTCATGGCCCCCGAGGGCGATCGGGCTCTCATTCAGGCTGACCGTCAAATTTATCTTGTCGATCTCCCCCGACAGCATGAAGAGCCGTTGACACTCTCTGTGAGCAGTCCTGATCCCGCTTCCATCGTACGAAAGGTCAGCACTGTCGGTGGTGAATTCGCCGGCTGGAGCCGTGATGGAAACGAGATCTGTTTCTCTCTGGGTGCCAGCCTATTCCAGTACGACCTTGGTTCGGGTAAGCTCAAGGAAACAAAAGTCAGAATCGAGATGCCCCGGTACGTTCCAGAGGGCACGGTCGTGCTGAGAGGCGGGAGAGCGATCACTATGCGTGGTGATGAGGTCCTTCCCTCGTGCGACTTGATCATTAAAGGAAACCGGATTGTTGGCCTCGGTTCTCGCGGTACTATAGCCATTCCTCCTGGAGCTCACATCATTGATATCTCGGGAAAGACAATCTTGCCTGGATTTATAGACCTTCATAACCACCAAGGGGGCACGCAGGAGACGCGGATCATCCAGCCCTGGGAATTTATCTCAAGCCTGGCGTACGGTGTGACTACCGGGTATGATACCGGCGCCGCCGGCCCCTCGCTCGTGGACTATGCGGACATGATCGAAACGGGCCAGCTCGTCGGGCCGAGATTCTTTGGCGCCGGGGCCCTCGTTTTCCCAGCCATGGGGGAAACGCTTGAAAATCTAGCCGATGCCAAAGATCTTGTACAACGGTACTACAGTTACTACGGGCTCGATGCCGTCAAGGAGTACTCTTTCGGAGGCCGGAGGAAGCGGCAATTGCTGGCGATGGCGGCAAAGGAGCTCGGGCTGGCCATTCATGCAGAGGGCAACGGTGAGAACAAGCCGGGCGTGACTGAGATCATAGACGGGTACACGACGCATCAGCATTACTTCACTTTTATTCCTTTGTATCGCGACATGGTGCAGCTCATTGCTCAGTCCGGGGTGGGTTATGTTCCCACCTTGTTGGTCACACACGGGGACCAAGGCGCCGAAGATTATTATTATGCGCAAGGGCCTGTCCACGACGATCCTAAACTCCGTCTTTTCACGCCTCATCCTTTTCTGGATCATGAAACTCGGCGTCGGGAGGAAACCTGGGAGCATTGGATGCTTGACGAGGAGTACGCTTTCCCCCGTTTGGCAAAATCGGCGGGAGCCGTGATCCGAGCGGGAGGCAAGGTCGGAGTCGGGGCCCATGGACAGAGGCAGGGGATAGGATTTCACTGGGAGATGTGGAGCTTGGCGACAGGGATGAGTAATCGCGAAGTTCTCCGTGCAGCAACGTTGGGGGGGGCGGAAATCAGCGGACTTGATCACGACCTGGGGATGATCGACATCGGAAAACTTGCCGATCTCGTGGTTTTGGATGATAATCCCCTCGATAATATCCGAAACACCAACTCGATCCGCTACGTCATCAAGAACGGCGTCGTTTATACGGGTGATACGCTTACGGAGATCTGGCCGCAACATAAAGAGTGCTCCTGGATGGAGGGTTGGTCCACGGATCCCAAAAAATAGCGCCGCTGAAAAAGAATCTCGGATGGCCACCTCGGAGGGTCCGGACCCCACATGGCCGCGAACGGGTACTCAGCGCAAAATCTGTTATTCTAGGCAGCCGGAATGGCAAGGAGACAGTCGCATGGCAGAAATCCAAGTCGGTGATCGGGCTTTCTTAAGTTCGCAGTATGCGCGAATTTCAACGGAACAATGCCAGAAACTGCATTGGGCTTCGCTCGAGGTTCTCGAGCGCACCGGCGTGCGTCTCTTCAATCCGGCGGCCGTCGAAATTGTCCGGAAATCCGGGGCCATCGTAACGGAACAGGATCGCGTCCGGATTCCTTCGGGGATGGTTGAGAAGGCACTTGCCACGGTGCCCAAACGCGCTGTGCTGTGTACTCGAAACGGAGAGCGCAGGATCCAGATCGAAGGCCATAAATGTTATTACGGTCCCGGTTCCGACGCGCTCCACATCCTGGACCATCGCACGGGGAAACGCCGTTTGCCCGCCGTCAGGGATATAGAAGAGGGCGTCATCATTTGCGATGCCTTGCCCAACGTGGATTTCATCATGTCCATGTTTCTGCCCGCCGACGTGGAGCAGAGCCATTACGGACTCTATCAAATGGAGGCCATGCTGGCCAACTCGGTCAAACCGATCGTCATCGTCACTCATGACCTCCCCTCTTTGGCTGCGTGCGTCGAAATGGCGGAAGCCGTCGTCGGGGGCGCGGAGGAACTGCGACAGAATCCGTACGTCACCTGCTACATCAATGCAACGACCGGATTGTTGCACAACGAAGAGGCGCTCCAAAAACTGATGTACCTGGCGGGAAAAGGGCTGCCTTCAATATACGTTCCGGTATGCTATGGAGGCATGACTGCGCCCGTCACGCTTGCCGGTTCTTTCGCCGCGGCGAACGCGGGCGTCCTGGTCGGCCTGGTGATTTCGCAACTCGTGCGCGAGGGCGTGCCCTACATCGTTCCGGGCTGGGGTGCCCGTGCGCTCAACATGCGGTCGGGCGCGGCCGCATACTTCACGCCGGACGACAAGGGGTTGATGCCGGCGATGGGACACTATTACGGCCTGCCGATGTTCGGGTACGGCGGTTTCAGCGACTCCAAGCTGGTGGACCAGCAGGCCGCCCTGGAAGCCGCTCTCTCTCTAGCGTTCGCAACCATCGAAGGTGCGAATTTGATCCATGACATGGGCTATCTCGAAGCCGGGCTGTCGGGCGCGCACGCGCAGCTCGTGCTGTGCGACGAGGTGATCGGCTGGCTATCCCACGCTGTTCGCGGGGTCGAGATCAACGACGAGACGCTGGCGCTCGACCTAATCGACAGCAAAGGCCCGAACGGCGACTATCTCGACTCGCCGCATACGCTGAGGCATTTCAGAGAGCGCTGGACGCCGGGAATCCTCGACCAAAACATCCATGATATCTGGGAAGCAGCGGGGTGCCGGACCCTCGGGGACCGCCTGAACCAACGCGTTGAAAAAATTCTGACGACGCACACACCTGCTCCGCTTTCCGACGACGTGAGAGCCAAGATCCGCGGCATCATCGAACGGGAGACTCGCGGCCGCGTGACAACGGCCCGTTGAAAGATGGATTCCAGTAACCGCCGTGCGTGTCTCTGAGCTTACCGTCGCCTAAACATCCAGGGCCCGTGTATTGGTCTCTGCCATAGGAAGGAGCACGAATAAACCGAAAACAGCAAGCGCCGCGATGCAGAAAACGGGGGCCAAAGGCTGATTCAACCGTTCGACAAGCCAAGTTGAGACCAGAGGGGCGATCCCGCCCGTCAAGGCGATGGCGACGCTGAAGGCAAAGCTCAGGGATGTCACGCGGGTGCGCAGAGGAAAGATCTCAACCACCATGGCGCCCTGCATCCCGAGGCCTATGCCCGTCGGTATCGCCACTAGCACTTGCCCCCACATGAAGTCGCTCGTGGAGCCGTAGAGCATCATTCTCTGAGCCGTGAAAACCGCAAGAACGGTGGCGCCTGTCAGGACCAGCATGAGGCGGCGTCGCCCGATGAGGTCTGACACCCAACCTCCGAGTGGTTTCGCGATCAGCACGACCACCAGAGCAAGCGTGTTGGCGAGCATGAAGTCCCCGGCGGCCGCCTCGCCCAGCGACTTTCTGCGCTCCACCATATAGGTGAAGGTCATGTAATAGGCGGCATTTGTCATTCCGATGATCCCGAATGTCCGAACGGCGGGCAACCAGTCCCCCAAGAGGGAGGACAATATCGGGGGACGAGTTGCGGCGGCCTTCAGCCCCGGCACGGTCTCGCCGGCCCCCCGAAGGACGAGGTAGCCGCACACGGTCAGCATGACGCTTGCGATGAAAGGCACGCGCCAGGCCCACGCCGCATGATCGGGTAACACGGCGCCGGCCAACCAAGCGGAACCCGATCCCATGATGAATCCCACAGTGGTGCCCACCGCGGTCGAACTGCTCATGATGCCGCGCCTCAACGGGGAAGCCTTTTCGGTGGTGTATGCCAAAGAACCCGTGTATTCGCCGCCGAGGGAAATCCCCTGAACGAGCCGCAGGATCACGAGGAGCAGCGGCGCCGCGACGCCGATCTGGTCGTAAGTGGGGATGACGCCGATGAGCAGTGTCGCTGCTCCCATTATCAAGATGGAAACGGTTAACAATGGCCGGCGACCGATCCGATCCCCGACCAACCCGAGTATCAGGCCCCCGACCGGACGAGCGAGAAAGCCGATTGCGAAGACGGCGAACGCAAGCAGTTGCTGTGCGACGCGATCCTCTTGCGGAAAGAACTGCTTGCCGATCTCACTCGCAAAGTAACCGTAGAGCGTAAAATCGAACCATACGAGAACATTCGGGATGAATCCGGCCGCCGCTGTTCGGAATGAGGATTGGCGCGAATCGACCGGGCTGGCTGCTTCCGCCGGAACGCCGTCCTGCCGGCCTGTTCCATTCCACCTGAACCGCAATAGGCTACCTCCTTTCGCATCTGCCCAAGGAATGGGCGCAACGCTGTCGCCACCCGCGGGATTTCCATCGCGGCTCAGCCAAGACCTGCCATAAGAGAAGAGATTCGTCTGATTTCTTTAGCTACGGATTCCGTCTCTCATGATAATTCAGCTGCCACCATTTGACAAGGTTATTGACAGCGACATTGGCCTCCGATATAGTCGTTTCCTGGCGGAAGTTAGCTTTCCTCCGGCTCGAACCGAACGCTCCTCAGGTGGCCTTGGTGAAGGTAATCCTCGAGAACCATAAGAAACAAAAATAATGTCCGCCGAGCGTGATCATGAAAGGGCCTCCGCCGGCGACAGGCCTTCCGCAGGCCGCATCATTCTCTGGGCGGCCAGCATTGTCACTCTCGGTTTTCTGATCTATCTCGGGCTGAATAAGGGCTTTTTCAAGAAAAGACTCGGGACGTTCCCCGAGATGAACGTCCTCCTCTTCACCTTGGACACGACCCGGGCCGACCACCTCGGATGCTATGGCTACCCGAACATCCGGACGCCGAATATCGATGGGCTGGCCGCGGAGGGGGTCCTTTTCAAGAACGCGACGGCCCAGGCCCCGATGACCCTGCCATCGCATGCCTCGATATTCACGGGAAACTATCCGTTCAGTCATGGTGTCAGGGACAACGGCGGTTTCTACTTGGGGCCAGAAAAAACCACTCTGGCCGAACTCCTGAAGCAGAAAGGTTTGACGACAAGCGCATTCGTCGGCGCCTTCGTCCTCGATTCCCGATGGGGCCTCAACCAAGGTTTCGATTATTATTATGACAATTTCGATTTCGCTAAATATAAGAAGATCAGCCTCGATTCCGTCCAGCGTGAAGGGGGCGAGGTCATCCAAGCCTTTTTCGATTGGTTCAAAACGAACGGGGACCGCCGCTTCTTCAGCTGGATCCACTTCTATGATCCCCATACCCCTTACGAGCCGCCAGAGCCTTACAAAAGCGAGTATTCGGGGCGGCCATGGGGGCTCTACGACGGCGAGATCGCCTACGTGGATTCCCTCATCGGGAAGGTCCTGGAAAGCCTCCGGCAAAAGGGGGTCCTGGACAAGACCATCATCGTCATCGCGGCCGACCACGGGGAAAGCCTGGGAGAACACGGCGAGAGTTCGCACGCTTTTTTCATCTATGATGCCACCGTCTCCGTCCCCCTGATCCTGAAGTTCCCAGCTTCGATTATGAAGGCGAAGGTCATCGATGCCCAGGTAGAGAACGTGGACATCATGCCCACGCTCCTCGACCTCCTCGGGATTCCCGTTCCCAAGGAGATCCAGGGGAGGAGCCTGGTCCCCCTCTTGGCCGGGAGCCGGGCCGGAGTCGATAGGATGGCTTATAGCGAAAGTTATTATCCTCGATACCATTACGGGTGGAGCGAGCTCAAGAGCCTTCGGACGGTCCGCTACCAATACATCCAGGCTCCTCGGCCGGAGCTTTACGACATCGTCCGGGATCCTATGGAAAAGACCAACATCTACGGGCAGCGCGGCTCCGAGGCGGAGAGGTTCTTCAAAGAAATGAAGAGGATCGAAGAGCGCTCGCGAGCTCATGGGGATGAATCGAAAGCCCCCCGGCAACTGGATGATGATACCTTAGAGAAACTTAAGGCCTTGGGCTACGTCGGCGGGTTCACGTCGAGCGCCAGGCTCAGCCAATCGACCGGCCTCGCCGACCCCAAGGACAAGATCCACCTCTACAACGAGATCAAGCAGGCCGAGGGGGCATCGGCCAACCGCGAATACGACGATGCTTTGAAGAAGCTCGGCGAGGTCATTGATGAGGACCCCGGGATCATGGAGGCGCGCCAGGTCCGGGGGCAGATCTACATGGAGCTCGATCGCCCCGAAGAAGCGATCGAAGAGTGCCGGGCGGCCCTGGAGATCGACCCCGAGTACGAGGCGGCAATCTACACCATGGCCCAAGCTTACCGAAAACTCAAAAAGTTCGACGAAGCGGCCGCCGGCTTTCGTCGCCTCATCCAGATGGATCCGAAGGACCCGAAACCCTACCTGAACCTCGGGGAGATCTCCATCGACGTCGGGGATATCGACGCGGCCATCTCCCATCTCGAGAAAGCCATCGCCGCGGACCCGGAACACAGCGCCGTCGCCCATAATCTCCTGGGCTCCGCCTATCTTGAGAAGAAGGTGCTCGAGCCGGCCGAACGGGAGATCCGGAAGTCGCTCGAAATGCGGCCGCAGATGCCGGACGCCCATTATAACCTGGGTCTTCTGTATGAGGAGAAGGGCGATCTCCGAAGAGCCATTGAGGAATACCGGAAAGAGATCGAGATCCACCCCTCCGCCCATCCCGCCTACTTCAACTTGGCCCTTCTTTGCGCCCGTACAGGCGACCGGCAGGGTGAGTTAGAGAACTACAAGGAAGCCGTCAAGGCAAATCCTCTATTCGCGCGGGGATGTCTCTTCCTGGCCAAGGCCTATCTCGACCGGAACGAAGACTTCGACGAAGCCATCCGCCTCGCCCGCAAGGGACTGGAATTGGAGCCCGAGGCGGAATCGGCTCCCCTGGGTCACTACATCCTGGCCGACATCTTCAACCGCCTGGGGCGTCTGTCCGAGCACCGGGCGGAATTGGAAAAAGGCCAGGCCCTCGAGGCCAGGATCAAGAAACGATAAAGGGTCCGTATTATTTCAATACCTTGACACTAGTCCGGCTATGAAATATCTTACGTCGGCTCTAGGCCGAATATGAAAGGAATTGCGCAGGATGCTTAACGAAATCCGGGAAGCTTTGTTTCAGGGGAAAAAAGCCCAAGTCGAGGACCTCGTCGCGAAGGCCCTTTCTTCGGGAATGCCTGCAGCCGTGATTCTCAACGAAGGACTCATCATGGGCCTGGAAAAAGTGGGTGTCATGTTCAAGAACGACGAGATCTTTATCCCGGAAGTTCTCGTGGCCGCACGGGCGATGAATGCCGGAATGGCCATACTTGAACCTTTTTTGATCAAAGAGAAAATCGAGCCCAGGGGCACGGTGGTTATCGGCACAGTCAAGGGCGACCTGCATGATATCGGGAAAAACCTCGTGGCGATGATGCTCCGCGGGTCAGGATATAAGATCATCGACCTGGGCACCGATGTAACCGCAGAGAAGTTTGTTGAGGCCGCCAGAATTCACAACGCCGGCATCATCGCACTTTCTGCGCTCTTAACCACGACCATGGGCCAGATGAAAAATGTTATCGAATGCCTCCGGTCCTCCTGCCTAAAAACAGCTGTCATAATCGGCGGAGCCCCAATCAATAGGGATTACGCCAACAAGATCACCGCCGAAGGCTATGCGCCGGACGCAGCCAGCGCTGTTGACGAAGTACGCCGTATCCTGGCGTGCTGACGGGACTCTGAGCACGACAACGGATTATTTCAACCTTGACATGGGAGTAACCCTGCTAGAAAACGGCAAAGAGGTCAAATCCCGACGCTGGAAGGAATATGTTAAACTGAGGTGCTCATCGCGCGCCAATGAGCCGACTGAGTACCAAAAGTGACATTAGGAGAATAAAAATGGCCGATACAAATCAGGAAGGCAAAGGTACCCCTGGCTTCTGTTTCCCCCGTCTTTCAGAGAAACAGTGCCGCAGGCTGTATGAAGCCAGTCTCGAGATATTAGAACGCGTCGGAGTACGGCTTTATCTTGAGGAGGCCGTCGAGTTGCTCAAAAAGGCCGGTGCCAGGGTCACCGATGGCAACCTTGTTCATGTCTCCTCGAAAATCGTAGAGAAAGCCCTTCAGACAGCCCCCAAAGAAGTCGTTTTATATGACCGGAACGGCCGCCCCGCTATGCCTGTTGGAGGCTATCGTTGTTTTTACGGCCCGGGCTCGGATTGCCTGAATATCATCGACCATCGCTCTGGAGAGCGCCGAAAACCCGTTGTCAGGGACATCGAGGAGGGCGTGATTCTCTGCGACGCCCTTGCGCATATCGACTATGTGATGTCCATGGTCCTGCCTTCCGACGTCGATGGAACCATTGCCGACCGCTACCAGATGGAAGCCATGCTGTCTTATACAACAAAACCCATTATCTACGTCACCTACGAAACGGAAGGGTGCCGGGATGCGGTCAAAATGGCTCAGGTTGTTATGGGAGGTGCCGATGCCTTGAAAAAGACTCCTCTCATAGCCTGCTATATCAACGCCGTTTCCGGGCTTCGCCACAATAAAGATGCCCTAGAGAAGCTTCTCTTTCTGGCTTCCGAAAATCTTCCATCACTCTATATCCCTGCTTCAACGGCCGCTATCACGAGTCCTGTGACACCCGCGGGTACAGTCGCGCTGGACTATGCGGGGGTCCTTGTAGGGCTGACGCTTTCCCAATTGAAAAACGAGGGGGCTCCGGTCATCGTACCCGGCATGCCACCCGGAAGTACCTTCGATATGAAAACTTTTGTCTTGTCCTACTGTGAGCCAGAACGTACGATAACTCAAGCGTTAGGCCACTATTTAGGTTTTCCCGCGTTTGCCATAGCTGGAGCGTCTGAAAGCAAGACCGCCGACTCGCAGGCGGCGGCGGAGGCCGCGCTCAGCCTTGTTGTCGAAACGCTGGCCGGCGGCAATATCATCCATGACTTGGGCTATTTGGAGTCAGGACTCACCTATTCCTTCACCCAATTGGTCTTGTGCGATGAGATCGTAAGCTGGATAAAAGCCTTTACCCGGGATTTCGAGGTCAACGAGGAGACTCTGGCTTTGGATGTGATCGCCCAGCTCGGGCCCGATGGAGATTTTCTCAACACCGACCATACGCTCAACCATTTCCGTGAACGTTGGTACCCGACACATTTCGAACGGGCGAATTATGACAGTTGGCTTGAAAAGGGCGGCAAGAATTTTACTCAGAGGGCGACGGAAGCCATCGACCGCATCCTCGCTGATCACAAGCTTGAGCTTTTGCCCGCTCAAACAAAGGCAAAACTCCACGAGATCGTCCAAAAAGCGAAATAATCTCTTTCGGCACGCAAGGACCGGCTCCCGACATCTGGAGCCGATATAATCAGGAATCAGGGATTGGGAAGATTTCTACAACCATAACCGCCCCCACACCCGCTTGATATTTCCCAGACGGGACGATAAGATATTTAGCAAGGTAGGGACAATGAAAAAAGCGACTCTCTCCGTCATGATTATCACTTTTTTGCTTTCTCTGGTCGCGGTTCAGTCGAAGATTTCGGCCCAAGGTGCTCTCCCTGACAGATATAAAGAGTGGCTGGACGAAGAGGTCAACTATATCATCACTCGCTCAGAGCGAGAAGTCTTCCGGCAGCTCAAGACCGACCGTGAACGGGACCTTCTTATCGAAGCTTTCTGGAGGCACCGTAACCCGACACCCGGCACAACCGAGAACAGCGTCAAAACCGAGCATTACCGCAGGCTCAGCTACGCGAATACCTATTTTGGCCGGTCCTCGCCTAAGCCCGGCTGGCAGACGGATAGGGGACGGATCTATATCATCTTAGGTGAACCCCGGGATATCGAAAGGTTCACGGGGACGGGCGAGATCTTTAGCGCCGAGGTCTGGTTCTATCAGGGTTTGGCCCAGCTCGGTCTGCCTTCCGGTTTTAATATCATGTTCTTTCAGAAGGGAGGGTTCGGCGAATTTGTCCTCTACAGCCCGGTCAATGATGGTCCCCAGGCGCTTCTCCCAACTTATTTCGGCGATCGTACCAACTCTCTACAGGCCTACAATCAACTCAAAAAAATTGAGCCGAACCTGGCCAATGTTTCGCTTTCGCTCATCCCTGGAGAATCGCCTCTCTTTGGCCAGCCTACTCTGTCTTCAGAAGTCCTGATCCAAAATGTTTTTAGCGTGCCGCAACGGCAGTTCAAGGATACTTACGCCGAAAAATTCCTGCTCTACAAGGACGTTGTCGAGGTGGATTACTCGGCCAATTACATCGACAGCGATTCCCTGGTCACCGTGCTGAAGGACCCGTCGGGCATGTATTTTGTTAACTATCTCCTCGAGCTGAAGAAGCTTTCCTTTGCCGCTGACCGCGGTCAGTTCAGCACGCAGTTTATCGTCAACGGGAATGTCACGGATGCCAAGGGAAAATCCATTTTCCAGTTCGAAAACACGATCCCGCTCAAGTTCTCAGAAGAAGAGCTCAAGAAGGTGATCTATAACCCATTCGACATTCAAGAGATGTTTCCGCTCATTCCCGGCCAGTACAAGTTGTCCGTCCTCCTAAAGAACGAAGTCTCCAAGGAATTCACCTCGATGGAGAAATCGATCACCATCCCCGAGGTGGAATCCGCGCCCAGAATCGGTCCTCTTCTTCTGGGTTTCAGGATGACCCGGGACGCCCCAGGGACAGAGAAGGCGGCCAAGATCGTGCCCTTTAGACTCGGCAACTCCCGCGTTTATTGCCAGCCCCGGGCGATGTTCCTGACCACGGATAAGATGATCCTGGCCTTTCAGTCTCTTGGGCTGAACCCCGGCCTCAGGCAGGAAGGACGGCTCAAGTATGAATTTTTTAAAGAAGAAGAACAGGCCTTTTCTGTTGAAAAGAAGCTCGCCGATTATCCGGACGAACTCAATTGCGTCGAGGAATTTTCGATGGAGAAATTCCCCCCCGCTTATTACCGGATCCGGATAAGCCTCATGGACGGCGTCAATGTTTTGAGCGTAGGGGAAGAGAGGTTCGAAGTGACTTCCGCGGCGAACTTCCCGCGGCCCTGGGTTCATTCCCGGTCGTTGACCGTGCTTAAAGAATCGTTCTATCCGCTCATATTGGGCACGCAGTACCTCAACGCCGGCGAAAAAGAGAAGGCCCGGATCCAATTCGAAAAGGCCTACCAAGATCCGCCCTCCGTCCTGCCCTTCGGCTTGAGCCTGGCGAGCGGATTTTTTGAGCTCGGGGACTTTCAGAAGACCATCAAGCTCTTGACTCCTTTTTCCGAGGAGACCGAGAAGCGCTACGAGGTCTTTTTCATGCTCGGACGGGCCCACCAGGAACTGGGGGATTGCGGCCAGGCCTTAAGCTTTTTCCAGAAGGCGCTCTCTCATTTTGGGGCGAATATTCCGCTACTCAACAGCCTGGGAGAATGCCATTTGAAACTCGGCCAAAAGGAAGAAGCATTGTCCGCTTGGAAAAAATCCCTGGAGCTGAACCCTCAACAACCCGAGCTCAAAGCGAGGATGGAAGCCTTGAAAAAGTAATTACTCGGATTTTCTCTCATTATACCCGGACCGATTTATGGGGGGAACGTCAGCCTATATCTACCCCACGTGCCCGGCCATATGCCTCATTAGGTATCACGCATTTTCGAGCAGGTTATCCCCAGCCTATTCCTTGAATTGGGGGTTACGGGTCAGTTAACCAGCTAGGGCTCGCTTAGGGCCCAACTACGGACTCAGATTGGCAGGCAGACCACTCAGCCATGTCACGCCGGTGTAACAGATTGTGAGTAATCTCGCTTAACTTGGCTTAATGGAGCCTAAAGCCAATACCACAGGAAACTTGGGGAAATCAGAGGGAATCAGAGTAATTTCGGTGGTGGAGCTGACCAGGATCGAACTGGCGACCTCTTGAATGCCATTCAAGCAGACCTCGGCCGCAGAGTATCGGAAATCTCGTTTGACGCTCTTTTGACATTTGATAGTCAAAAAAGCTTACTACGGCATCGGTTCTGTTAAACCAAAGAACTCAGGAAAACCAAGAAATACCAGGGGAAAAGTCT
>Ga0315275_10004237_pt1 | contig 13384 bp, 11 predicted proteins | sample YL17G03_0_MG_FD_205557 | JGI IMG/M metagenome (GOLD analysis project Ga0315275, IMG submission 205557) | Sediment microbial communities from Yellowstone Lake, YNP, Wyoming, USA - YL17G03_0 | ecosystem: Environmental > Aquatic > Freshwater > Lake > Sediment | place: USA: Wyoming | collected... | reverse complement strand
GCGCGACCAGCCTCTGTAGCGTGAACGCCGGCAGCGATGGCAAGAAATATGGCAACGGCGGTTCCAGCCAGACCATCTACAAGGACCACTTATACACCATGCAGGACGCCAAGTTGTCCTGCTTCGACATGACCGGCAAACTCCTCTGGGACTGGACCAACAATGGGGCCTGGAACTCCCACATTATCGTGAACGGCAAGATCCTCTCGCCCTTCGGCGACGTACCCGGCAAGACCCTTCCGGGCTTCGGCGGCGTCTCGATGTGCGCCGCCACCCCTGATAAGCCCAAGTTCTACGTGGCGCCGCTGCCGCACACGGAATACGCGGGGCTGTGCTATGGAGAGGGCAAACTGGTCCTGCGCGAGGAAGGCTGCATCGCGTGTTACGATCTGACGAAAAAATAGTGCGGAGAACCGCGGCCGGCGATCCCCGCGCCAACCGGGAACCGGCGCAAGCAGCATCGCCAGACCGAAGGAGGAATATTGACTTCATGCGTTCGGGCGTCGGGACTCTTACAGCCGCACGGGTATTCCCTTGGAGGCCAGGTGTTCCTTCATCTGGCGAATGGTGAACTTGCCGAAGTGGACGATCGAGGCCACCAACACGGCATCGGCGTGTCCTTCGAGGATGGCCTGGCTGAGGTGCTCCAGTTCTCCGGCTCCGCCTGACGCGATGACGGGCACCGACACGGCGTCGGCGATGGCGGCCGTCATCGGGATGTCGTAGCCGGCCTGCGTGCCATCGGCGTCCATGCTGGTCGGCAGGATGACCGCCGCGCCGAGCCGCTCGACCTTCCGGGCCCATTCGACGGCGTCAATGCCCGCGCCCTCTCTCCCGCCCTTGATCATCACCTCAAAGCCGGAGGGCATCGCGGGATTCTTGCGTGTGTCTATGGCCACGGTGACTTTGTCGCGGCCGAACTTTGCCGCGGCCTTTTTCACCAGGTTCGGGTTCCGCACGGCGGCCGTATTGATCGACACCTTGCTTACGCCGGCATCGAACAATCGCTGCATGTCGTCTAGGCCGGCGATGCCCCCGCCGACCGTCAGGGGCACGGAGATGGCGGCCACGGTGCGCTTGACGGCGTCCAGGAAGGTATTGCGGCCCTCGATGGTGGCCGTGATGTCGAGAAACACGAGTTCGTCGGCGCCCGCCTGGCTGTAGGCGGCTGCGGCCTCGGCCGGGTCGCCCAGTTCCCTGAGCCGCACAAAGTTGACGCCCTTGACCAGCCGTCCGTCTCGAGTGTCCAGGCACGGGATGACCTTCTTATAGTCCATGGTTTGCCTCCTGAAGTCCCGCATAGCACGACGGGCTTGCGATGCCGGAGAGATTCTACAGGCATGATTCGGAAATGGCAAATCCATCCGTAGGGTTCCCGGGACCGGCGGCACTGACCGTTCGGACCAAGCAGCAGCGTTCGGCGTGTGGGAGCGAAATTTATTTTGCAATCGTCCCGGCGCCCTACTATGGTGCTGCCGGGTACGACCTCGGATCAAGAGTTCTTCAGACACGCAAGGGGACCACATGGACTACCGAAAGTTTGCCCACCAGCAGATTCAGAGCATTCGTCGGACTGTTGGCAAAGGCAAAGCCGTCAGTGCATTATCAGGGGGCGTCGATAGCGCCGTCACCACGGTCCTGGGCCATAATGCGCTGGGTAATCGCCTCAGTGTCCTCTTCATTGACGACGGTCTGATGCGGCAGGACGAGCCGGAGACGGTCCGCAGGACTTTCGCCAAACTCGGCATCAAGGTGACCGTGGTCCAGGCCGCCCCGAAGTTCTTCTCGGCGCTGAAGGGCCTGACGGATCCGGAGGAGAAGCGCAAGGCCTTCCGCGATACGTTCTACAAGGTCTTCGGCAAAGCCGTCCGCGATTCCGGCGCCCGCTTTCTCCTCCAGGGGACCATTGCTGCCGACATCATCGAGACCCGGAAGGGCGTCAAGACACAGCACAACGTCCTGGATCAGATTGGCATCAGTGCGAAGCGCGGTTACGGGTTCACGACCGTCGAACCCCTGAAGACGCTCTTTAAGCCCGGTGTCCGAAAAGTGGGGAAGGTCCTGGGTCTGCCGCCGAGCCTGTACCAGCGGATGCCGTTTCCGGGGCCCGGACTTTCATGCCGCTGCCTGGGGGAAGTGACGCCCGATCGGATCGAGATCGTCCGTCAGTCCTGCCGGATCGTCGAAGAAGAGACGGTCCGGTTCAAGAAATTCCAGGCCTTCGGGGTTCTCATGGCGGACCGGGCGACCGGCGTCACGAAAGTGGGACGGCGAGCGTTCGGCCACATCGTCTCGGTACGCTGCGTTGATTCTGAAAATGCCATCACCGCATCTCCGACGAAACTCCCGTGGTCCGTGCTCATGCGAATCCAGCAGCGGATCTGTAAGGAAATCCCGTCGGTCACGAAAGTGGTTTACGACCTGACGCCGAAGCCGCCCAGCACCATCGAATACATCTAGCGGCACATGGAGGGGCCGAGAGCCTCGCGCCGCGGAGACTCCCGGCGCCTCGACGCCGGCGGAGAGACGATGAGCGATGTAAAAGCCGCGCTCGTACTGGAAGACGGCACGATTTTCGAAGGCAAGGCCTTCGGCAAAGTCGGCCAAGCCTTCGGCGAAACCGTTTTCTACACGGGCGTGGTCGGCTATCAGGAAATCCTCACCCATCCCTCTTACTGCCAGACCCTCGTGGTAATGACATACCCGATCATCGGCTGCTACGGGGTCAACGAAGAAGACGACGAATCGCCGCAGGCCCAGGCTCGCGGTTTGATTGTCCGTGAATACAGCCCGTATTTCTCGAACTGGCGGGCCACGGGGTCGCTCGAGGACTTCCTGAAGAAGCGCGGCATTGTCGGCATCCGCGAGGTGGACACCCGCGCCGTTGCGGTCTACATCCGCGACCACGGCGAGATGCACGGCGCGATCGCGTCGGGCCGGTTCGACGCGGCACAGGTCGTGAAGAGACTCAAAGCCGGCCCCTCCTCGTTCCAGAGTGACCTTGTGCGCGAAGTAACCTGGGAGGGCGTGCGCAAGCCTGCCGGCGCGGAGGAACGGCGGCTTGTTGCCCTTAACCTCGGCGTCACGGAGAGCCTCCTTGCGCAACTCGCGGCCCTCGGCTGCACGGTCGAAGTCGTGCGCTACACAGCCGACGCCGACACGATCCTCAAGATGAAGCCGCACGGCGTCATCGTGGCCGGCGGGCCGGGCGATCCGCGCATGGCCGCCTACGCCATCAAGACCGCTCGGGGCCTCCTCGGCAAGGCGCCGCTTCTGGGCATTGGCTTGGGGCATCAGATCCTCGCCCTCGCACTGGGTTGCAGGATCAAGCGGATGAAGGCAGGGCATCATGGCGTGAACTATCCTGTGCATGACCAGGTGGCAGGCACCAGCGCGATCACTGCCCAGCATCACAGTTTTGTGGTCGCTGGGGAATCGCTGCCGAAGACGGTCGAGATTACGCACAAGAACCTGAATGATGGCACCGTCGAGGGGATTCGGAGCAAAGAGTTCTATGCGGCGTCGGTCCAGTTCCATCCGTATCCGGATGAGATGGACCGGCCGAATGCCATCCTGGCGAGGTTTTGCGGCGCGAGGCCGACGGGCAGGCCGAGAGGCCGAAAACCTCGCCGCGCACCCCGAAAGCGGTCCACGCGAAGCAGGAAGCGGCATGCCTAAGCGAACCGACATCAAGAAGGTCTTGATCATCGGGTCCGGGCCGATCGTCATCGGCCAGGCCTGTGAGTTCGATTACTCGGGGTCGCAGGCCTGCAAGGCCCTCAAAGAAGAGGGTTACCAGATCGTCCTCGTGAACTCCAACCCGGCGACCATCATGACCGACCCGCGGATGGCCGACCGGACGTACGTCGAGCCGATCACGGCCGAGGTGATCGAAAAAATCATCGCGAAGGAACGGCCCGATGCCATCCTGCCGACCGTCGGCGGCCAAACCGGCCTGAACATGGCCGTGTTCCTGGCGCGTGCCGGCGTCTATAGGAAGTACGGCGTCGAGGTCCTGGGCGCCAGTGCCGAGGCAATCGCCCGCGCCGAGGACCGGGACCTCTTCAAGAAGGCCATGATGGAGATCGGCCTGAAGGTCCCGGAGAGCGGCATCGCGACGAGCGTTGAAGAAGGCATGGCCATCGGCAGGCGGATCGGCCTGCCGCTGATCCTCAGGCCGGCCTTTACGCTGGGCGGTGCGGGCGGCTCAACCGCCTACAACTTCGAGGAACTCAAGGCCGGCCTCGTCCGGGGCATCACCACGAGCCCCATCGGCCAGGTCCTTGTCGAGCAGTCCGTCCTCGGGTGGAAAGAGATCGAGTTCGAGGTCCTCCGCGACTGCGCCGACAACGTGATCATGATCACGTCGATGGAGAACGTGGACCCGATGGGCGTCCATACCGGCGACTCGATGGTCGTTGCACCTTCGCAAACGCTGACCGCGAAGGAGTACGCCCATTATGTCAACCTCTCAAAGCGCATCATCCGCAAGATCGGCATCTCTGGCGGCGGGGCCAACATTCAGTTCGCCGGAAACCCCGCCAGCGATGAAATCGTCATCATCGAGGTCAACCCGCGGTTGTCGAGGTCCAGCGCGCTCGCGTCCAAGGCCACGGGCTTCCCCATCGCGCGGGTGGCCACGAAATTGGCCATCGGCATGACGCTCGACGAGGTCCGGAACGATGTCACCGGCAAGACCTATGCGTTCTTCGAGCCGACGGTGGACTACTGCGTTTTCAAGATCGCGCGCTTCACGTTCAAGAAGTTCCGCCAGGCGGACCCGACGCTCAACACCTCGATGAAGTCAGTCGGCGAGGCTATGAGCATCGGCCGCACGTTCAAGGAGGCGCTCCAGAAGGGCATCCGCAGCCTCGAGATCAGTCGCTACGGCCTGGGGTTCGACGGCAAGGATCACCTCCTGCCCACACCGAAGGACGATGTGGAACTGGAGCACAAACTTGTCGTGCCGAACGACGCGCGGCACTTCTACATCAAATACGCCCTCGAGAAGGGCTGGAGCACTGAGAAGGTCGCCGACCTGACGAAGATCGACCGCTGGTTCATCGAGAACATCCGCGAGATCATCGAAATCGCCGCCAAGGTCGCGCGGCACAAGGGCAAGGCGTGCCTGAAGAAGATGCCGGCGGAACTCCTCCGCGAGGCCAAGCGCGCGGGCTTCTCCGACGTCCAGATCGGCTTCCTCACGGGCGCCGGGGAACTGGCGGTTTACGCCGAGCGCGAGGCTCGCGGCTTGCGGCCCGCCTACAAACTGGTCGACACCTGCGCGGGCGAGTTCAGCGCCGACCGTCCGTATTACTACTCCACCTACGAATGGGCCGATGAGAACCGCCTCACGGACCGCAAGAAAATCCTCATTCTCGGCGGCGGGCCGAACCGCATCGGCCAGGGCATCGAGTTCGACTACTGCTGCTGCCACGCGTCCTACGCCGTCAAGGAACTCGGGTACGAAGCCATCATCGTCAACTCCAACCCCGAGACGGTGTCGACGGACTACGATACGTCTGACAAACTCTACTTTGAACCCCTCACGCGCGAGGATGTCCTTGCGATCATCCAGGCCGAAAAGCCCGAGGGCGTCATCGTCCAGTTGGGCGGCCAGACGCCGCTCAACCTGGCCGTACCGTTGGAGCAGGCCGGCGTCCGCATCCTCGGCACCTCGCCCGACTCCATTGACCGTGCCGAGGACCGGGAGCGATTCAAGCAACTCCTCGATCAGTTAGGCCTTCTCCAGCCGCCCAACGGCACGGCCACCTCGCTCGAAGGGGCCAAGGCCATCGCCGCCGAGATCGGGTACCCCATCGTGATCCGCCCCTCCTACGTCCTCGGCGGCACCGCGATGGAGATCGTGTACGACGAGGAGGATCTCGCGCGATTCATGGCCGAAGCCAAGATCGCTTCCGATACTTTTGGCGAGCATCCGATCCTCATCGACAAGTTCATTGATAACGCCATCGAGGTAGATGTGGACGCGATAGCCGACGGTAAAATCTGTGTCATCGGCGGCATCATGGAACACATCGAACCGGCGGGCGTTCACAGCGGCGACGCCGCCATGGTCCTTCCGCCCACGACCCTCACGAACCAGATCGTCGCCAAACTCGTTGAATACACCAAGGCCCTCGCCATGGCCCTCGAGGTCAAGGGACTGATGAATGTCCAGTACGCCGTTCGCGGCGATACGATTTATGTCTTCGAGGTCAATCCGCGGGCCAGCCGCACCATCCCCTTCGTCTCCAAGGCCATCGGAGTTCCTCTGGCCAACATCGCCACGAAGGTCATGCTGGGCCACACGCTCGAGGAACTCGGATTCACGAAAGAAGTGGTGCCCGAGCACGTGGCGGTCAAGCAATCGGTGTTCCCGTTCGTGCGGTTCCCCGGTGTCGATGCGGTGCTCGGGCCGGAGATGAAATCGACCGGCGAGGTTATGGGGATCGACTCCTCCTTCGGCGTGGCGTGCGCCAAGAGCCTCCAGGGCGCCGGCCAAGTGTTGCCAACGGAGGGGACGGTCTTCATCTCTGTCCGCAGCGCCGACAAGCGCGAGATCATCTTCATTGCCAAGAAACTAGAGGATTTGGGATTTGACCTCGTGGCGACGGAGGGAACCGCGGCGGCGCTGGCTCGCCACGATGTCAAGGTGCGGCGGCTCCAGAGAATCTCCGTTGGGAGGCCGAACGTTCTGGACCTGATGAAGAATAAGGAAATCCGCCTCATTATTAATACCGTTAGTGGCAAGACCCCGCGCAAGGATGAGATCACGATCAGGACGCAGGCCATTGCCAACAGCATACCGCTGATCAGCACCGTGAGCGCCGCGGCGGCCTTCGTCAACGGGATCGAGGCGCTCAAGAAACGCGATCTTACCGTCAAGTCTCTCCAGGAATATGGCCAGCACTACTCGCCCCCGCATCTGGTCCCTAAAGGATAACAGGATTGCGGGACTCTCAATGACGAACGTCGGACCGACGCATGAGGGGAAGGCAATCCTCAGGCCTGGCACAGGTCCCGAGTTGAAAAATTCGGTTCACTGGTCAGGTTCACACCCAGGCGACGCAAGCCCGCCTCGTCACCGGGGCGGGGAATGTGCGTCAGATGGACCTCGCAGCCGCACAGGTCCTTCAGTTTGTCCATCGCCAGTTGAGCCGTCGGGTTGGGATAAGCAGCGAAACGAATAGCGGAAGGGCGTCGACTGGCGATTCACCACCGCCGACGCTCGAATCAATCTAAAGCGGCTGTACCCACAAATTCAATTGTGAAGGACGACTGGATCATAACAAACGCTGGGGTGCCGGTCCACATTCGCCGCAGGAGAAAATGGCACGATTCCGCGAGGTGTTCTGTCTCGCGGACGAGAAAACCTCCCACTTGGGCGCGATCGCCGGTCATCTTCCTGCCTGTCCTAAGTGCTTCCTGGACAAAGGGTTACAAGCCTCGTTTGGCCGGAGCCTTCCTCCGTTCTTCCTGCGGCGGTCCCCCGATTTGACTATTGTAGCAATATCGTTAGAGTAATTGTTAGTGGAGTGACCCGACTCGGCCGCACGTCGCGGCTGGGTCGGGCCGTGCTCCAACCTCCCCTGTTTCTTGCCGCTCGATTGTGATGGCTTGTCCGCCGCGCACCTACATGGACGCTTGCAGCACGTAGGGGGATGAGCCATGAGAACCGCAGGATGGGCTGCACTTCTTCTGGTGTGCGCGGTCGGCGCCGGCGGGTGCGGCCGCGAGTATCGGACCGAAGCCGACCGTTTCGCGAACCTCACGGATTGGAAAGGCTACGACGGCGGCCTGGTGGTCTGCGTAAGCGGCGCCGGTGGGATGATGGGAGAAGTCGGACGCATCCGCCAGGGGCTGGTCGAAGGCGGCGTCCAGTGCGCCATCGAGTCGTTCGAGTGGTCCAGCGGCTGGGTGCTGGCCGACCAGGGCGACATCCAGGCCAACATGGAGAAGGCCCGGATGCTCGCCCGCCGCATCGCGCGGTATCAGCAGGAACACCCCGATTGCCCGGTTCACCTGATCGGCGTGTCGGCGGGGACGGGTCTCATCGTCTGGGCGGTGGAGGACTTGTGTCCCGAGCACCGCGTGGAGAACGTCTTTCTGATCGCGTCGAGCCTGTCGGGGACGTATGACCTAAGCGGCGCCCTGAAGAACGTCAGCGGCCGCCTGTACAATCACTTCAGCACGGTGGACCTTGTGCTGGCCATTCTTGTTCCGGCCGCCGGAACGGTGGATCGGAAGAACGGCGCTTCCGGAGGTCTGAACGGATTCCAGCCGCCGGAGGGTGCCGACGACTCGACGAGGGCGCTCTTCACGGACAAATTGCTCCAGGTCGGCTGGAAAGCGTCGGACATGGCGCTCGGTCACGGCGGCGATCATCTTGGCGGCACTCAAGCCGCATACGTGCGCGAAACAATCGCCTCGCTGGCGTGGGCCCGCAAGCCCGCCGAAGCCGCCCCGAGCGGTGAACTCGCTGCGGTTCGCCGGCCTGCCACGACACAGGCCGTGGCCGCGCCAGTGAAAGACGCCGCCCCTACGGGCCGTATGGCCGGCCGAGGCACGGATAGCGGCCGTGCCATTGCGGCAACCCCGGCCGTGGCCCTGGCGGTCTCAGGCGGGAACTGAAGCCTCAGTGGTCCGTTACACTTGAAATTGGGAGTTCAGGGTGCCATGCTTTTGCGCAGCAAAAGCATGCCCCCGAAGATACTGACCATGCTTTCGGTAGCGGCGCGAAAGCATGGCACCCACAGCGTGGCAGGTCAGAGACCCGCCACGCTTAGCATTATGTCCCGCCGCCATAACCACGAAATTCTGGAGACGTGAGACGCAAGGTCGGTATAATCAGGCCCCGGTGTCACCATAACCACGAAAGGAAATCGCCATGGCCAGGGTGCTGGTGGTCTATTGCAGCATGTCGGGCAACACGAAGGCGGCGGCCGACCTGGTCGCCGAGGGCGCTCGGTCCGCGGGGGCCGAGGTCGTCGTCAAAGACGGCTTCTCCGCGCAGCCCGCCGACCTCCTCCAGTGCGGCGCTGTCGCCCTCGGGTCTTACGACGCCTTCAGTTACATGGGCGGCGGCCTGAAGGACTTCCTTGACCGCGCGTTTTATCCCACCAAGGACGGCGTGACGGGCAAGCCCTATGCCGTGTTCATCACTCACGGCGGCGGCGGAAAGGCCGTCGCCAGCATCGAGGCAATCGCCCAGTCGTTCAAGTTCCGCAAGGTCGCCGATTCCGTGCTCGTCAAAGGCCGCCCCGGCGGCCAGGCTGTCGCCGACCTGAAGACCCTGGGCGCCAAACTCGCCGCGGCGGCAAAGTAACCGCCAGGCATGGACTTACAGCAGGCGTCCGCGAGGACACGGAGGCGGAATCGAACCATGAGCAAGCAGGCGATCCGTCACACCGAATTCTTCGCGGAGGTCATGGAAATCATGGGGTCCCAGGGGGTCCTCCTGGGGGCCTACGACGCGGCCGGCAAACCCAACCTGATGACCATCGGCTGGGGGACGATCGGCATCGGCTGGGGCAAGCCGATCTGGATCGTCCTCGTGCGACCGAGCCGGTATACCTACGGGTGCATCGAGCGTCAGGGAAGTTTCACAGTGAACATTCCGACGAGGGCGATGGCGGCGGCGTGCGCGCTATGCGGCTCGCGAAGCGGCCGCGACACCGACAAGTTCGCCGCATGCCGCCTGACGGCCGAAAAGGCGACCACCGTGAATGCACCGGCGGTCGTGGAATGCCCCATTGTCTATGAATGCCGCGTGGTCCACTCGAACGACGTCCTGCCGCCGCGCCTGGCCGAGGAGATTCGCGCGGGCGCCTATCCCGGCGGCGATTTTCACCGCATCTACTGGGGCGAAATCCTGGCCGCGCGCGCCGAGCGCAATGCCGCCGCGCTACTGTGACGCCGCCGGGCCGACCAGGAAAGTCCCCAGAATTGCTGGCTATCCTCATGCCATGCCCAAGCCCGAAATCTGGGCGATAAGGCAATCGTCAGAAGCCGGTCAGACAGTCCTTGCCGGGCTTCTTCCCGGCTTACCACAACTCTCTGGTCACGGCGATCCGGCCTTGTTCTTGGGCTTTTCCTCCGGTGGCTTGGGAGCCTGCGGCGCTGGGGCCCCGGCTTTGTCCTTGGGTGCGGCCTCGAGCGCCTTGGCAGGTGTCTCAGGTGCAGGCGGCAAGTGATATTTGAAGAACACCGGCGGTGACCAGTCAGTGTTGAACGAGCCGAACTCCACCTTCATACGCGCATAGTACCTGCCGGGTTTGAGTGCGTTGGCATTAAGCGTCGTCGGATTCTGAAAATGGTCATCCAGAACAACCGTCCGAAAGTGCGGGTCCGTGGCGATCTGCACGTGGGCCGGCCGCAGGTTTGGGGGAAGGGGTACTGGAGGTTGAGGTGTACGAGAGTCCCAAGACAGAGTTACTCCCTCATCCTTTGAGATGCCCTCTCCCCTCTTGGGCGAACTCACGTATGGTGGCGGCCAGGTGTTACCCGCCCCGGGCGTCGAATCGCTTTCCGGACAGAGGAGCCAATTGTCAATATGATGCAGCGGAATATGTCCAGTAAAGTCTGATCTGACCAAGACGCCTGCCACCACTAGAGAGCTCTCCCCTGGCATCAGTGCATCGCTTGCCGAGCTGACGACGACCTGAGCCTCCTTAAGCCAGATGTGTGCTTTCGCAGCCCAAAGATTATGCTCCTTATCGGCCCTCTTATTCCTCATGTAGTCGCCCCAACTCACGTAGTCCATAATCGTTTCTTCAGCAGGTTCCCTGGAACGAAAAAGGGCGCAGTAACCCGGCTTGCGGTTCTCCGGGGCTTTGAACTTCTCCCAAGCGAACTTGGGCGGAACCGTAAGCACCGCCACGTTGTCCGCACTCAGGGTCTTACTACGCAACATCAAGGGAACGATCGGATCACTGGTGAACCTTACAAGTATCAGGGCCTTGGCAGGAACCGCCATGTCCGGAAAGGTGAAGACGCTCTGTTTGTTGTAGATCAGCGTTACGTCCTTGGCCGCGAAGTCGCTGTTGCCGGGATTGTAGAACTCAATCCACGATCCCTCGGCGCCCGGCGGCGTATCTATGGTCATTTCCGAAAAAACTAAGGCCGCCGGCGCCGCGGCATCTGCCGCAAGGAGCACCTTGAACTCTCCCGTGAAAAGAAGCAATACAATAGCCGCAAAGCAAATGGTCCAAGATCTCATCTGAAATCTCCTGTTCCCACGCGCCGGGCGGGTCTGTGCGGCCGATTGTAACGCCGCCGCGCCCGCATCGCCAGCTCCCGGAATCCGTTTGCGTCGAAGCCGCTGAGGCGGTAAACAGTGGGCCGAACACTCGCAGGAGGAACGCATGATCCGACTTGGCATTATCGGCACGGGCGGCATGGCGCATGGGCATGCCAACGAGTTCCGCAAGATCAAGGGCGTCGCGCTGGCGGCTTGCTGCGACGTCGTCGCCGAAAGGGCGGCGGCGTTCGCGAAGCAGCACGCCATTCCCGCGGTTTACTCCGATTACCGGAAGATGCTCGCGAAGGAGAGGCTCGACGCGGTGACCAACGTGACGATTGACGCCGCGCATGCCAAGGTCGCGCTGGCGGCGATCGGGAGGGGCCTCGCGATCCTGAGCGAGAAGCCGCTGGCGACGACCCTGGCCGACGCTCGCCGGATGGCACAGGCCGCGAAGAAAGCCCGCGTCGTCAACATGGTCAACTTTTCGTACCGCAACTCGAGCGGTCTCCAACATGCGGCCCGGCTCGTGCGCGCGGGCCAACTCGGCCGCCTCATGCACGTGGAATCGAGTTATCTCCAGAGTTGGCTGGTCAACACGGCCTGGGGCGACTGGCGGACCAGTCCGGCCTGGGGTTGGCGGCTCTCGACGCGGCACGGCAGCGCCGGCGTCCTGGGCGACCTGGGGTGCCACATCTACGACATGACGACGCTCCTGTGCGGCGACATCGCCACCATTGATTGCCGGCTGAAGACATTCGACAAGGGCGTGCGCGGCAACCGGCTGGGTGAATACGTCCTGGACGCCAACGACAGTTTCGTCTCGACCGTCGAGTTCGCCAGTGGAGCCCTCGGCACGGTCCATTCATCGCGGTGGGCGACGGGCCACGCCAACAGCCTTCGTGTCCGCGTTTTCGGAGACCGCGGGGCCATCGAGGTGGACCTCGACCGGGACTGGAACGGGTATCGCATCTGCCTCGGCCGCAAGGCGATCAACACGTTCGCGTGGAAAGACGTGAAGTGTCCGCCGACGCCGAACAACTACCAGCGGTTCATCCGCGCCATTCGGACCGGCCGCAGCGACGACAACGATTTCGCCAACGGGGCGAAGATTCAGGCTTACCTGCACTACAGTTTCATCTCCAACGCGAAAGGCAGGCCGGTGGCGGTGAAGTTCTGACCTTCGCCGGAGTCGGTTCATCCGGGTCGCAGGCGGCGGGGGCGGGCTTGACGGACCTCCGCTTCGCACCCCCGCGTTTCATTCCGACCGGCCGGAGACCCTCGTCAATTCTTCGATGAGTTTCGGGTTTGGCGTGCCACCGAGTTTCCGGCACATCTTCACGTCGGCCCAGGCCTTGTCATAGGCCTTCGTCAGGCAATGGGCGCCTGCGCGGTTGTTGTAGGCTACCGCGTAATAGGGCTTGAGTTCGATGGCCTTGTCAAGGTCCTTGATGGCCGCATCGTACTGGCCCTTGCGGCCGAAAGCCGCGCCGCGGTTGTTGTAGGCCTCCGCGAAATCGGACTTGAGTTCGATGGCCTTGTCATAGTCCTTGATAGCCGCGTCGTACTGGCCCTTGCCGTTGAGGGCGTTGCCGCGGTTGTAGTAGACATCGTAATCGTCGGACTTTAGTTCGATGGCCTTGTCATAGTCCTTGATGGCCACATCGTACTGGCCCATGTCTGCATAGGCGATGCCGCGGTTGTTGTAGGCCACCGCGTAATCGGACTTGAGTTCGATGGCCTTGTCATAGTCCTTGATGGCTGCATCGTACTGGCCCATGTCTGCATAGGCGAGGCCGCGGTTGTTGTAGGTTCGGTAGTTCAGCGGGCACTTCTCGACGGTATTTTTACAGATCGCCAGAGCAGACTGGTAAACCTCGTTTCTCTGGTAGGTCCCCCAGCCCAAGGCCGCGGCGACGGCCAGGAGCAGCGCCCCCGCCACTGCGCGGCCTGGCGGCGATAACCCCCTCGGCGCTGCCGAGTCCGCCTTGGCGGAGCGACGCCCTAGACTTTCCAGCGCCGTGTAGGCCGCCAGAACTACCAGCGTCACCACCGCCCCCAGCGGCAGATACATCCGGTGCTCCGCTTCCGTCTGTCCCACCAGCGGCACAATACTCGAACTGGGCGCGAGGATCACAAAAA
>Ga0315275_10004235_pt1 | contig 13384 bp, 11 predicted proteins | sample YL17G03_0_MG_FD_205557 | JGI IMG/M metagenome (GOLD analysis project Ga0315275, IMG submission 205557) | Sediment microbial communities from Yellowstone Lake, YNP, Wyoming, USA - YL17G03_0 | ecosystem: Environmental > Aquatic > Freshwater > Lake > Sediment | place: USA: Wyoming | collected... | reverse complement strand
AATTGAAGACGTGCGAACCCGCCTCGGCGATGACTTCATCGCCGGGTGTCGTGTGAACTTTTATTGCTATCTGATTTGCCATGACACCGCTCGGAACGAAGAGGGCGGTCTCTTTGCCAAGAAGCGCGGCTACGTTGTCCTGAAGACGGTTGACCGTAGGATCTTCGCCATAAACATCATCTCCAACTTCTGCCGAAGCCATGGCCTGACGCATTTCAACGGAAGGCCTGGTGACAGTGTCACTCCTCAAATCAATGTACTGAGGGTTCATGTGTTGGTCCTTTCCAGAGAACGGTACGAGAGAGTCCCAAGAGAACAACGAGTCCGGCGATCGAAGTGCAGCAGATTCCGAAAATGTCGCCATGGCGCGTGTAGAACGTGGCTTCATTCCCCGCTTCGATCTTTACCGAATACTGCAAGGCAGAATACAACGTTGTTGTCTTTTGGATATTGCCCAGAGGATCACAGTAACCGGAAATTCCTCCGTTGGCACATTGCACAACAGAGCGGCGGTTCTCGACTGCTCTGAACGCGTTGAATGCCATATGTTGGTAGGCACCGGACGTGTTCCCCCACCAGCTGTCATTCGTAATGACGACAAGAAAGTCCGCGCCGCGACGAACATAGTCGCGCACAAAATCAGGATATACAGACTCGTAGCAAATCAGACCACCGAATTGGAATACTTCTCCTGTCCGAGATCGCAGCTGGAAAACGACGGTATCTTTCCCTAACCCCCATCCGCTGATCCCAACGCTCCATTTCAGCGGCTCAATGAGAAATCGAAATGTCTCTGCGTAGGGAATTCGCTCAGCAAAGGGCACCAATTTAATCTTCTTGTGAGTTCTCGAGATCGATTCCTTCGAGCCTATCAATGCGGCAGCATTATAGTACTCGTAATATTGCTGCGAGCCGGCAATCCGATGCGCGGTGACTGGAGCGCCGGCTGAATCATAGAATTGGACAAAGGCCATTCCCGAAAACACCGGCAATCCAACGGAATCAACCGAGGAAATTAATCGCTGCCAAAGCGGACCATAGCTCGTCGCCCCGACCGGAAACGGAATCGCCGTTTCTGGCCAGAGGACGAGGTCTACTGAGTCCTGACGCAATGTTCGCGTAGCGTCGAGATGGAGTTGTATTTGTTGAGCGTACGAATCCCAGCGCGACATCGCCCGTTCCCCCCATTTATCCCACGGATCGATGTTTGGCTGGACAATCCCAATGTTCAAGGTAGAAGAAGGCTGTCGACCCATATATTTGCCAATCTGATAGTTCCCATAGAGCCACGGAGCACCATGTACGACGATGAGGGCGAACAACGTTACCAGCGAAGGCAGAGAAGCAACCAACCATTGCTTCGCACTCGTTTGAACGATCCATACAAAACCCAGGACATTGAAACTCAGAATGAGAAACGACAATCCATACGAAGACGTGAATTCCGCAATTTGGATTCTGTTGACATCGAACGCCTGGCTATTGCCGATCGTGATCCAGGGAAAACTGAATTCACCAAGCGAATGAAGGTATTCGAAAGCAATCCACAGAAAAATGAATGCCGCGAGCCCCCAGATGGATCCAAGCCTGCGATGGATCATTTTCGAAAGAAGAATCGAAGGCAAATAGAACGTCGGATGGATGAGAAGAAGTGCCAGACCAGCGAGCATCATATACGTGTCTTTCATGTGCACGAAACCGCCCGCCCAATAGACCGTTATCACATGAAAAGCCAGAACAAACAGATAGGATGCCCACGCCAGTTGCCGATTCGATGACGAACGATGAAAAACAACCAAGAAGGGTATGAACGAAATATAGGCAAGCGAGAAAAACGGTGAAGGCGGAAAGGACAGACCGAGCAGACAGCCTGCAGCAAGAGCGAGGACGGCGTCCGACTTGAAATCTATGGACGGAATCCTCATGCTAGGACCGTGCATTGTCTGTGGCGACAGGACGTCGCTGACGTGCTATCACGATCTTCTGCTGAAGCCAAACAAACACAGCAATGACAACCAAGCCGCAGAAAAATCCCACGATCGCCCCGGCCAATACGTCAGACGGGTAGTGAACCCCGACATAGACTCGCGAAAAGGCAACAACGGCGGCAAACAGAAAGAGCCATTTGCCAGCCCTCGGGAAAACAAACGCCAGCACAGTCGCGCCACAGAAATTGTTTACCGCATGTGACGAGGGGAAAGAGAAGCCGCTCCCACACGTGACGAGAAGATGTATGTTTTGGAGAATGTGGCAGGGACGAGGTCGCTCGAGCAAGTACTTGATCACGGAACTGTTAAGTTGATCACTCAAGACGATGGCTGACACGAGAAGTGCGACAGCAGTTCTTCCCTTTTCTTTCCCTTTCACAACCAACAATCCAAGTCCGACTGCGACCAGAATCAGAACCATTCGGTGCTTATTGAAGTCTGTTACCCACGGCATCGCGACATCAAAGAGCGGATTTTGGAGCGAATCATTGATGAAACGGAAGAGCGCAACGTCCAGGTGTTCCAAAGTCTCAATCATGAGGTTGGGACTCTTCTTTGGTTGGTTTCGAAGCACTACCGGTGTCGGTCGTTCGCCGTTTGTAGAAATAGCGAAGAAAAAGGAAAACGAGAGCCACCAGGACAATTGCCGTCACAAGTATTCCATAGGCCTGTATGTAAGGGGAGATAGTTTTCAAGTTTTCACCGAGCGTCTGTCCGGCGAAGAGAAGGATGAAATTCCACGCCAGCGCACTCAGGAACGATAGAATCGTGCAGTTGACAAGAGAGAGCTCAGACATGCCGGCGAAAAATGAGACAACCGCGCGAGTACCGGAAAGGAACCGATTTGCGACCACGACGTAATAGCCATGGTGTCGGAACCAACGCTCCACCTTGTGGACTTGATCGAGTGGGATGAATTTGATTTTTCCGGCTTCGAGGATTCGAACGCCGAACCAATCGCCAATCTTGTACATCGAAAGAAAGCCCAGCGTGCTGCCAACCGTCGCCAGCAACAGCGCAAGGGAGAAATCAATCGTTCCGACTCCTACAAGCGATCCCACTGCAACGATGACAGCATCGCTCGGGAATGGAGGAAATAGATTTTCCAGGTAGGCGACGGAGCAAACGGAGACATAGATCCAGATCGGGTTCACTGCGACGATATATTGGACAATGTCTTCCATTAGACGATGCGATTCATTCGCAGAGTGACCACGGCAAAGGCCGCACATCCCTTTCCGGCACCGAGATGTCCAAGTCCTTCGTTCGTGGTAGCCTTGACAGAAACTCGATTCAATTCAATGCGGAGGGCTGAGGAGATGTTCTTTCTCATCGCCACCGCATACCGGGAGATTTTCGGCTTTTCCAAGACAACCGTTGAATCAATATTGTGGACGGCGAAGTTGTGACTCTTCAGCAAGATCCGTATGGACCTGAGCAATACCAGGCTGCGGACATCCTTATATCGTTTGTCGGTATTGGGGAAATGGATTCCGATATCTCCCAATGCAGCCGCACCGAGCAAGGCATCGCCTATCGCATGAAGCAGGACATCGGCGTCAGAGTGGCCCAGCAAACCGAGAGAATGCGGAATTCGCACGCCCCCGAGCACCAATCTTCGGCCAGGCACGAGTTGATGAATGTCATAGCCAAAACCGACTCGCAGATCCTGGTATGCTGGTGCATTCAGTCTAGCCATATCTATCGTATCTTGAATTCGGAATGCAGTTTCGTAGGTTCTTTCCATTCAACCTGAATATCCGACACCTGTGCCGATCGAGGTCCAATTTTCAATAGTCCTATGAATTGTTCGATGAGGGGCCGCAGTCCCTCGACTTCAACTTCAACATCGCCGTTGTAGAGGTTTCTTGTGTAGCCAGACAATCCGAGTTTCACGGCGTGGCGTTGCGCAAAGTATCTATAACCTACCCCTTGTACCAGACCTCGGACGACGATATGGGCATTTGCATCCATCGGCCTTTGCTCAAAAGTACGAGTTCGTGGTGCGAAATGCAATCGACGGTCTCATGTGTCGCCCCCCCTTCTAATTCTCTGTTCGCTCTGCCAGGTAGCGCAATGGGGTGGGCAATTTCCTCCCGGCGCACCGGGAAGCGATCGCGATCACTTCCTTCAACATCTTCGCTGTCACACCGACCCTCAAGGCACCTCGAACGTGAGAATAAAGCTGTTGATCAAGTCCTTGAAGAGAAAGCACTATTACATTGACAATCTCCCTTTCTCGAAGATTCAGCCCCGGTCGCGACATCATACGCCCGTAGACGTCACGCAGAACGATGCGCGGAAGATCGACATGGAGCAGAGCCATGTTCGAAAGAAGCCGGGGTGTGGTATTTCCATAGATTCGGGAAAGCGATTTAGTACCGCGACTCAGTAACTTCTCTTCGCAAAGAGAAGCTGTGGGCTGTTTCGATGCCACACCTGACATTTCGCGTAAATGCGACAAACCATCCAACATTGTTGGATATCCGAGAACAAGCGAAAGGTGCAGAAAGAGCTCTGAAAACAGTCTATCAGGTATCCGGTCCGTGGTAAGGGCTCGCTTGAGATGTGGTAAGGCGCGGCTTCGTTTTCCGGCTGCGTAGAAGGAGGCCACAATAACGCAGTACCATTCCTTCTTACTCAGGTGCTTGGGGGCTCTTAGCTGTTTATGTCTCATAGTGCCAAAAAAAAAGGACGGTGCTTGTAAGACCGTCCTCTGTTGTTGCGTTCGTTGTGCGGAAGGCGGGACTTGAACCCGCATACCCTTTCGGGCGCCAGCCCCTCAAGCTGGTGCGTCTGCCAATTTCGCCACTTCCGCAGACATCCTTCGGTTAGGTCAGAAGGAGATGCACTCTTCTTCCCTTTGGAACAACAAAACCGTGAGCGTGGGTGGTGTCGAAACACCGCTCCACTGCTTCGAAGGGACAACAGACGATCAAATCATCCTTGTTTTTCAACCTTTTTGAACTCGCTGTTGACACTACTGCCAACAGTCACTCCCTTCCATCAGCCTTATGCGGGATACGAGTCTTCGCGTCTACAACAGTCTTGGACCAGCTGAAATGTTCGGAACTTCTACGGAATCAAATTTCCTGCGACAAATCTACGAAGAATGCAGGAACAAGTCAAGATGAAATCAAATGGACACTTCGCACGTTCGCATCCCCTTTTGCGCCATGGCCTTCCTCTTGCGGGACAACGTTCCTCATTCCGCAAGAATCCAGATCTTCTTCTGATTCATGTAAGAATACGTCACTTGTTTTGCATCGATCCTTAGAATGCGGATCGCTCCAAGAGAATCACCTTCGCGCACGAAAGAAACAGAGCCATCGCTCTCTTCGAGCAAGGCCGTCTTCTTGCTCCCATCAATCACGACGCCGGTCAATGTGTACGGCGGTGGGACAAACAATGTCTGGCTTGGGATGTGGGAAGGCCTGGACTTTGCGTCTGTTGTTATCGGTTTGAAGTACTGGAATGGGTCACGCACATCGTCACGGTATCCCTCTCGTTCTGTGGAGATGTTGCTGTTGTTACCTGCCAACTCTGAATTCATTTCGGGTTCGTCATCGCCGTAGACAGCGTTGACAACTTGATACCCAATACTTCCCCACACGCCAATCAGGCACACTCCGAGGACCCACATGAGTCTTCTATTGTTTCTCATGGCCGAAGCGACTCCTTCGTCAGGAAATGGACTCTGCCTTCGATCGTGACAAGCAAATTGGATGAACCTGCTTGTTCTTTCTCGAGATTCATTTTCAAGACTTGCACCGGCAATGGACCTGATTCGATTCTGCTCACGAACGATCCCACCCGATGATACTGCGTTCTCATATCGAGCCGAAATCCCATCGTTTTCATTTGCCCGGCACTTACATCCTCCAGAGGAGTCAGCGATTGGAACTTCACGCTCGCCTCTCGTGCGCTTTTATTGAGGAATTTGACAACCCCAAGCTGATTCCGCTCGACTGACTGATTCCCCTCGGTCATCGCCCTTATCAACTTGGCTCTCTGCAACACCAGATCGGCCTTCTTCTGAGCAAGTTCCTCCGGAGTAAGGATTTTGAGTTCCTTTGCTTGTAGCTCATTGTACAAGTTGATTGTTCCCTGGAACCTATCGACCACTTCAACGCATGCCACATAGATGAATGCGACAATGCTAGCGATTAACATACGCTGATACTTCCGCTTGTCAGTCATGTGTTTACCTGTGGACCATTGCTCTGATCTCAAACGTTGTGAATTGCAGCCCTTTGTTGCCGACAGGTAGCAAATTCTCCGATTGAAGCGGGCTTCCCGAGCGGATGAGTCTGGCATCCTTGGTGAATTGGTCAAGCGCCTTGAGAAAATCGGTCACCTTGTCTGCCGCCGTCGTGTACCCTTTGATGTTGAGCTGGTAACTCGCCTTTCCATCGGAACTGGCCGTGAGTTTGTAGAGCCACAATTCCTGTGGAGTCGCTTTGGCGATAGCGCGGAGCGTTCCTGCGACGTTCGTCCTCATCGATACGCCATCTCCTCCTTTGATCTGCCCCGAAAGTTCTTTGACTCGTTTCTCCAGGACGGCCACTTCGGTCTGTGAAGCATTGGAAGCCAGCAGTTCTTGCTCTGCCTGATCTATTTGCGATTGATAATGGAGGTTCAGAAGCGATGAGACCATCAGCAGAAGAATTAACAGAGCGCCGAGCGCTATCGTTACGCGCTGAAAGAGGGATTTATAGACAAACGCTTCAAATTGTACTTTGTCCTGGGGACTTGAAAGACTCATTGGACTGATGTCGGATACAAACCCTTTGACCGCAAGCCCGACCGCCAACGTATACTCTGTCGCAAGACCAAGGGGATTCAAGATGGTCAGCGCGTTTTGCTTCCATCGTTCCGGCACATCCCCCGCGAACACGAAGGGAGGCAGTTCCTTGAGTTGTCCGTTGAAGGACCGTTCAATGGTTTGCTGGTCTTCCCCAAGGCTGATGCTTTTGCTAATTTTGATTTTCCCCCCATGAACGAGATCTAGTAATGCCCAGTCGCGTGAGCAGTGCACGAAAACAAGGTCTCCCTGTGCCGAGTGACCTTTGCTCACGAAGAGGGCGTTCAGTGCATCGCGATCCTTCCCCCCGATGTCTACGAGCTCAAGTCCTGCAATCTGACAGAAGTTCTTCAGCCGATCTTGTTCTGTATTCCTCGCGAAGGTGATCTGCACAGTCATGCCTGCATCCGATGATGTCAGAATTTCGTACCCATAGCTGACTTCATGGGGTGCTATCGGCAGACCCAACATCCGCTCAAGATTGTCGTTGATCCAGTTGTGCAGATCCTTCGTTCCCGCCGGGATTGCCGCCGTTACCGACTTGACACCCGTGGATTGCAGACTTGAAACCGCATACTTTGATCTGATTCCTTTTTGAACAAGCAATTCTCTCAGCCGGATTGCCTTCTGTTCCAATGGCTCATTCGGCTGAAAGTCGATCGCAAAAGAACTGAGTGCTTCATATCTTCCCGTGTAGCGATTGAATATGCTTCCTTTCTTTCGCACGAGAACGACACGGACTCGTTCTTCCGTCAAGTCAATGCCCAGCATGCTCTTGATGCCGACAATCCGTCGGACATCCAGGTTTTTTAGAACCTGTTCGAACACCATCTATTCCTCCTTCCCCGGCAACGAACCTATCTTGAATTCCTCCCCGTACGAGATGTGGGGAGTGACATAGATAATGAGCTCCGATTTGTTCGTACTTTTCGAAGTGTTTGAGAACAGGTAGCCGAGGAGAGGTATTGATCCCAGGATCGGTGTCTGGGTTCGCGTTTCGGATTCAGTTTCCTGGATGAGCCCTCCAAGCACGATCGTTTCCCCTTCCCGCATGATCAATGTAGAGCTCATCGCTCGTTTGTTGATTGTGGGGGGCACATTTGACGAAAACGTGCCAACCGGCGTTTTGAAATCCGGCTTGATTTCGACCGTGATCTGGCCGTCCGATCCCACGTACGGCGTGATGTCGAGCTTCACATCCGCATCAATCGTCTGAAAATTCTGACTCTGTTGAAGATAGAGTTGCGTCTGATCCCGGTACGGCGTAGTCGTGTTTAGAAGGAAATACTGCGTCGTGCCGATGCTCAGGCTGGCCGGCGTACCATTGAGTGTGGCAAGCAATGGCCGCGATCGGATATTTGCGACACCTTTTTGTTCAAGAGCTTTGAGGTTGAGGTAGAAACTGTTCGGCAACTTACCCAGGTTCACAATCCCCTGGAGCGCATTCTTCAAATCCGATCCGGAGTAAAGGATATCGACTCCCGGGATCATTGTGTCGAGTTTTCGTGCCGCGGCTGTCGAGTCCGTTGCATTCGTACGAAATCCCGCATCGATACCAAGATTCAAACCCCGGGAACGGTCATAATCGACGACGATCGCTTCGATAAGAACCTGGGCGACCGGTTTGTCAATTTCCTTGAAGAATTCCTCAGCCTGCGCAATGACGTCGTGTGGAGCGATAAGCACAATTCCATTCTGTTCTTTCATGACCTTCACGGTGGCCTGGCTCGTGATTGATTGAGGAATCATATCCAGTGTCTTCTCTGCCCTCAGATATTTCAGTTTCAGCAATTTGGTGGAGACCAGGGCTTTGTTCGTTTTCTCTCCGATGAAGAAAATGCCGCCCGTTTCCCTGTAGTCATAATTGGTGTTTCGCAAGAGCAGGTCCATGGCTCTCGTGAGCGAGACATTCGTTGCTCTCGCTGTAACTGTTCCCGTGATCGCATTGTAGAAGACGACATCGGTATTCAGTTGGCGAATCATATCGTTCAGAACTCGATCGAGGGGTGCGTTCGTCACATCGACGGTGACAAACGAGTCCTTGACGCTGATCCAGTAGGGACCGGACTTCGTCCCCTGCTGACCGGCTTGTTGGCCGACAAAATAGTCGAGGCGATTCACGAGATAGATCCCGTTCTTCTTCTGTACGGCATAGCCGTTGTTGTTCATGAGTTGCGTGAAGCCGATGTCAAAATCAACATCGTCGAGCGTTCCGCTGACGGTCCCGGTCGTGCCGGCAGTGATGAGGATATTCTTCCCTGACTTCTTCTGGATCTGGAGGACTACTTGTTCGAGGTCATCGTTTTTCAGCCAGACACTGAGCAAGTCTTTTTCGAACAGGACCGAAGGAATCTTGGCAGGCAATGGCTCCAGTTTGATTGGAGTCACCTTCATGATTCCTCCGTCGACCTGCAGATTCAGCTTGTTTTGTTCACAGATGAACTTGATGGCGTCGTAGACTCTGACGTTGTTCAGCGAAATTGTTGTTCGCTTGTTGATGGAGTTGTCGACGAAGACGTTGAGGTTATGCTGAACTGCCAATGCCCGGAATACGTCTCGCAGATCCGTATCCTTGAAGCTGAGGGTGGTACTGTCCCTGGCTCCCTTTGGCAAGACAAGCGGTCGTTGCTGGAGAGAGTCGGCTTGCCGGGCGCAGACTTCCAGTGTCAATAAGATAGTGAGACCAAAAAGAAATCGTCTGGCATTCATAAGATACCTCCTTCTGTGTATTCTCAATTGTGATTCACACCATTAGTCTCGTTTCCTTGCCGGTATCGGGAGTCCCGCTGTGCGGTCCCGCTCATTGGGATCCCGCTCTGTGGCGGGATGCTGAGAAGCGGGAGATGCTACACAACGGCATTTCCTCTCGACACCCAATTGACTGACCGGTGCAAGTTAGTGTCAGGACGAGAGTCCTGACACCGAAGGAAACACTCAACAACAGTCGGACGAAGTCTTCGGTTGTACACTTCATTCAAAGGATTCGATTCACTGGGTCGCGAGGTTAATCATCATCGACGCGTCGTGGAAGACTTCGCGGAGTTCGAATTCCCTTGCAACGCTCCTCCCAATATTTTTTGTTCTCATTAATCAGTCTCAAACTGCTCGCGAGTAATTTCTCGGTTGAACTGCTCTGTTCAATATATGCAAACCACGTTGCCATCGCGCACGACTGCGCTTGATCGAGAACTGCAAGCGTCTTTTCTTGTTCCATCTTCTCGTAGTATGTATTAATGGTAACATCTAGATAGTCCATCAAGCGCTCCAGTCTATGCGACGCATCTCGATCACTATCGAGGTCTTCCAGTAGATTGACCAGTATGAGAGGGAGATAATGCAGTAGATCGCCTGATTTCATCAGCGGCACGCTATCTTCCAATTCTCTAAAGTCATTTTGAGTCAGATTCTGGTCATCGACTGATATGTTAGAGTGAAACGCGTTTTCGAAAGCTCTGACCACAGTTGATTTGTCCATACGTCACCTCAGCATAAATGTCTGGATCGCAGTGTAAGCGAAGGCTGCCGTTGCAAATACTGCTGTAGCCAACGCGGCGTTCTCAACAAACCGTTGAAGGGTTTCTGTTGTTATGTTCACACCCTCAAAAAGAATGGGACGCCACGGCAGTGGCTTCTGTACATAGATTCCTAGTTGATTCTGGATCCACTCTGGGATTCTTGGACCTTTGTCACTGCACCTATCAAGATACTCCTGGATTTGTCTTGCAAGCCCTCGTTGTCGTCCTGTTATCTGCGTGTAATGCCCCCCAGGCTTTGAGACTTTCCTACCACCAAAGTATGGATGGCCGCCCCAGAAGTCTTCAAATGGGTCATACTTGTCCATCTTGATTTTCAATTCATTAGCGAGCCTCAAGATTTCCACGAAGAATTCATCGCAAGGCAACTGAGAACCTCGTCCTTCCGGATCTGTGGCATTGACAGGATCATTCGAAACGTAGCTGTAAAGGTTGATGTCCCCTACAGAGAATCCACTGGGATCTTTTGACAACCATCTTCCTGTCCACGGATCATAGTCCCTCGCTCCCAAGCGCAGCAGCCGAGTATCGTCGTCATACACTCCTCCCGTATAGCCGAATGGATGAAAACCAGGATTCGTATCTGAGAGCACATTGCCAAACTCATCATACTCAATTTTCTGCACAATGTCACCGCTGGCAACGTTGACAACCATCTTCACACTGCCGAGATGGTTGGCAATGATCCGATACATCGTACCATCTTTGACAACATATTCAGGAACATTCACTTGCAACCCGTAGACAAATCGCGATACGACATGATCTGCAGAGTCCAATTCCGCAACAGGCCGCAGATCGTTTTCATACAGCAACTTGTAAATCCACCGACCGTCCACTTTCTTGCCAATGCGACGGTCATTTCCATCAATCACGTACTCAATGTGCCGCCCGTCAGGCAACTCTACTTTTCTCAGATTCCCGAAGACATCGTACGTGTACCGTGTGGTGTCTATGCCATTGATCTTGAGAGTTAACTGACCTCGTTTGTTGTACTGATACCTATTATTTCCATAACTTATCAAACGATCCTGCGCATCTACAGTACCATGGAACGTCCCCCAGCCACTCACCGCGCTGGCACGGTTGCCATTCAAATCATACGTATATGTTGTAACAACGGAACCATTCTTCCTTGTCTCCACCAGCCGACCAGCAAGGTGATACCTGTATGCATAGGTGGTTACGGTGCCCTGTATGCGTTCTACCATCTGCTCGATCCGACCAAGTGAATCTCGCGTGTAGTCTGCTCGAAAGAGGGTATCGGCAAGCCGAAAGGTCGAACGGCTCAGAAGTTGCCCCAGATTGCCGTAGGTATACGTTGTGATGATGTTCGCGACTGTATCAGCCTTGAGCAAACCGTTCGCTTGCTCAAACGCCACGCTGAACGCTCCCACGCCAGTCAGTTTGCCATCTCGGTCATATCTGTAGCTTACGGTATCTATGTTGTTTACGATTTGACGTGCGACGCGAAAATTGTTGTCATATCGGACACCGACCGCTCCGTTGACTTCACCGCTCCAACGCTCGGAAAGGGGCATAGAGCCATCGTAAGAGTAGGAGACTTGAATATTACCAGGTGAAACCAGGTAAGCGAGTTCCCCCGAGGCCGGATCGTACGTGAAATAGATATTGCCCTGGTCAGTAGTGATGCGGCTCGGTTCAGGGTTCAGCGGACAGCCACACGAGGGGGAATCGTAGGAAAGCTCTATTGCTGTGCTATCGGCAAATACCGTTCGTCTCAACCTTCCCTCTTGATCATACTCATACCTCGTTGCCGTGCTATCAGCGTTCAACAACGGGGGCAAGTATGAGGTCGGCCTATTATCTCTGTCGTAAGCAAATGTATGAGTTGGTCTGCCCGGAGTCATCAAGCTTGTCATGTTTCCGTCTTGATCGTACCTATAGCGCACTTCACTGCCATCTGGGAATACCTGTCTCAAGACTCTGCCAGCTTCGTCGTAGAGAGTACTATCCTTTCGTCCTATCGGATCAGTAGTGCTGAGCAGCCGGCCCCTGCTGTCGTAGCTGTAGCGAGTAATTCGACCAGCCTGCCGCATCGTAGTCACTCTCCCCTCGGCATCGTACTCATAGTACGTCGCCGCAAGTCCCGGTATGCTGTCCTTCACCACCTGGTCCTTGGCGTCTAGATACGATATGCTCTTTCGACCTTCCGGCGACGTCTGCGTTTGAGTTCTCGCATTCCCATCCCACACCTTCACATACTCCCGGCCGTTGATGTTCGTCCTGTCCGTAAGTCCCCGGACTTCGTTTCCCACCATCTGAGTCACGGTGCGGGTCTGTGTCTGGACCGAGATGAGGCCACTTGGTGTGCGAACCGTTGTCTTGGCCGCGATTGGCACCTGCAAACCAAAACGCGGATCGTACGCTCGTTCCTCAACAATTGTCGTCCCGTCCGGCGTCTTCACGCTGTCTACACCATTGGGATTGATCGCCGCTGTTGTCGTTCGGCCGAGCGGATCTATACCACTGATTTGTTGAGCACCGTTAGCGAATTGGTTCATCAGAGTTGAGGCGCGGATGCCCGTAGGGGAAATGCTCGTAACGCTGAACCCGTTTGCCGTCTGGCTCTTCTCGAGCCGCGCAGCCGGAGTCTCTGCCGTGGCAGCTGAAGTCAAACGCCCCGTCGAATCGTACGCCATCGTCTGCTCCGCACCTGAAGGGGCGATGACGGAGGTCATCAGTCCCGACTCAGAATACCGGAACCGAACCTGCTCGTTGTTGGGATTCGTGACGCCGGAGAGCATGCCGTCTGCGCCCAGCGCAAGCTGCGTCCGCTCACCTTTGGGAGAAACAACAGCCGTGATGTTGCCGCTGCCGTCCCGCTCAATGTGGGAAACGAGACTGTCCCTGTCCATCACGTCTGAGAGTCTGCCGGAGGCATCGTAGGCAAAGCTGAAGATCATACGGCCGGTGAGCGCATTCCGTGTCCGCATGTGGCGCCCGGAGTTGTCGAAGACGTAGATCTCGCTTCCGTCGTTGGATGGGATTTCATACTGCCCGTTCGCCATTGTGAGCGATACGGGAGCAACCTGGAA
>Ga0315275_10004234_pt1 | contig 13384 bp, 8 predicted proteins | sample YL17G03_0_MG_FD_205557 | JGI IMG/M metagenome (GOLD analysis project Ga0315275, IMG submission 205557) | Sediment microbial communities from Yellowstone Lake, YNP, Wyoming, USA - YL17G03_0 | ecosystem: Environmental > Aquatic > Freshwater > Lake > Sediment | place: USA: Wyoming | collected... | reverse complement strand
ATCTTCGCCGCCACCGGCAAGCGCCTGCGCACCCTGCCGATCAACCGTGCCGCGCTGGCGCGGGCGTAGAGCGGGCGTAGAGCGGGCTTATAGCGGGCCAGAGCCGCGCGGCAGCCGCGGCAACGCGGCGCCTCGACCCGCAGCCGCCAGTGCATACACTTGCGCCGTGTTGCAAGCCACTCCAGTGCCGATCCAGGATCTGCAGGGCGCGCTCGGCGCCGCCGGCCGCGTGCGCCAGCTGCGCCAGGTGCTGCTGTGGCCGCTGCGCCTGATGCCGGTGCTGGGCAGCGAAGGCCATCGGCGCAAGCCGTGGAAACTGCTGCGCAACTTGGGCGACGCCTCGCCGTGGCACGAAGTGGTGGACGAATACAGCGGCGATAGCGCCGGCTTTCACGAACGCCATTACAACGAGTTCGTGACCTTTCTGCCCTATGTGCAGCAGTTCCTCTACGGCGAAGGCCGCATGCGGCGCGACGCTGACGACGCCGGCACCGGCTCGCCGATGCGCGTATTCCGCCGTCAGGACGTGGCCCAGGTTCGGGTCACGTCACCCGCGCAGGCGGGAGCGTTGACGTTGGACATCGTGCACATCGATCTGTACTTCTTCTTCGACGTCGACCTGGTGTTGTTCAACCTCGAAGTCGCCGGCGCCGACCTGGGCTTGAGCCAGACCCAGGACTTGCTGCACCGATTCGGCCGCGCCTATCCGGCGGGTTGGGACGCGATGGGACAAGCCCTGCACTGCATGAGCAATGTCGAGTGGCTGGCGGCGGACGGCCGTGTCCTCGCCCAGTCCGACTCGCAGCAATCCGAGGCGTTTCTCGAGCATGTGGCGCAGCACCGTGCGCCGCGCTTCGCCGCACATTGGCAGTTCCTGCTCGAACCGCTGGTGAGCGACCACTCGGGCCGCGACGGCGCGCTGCGCTACCGCCAGATCGAGTACTACCGCATGCCGCTGATGGCCTACCTGGCGCTGGACAATCCGCGGGCCTTGACGCGCAGCGAATTCATTCGCCTCGGCCTCGTCACCGGGATCGGCGAGCCCGGCAGTTCGGCCGAGTCAGCGCAGGCGTTGCCCTATGCGGAGCAGCATCTCGCCGATTTCGAACAGCGCTTCTGCTACGACCGCTTCTGGGCCGAAGGCGGTGCGGCACCGAACACGCGCTACCTGTGCAGCGGCCAGTCGCTCGTCGTCGTCGGCGCCGCGCACAGCGAGTTCTTCGGCTGCCGCGACCGCGGCGTGCTGGCGCAGTTTCGGCACCAGCATTTTCTGTTGTTCCTGATCGCCCATTTCCAGAAAGCTGCGCTGCTGATGTTCTCGGACCGGCTGGTCGAGGCGCTCAAAGGCCTGGACGTCGCCGACCCCGCCAGCGTGCGGCGCTTCAAGCGTGCGATTCGCTCCAGCTTCGAGGGCTTCCTGCGGTTCACACACCGCTACTGGTTCCACGAGATTTCGGAGCAGGCGCAGGTGCGCGCGCTGTACCGCCTGTGTGTCGGCCACCTCGGGCTTGACCCGCTGTACGCCGAGGTCAAGGAACGCATCGGCGACATGAACGCCTACCTCGACGCCGACAGCCTGCGGCGCCAGGCGAACACCGTGGTGCGCCTCACCGTGGTCACGATCTTCGGCCTGATCGGCACCGTGACGACCGGATTCCTCGGCATGAACCTGCTCGCCGAGGCCGAGGCGCCGCTTGCGCGACGCCTCGCCTGGTTCGCTGCCGTGTTGCTCGCGACCGGCGGGCTGACCGTCTACACCATGGTGAAATCGAAACGCCTGTCGGATTTCCTGGACGCCTTGTCCGACGAGCGGCTGCCGGCATGGACCAAACTCAAATCGCTCGCCGCGGTGTGGCAGCGCGACCCGGACTGAGCGGCTGAGAGGCAATCGGATGCACCCGCGTGAGGCCCGGTCGCCATCCGAGCGCATGGGCTGAGGCGCTCTCGACGCAGCCGCCGCGGATGCATCGTGGCCGCTACAACAAGGACTCGGGAATGAACGGCGACAGCATCCAGAGCTTGAACCGCTGCCAGGTCGACGAGTCGGGTTCTTCGGTGAGCACGACCACGCTGTCGTCCAGTTCCATGCTGAGCCATTCACACCCGTTGCCACTCGCCGACAAGCGCACGCGGTAGGCGCTTTGCAGGCGGTCGATGTCGATCACGCGCAGCAGCTCGCGCGCCAGTTCCGGGCTCTCGATGACAGCGCCGAGCTCGGTGTTGATCGTCGCCGAGCGCGGGTCGAGGTTCATCGAGCCGACGAACAGGGTCTTGCGGTCGATGACGGCCGTCTTCGCGTGCAAGCGCCCGAGCGAAGCGCCGAACAGGTTCATGCGGCGATTGCGCTTCACCCGCGACGAGCTGATTTCGTAGAGGTCGATGCCGAGCTCCAGCATCGGTTCGCGATACAAGGTGTAGCCGGCGTGCACGATCGGCTCGTCGGTCGAGCCCAGGGAATTTGTCATCAGTGTGATCTTCGCGCCCCTGTCGCGCAGCTCCTTGAACAAATCCATGCCGACCTTGCCCGGCACCAGGTAGGGGCTGGACAGCACCAGTTCCTTGGTCGTCTTGCGCAACGCTTCGAAAGCGTTGTAGGTGACGCTGGTGTCCAACAGCTCGCCGCCGGCTTCGCCGTCGAACGGTTTGTCGGGGTGGTCGGCGAATACGTACGCATAGCCCCAGTGCAGGCCCAGGCGCCCGCCATCGAGGTCTTCGGCTATCGGCCCGTAGCCCAGCACGTCGTTGCTCGGCAGGGGTGGCGGTGGCGGTGTGTGGATCGCGCCGGTGCGCTCTTCGAACCACGCGCGCAGCTCGGCGTCGCTGCTGCGGCTTCGCGTCACCGCGTGAATCGGGTAGACCGGGTCGCTGTTCCAGTAACGGTCGAACAACTCCTGCAGCGGCGGCAGCACGAAGCCCACCGCGAATGCGTCGACGTCGATGAAGTTTTCGCCCGTGCTGCGCAGGAAGTACTCGTTGGCGACGTTGCGCCCACCGATCACGGCCATGGCGCCGTCGGCAATGAAGAGCTTGTTGTGCATGCGATGGTTGACGCGGCCCCATTCACCGATCGAGCCGATGAAGCGTTCAGCCTGACCGCCTTCGCGCCAGCAACAAAACGGGTTGAAGATGCGGACCTCGACGTTCTTGTGCGCCGCGAAGGCGAGAAAGTACTCGTCCTGGCCGCCGGTGTAGAAGTCATCGATCAGCAGGCGCACGCGAACGCCGCGATTGGCGGCGTCGCGCAAGGCGCGCAACAGCCAGCGCCCGGTCTCGTCCATCTCGAAGTGGTAATACTGGACGTCCAGCGATACCTGGGCACGGCGCGCCAGCTGTATGCGCGTGTCCAGGGAGAACGTTCCCAACGGCATGAGCCGGAAGCCGGAGTGGTCCGGCGCCGGCTGGTAGGCGCTGGCAATGCGCCCCAGCGTCGTCTTCTTCGCAAGCGGAATTGCGGTACTGGTGATGGGTTCGCGGTCGATCACGGGCAATCCGGCGCAACCCGACAAAAGCGTTGCGGCAATGGCCACGCTCGCCACGCTCAAGCCGCGCCACCCACGCTGGAGCCCGGTGACGATGGCACGCGTCCAACTTCGCGCAGGCGCCGATCGCCGGGGATTCGTCACTGTCATTCTCAAGGTCGTGTGCCCGTCGCTGAACTTACAGCAGGTTGATGGCAATCGGCCCGGCGCAGCGCTTCGCGAAAGCGCCGAGTGAAACGGGGTGGCTGCAGCGCGGTTCTGTTTATACCCGTCAATGCGCTATTGTGTCAGGCACAACACGCATGAGACGACCCACAGCAAGCGGCCCGGGCTTGCAATTTTCCTTGCACTCGCGCAAGACGCGGGCCGCCTCAAGTTGCCGATGCCGCACCTGCCCATGACATGAACTCGATCCTCGCCCCGAATCGACGCCGGCACCTGGCGCGCAGGTCGGTGCTCGTCGCACTGACCGGTGCGCCATTGTTCGGCTGCGCCGAAGTCCCGCCCCGACCCGACGAAGCCGCACCGGTCGTCGAGCTGCTCGAGGTGCCGGGTGCAACCCTGGAAGTGCAGTTCGCTCCCGGCCTGGGCGCGCAGTTACGCGCCGATGCGTTGCTCTGGGTGCAGCGCGGAGCCCTCGCTGTTGCGGCCTATTTTGGCCACTTTCCACTGCCGCAGGTTGAAGTGCTGCTGCTGCCGGCCGACGGCGATGGCGTGCAGGCAGGTGTCAGCTATGCAGAGCCCTCACCGTTGGTACGAATCCGCCTCGGGCGCGAAACCACGCAAGCCCAGTTCAGCGCCGATTGGATCCTGGTTCACGAAATGGCGCATCTGGCGCTGCCGCGCGTGCCGCGTTCGCAAGACTGGCTGCACGAGGGATTCGCCACCTACGTCGAGGCACTGGCACGCGGCCGCGCCGGGATGGTCAGCGCGCTCGACGTGTGGCAGGCCTGGAGGCGCGAAATGCCGCTTGGCCTGCCGCAAATCGGCGACCGCGGGTTGGACCACACCCCCACCTGGGGCCGAACCTATTGGGGCGGCGCGCTGTTCGGCTTGCTCGCCGATGTCGGCATGCGCAAACAGGGCACGCCGACGCGTGGCCTGCAGCATGCGCTGCAGGGCGTGCTGGCCGCAGGCGGCGACTATCGTGTCGCCTGGCCCGTGGCGCGGATCCTGGCGACCGCCGACGCCGCCGTCGGGCAGACCACGTTGAGCGAGTTGTACGCGCAGATGAGAGATCGCGCCGTGATGACCGACCTGCCCGCGTTGTGGCGCGAACTCGGCGTGGCCGATGGCGAGTTGCGTGACGATGCCCCGCTGGCCGCGGTGCGTCGCGCGATCTTGTCGTAGGAGCCTGTTGGGCTCCTAGCGCACATTCCTGCGCCGGCGTGTCGGCTGCGACGCCGAACTATGATCGCCGCTGCCCCCGCCCGCGACAACGCACCCGATGCCCCAAGTCTCCACCGCCACAGTGCCGTTTCGGGCCGACCACGTGGGCAGCCTGCTGCGCCCACCAGGCCTGAGCGCTGTGCGAAGCGCGTTCAAGGCGGGCGAAGTGGATGCGCGCCACCGCGCCCAAGCCGAGGATCTGGCGGTGCGCGGGGCGGTACAGCGGCAGCAGGAGATCGGCCTGCAAAGCATCACGGACGGTGAATTCAGGCGCGACTGGTGGCACCTGGATTTTTTGGCGCAACTCGAGGGCGTGACGCTAAAAGCCAATCCGGGGCCGAAGTTCCGGATCGAAGGCCAAAGCGAACAGCCACCGATTCCCACCGTCACCGGCCGGATCAGCTGCAGCCGCCCGATCATGGTGGAGCATTTCCGATTCCTGAAGTCGGTCACGCGGGCGACGCCGAAGATGACGATTCCCTCGCCCGCAATGTTGCACCTGCGCGCCGGGCGCGCCGGGGTCTCGACGCAGGTCTACCCCGACGTGGAAGAATTCTGGGTCGACGTGGCCGCCGCCTACCGTGTCGCAATCGGCCATTTGTACGACGCAGGCTGCCGCTATCTGCAGCTCGACGATGTGAGCTTCGCCTACCTGTGCGACCCGCGAATCCAGGCCACGAGCCGCGCCAACGGCGACGACCCGGCGCTGCTGCCGCGCACGTACGCCGCCGCGATCAATGCCGCGCTTGCGAACAAGCCTGTCGACCTGTGCGTGACGATTCATACCTGCCGCGGCAACTTCAAGAGCGCATGGGTCGCCGAAGGCGGCTATGCCCCGGTGGTCGAAGCGATGTTCTCCACCAACGTCGACGCTTACTTCATGGAATTCGATGACGAGCGTGCCGGCGGCTTCGAGCCGCTGAAGTCCCTGCCGCGCGGCAAACGCGTCGTGCTCGGATTGGTGACAACGAAACTGGGCGAACTTGAAAGCAAGGACAAGCTGAAGCGCCGCATCGACGAGGCAGCGCAGTTCGTTCCGCTGGAACATCTTTGCCTGTCGCCGCAATGCGGCTTTTCGAGCACGCACCATGGCAACGCCTTGTCGCAAGACGAGCAGTGGCGCAAGCTTGAACGCGTAGTCGAAGTCGCGCGCGAGGTGTGGCGCGAATGACTGCAAGCGTTGCGGTGAGCGCAGCCGGCGAACGCCCGCCGCGCGCGGCGGCGACGCTGGTCGTGGTGCGCGACAGCCCTTCGGGCATCGAGGTCTTGCTCTCGCGCCGCGCCGAACGAGGCGACCACAACAGCGGCGCCTGGGTCTTCCCCGGCGGCGTGGTCGACACTTCCGACGCCCTCGCCCACTCCTGTTGCCGCGGGCTGGACGATGCCACGGCCAGCGCCAGGCTCGGCGTGACGCAAGGCGGCCTCGACTACTACGTTGCCGCGGTGCGCGAATGTTTCGAAGAAGCCGGCCTGCTGTTCGCCACCGATCGCGCCGGAACCCTGCTCGATCTTGCCGGCGCGGCGGGCGCACGCTGGGCGCAATGGCGCGGCCCGTTGCATCGCGGCGAGCGCTCGATTCTCGAGTTGTGCCAGGAGGCCGGACTGACGCTGGCGGTGGACCGGCTCGTCTACCTCAGCCATTGGCTGACGCCACCCGGCCGCGCGAAGCGCTTCGACACGCGTTTTTTCATCGCCGCGGCGCCGGCGTCGCAGGTGGCGCTGCACGACGGCACCGAAATGCTTGAACAGCTTTGGTTGCGCCCGGCGGACGCGCTCGCTCGCGGCGGCGTGTTGAAGCTGATGACACCGACGCTGAAGACGCTTGAGATGCTGGCGCAACACGGCACGCTGGAATCGCTGCTCGGTTGGGCCGCTGCGCCGCGCGAAGTGGCGCTCGTGATGCCGCGCGTGGCCAGCGGCGCCCAAGGCCTGCGGCCGGTGTTGCCCGACGAGTATGCCTGGGCCGAGATCGGCCGACTCGACCCCGCCGGGCACGGCCACTGTTCTTACGACCTGGTTCCCGGCAATGCAGTGCGCTTGTCGTCACGCGTGATCCGCGTCACCGCGAACAACGGCAGCATCATGACCGGCCCCGGAACCAACACCTATCTGGTCGGTGGCGGCGCGCGCAATGTTTGGGCGGTGATCGACCCTGGGCCGGCGCTGCACGACCACGTGCAGGCGGTTCTTGCCGCGGCGCCCGGGCCGATCACCTCGATCTTCGTCACGCACACGCACAAGGACCATTCGCCCGCGGCGCTGGTCTTGCAGGCGCAGACCGGCGCCCGACTGCATGGACGGATCGCGGATCATGCGCAGTGGCAGGATTCGACCTTCGTGCCCGACCGGGTGCTGGCGGGTGGTGAGCGGTTCGAGCTCAGCGACGACGCTTCGCTGCGCGCGATCCACACCCCGGGACATGCCTCGAACCACCTGTGTTACCTGCTCGAACAGGAAAAGCTGCTGTTCACCGGCGATCACGTGATGCAGTCGTCCACCGTCGTCATCAACCCACCCGACGGCGACATGCGCGCGTACCTCGGTTCGTTGCGCGCATTGCTCGATGAAGCGCTCGAATGGCTGGCGCCGGGCCATGGATTTCTGATGGCGGCACCGCACCAGGCACTGCGATCGATCATTGCGCATCGCGGCCGGCGCGAGGCCAAGCTCTTGCTGGCGCTGCGTGAACTCGGGCCTTCGCCGATCGAAGCGCTGTTGCCGCGGGTCTACGATGACGTCGCGCCGCGCCTGCATGCAATGGCACTGCGCTCGCTGACGGCACACCTGTTCAAACTGCGCGACGAGGCGCTCGCGGGCTGCGAAAACGGCCGCTGGGCTTTGCTCGGCGCAGCCGCGCTGCCGCCGGCGGGTCGAGCTGCAAACAAGCGGGACTTGTCAGCTAGCTGATGACGGGGTCCGTCGCGCGCCGCGGCCCGGCCGCCACGGCAGCGCCGGCGGATTCGCCGCGGGGCTGCAGTCGCCCCCAATACTCGACGGCGCGGTCGACCCACGCCAGGTAGTGCGGGTCGACGCTCGAGTAGAACGGCATGCCGCGTGCCACGAATTCCTGCACCGCCTGCGCCAGCCGCGCGCCGGGCGGCTGCGCGGCGCGCTCGAGCTGGCATTCGAGATCGTGCAGCGCAGCGACGCGCTGCATCGGTTCAGCCGCCATCAATCGACGCCGCAGATCCACGCCGTCGACATCGGCACTCGGTGCGGCCATTGAGTTTTCCTGACGGGCAGCCATGACTCGTGCAGTATCGGCATCCTGCCCGGCGTGTGAACCACCCCGGCCCCGCAATATTGGCCACACGTGGCGTTTTGCACAGCGCCTGCTCCACCCGTGCACCCGTGCCGATGGCGCGACGCTTGCGCTGCGCGAGGGCCTTGAATTCACGCGTCGCGCCGACCCCGCGGCCTGCGCGTTCGAGGCGCGGGCCGGACAACCCTGAGGCCGTCCCGATCTCATTCAGAACTGTCTTCGGCGCTATGCTGGGCGCATGACGCACACGTTGTTTGCGGTGTCAACCAGCGGCGAGCCGATAACCTATCGCGACCGAAAGCGCGGCTGGTGGGCTCTGTCCGTCGTCTATCCGCTGCTGCCGTTCACGGGCATCGCTGCGCATGCGTGGAGCGGTTGGCCGGGCGCGCTGGCGCTGCCGCTGCTGATCAGCTACGGCTTGCTGCCGCTGCTTGACGCCTTCATCGGCGAAGACACGAACAACCCGGCCGAAGAAGTGGTGTCGCAGCTCGAAGCCGACCGCTACTACCGCTGGTTGACCTGGGGCACGGTGCCGCTGCACTTTGTCGCCCTGATCGGTTGTGCATGGTGGGCCGGGACCCAGGCGATGCCGTGGTGGGCCGTTGCGGTGCTCGCCTACGTTGCGGGCGCGGGTTCGGGGCTGGGCATCAACACCGGCCACGAGCTCGGGCACAAGGCCACCCGCATCGAACAGTGGCTGGCCAGGCTCGTGCTCGCGGTGCCGGCCTACGGCCACTTCACGGTCGAGCATGGGCGTGGCCACCACCGCTGGGTGGCGACGCCGCATGACCACGCGAGCGCGCGCATGGGCGAAAGCATCTACCGTTTTGCGCTGCGCGAGGTGCCGGGTGGAATCCGCCGTGCCTGGGCACTCGAGAAGGAACGCCTCGGCGCGCGCGGCTGCTGCGCGTGGAGCGCGCAAAACACGATGCTCCAGTCCTACGCCGTGACGCTGTGGCTGCAGGGCGCACTCGTGCTCGCCTGGGGTGTGGCAATGCTGCCGTTCCTGCTGATCCACAACCTTGTCGCGTGGTGGCAGCTGACCTCGGCCAACTACGTCGAGCACTATGGTCTGCTGCGCAGAGAACTTGCCGATTCGACTGCTGAGTCGCCGCGCTCTCAAGCAAATGTGGCTCTGCCACTTTGCTTGACCCCCACGGGGGGCGGCCGGCTTGGGCCGGCCTCGGGGCTCTCTCAAGCAAATGTGGCTCTGCCACTTTGCTTGACCCCCACGGGGGGCGGCCGGCTTGGGCCGGCCTCGGGGCGCTATGAACCACCGCAGCCGCATCATTCATGGAACACGAATCATCTCGTGACGAATCTGGTGCTGTTCCATTTGCAGCGCCACTCCGACCACCACGCCCACCCGTCGCGGCGTTACCAGAGCCTGCGCCACTTCGAACACCTGCCGCAGCTGCCGAGCGGCTACTTCGGCATGTTTCCACTGGCCTACGTGCCGCCGCTGTGGTTTCGCGTGATGGACCCGCGCCTGCTCGCCCTGCCCGACGTGCAAGGCGATCTGTCGAAGGTCAATCTGGATCCGCGCTTGCGAGCAGCTCGGACCTGAGCGCCGGGTTCGGTGGCGGCTCTGTCGGCTCACATGTTGCGCCGGTACTGCCCGCCCACCTCGAACAGCGCGTTCGTGATCTGCCCCAGCGAACACACGCGCACCGCGTCCATCAACAGCTCGAACACGTTGCGATCGTCGATCACGGCCTGCTGCAGGCGGCGCAACATCGCCGGCGCAGCGTGCGCGTGTCGCGCCTGAAAGTCGGCCAGGCGTTGCAGCTGCGACTGCTTTTCGGCCTCGGTCGAACGCGCCAGGGTCAATGTCTTCGGCGTCGGATCGGCATGCGGATTGCGGAACGTGTTGACGCCGACGATGGGGTACTCGCCGGTGTGTTTTTGCATTTCGTAGTGCATCGATTCTTCTTGAATCTTGCCGCGCTGGTAGCCGGTTTCCATCGCGCCGAGCACGCCGCCGCGTTCAGAGATCTTCTCGAATTCCGACAGCACTGCTTCTTCCACCAGTTGCGTCAACTCATCGATGACGAAGGCACCCTGGTTCGGATTCTCGTTTTTCGCCAGGCCCCATTCGCGGTTGATGATGAGCTGGATCGCCATCGCGCGCCGCACGCTTTCTTCGGTGGGGGTCGTGATCGCCTCGTCATACGCGTTCGTGTGCAGTGAATTGCAGTTGTCGTAGACCGCGATCAATGCCTGCAATGTGGTGCGGATGTCGTTGAACTGGATCTCCTGCGCGTGCAGGCTGCGTCCGCTCGTCTGCACGTGGTACTTGAGCTTCTGGCTGCGTTCGTTCGCGCCATAGCGGTCGCGCATCGCCACCGCCCAGATGCGCCGCGCCACGCGTCCCATCACGCTGTATTCCGGGTCCATGCCGTTGCTGAAGAAGAAACTCAGGTTGGGGGCGAAGTCGTCGATGTGCATGCCGCGCGCCAGGTACGCCTCGACGAACGTGAAGCCGTTGGCGAGCGTGAAGGCGAGCTGGCTGATCGGGTTCGCACCGGCTTCGGCGATGTGGTAGCCGCTGATCGACACCGAATAGAAATTGCGCACGTCGTGGTGCACGAAGTATTCGGCGATGTCGCCCATCACCTTCAGCGAGAACTCGGTCGAGAAGATGCACGTGTTCTGCCCCTGATCTTCCTTCAGGATGTCGGCCTGCACCGTGCCGCGAACGTTGGCGAACACCCATTGCCGGATCTTTGCGGTCTCGGTGTCGGTGGGCTCGCGCCCGTTGTCGGCGCGAAACCGGTCCAGGTTCTGCTCGATCGCCGTGTTCATGAACATCGCCAGCAGCGTCGGCGCCGGGCCGTTGATCGTCATGCTCACACTCGTGGCCGGGTGCGTGAGGTCGAAACCGCCGTAGAGCACCTTCATGTCGTCGAGCGTGGCGATCGACACCCCAGAATTGCCGACCTTGCCATAGATGTCGGGCCGCAGATCGGGGTCGTTGCCGTACAGCGTGACCGAGTCGAACGCCGTCGACAGGCGCTTCGCCGGCATGCCGGCGCTGAGCAGTTTGAAACGCGCGTTGGTGCGAAACGCATCGCCCTCGCCCGCGAACATGCGGGTCGGATCTTCGTTCTCGCGCTTGAACGCAAACGTGCCGGCCGTGTACGGGAAACTGCCCGGCACGTTGTCGAGCATCAGCCATTGCAGCACCTCGCCGTCGTCTTCATAGCGCGGCAGCGAGACCTTGCGCACCTTGTTGCCCGACAGCGTGGTGTGGGTCAACGCGGTGCGGACCTCCTTGTCGCGGATCTTCACGACATATTCGTCGCCCGCGTACGCGGCCTGCATTTGCGGCCACATCGCGAGCAGCTTGCGCGCATCGGTGTCTTGCCTGGATTCGCGCTCCTGCGCGAGATTGATGGCGGCCTCGGCGGCACGTGGCTTGTCGGGCTTGCCGGCCGTGAGCATGCGCGCCGCGGCGCGCAGTTGCTGGATCTCGCGCGCAAGGCGCGCCTGCGCGCGGGCGCGCTGTTTGTAGGCTCGCACCGCGTCGGCGACATCGGCAAGGTAGCGCGTGCGCGCGCCGGGAACGATCGCGACCTGGTTCGTGCTGTGGCGCACCTTGGTTTGCGGCAAGCTGCTGGCGCGCAGCCGCAGGCCCAACTCCGCCAGGCGCGGCAACAGCGCCTGGTACAGCGCGCTGACGCCATCGTCGTTGAAGCGGCTCGCCATCGTGCCGAACACCGGCATCGTTTCGGGCGCCGCCTTGAACGCGTCACGGTTGCGCTGCACCTGTTTCGCCACATCGCGCAGCGCATCTGCAGCACCCTTGCGGTCGAACTTGTTGATCGCCACGAACTCGGCAAAGTCGAGCATGTCGATCTTCTCCAACTGGCTTGCCGCGCCGAATTCGGGCGTCATGACGTACATCGGCACGTCCACCAGCGGCACGATCGCCGCATCGCCCTGGCCGATGCCCGAGGTTTCGACCACGATCAAGTCGAAGCCGGCACACTTGCACGCGGCCAGCACGTCGGGCAGCGCCTGGCTGATCTCGCTGCCGCCGCCTTGTGCCGGGTTGCGCGTCGCGAGGCTGCGCATGTAGACGCGTGACCCTTGTTGGCCCCAGGGCGCAATCGCATTCATGCGGATACGGTCGCCGAGCAGCGCGCCGCCGCTCTTGCGCCGGCTCGGGTCGATCGAAATCACGGCGATGTGCAGGGCATCGCCCTGGTCCAGGCGCAGGCGCCGGATCAGCTCGTCGGTCAGGCTCGACTTGCCCGCGCCACCGGTGCCGGTGACGCCGAGCACGGGAGTCTTCTGCGCCGCAGCGGCGGCGAGCATTGCTTCCCGGAACGCGGGCTCGCACCTGCCGTTTTCCAGCGCCGTGATCGCCTGTGCCAGGGCGCGCCACGCAGCGTCGCTGTGGCCTTGGAGCTGGGCCACGTCCTTCGGTGCATGGACGCAGAGGTCGGTGTCGCAACGCATCAACATCTCGCCGATCATTCCGGCCAGGCCCATGCGCTGCCCGTCTTCGGGGCTGTAGATGCGCGCCACGCCGTAGGCCTGCAACTCGGCGATCTCATCGGGCACGATCACGCCGCCGCCACCGCCGAAGACGCGGATGTGCGCGCCACCACGGCGTTGTAGCAGGTCCACCATGTACTTGAAATACTCGAGATGGCCGCCCTGGTAGCTGCTGATCGCGATACCCTGCACGTCTTCCTGCAGCGCCGCCGTCACCACTTCGTCGACGGAGCGGTTGTGCCCGAGATGCACGACTTCGGCACCCATGCTCTGCAGAATGCGGCGCATGATGTTGATTGCGGCGTCGTGGCCGTCGAACAGCGACGCGGCAGTGACCAGGCGCACCTTGTGCGTCGGCCGGTAGTCGGCCAGGGCCCTGAATTCGGCGGCAAGATCGGTCACGCGGATTCTCCTTGCGCCGGCGCGCTGGGCAAGTCTGGGAGCCTGTCGGGCTTTGGGTCGGGCCCGCGTTGCGCCTGCCTTGGGGCGCAGGCTAGGCGCAAAGCGCAGCCGTGCCGGGCGGCACGGCGAGCATTTGCAACGACGCATGCGTTCCAAGGCAGGCGCAACCCGAAGGGCCGGGGCGAATTGTGGCACCACTCGTCGTTGCCGACTCCTTGTGTGGCACGCCACACCGCGACGCCGACGCCTAGGGAGCCTGCGGGCTTTGGGTCGTGCCCGCGTTGGGTCTGCTTTGGGGCGCAGGCTAGGCGCAAAGCGCAGCCGTGCCGGGCGGCACGGCGAGCATTTG